>Ga0157362_1000017_pt1 | contig 51184 bp, 43 predicted proteins | sample AttlaeALBM3_FD_111480 | JGI IMG/M metagenome (GOLD analysis project Ga0157362, IMG submission 111480) | Fungus gardens microbial communities from leaf cutter ant in Ribeirão Preto, State of São Paulo, Brazil - Atta laevigata ALBM3 | ecosystem: Host-associated > Fungi > Mycelium > Unclassified ... | reverse complement strand
TCTCACCGAAAAACCTGAAGCGTCCGCCGCTCCGGCCGTGGTCACTGCGCCGGTCCGGCGTCCGTCGTGGGGATGGGCGCAGTGGCTGGCCGTGCTTGGCCTGCCGATCCTGTTCGTCGAGGCCTGGACCCCCGGCCTCGCCGATCGACGTTTCGGGAGCAACCCGGACAAACCCGGGTATTGACCGCCGCACACCCCACTCTTAGTTTGTATTCGAGTACATACTTAATTGGATCGTGATGCGCACCCCTGTGGCCGGTTTGGACCGTCAGGGGCACCTCGGCGATGGAGGACGAATGAGAGCGCGCCTTCATGGGCTGATAATCGTGACGACGCTCGCCGCGGCCGCCGCAGCGGCGACTCCGGTGCTGCCCGGCGCGGTGGCCGGGGCAGCGGCTGCCGACCTGACGGGAGGGCAAGCCTCCGCGGTGGCTGAGGCCGTCCGGGTGCAGGTCGACTCGCCGGGCGCGCCGGCGAGCGACCGCCCCGTGGAGTTCGGCTTCCCCAGCAGCTCGGCGACGGTCAGCGGTCTGGAGGGCTCCTCGGCCACGGCCGCGCTGGCCGACCCGGGCGAGATCGTGCTGAACGGTCCGGGGCTGTGCAAGGCCGTCTATCCGCAATGCCCTGATCTGCCCGCTTACCCGTTCATCGTCAATTCGAGGTACGGGACGACGAACGAGGCGAAGGCCGCCTACGGTCAGACGGCGCTGGAGGCCGTCAGCCAAGCGGCGACGTCCAAGGGATCGGCGACGACCACCGGCGGGGACCCTAAGACGGCCGGGGGCCAGAACATCTCGGTGTCGACCGGAACGCTCGACCCTGCCACCGGAGTCGCCCACGCCGAGGCATCCACCCTCACCGACGCCCTGAGTTTCGGCGACACGTTGCAGATCGGCTCGGTGCACTCGACCGCCTCGGTCAGCCAGCAGCCGGGCAACGAGCTGGTTCGGCACGCGGACCTCGCGATCAACGGGCTGCTGATCGCCGGACAGGCGCTCGGCATCACCCAGAACGGCCTCGTCCTCGGGAACAGCGCCACCCCGCTGCCGGCCGGGAACCCGTTCGATCAGGCGCTGACCCAGGCAGGGATCACACTGCGGTGGCTGGCCGGCTACAACACGAAGGACGGGATCGTGGCCCCGGCGCTGGAGATCGTGGCGGTGGGCCAGATGCCGAGCCTGCCCGCGCCGAGCACCCTGACCATCCGGTTGGGTGGCGCCACGGCCCGGGCGGAGGCCGCCCGCACCAGCGCGCAGTCGCCTGCCTTTGGCTCGACATCGAGCTCGCCGGCCCCGGCCGGTTCGTCGGCACCGGCAGCGGCCCCGTTGCGCATTGCCGGCACGGGTGTCTCGACAGGGCACCCAACACGGTCCGGTCTCGCCCTGCCGGACATCACGATCGCCGGCCGCCCCCTCGACCTGGCCGGCGGTAGGACAGCGGCGTCTGCCGGGCAGGTCCACCCGCCGAAGCCCAGAGCCACGTCGGCGGCACGGATTCGCCCGCCCGCAGCCGACCTTGCAAGGCGATGATGAGCAGCTACCTGCGTCGTCGAACTGAGTGCGTCTGGGCCGCCGTCGCCTGCCTCAACTGCGAGGGCCCGGCGGGTAAGGACCGGCGCCGCCTCGACCAGGACGGAGCCCGACCGTGAACGGCCTGTCGATCAAGGACCTCACCGTCCGCTACGGCGGCCTCACCGCGGTCAGCGACGTCAGCCTCGAAGCGCCCAGGGGTTCGATCACCGGTCTGATCGGTCCCAACGGTGCCGGGAAGACCACGATCTTCAACGCGTGCAGCGGCATCACGGGCAGCGAGGGCCGGATCGCACTGGACGGGCTGGACCTCTCGCACCTGTCACCAGCCGGTCGGGCCCGCGAGGGTCTGGGCCGCACGTTCCAGCGCATGGAGTTGTTCGACGACCTCACGGTGGCCGAGAACGTGTCCCTCGGGCGCGAGGCCGGCCTGGCAGGTCGTAGCGTCATCGGCCAGCTGATGGCCCGGGCCGGTGAACGCCAGGAGGTGGCCCGGGCGGCCGAGGCCGCCATCCAGCAGTGCGGGCTAGAGCCGCTGGTCCGGCGGGAAGCGGGGACACTCTCGACCGGCCAGCGTCGCATGGTGGAACTGGCCCGAGCACTCGCCGGGCGATTCAACATGCTTCTCCTCGACGAGCCCTCCTCCGGACTCGACCGGGCGGAGACCGAGGTCTTCGGCGAGGTGATCACCGGTGTGCTGGCCGAGCGGGAGGTCGGGATCCTGCTCGTGGAGCACGACATGGCGCTGGTCATGTCCGTGTGCGAGTACCTCTACGTTCTCGACTTCGGACAGTTGATCTTCCAGGGCACTCCGGTCGAGGTGCAGGCCAGCGAGAAGGTTCGGGCCGCCTACCTCGGGACGGAGGCCGTCGCATGACCGCGGCTCCCGACACGGCCGCGGCGTTCCGGGTCGAAGGGCTGACGGCCGGGTACGGCGGGGTCACCGTCCTGCGGGACGTGACCCTGACCGTGCGGGCGAATTCGGTCACCGCCCTGCTCGGCCCGAACGGGGCCGGCAAGACGACCCTGCTGCGGGTGGCATCGGGGCTGCTGCGGGCCAGGGCGGGCCGCATGTACCTGGGCTCGACAGAGGTCACCGGCCGGCCGCCGGAGAAACTGGCTGCCGCCGGGATCTGCCACGTACCCGAAGGGCGGGGCATCTTTCCCGGGCTCACCGTCCGGGAGAACCTCATCCTGCAGGCCCGGCGGGGCACGGAGCGGGAGAGCGCCGAGAAAGCCGTGGAGGCATTCCCGATCCTCGGTCAGCGGATGGGCCAACTGGCCGGCACGTTGAGCGGGGGCCAGCAGCAGATGCTCGCCCTGGCCCGGGCGTATGTGACCCAACCCCGGGTCGTGCTCCTCGACGAGGTGTCGATGGGGCTGGCCCCGGCCATCGTCGACGAGATCTTCGCCTTCGTGCACCGGCTGGCCGCCGAAGGTGCGGCGCTGCTGCTGGTCGAGCAGTACGTGACGCGGGCGCTGGCCTCGGCCGACTACGTGTACCTGCTCAACAAGGGCGAGGTGTCCTTCGCCGGCGAGCCGACCGAGCTCGACGACGAGGACGTGTTCCGCAGTTACCTGGGCGCTGATGTCGGCGCCCGTTCCTAGAGGTTCGACACCGGAGGTTGACGTGATGGGAGTCTCGAGATTGGGCAGGTGCCGGACCTGGGTGTTGACCTCCGCGCTGGCGCTGACCGCTCTGACGGCGGCGGCGCCTGGCGCAGCCGGCACGCCGACCACGGGTGAGCGCGACACGATCGTCAAGACGACCGCCGCAGCCCAGGACGCCAGTCCGATTCATCTCGGCACGGTCTGCAACTGCAGCGGCCCGGCCGGGTCCAGCGAGGGACCGCCGGTGGACGCGCTGCGGGCCTGGGTGGAATGGACCAACGCCAAGGGCGGGATCAACGGCCACCACGTCGACCTCACCGTCGTCGACGACCGGTCGGACCCGTCCCGGGCCCGGGCAGCGGTCCAGGACATGGTCGAGAACAAGGGCGTGGTGGCCATCGTGTCCCCCTTCGCCACCCTGACCCACTCCGGCTTCGGCCCCTACGTGCGGACGAAGCGGATACCGGTGATCGGTGGCGAGCAGTCCTCCCAGAACTACGTCAGCAACCCGATGTACTTCTCGACGGGGACTGCCAACGAAGGCTGGTCCTGGGGCGAGCTGAGGGTCATGGCCCAGCAGTACAAGGAGCGTAATCTCGGCCTCCTGTCCTGCGTGGAGGCCGAAGCCTGCCGGGCCATCAACAGCACGTGGCAGAAGTACGCCGGCAGCCTGGGATTCAAGATCGTCTACACCGGCCAGGCGTCGATCGCCGCCCCCGATTTCACCGCCCAGTGCCTGGCCGCCAAGGCCGCCGGCGTCGACGCCTTGGTGATCGCACTGGACCTCAACAGCATGCGCCGGATCGCCCCACAATGCAGCAGGCAGGGCTTCCACCCGAAGTACGGGAGCATGCAGGAGGACATCAGCTACCTGAAGATCCCGGAGTACGCCGGTTTGCCGTACAGCAACCACGTGTTCCCATTCCCCTACGACGGCCCGCAGGCGGCCGAGTTCCACCAGGCGATGGCCAAGTACCTCCCCAACGCCGTCCTCAGCCCCTTCTACGCCAATGCATGGGTGGCGGCAACGTTCCTGAAGAAGGCCATCTCCGGTGTCAAGGGCCCGGTCACGGCGGCGGCGATCCTCGACCAGCTGTGGACCTTCAAGAACGAGACCGCCGGCGGGCTGACCATCCCGATGACCTACACGAGGGACAAGCCGACCGTTCCGGCGTTGTGCGTGTTCCTGACGGTCGTGGGCAAGGGCAAGATCGAAGCGCCGCTGGGCCTCAAGCCCCTGTGCAAGTGACCTGAAAGGGACGGGGCCGCGGTCATGACGTCTTTTATGCCGTTCGTCATCACGGGGATCGCCACCGGGTCGATCTACGCCCTGGCGGCGCTCGGGCTCGTGCTGACCTACAAGACGTCGGGGGTGTTCAACTTCGCCCACGGCGCGGTCGGCACCGTCGCCGCCTACGTGGTCTACGAGCTGCGCGAACGGCACGGTTGGCCGTGGCCCCTGGCGGTGGCGGTGGCGCTGGCGATCGTCGGCGTCGGCGGCGGGGTACTGCTCGAACAGCTGGCCCGGCGGTTGGCGCACGCCGGGCTGGAACACAAGGTCCTGGCCACCGTCGGGATGCTGGTGGCCGTGCAGGGCTGGGGAATCGCCCACTACGGATCGACACCGCTGCCGGTGCGCTCGTTCCTGTCCCAGGACACGTTCCGCTTCGGCGGCGTCAACGTGACCTATGAACAGCTCACGGTGTCGATGCTCGGCCTGGCCGCCGCGGTAGGCCTGGCGGGCTTCCTGAGATGGACCCGAGCCGGTATAGCCATGCGGGGCGTCGTCGACAATCCGTCGCTGTTGGCCCTGTCGGCGACCAGCCCGGCAAAAGTGCGAACCGGGTCGTGGATCATCGGCTCGGTATTTGCATCGGTGTCGGGGATCCTGCTGGCTCCCTTCCTCGGCCTGGACCCGATCCTGCTCACACTGTTGGTGGTGCAGGCCTTCGGTGCGGCTGCCGTCGGCTACTTCTCCAACCTGCCGCTGACCTACGCCGGCGGCTTGGCCATCGGTATCGGACAGGCCCTGTTGACCAAGTGGGTGTCCTCGACGACGAGCCTGTCGGGCCTGCCGTCCGCCTTCCCCTTCATCGTCCTGTTCTTCGCCCTCCTGCTCCTTCCGAAACGTCGCCTGATCGAGGCCGGGCAGTGGGTCAAGGCCAACCGGGCCGCTCCGGGTCGGGCGACCCGGCGGCAGCGCCCGCGAGCCAACCTGGCCGGCTACGCCGTAGCCGCGACGGCGTTCCTGGCCGCTCCCGGGCTTGTCGGCAGCAAGCTGCTGTTCTGGACCGACGCAGTCATCTTCGTGGTGATCTTCGCGTCCCTGCAGCTGCTGGTCCGTACCTCCGGTCAGGTCTCGGTGGCCCACGCCGCGCTGGTCGCGGTCGGGGCGGCCACTTTCGTCCACGTGGCCCACGCCGGGGCGCCGTGGCTGGTGGCGGTGCTTGCCGGCGGGCTGGTGACCGTGCCGGTGGGGGCGCTGGTGGCCATCCCCGCCATCCGCCTCCGCGGCGTGTACCTGGCGGTCGCCACATTCGGATTCGGCCTGCTGCTTCAGCAGGTCTTCTACACCAAGCGCTTCCTGTTCGGCCCCTTCGGGCTGGAGGACGCTCCTCGGCCGGAGCTGTTCGGGCTGGACTTCACCTCCGACCGCCGGTTCTACTACGTGGCGGTGGCGGTGGCGGCGGCCGTGTTGGTTCTCAAGTCCGTCGTCGAGCGCGGCCGGCTGGGTCGGCTGCTGCGGGCGCTGGCCGGTTCGCCGCTCGCGCTGGAGACCTATGGCGCCAGCGTGAACCTCACCCGGGTGTTGGTGTTCTGCATTTCGGCGTTCTTCGCCGGGATCGCCGGCGGCCTGTACGCCGCCAAGGCCCAGACGATCAACGGCGACCCGTTCACCGCCTTCCAGTCCCTCATCTGGCTGGCCGTGCTGATGGTGGCCGGTTCCGCACCGGTGGCATCGACGCTCCTCGCCGCCGCCCTGCTGGTCCTCATCCCCGGCTACATCAACAACTCGACGGTCCTGGACTACCAGCCGGTCTTCTTCGGCGCAGCAGCCGTGGCGGTGGCCGCGGTCGCCGGCGGCGCCGGGCAGGTCACCAAGGAACGGATCGCCCGGCGCCTCGAACACATGAAGACCGCCGCCCGATCGAGCCGCGGCCCGATGCACGCCCGGCAGGCCGGCTCCGCACTCGAGGTCGACGAGTCCAGGCCACGTCCCCGAGAGCCGCGGCATCTTCCCGACCCTGATCATGCGGGAGAACCTCGTGCTTCAGTTCCCGGCCGGTAAGTAGCGCGACGTGCCAGGGGGCTAGCGTTTCGGAGCGAAGTCTCGGCCGATCAGCGAGCTTGCGATCGCCTGCGCGCGGTTGGCTACGCCGAGCTTGCGCAGGATGTGCTTTACATGGGATTTCACGGTGTCCTCCGTGATGACGAGCTTCTCCGCGATGTCCCCGTTGGTGGCTCCGGCCACCAACAGCTCGAAGACCTCGGTTTCGCGGGCGGTGAGTTTGCCGGCTGGGCCTCCGGTTGCCAGAACGATGGCGCGCGGCACCGCGCCGGCGGCCGTCCAAGGCGACAGGTCAATAGCGGCGTCGCGCAGGGCGTCCATGTCACGGGCGGCTTCCGCCAAGATCTGCCAGACGTGGTCGCGCTGCTCGCGCAGCTGTTCCATGAGGGTGGCGCCTTCGAGCAGTTGCCCGAATCCATCGGCGAAAGCCCCCAGGACCTCGCCGTCGATGCTGTTGACCCGCCGTGCGGTGGGGCAGTGGTCGGCGTGCAGCAGGCCGACGACCTCCTTGCCGCGGACAACGGGCGCCACAACGTAGGAGATGGACCGCCCACCTTCGATGGCGATCGGCCGGTGGACGGGCGTCGTCGCGGTGTCGTGCACAACCACGGGCCTTCGCGAGGAGACCGAGGCGATTTCGGGAGTCGACTCACCGATGGGGATCGGCCGGTCGACGAAGGCCGGGAACCAGGACTGAACGAACTCCTGACCGTTGCTCTGGTAGCACATCCAAGGTCGCCAGAAGCCGGACTCCACACGCGAGAGCCCGGCGCGGCCGAAGCCGCACCTGGCGACCAGTTCCTGACACACGTGGGCGACGAGATCAGACGCGCTGGGCAGCGTATGCAGCCGCCGCAGACTCGTCGCGCAGTCGCCGAGCCGGCGCTCCAACCGCGCGACGTCCCGGTGGCACAGGTCCAGCCCGACGTCGTGGAGGTCCAGGACGAGATCGCACAGCGGCAGTGTTCTCGCGCTGGTCGGGTCCGGGGCCGTGGCCAACCGGTTCAGGCACTCCTCGGCCAGCGTCGCGACGCTCTGCCAGGAGGGAGCGGATCCGAGATCCCACAGCGATGCATCCGGCCGGTCGAGCGCGGCGCGGGCCCGCGCGTGGATCGACTCGACGCGTGCAGCGAGGTCACGCTCCCGGCGCCGCGCACAGCGCTGATCAGCCAGCGTCGGGAACTCGACGTGGGGTACAGGATGATCCGGCGACACGGTCATGATCGACGCACCTGGCGTTTGGTCAGACAGAGGTACCGCGCGATGGCCTGAGCTCGGTTCGACGCCTGGAGCTTGCGCAGGATGTGCCTCACGTGGGACTTGACGGTCGTCTCCGACACGGTCAGCCGGTTGGCTATCTCGGCATTGCTGGCACCACCGAGGAGTAGCTGCATGACTTCCGACTCACGCGGTGTCAGCCTGTCCAAGGTGGTGGAAGGCTGCCCGCCGGGCGCGGTGGCAGGTTGCGTCTCACCGACACCAGGTGCTGCGCCGAATGCCAGCGGGACCATCGGCCGCTCCCGGACGACTGCCTCGACGGCCGAGGCAACCCGATGCACTCGATCCTGCTGCAGTGTCAGTCGTTCCCGGGCGACCATCCGCTCGATGACCCAGCCGACGCCGTCGGCGAACCGCTGCAACCTGTCCCGGTCCAGCGTGGTGAGTGTTCGGCGCGAATCGTGACAGTCGGCATGCAGAAGGCCGAGAACGTCGCCACCCGCCTGGATCGGCGCGGCGATGTATTCCGGGGTGTTGGAAAGCTCCACCAACGGCCTGTAGAGGCGTGCGTCAGCCTGGGCACGTGGCACGAGCACCGGTGATCTGCGGCGTACGAGTTCTGCTTCGGGCATGGCGGAGGTCAGCGGGATTTCGCAATCTTTCACCGCCTGCGCGAGCAACACGTTGACGGGACTGCACGGGCTTGTCTCGACGTGCAATGCCACCGGTGTCCAGATCGACCCGTTCACGGTGGAGATCGACGCCCGGTCGAATCCGCAGGCCCGGCACAGGGCCGCCGGCGCGGCTGTGAGAACTTCTGTCGGAGTGCGGGCCTGACTCAGCTCGGCCAGTTCGTCACGGGTTCGAGCCAGAACTTCCAACGGTGAGCGCAGAAGCCGGGTGCGCATCTCACGCTGCGCCACCAACAGGCGGGACAGTGTCCGGAAAGCCTCGACGGATCGGCCCGCGGAGAGGGCACTGTGCACCGCCTCGCGAAGCGCATGGTCGGCCTGGCCGTCGCCCACCGTGGCACGCCCGGCCGCCCGCGGGGCAGTTGCCTGCTCCCGCTGCCGGGCCGGGAGTTGCTCAACCCTGTCGCACGAATCAGTTGTCAACGACTTCATCCTGGGCTCGACCTCACTGCCGGTGCGGCGGCGTTCCTCCTAATGAAGTAGGCGACTTCAGACTTATCGTACACTGGGGAGAGCCTGATCACACGCCCGGAGGTCGACGCGGTTCTCCTGGAAGCTCCGCCGTGGGGGCTGGATGGGACTCACCCCGACGCCGGCGCGTCCGTGCGAGCGGGGATGGCCGAGACGTCGACGGTGTCCGGCCCTAGCCGGGATCAGCCGCGCGCGCGAGGTTCTTCAGCGCCGGCACGATCGGCGGGGCTTCACGCCAGTCGGCGATGCCGTCGGCCGGCATAGCCCCCGGGTAGCCGTCGTGCAGCTGCGCCCAGTGCGCGTGGTTGAGCTGGTGCAGGCTGAAACCGGCCTGCAGCGCGTTGTAGAAGCCCATGTTGTCCACGGCCTGATTGACCGATTCCTTGATCATGAGCGAGGTCATCGACGGCAGGCCGGCGATGCGTCGGGCCAACGCAATGGTCTGCTCCGCCAGGTCGTCAGCCGGGAAGATCTTGGCGACCATACCCAGTTGGTAGGCGTCCTCGGCGCTGATCGAGTCGCCGGTGAGCAGCAGCTCCTTGGCCTTGCGGGGGCCGAACTCCCAGGGATGCGCGAAGTACTCCAGACCGCACATGCCCAGGCGGGTGCCGACGACATCGGCGAAGGTGGTTCCCTCCGCTGCGACGATCAGGTCGCAGGACCACATGAGCATCAGCCCTGCGGCGAACACCGGTCCGTGGACCTGGGCGATGGTGATCTTCCGCAGGTTCCGCCAGCGCAGAGTGTTCTGGAAGAAGTGGTGCCACTCCTGAAGCATTAGCTTCTCCACCCCGTGCCTCGTGCCCCCGTCGCATGCGTAGCTGGGGTGCAGGTCCGCCGATCCGGGTGTGCTCTCGGCGAGGAAATCCTTCGAGCCGAGGTCGTGGCCGGAGGAGAACATGGGCCCGGCGCCGGCCAGGATGACCACACGAACCACGTCGTCGGCCTGTGCCCGGAGGAACGCTTCGTCCAGTTCGACGAGCAGCCCCCGGTTCTGGGCGTTGCGTTGGCGAGGGCGGTTCAGCGTGACGCGGGCGATTCGACCCTCGTCGAGGATGTCGTAGTCGATGTACTTGAAGTTCGCCATGTGTGGGCCCATCGATGAGTATGAACTGGCTTTGCCGCGGCCGTCGGAATCACAACGTCTACCCCTGGATCAGCCGTGCGCCTTCCTTCCAGTACTTCTTCCTGAGTTCGCGACGAAGGAGCTTGCCGGCTGAATTGCGGGGCAGCTCGAGCAGGAATTCGAAATTTCTGGGGCACTTGTAGCCGGCCAACAGGTTCTTGCAGTGGTCTTTGAGGTCTGCCTCGGTCACTTCGGCGCCCGTTCGCAGAACTACTGCTGTGGCAACAGCCTCGCCCCACTTGTGATCGGGGACTCCGAACACGGCGGCGTCATCGACGTCCGCGTGACGGCACAGCGCTTCCTCGACCTCGAGCGGGTAGACGTTGAACCCGCCGGAGATGATCATGTCGTTCTTGCGGTCGACGAGGTGCAGGTAGTACGAGTCGTCGAGGTAGCCGACGTCTCCGGTGCGGAACCAGCCGTCGGCATCGAGCACCTCCGCCGTCGCCGCGTCGTTGTTCCAGTACCGACTCATCACGTGCGGCCCCCGGGTTGCGATCTCACCGATCTGGCCGGCGGGCACGGCGCAGCCGTTCTCGTCCTGGATTCGTACCTCCGCGAATGGCGCCGGTCTGCCGGCTGAGCCGAGCGCGGTCGATCCCGGCCGGTGATCTTCACGACGAAGTGCGGCAATGGGGAACCACGCCTCGCTGAGCCCGTAGAACTGCAAGAGCCGGTCACCGAAGACGGCGAGTGCAGCGGACAGGTTCTCGGGAGAGATCGGCGATCCGGCGTAGATGACCGTCTTGAGGTCCGCGAGCTCCGGGAGCGGCCGGCCGCCGGCCTCCTCGGCGATCATCTTGATCAGCGTCGGCACCAGGAAGCTCAGCGTCGCCCCATACTTCTGCACCCACTCGATGTACGTGCGGGCACCCGGGAACTCCTTGGGGACTTGCCGCGCTCCCCGCAGCAGGCATGGGAGCACTAGGGCTCCGCTGGCGTGGGTCAGCGGCGTGACGTGCAGCATGACGTCGTCGACGCCGAGGGTCGGGATCTCGGTGAGCACGTTCCGGTCGATCTGAACCTTCGAGCCATGTGTGAGCACGGCGCCCTTGGGCCGGCCGGTGGTTCCCGAGGTGTACTGGATCAGCGCGGGTTCGGATGGTTTCATGCCCAGCGGTAGATCGGCGGCGGGAGCCGCAGCGGCGGTTCGCCCGATGACGTCGTCGCCGGACATCCACACTGTGCAGCTCGTCCGGCCTCTGATGCTGTCGATGCCTTCCTGGAACTCCGGGTCGTGGACACACGCGCGTGCGGCGCTGTCCTGCAGGATGTAGGCGTACTCCTGAGGGTTCAGGCGCACGTTGACGGCCACCCGGACCAGCCCCGCGCGGTACGTGGCCAGTTCGGTGAGCAGGAAGTTCATGCTGTTGCGCTGGAGCATCACGACGCGGTCCCCGCGCCGAAGACCCGCTTCCCGGTACACGGTGACGATCCGGGCGGTGATCTCGCCCAGCTCGGCGAACGTGTAGCTGGTCGTGCCGTCGTCGAAGGCAATTGCATCGCCGTACCGGGTGATCGCGGCCTCGATCGTGTCCGCGACGTTCTGCATTGTCGGCTCCTCATGTCCCTGTCGGTAGTCGTCGGACGGGGTTCAGGGCCGCAGTCGGGGGAGGCTCTCGGCGAAGCTCGGCAGCGCGAATGTCTCGCTCTCGGCGGCGAACGCGAAGTCGATGACGCTGGCCACCATTCGCTCGAGGTGCAGGTTCAGCACCCGCTTGGTGTCCTGCAGCGCCTGCCTGGGCTGCGCGGCGAGTCGCTCGGCGAGCGCCTGCGCCCGATCGAGCAGTTCTGCGTCCGGGACCACTTCGGTCGCCAGCCCGATTCGCTCTGCGGTGGCGGCGTCGATGCGGTCGCCGGTGTATAGGTAACGCTTGGCCTTGGCCATGCTCATGAACGCCGGCCACGCCAGTACCCCACCGTCGGCGGCGACCAGGCCGAGTGAAACATGCGGGTCGGCGAAGTAGGCGCGGTCGCTGATCAGGATGATGTCGCACAGCACCGCGAGACTGCAGCCCAGGCCGACCGCGGGACCGTTGACCGCGGCGATGATCGGCATCGGGAACTTGATCATCTCGCGCACGATTTCGCGGGCCTCAGCCAGCAGTTCGTAGCGGAACTCGGCATCGTGCGCGATGCGCTCGATCAGGTCGAAATCGCCGCCGGCGGAGAACGCGCGACCGGCACCGGTGAGGATCACGACGCGGACGTCCTTGTCCTCGGCCAGCCTGCCCCAGACCCGGGCGAGCGCCGTGTGCAAGGTGGCGTTGGCGGCGTTGAGCTGATCGGCCCGGTTGAGCACGACCTGCCGAACTGGGCCTTCACCCAGCACGGCGATCTCCGGGGGCATGTCGTAGCCGGTCATGCGCGGACGAACTCGATCCGGACTCCGTGGTTGCCCTCCGCCGGCACGACGACGACCTCGTCGTTCACCCGTTCTACGGGCACCGCCTTGGACGACAGGTGCACGGCGACGTGAGCGGGGTCGTTGACCAGGTAGGACACGCTGTAGATCGATTCGCCGCGGCGGTCCAGGTAGGTGCCCACCTGGTTGTCGGAGGTCGGGGCGACGAGACCCATCGTGGTGTTGGCGGCGGTGAAGTAGCGGACCATCCGGTCGGCCGCCGGACCGCAGGAAACCTCGTCGGCGCCGGTCAGGTCCTGCCAGCGTTTAGCGGCCGCGCCCACGTCGTGGACGGCCATCGTGAAGTTGCGCAGCCCGTGGATGCCCAGTGGGTGTTCGTCGCGCCAGAACGACACCGGCGCCACCGGTTCCATGCCGTAGCCGGCCACCTCGGGGACGTACCAGGTGCCGATGAAGCACTCCAGGGTGAGCCCGAACAGGTCGTCGGGTTCGCTGACCAACCACGTGCCCGGCCAGTAGCGGTCCACCGGTTCGTACTTGATGCGGATGCCGTGCTCGGCCAGCACCTTCTTGGCGGTCACCAGGTCATCGAGGTTCATCGAGCCCTCACCGAGGCCCCACTCGATGCCGACGAACCCGGCACCCCGACGCTCGCGGATGCGGGCGATTCCGTGCCGGGATCCCGGTTCCGGTCCGAAGATCTCGAACAGCTGGGGTCCGAGCGTGATCAGCGAGCAACGCAGGTCGTCCGGGCGGTTGGGCACCTCGAGTTCCCAGTTGTGCCGGGCGCCGAGGTTGTCCACGAAGTGGCGCAGGGCCGCGTCGTAGTCGTCGACCACGAAGTTGAGGTGTTGGATGGTGCGCAGATCCAGATGCATGTCAGGCACTCCTGGTTGTGGCTTCGGTCGAGCGCCGCGCGGCCCACTCCCGCAGGACGGTCTTCTGCAATTTCCCGGTCGCGTTGACCGGCAGCTTGTCCACGAACTCGATCACGCGGGGAACCTTGTAGTTGGCCATCTCCGCGCGGCACCACGCGATGACGTCGTCGGCGGTCACGGTCGTGCCGGGGGCTCGGACGACGTAGGCCATTCCGACCGAGCCCATGCGCTCGTCCGGAAGTCCGACCACACCGACCGCAGCGACTTCCGGATGCCGCAGGAGTGTGTTCTCGACCTCGGCGGGATAGACGTTGAAGCCGCCGACGATGAACATGTCCTTCAGCCGCCCGACGATGCGCAGTCGTCCGTGGTCATCGAGCTCACCTATGTCCCCGGTCCTGAGCCAGCCGTCGACGGTGATGGCTTCAGCCGTCGCGTCGGGATCATCGAGGTATTCCTTCATGACGCTGGCGCTGCGCAACCAGATCTCGCCGGGCGTTCCGGCGGGAACCAGTGCCGCACGCTCGTCGACGATCATGATCTCGACACCGGGACGGGCCCGACCGGAGGAGTTGACAATCGTCTCGAGGTCGTCACTCAAGCTGGTCCCGGTCGCCGTGCCCGCCTCGGTGAGGCCGTAGCCGTTGATGATCGACATCGTGGGCATGTCGTCGATGATTCGTCGCATCATTTCCATGGGAATGTCGGTGGCCCCGGTGACCGCGACTCGAAGGCTCGACAGGTCGAAACGAGCGCGGTCGGGATGGGCGAGAATGCCCTGGAAGAGCGTGGGAGGCCCCGGCAACGCGGTGATCCGATGCTCCTGCACGCGTTGCAACGCGCGACCCACGTCGAAGACGGGCTCGGGGAACATGGAGGCGCCGGAGGCCAGGCATGCCAGGATCCCCGCCTTGAGCCCGAACATGTGGAAGTAGGGGTTGATCATCAGATAGTTGTCGTGCTGCAGCAGGTCCGTCTGCAGGACGTAGTCGAACGCCACGTGCAATGTCTGCGCGTGGGTCATCACGACACCTTTGGGCGCTCCGGTCGTGCCCGAGGTGAACAGGATGTCTGCCGGATCGTCGCTCCTGCCCACCTCCCGACGCCGGTCGACCTCGGCGAGGCCGGCCGGGGTGGCCCTGCTCAGGAACTGCGTCCAGCTCGTGACACCCGGGCCCGCCTCGCCGCCGATCACGATCGTGGTTTCCAGGGCGGGCAGCGCCACATCGGTCGATCGCAGCATGGAGACATAGTCGGTGCCGAGGAAGTCGCTCGCCGTGATCAAGGCACGAGCGCGGCTTCGCAGCAGGATGTCGGCTGCCTCTCGCCCCTTGAACCTGGTGTTGATCGGAACAAGGACCGCGCCTGACTGGATCAGTCCGAGATAGCCGATCACCCAGTCCACGCTGTTGAACGCCCAGACGGCCACCCGATCACCGGGCCGGATCCCGGTTTCGACCAGTGCAGCGCCGAAGCTCCGCGCGCGCTGGAACAGTTCCGCGAATGACAGCACCGTCGCGCCGTCCGAGATTGCCATGCTGTCGCCGAACTGTTCGGCGGAGCTCGCCGTCAGTTCCGCGACGGTCTGCCACGGCAAGGACACTCGCATGCGCATCTGTATGGCTCCCTGAGCGAGCTCGGTGATCACATCCGTAGGAACCGTGAAGCTCAGCGGGTGACCGTCAAGCCACCGTCGACCGCGAGCAGCTGGCCCGTGCAGAACGCAGACAGGTCGCTGGCCAGGTACAGGTAGCTGCCGGCGCACTCCTCGACCGTGCCGTAACGCTGCATCGGCAGGTGGGCCATCATCCAGGTCTGGAACTCGGCGAGCTGTTCGGCGGACATCTCTGCCTTGAACTGCTCCTCGACGATCGGGGTGTAGGCGAGCGGGTTGATGGTGTTGACCCGGATGTTGTGCTTGGCCCAGTCCCGTGCGCAGGTGCGGGACCAGCCCACTACCGCTGCCTTGGCCGCGCCGTACGCGGCAGTCCCCGGCCACCCCTCGGCCGCCGCGTAGGAGGCGGTGTTGATGATGGTGCCGCCGTTGACCTTCAGGTGCGGGAACGCTGCCTGGTTGCCGTAGATCGTGCCGAAGGCGTGGATGGCGAACTCGCTGGTCAGGTCCTTCTCGGTGAAGTCCTCGGGCTGCTTGACCAGGACGATGCCCGCGCACATGGTGAAGTTGTCCAGTCCGCCCATCTGTCCGGCGGCCCAGTCCACCGCCTCGAAGATCTCAGAGCGGTTTCGCATGTCTACGTGCTTGTACAGGGCACGTCCCGGACCGGCCTTGGTCGCGCGCTCCGCGACCTGCTCGCCGGCCTCGTCGTTGATGTCGAAGATGACGACCGTGGCGCCTTCGCGGACGAAGCGCTCGACGGTGGCGGCGGCGATCCCGCTGGAGCCACCGGTGATGATCGACCTCTTGGCTTCCAGAAGCATGATTCTCGGATCCCCTCGTTGAGCAGAATTGATGTGTTGGTGGTGGACCGGTTTCCGCGTCGCCGGGCCGAGGTCGTGACGGACGCGGTTGCCGAGAAGTCAGCTGATGGGCACGGCACCGCGGAGCAGGACCTGGTTGGGGTTCTCCGGCAGTTCGTGCAGCGGTTCGGCGAGCTCGCCGACGGTCGGACCGTGTTCATCGGCCAGCGGAGCCAGCGCATCGAGGTCGAACTCATACAACCGCGCGGCGTTGCCGCCGAGGATCTGGCGCAGCTCGCCTTCGGCCGTCGTGGAGAAGAGCTGTCGAAGGTGTTCGCGGGAGAACGGGTAGGTGCCCTCGTCGTGCGGGTAGTCGCTGCCCCACATGAACCGGTCGACCCCGATGACTTCCTTGGCCACGACGTCCTCGGGCGTCGGCTGGCTGACCCCCACCCAGCAGTTGCGCCGGAAGTACTCGGTGGCCGACAACGGCAGCACCACATCGTCGGCGAAGCGCAACTCACCATAGGAGCCCCGGTCACGAATGCTGCCGAGGATCTGGTCCAACCACCTCAACTGCGCCGGGATCCAGGCACATCCCTGTTCGGTGATCGCGAACCTCAGGTGGGGGAATCGCTCGAAGACCCCGCCGATCACGAGCTGGGTGAACGGCCGAGCCGAGTAGAACGGATACTCCGCCAGCATCAGCACCTGTGATGCCGGGGTCCTGGCGTACTCGGGGAAGCCCTGGCCGCCGTGACTGTTCACCACCACGCCCAGCTCCTCGCACAGCGCCCAGATCGGGTCGTGGTCGGGGTGGTGGAGCGGTTTCACCCACTTCACGTCCGGGGCGATGTTCGGCAGCAGGACCCCGCCGCGCAGCCCGTGTTCCTTGATCCAGCGGATGTCGGCGAGGGCGTCGTCAACGTTGTTGAGGAAAACCTGACCGATGCCGGCCCGCCGCTGCGGGTACTCCGCGACGAAATCCGCGCACCACCGGTTGTGGGCCCGGATCCCGGCCAGCCGGTGGGCGTAGTCCTGCTGCGTCGGGGGCTGGGCGTGCAGTACGTAGCTGGGGAAGAACGGTGGGATGGTGTTGGGGAAGAGGACCTCGGCGACGATGCCGTCGCCTTCCTGCTCCCGCCACCGTCGGGCGGTGTTCCAGTTGCGATCCCGCCGGCTTGTGTCCTCGAGGTCGGCGTAGGCATTTCGGTACCCGCCCCGCCACGCGTCGAACTCCTCGTGGAAGGCCGGGTCGAGGTACTCCCGGTACTGTGCGTGGCTGCCTCCTGCGTGAGTGTCGGCCGAGACGATCGTGTAGTGGTCGCCAGTTGGCATGGCCGTATTGCACCCCTTGAGAAGTTCCCGTCATCCTGCTGCCGTGCTGGGCCGGCCGAGGCCTGCTCGTTCGCCGCCGGGGACGACGCTTACCGAGCGGCCGCACGCCGTCTGTTGCCGAGCCAATACGACGTCCCGATGAAGCACCTCATCCCTGAGGGTCAACACACCTCCCCCTTCGGGTGAGGCACCGGCGATGACCTGCGGTCGAAGGATCGACGGGATGACGGAGTCACCCCGTCGAAGGAGAGAACCGCTCCCGTGGGTTGATTCCCGTCGTGGCCGCCTGCCATAGCTTCGAGCGGCATCTGGCGAGATCGACGGAGGTGGAGGCGCGGTGGAACTCGCCATCAGTGCGGACCTGGTGGAGTTCCGGGAGCGGGCGCGAACGTGGCTTGCGGAGAACGTGCCGACCGATCCGCGACCGGACATCTGCGACCCGGCCGTCCGCGAATTCGACGCAGCCTGGCACGCCGCCCAGTACGCAGGCGGATGGGCGGGCATCGACTGGCCGACCGAGCACGGCGGACGCGGGCTGTCGCCGATCCAGCAGGTGATCTGGAACGAGGAGTTCGTGCGCGCCAAGGCGCCGGGCCGCGGGATATTCGGAGTGGCCTTCGGCCACGCCGGACCCACGATCATGATGCGGGGCAACGAGGAACAGAAGTCCGCCTACCTGCCAGGCATCCTCAAGGGTGAGACTCCCTGGTGTCAGGGATTCTCCGAGCCGGAGGCGGGTTCCGACCTTGCCGCCCTGACCACCCGCGGCCTGCTCGACGGCGACGACATCGTGGTCACCGGTTCGAAGATCTGGACCAGTCACGCCGAACTCTGCGATCTCGGCGAGCTCCTGGTCCGCACCGATCCCTCGGCGCCCAAACACAAGGGGATCACCTGGATGGTGATGGACATGCACGCGCCGGGCATCGACATCAGGCCGATCCGGGCCATCGACGGCTTCCCGCACAACTGCGAGGTCTTCCTCGACGAGGTGCGTATCCCGAAGGCCAACGTCGTCGGTGGGCTGAACAACGGTTGGAGCGTGGCCCTGTCGACCTTGGCGGCCGAACGCGGTACCGGCTTTCTCGATGAGCGCCTGGAACAGATCGTGTTCGTCGACGAACTCATCGCCCACGCGCGGGAAACGGGCCAACTGGCCGACGAGGCCCTGGCCGACCGACTGGCGCAGGCACGTGCGATGGCGTCCTCGTTGCGTTCCATGGCCTACCTGCTCGTGTCATCCATCGCCTCCGGCGTCGAACTCGGACCCGAGGCGACCGCTGTTCGTGCGGTCCAGGTCCAGGTCGAGATCACGACCGCCCGCCTGGCGCTGGACCTCCTCGGGCCACAAGCAGTCGAATGGACGCCCTGGACACGTAGATGGCTGCGGGACTTCCGGGCACCTATCGGCGGCGGGACCAAGGACATCCAGAAGAACGTCATCGGCGAGCGGATGCTGGGGCTGCCGCGATGATGAATCTGGCACCCTCCAAGGAGCAGGCGGCCCTCGCCGGGTCAGCTGCCGAGTTCTTGGCCAAGGAACTGCCCATCGGGCGCTTGCGTGAGTTCGCCGATGATGTCGAAGGCGACTCGATCGACGAGCGAACCTGGCGACGTTGTGCGGATCTGGGCTGGCTGGGTCTGGGTATCCCCGAGGCGCACGGCGGTGTCGGCCTCGGGCTCGCGGAAGAGGCCTTGTTGTTCCGCGAGCTGGGGCGCCATCTTGCGCCGGGCCCGTTCCGCTCCTGCGTCCTCGGCGCACACGTCGCGGTGCTTTCCGGGCACAGCGATCTGGCCGCCGCCATCTGCGCGGGCGAGCGTCGCGTCGGGATGCAGGTGGGCAACGTCGCTGTCGACGTCCGACCCGGCGACCTCATGCTGGTGCTCGACGAGGACGGCGCGCAGTTGCGGGAGGCAACTGATGTGCGACAGGTTCGCGGCGTCGATCCGGGAACTCGATTCGCGACGGTCAGTCCGGGTCCGATCGCGGCTCGAGTCACCTCGAGTGCGGTCATGGACAGGGCCCGGGTGCTCGCGGCCGCCGAACAGCTCGGGATCATCGAGGCGGTCCGGGACGCCTCCGCCGAGTACGCCAGGACCCGTACGCAGTTCGGCAAGCCGATCGGCAGTTTCCAGGCAGTCAAGCACCGGTGCGCGGACATGGCCATTGCCGGCTTCGCGGTCGTCGGTGAACTGTTCCAAGCTGCCCTGCTGGTCGAGGCCGGGACCCCGGACGCGTCCTTCCACGCCGCGAACGCCTACGTCCTGGCGACAGGCGGAGCCAGAGCGAGCACGGCGGACAACATCCAGAACCACGGCGGAATGGGCTTCACCTGGGAACAGGACGCCCACCTCTACCTCAAGCGTGCGCTGCTCCTCGAACGCCTGCTCGGTCCACAACGCCTGGCCCACAAGGCGATCCTGGGTCCGCCGGTCCACGAATTCTGATGCCCGACACCGCTGTGACCACTTGTTTGGAGTCGTAAATGTCGAAGCTCGACGGCAGGGTCGTCTTCATCACCGGGGCTGCCCGAGGACAGGGGCGCGCTCACGCACTGCGCCTGGCCGCGGACGGCGCCGACGTCATCGGGGTGGACCTCTGTGCCTCGATCGCCAGCGTGCCCTACGCCCTTGCCACACCGGAGGACCTGGACCAGACCAGACGGGCCGTGGAGGCCCTGGGTCGTCGGATGATGACCTACCAGGCCGATGTCCGGGACTTCGGTGCTCTGCAGAAGGCTCTCGACGGCGGGGCCGCGGAACTCGGGCCGGTGAACATCGTGATCGCCAACGCCGGCATCGCCCCGCACAGCGCCGAGAACCACCCCGACGCCTACCAGGACGTCATCGACATCAACCTCACCGGTGTGCTGAACACCGTCGAAGCGGCGATTCCGTCGATGATCGAGCACGGCGCAGGAGGCGCGATCGTGCTCTGCGGGTCCACCGCCGGCGTACGCGGCATCGGCGGCAGCACCCTCGGCGGACTGGGTTACTCGGCGGCCAAGCACGGAGTTGTCGGCCTGATGCGCAACTACGCCAACAATCTTGCCGCCCACAACATCCGGGTCAACGTGGTGCTCCCGACCGGCGTGCGCACCCCGATGGCGCTGACCGAGGCGATGGCCGGGTGGTTCGCCACCCAGCCCGGCCTCGGCGACATGTCCAACCTCCTGCCCGTGGATCTGGTCGAACCCGACGACGTGGCCGCCGCAGTTGCGTGGCTGGTCTCTGACGAAGCTCGCTACATAACCGGTGTCCAACTGCCCGTGGACGCCGGTTTCCTGAACAAGCGGTGAGCGGATCTGCCTGGAGCTCAGGCAGGCAGGGATTGAGATCAGGAGACCACCATGACGCTCGTGGCTGCTGACGAGTTCCGACACGAGGCGACGGACGAGCCCAACTGGCAGGAGAACTACATTTTCGTGGGCTGGGACGACGACCGGCAGGCCGGGCTGTACCTGCACCTCGGGCACCTGGCCACGCGAGGCATTGTGGACGTTCGCGCTCTGGTGCGCCTGGGCGGCCGAACGGTGTCGGCGTCAAGGGAGTTCGAGGCGAAGGACTGCCTCGAAGTTCCCTGGATCCAGGCCGACGTCCGGAGCCCGCTGGAACGCTGGCGGCTGCGGTGCGCAGCCCCCGGTGTGCTGCACCCCGGTGGCCCGGCGTTGGTCGCCTCGGACGGCACCGGTGACCACGAATTCGGTTTCGACATCGAGCTCAATTCCGTTGTCCCGCCGATCGACTGGGGCGTGGCCTGGGCACAGCTCGGTATCCCCGACATCATGTCCGACCACTACGAGGCCGGGGCCCGGTGGCAGGGCACGGTGTGGACGGGAGCCCAAAAATCCCGGTGCTCGGGATTGTTGATCCGGGATCACAGTTGGGGCCCGCGCAACCTGAGCAACGCGATCCGGATCGCGTGGTGGCTGCCGATCGTGTTCGATGACGGCCGGTCGTTCATGACCGGTGGAAGCCTGCTGCGGGACGGTCGTTGGGGCGGCTTCATCCTGGAGGAACGAGGGAATGGACCCAGGCTGATCTCCACCGACCCGATGGTCCGGGTGGACGGTCTGCAAACGCCAGGAGGGTTCGACTCGGCGACGATCCTGCACACCCGGGACGGCGGCCCGGAGCGGGTGTACGAGTACCAGGTGCGACTGCACGTCCCGATCTACTACGAGAGCATGGGCGCCAACCTCCTCGACGAGGTCTTCTGCCGGGTCACGGCGGCAGACGGGCGCCGCGGATTTGCCGACCTCCAGTTGAACCTTCCCCGCGCCCCGGCAACACACGTGCCGACCGGGACGCCGTCATGACTGTCGTCGGCATTCCCAAGGACTCCTGGGACCCGATGCAGAGCTCCGACCGCGAGGTGGGGCACTGGACCACCACCAACCTCGGGGAAGCGGTGCCAGGCATCATCACACCGCTCGGCACCGCCCTGTGGGGCGGAGCTGCCCATCGGGCGGCGTGGCGGACCGCCTACCAGGTCGGTGTCATATCGGGCACGGAGCTGCGCCGGCCGCTCGATCCGGCGCTGCCCGTCCTGCGGATGTTCTTCGGCCGGGTCAGCATGAATCTGGACTACATCGCCTTGTACGGCGATCGCATGCCGGGGGTGACCGGCCCGGAGACGATGGTCAGCATGTTCGGGCAGCCACCGGACGGGATGACCTTCCGGCCGACCCGCCGGCGTTACCCCTTCATCGCCGCCCGACTACCCGCCTACTTCGTCCGAGTGTCCAAGCTGCTGAACACCATGGCCGCATCCGTCGATTCCTGGTGGCGTCGGGAGGTCGAGGAGGTACCCCGCCTGGACCAGCGCGGTGCCGTCGAGGTTTTCGCCGACTCGGTCCGGCGTTTCGAGACGGCCATGGCGGTCCAGACCGGAGTCGTTCTCGTCGGCGTCCGGCCCTTGTTCGATCTGCTCAGTCGGGTCATTTCCCGAGCCGGGACGGGAGACATCACCGTGCTCAGTGGCACGGGCGGTGCCGAGATGGCCGTGATCACCGACATCTGGCGAGCGTCCCGGGGACAGATCGAAATCGCCGAGGTCGTGCGCGAACACGGCTTCCACGGCCCGGCCGAGGGCGAGATCTCCAGTCGAGTGTGGCGCGACTGCGACTCGCCACTGCACGCGATCGTCCGCCATTACCGAGAATTGCCGGAGACGGAAAGCCCGCTGGCGAAGCAGGAACTGAAGGAACATCGTCTGCGCGCGGAAACCGAAGCCGTCCTCGATGCGCTGCCGGCGCGGGAGCGGCCGACGGCGCGAGCCGTCATGCGGCTCGCCCGCGAACGCATCCCGCAACGTGGAGTGGCCAAGCGATCCTTCCTGCAGACACTCGACGTCGCTCGCCTGGCCGCCAGACAGGCCGGTCGACACCTGAGCGAGGAAGGAAAGCTGAACGACCCGGAGGACGTCTTCTACCTGACCGCGGACGAACTGGTCGCCGGAGTCGGCCGCGAGACTCGCGCCCTGATCGAGAAGCGTCGAGCGCGCCGCACCGAGTACGAGGCTCTCCGATTCCGCAGCACGGAATGGTCGGGCATGCCGCAGATCACCCGAGGCGATTTCGAGGCCGACAGCGGGCAGGTGATCCGCGGCACCGGCGCGAGCCCGGGGGTTGTCGAGGGACGAGTCCGAGTGGTGAGCGACCCCAGCTTCACCGACGTCGAGCCGGACGAGGTCCTGGTCGCCTCCACAACCGATCCGAGCTGGTGCTCGATCATGTACGTCTCCGTCGCGCTCGTCGTCGACCTCGGCGGGATGCTGAGCCACGCCGCTGTGGTGGCGCGCGAGATCGACATCCCCTGCGTGGTGAACACTCGCGACGGCTCCCGCCGGCTGCGGACCGGTGACCTGGTGCGCGTGGACGGCGGCGCCGGGACAGTGCAGGTGTTGAAGCGGGCGAATCCGTGATGCGCGATCGGAGTTCGGGATGAACATCCGCACCCAACGGGTGTGTGCCTGGACCGGGCCGGCGCTCATCGTCGTGTTCTTCACCGGTTTCGCCGGCATCGCGCACTGGATGCCGCCACCGAATCCGCTGGCCGGTCCGGAGCAGATCGCCGCCATCTATCGCGACCGTCCGACGGCCATCCTGCTCGGACAGGTACTGGCCATGACCGCCGTCGGCTTCCTCACCGTGTGGGCGGCCGCGATCGCGGCCCAGATGAAGCGCATCGAGGGCGCCAACGACGTGCTTGCCAACACTCAGCTGGCCCTGGCGGCGATCTCGACCCTCGTGTTCATCTGGCCACAGTTCTTCTGGGTCACGGCGGCTTACCGCCCGCAGCGGGACCCCACGCAGCTGTGGCTGCTCAACGATCTGGGGTGGCTGCCGTTCGTGGCCTGCGTCTACACCGGCGTGCCCTGGGTGTTGGTCATCGGCTGGGCCATCTTGTCCGACACGGGCCGGCGGCCGATCTTTCCCCGCTGGGCCGGCTACTACTGCGTGTGGCTTGCACTCGTGTTTCTTCCCGCGTCGCTGGCGGTGTTCATCAAGCGTGGGGTGTTCGCCTGGGACGGGTTGGTGGTGTTCTGGCTGCCGATCGTGTTCTTCGGTTGCTTCCTGCTCGTGTTCAGCGGACTGCTGCTCAAGGCAATCTCCCGCCAGGAGGCGGAGGAGGCCGCCATGACTCACCGCCTCGCGGTCAGCGACGTCTCCTCGTGAAGCAGCGTGCCGAGCTCAGCCCGGTTGGTCACGGCGAGCTTCTGATAAATGCGGCGCAGGCGGTTCTCGACGGTCCGGACCGAGATGTACATCTTCTCGGCGATCTCGCGGTTCGTGTCGCCCCGAGCGGCGAGGAGCGCGGTCTCCCGCTCGAGGGTCGTCAACCCGGGTCGGTTCGGCAAGCTGCCGACAGCGGGCAGCAGCGAGCACTCGCAACGACTGATCAGCAGATCCGCCCGCGCCTGCATGGCCTTCGTTTCGGCGCGCTGCCCAGTATCGGACCACAGGGCGTAGGCGTTGGCGGCGGCTTCAGCCGCGAGGAGGTTGGCGTCCATCTCCTCGAAGCCGAATGACACGGCCGCGAGCCCAGCGGGATCCCTCCTGGCCAGCGCCCGCGCGTGCGCGGCTCTGGCCAATGTCAGCGGGCCCTCGATCTCGGTGGCCAGCTCGGCGAGCCGCTTCACGGCGTCCTCCGGCCGGCCGAGACGCGCTACGCCGTGGAGCGCCTCGGCGGCGCCGACCAGGTCGCCCACGGATTCCGCGAGGCCGATGGCCTCGTCCAGGAAACGCCGCGCGGTGGGGATGTCGTCTGCCGCCACCGCCGCCCACGCCCGCGCGACCAGAAGGTCGGCCTCCTGCCACAGCACTGGTTCAAGGTCCAGCCGGTCAAGATCGTCCAGGGTGCGGCGAGCAGCGTCCGGATGACCGGCGAGTGCCTCGGCGAGCACCAAGATGATCTGAGCGCCGCGCTGAAAGACTGGGCGTCCGAGTTGTCCGTGGAGCGTGGCCGCTTCCCGGGCCTGTCGGGTGGCGGTCTGCACCTGTCCTCTCTCCACAGCGGCGCGAGCGGCGTGCCAGGCGAAGTGGGCTCGAGCCTCCGGGGAACCGGCCGTGAGTCCCTGCAGGTACTGCTCATTGGCCAGGGTGGCTGCTTCGCGAAGCCGGCCGGCGCGGGCAAGTGTTTCGCAGCGCACCCAGATCGAGAAGCACGGGTGCCAGTCATTGGGGCCGAAGGTCTGGGCGTGGGCGGAGGCTCCTCGCTCGGCTGCCGTCAGCGCGTCGTCGATTCGGCCCACCTTGGCCAAGCTGAAGGCGGCGATGAGCGACGCGTATACCAGCGTCGGTCCGCGGCTGCCGGTGATCTGCTGCGCACTCAGTTCAGCCGCCGCCTGCGGGCCTTCACGGAAGAGCACCGTGGCGCTGTGACGGGCGGCGAGTTCGGCTTTCAATATCGGGTCGCGCACCGCAGCGGACGTCTTGACGGCGAGGGTATGAGCCTCCTCGATTCGCCCCAGAAACAGCAGATTGTCGATACGCGAGTTGGCCAGCTTGGCCTGCTCCTCCGGGTCGGTCGTCTCCAGAGCCCGCATCTTCGTCTCGGCTTCGGCTGTTCGTCCCTGCAGGGCCGCCAGCTGCGCAGCGAGCAGCCGGGTTTCGAAGCCGGCGTTCCCGGCTATCGCCGCCTCGGCCAGCTGCTCGGCCAGCCGGTAGTCGTATCGCCATCGTGCGCTGGCAGCAGCGGCGGCCAACAGCTCGGGTCGACCACCGCCGCCTTCGAGGCGCCACGTGGCGATCCTGAGCGCGTCCTCCCGCCGCCGCGCGCCGGTTGCCTCCACCGCGTCCGCCAGAGCCCCCGCGATCGACCTCGCGCGGATCGCCGGCAGTCGAACACGCAACACATCACCGTCGATCGGGTGCGCCAGCCGGACTTCGAGCCGGCGTCCGTCTCGTCGGGATGTCACCAGGCTCTGTCGCTCCAGGCCCTCGAGGAGGTCGACGAAGCCCAGCGCGGTCGCCTCGGCCATACCGAGCGGCTCGCCGTACGCGAGGAGCTCGAGGGCGCCCCGCTGCGCCGGGGACAGGTTGGCGAGTCGGGACTCGACAAGTTCGATCAGACGATCCGAAGGGATGAGCCCCGCGCGGAGACGCCACACGCCTCCGTCGTTGACCAGCGACCCGTCCTGCCGCGCGCCGAGGACGAGTTCGCGGAGGAACACGAGGTTGCCCTGGCTGCGGCCGGCGATCTCGGCTACGGCGGCCCGGTCGACCTGGCCGCCCAGGAAGGTCGTCAGGACCTCGTCCACTGCCTGGGGCGACAGCCCGCCGAGCTCGATCCGGTCGGCGATTTCTTCCTTCCACAGGGCGACGACCGGATCGGGTGCCGGCTCGCCTGTCCGCACGGTGACAAGCACGAACGCCACGCCTCTGGTGGCCAGGTGGAAAATCAGCGTCGCGGAGGAATCGTCAAGGAGGTGGGCGTCGTCGACCACGAGCAGCAGCGGCCGTCCTTCGGCGTGCTCGATCAGCGAAGGGACGGATCGGCGCAGTAGATCAGCAGGATCCTCAGCGGTGGCGTGACGGTCGCCGGACACCGGCGCGAGCAGGTGCGCTGAGGCGCCGAACGGCAGGTCCGCCGCCGACCTCGTCGCGGTGACCCAGTGCGTCACACAGCCACGGCGCTCGGCGAGCAGAGCGCACTCCCGGGCCAGCCTGGTCTTCCCGACTCCCGCCGGACCGGCGAGGACCGCCCCTCCTTTGCCCCGGGATCCGATCAATGATCCCAGCACCTGCATCTCGTCGGCCCGTCCCACCAGCGGCCACTGGGTCGCCACGTTGTGCCTCTCCTTCAACGTCCGAGCGGACGGACGCCGTACGACGAGATTGCTCTCGGTCGAAGGAGAGTGGCGCGCGCGCATTTTTGAAGTGCTGCGCCACTCATGCGCCAGGCCCGCGACTGGGTCGAACATAGGGCCCCCGGGACAGCACGGGAAGGACCCCACGACGGTGAAGCTGCAGGACAAGGTCGCGCTCATCACCGGATCCACTCGCGGTATCGGCGAGGAGACCGCTCGACGGATGGCGGCCCAAGGCGCGGCTGTCGTTGTCACCGGCCGCAACAAGAGCCGGGGGGAACGAGTAGCCGAGTCGATCGAGGAATCGGGCGGCCGCGCGCTGTTCGTCCAGACCGACGTCGGCGTCGAGGAGGACGTCCGGAACGCCGTTGCCGCTGCGGTGAGCGCCTTCGGCGGCCTCGACATTCTGGTGAACAACGCTGCGCCGACGGACTTGATGGCCACGCAGACCACTCGGCTCACCGAGGTCTCGCATCAGGAGTTCGACGATGTGATGCGGGTGGGTCTGTACGGGACCGTGTGGGCCTGCAAGTACGCGATTCCCGAGATGGTCAACCGGGGCGGCGGGTCGATCGTCAACATTTCCTCGATCGCCGCGATCCGGGGTCTGCCCGGGGTGTGTGCGTACTCCTGCTCGAAGGGCGCCATGAACGCGCTGACCCGGCAGCTCGCTCTCGACTACAGCCCGGAGCGCATCAGGGTGAACACGATCGTGGTGGGCGCGATCATGAATGAGATGTCCTCAGGCGTGCTGGCCACTCCCGAGGCCGTCGCGGCCATGGAGAGCATCCACCTGACCGGACGTCTCGGCGACAACAGGGACATCGCGTTCCTGTCGGTGTTCCTCGCCTCCGACGAGTCCGGCTTCATCACCGGGAACGAGTTCATCGCCGACGGCGGCTCGGCGAGCGTGGGCCCGTTGCCGCGCTGGGTCGTGGAGGACGGTCTGGCGGGAGCGCCCGTCGCCGCCGCGAAGGCATGACCGACCGCGAGCTGCTGAGCCAACAGTCGCGCCACGATTCGTTCTGGTCGACCACGAACCTCGCGGAAGCCATCCCCGGTGTGTCCACGCCGCTCAATTGGACCCTGTGGGGTCCGACCATCGAGGGCAACACCCGGCGTATCTTCCGGATCCTCGGCGTGCTCTCCGCCGAGGACACCGCCATTCCTGCCGACCGCAAGCAGTGGGCGTACGGCGTCTTCTACGGCCGGCCGGCCTTCCGGGTCGACTTCTTCTGCGACATGGGGGACCGGCTGCCCGGCACCAACGGGCGAGCGGTGGCCCACCAGCTCATGTCCCATGTCCCTCCGGACTTCCAGAGCCATCCGTTGCGCCGTTACTACCCGGTGGCGGCGCTGCGGATGCCAATAGCGTTCGTCAGGGCCATCCGGCTGTCGCGCACCGGGCGTTACGGCACCGATCGGTGGTGGCGGGAATCGTTGCGTGTGGTGCCTACCGCCGACGAGGTCGCGACCCGGGCGGCATTCGCGCAGGCGGTCCAGCAGTTCCGCGACAGCCTCTTCCGGCACGGCCTGGCGTTCTTCGTCGCGGTGCAACCGGCCTACGACTTCCTCAACCGATTGGCCGCCGGCACCCCGGTCGACGCCGGCGAACTCATGAAGGGCTACGGCGGCCACGAGGAAGTGGCCATCATCGAGGACCTCTGGGCGTGTTCCCGTGGTCGGATGAACATCGATTCCTTCCTCGACAAGCACGGCTACCACGGGGCGGGGGAAGGCCAGATCTCGGCCACGGTGTGGCGCGAGGACCCGAGCACCGTGGCCGAACTGATCAAGCGTTACCAGTCGATGCCCGACGACGCCGACCCTTCATCCGCCGCGAGTGACAGGATGCGGCAACGGCAGCTGCTGGAGAAGCAGTTCCTGAGCACACTTCCCGCGCGCAGGCGGATACTCGGCCGTGCGGTGCTTCGGCTGGCCAGGTTGTGCATACCGCTGCGCGGGGTGAACAAGGTCGGGTTCGTGCAGAGCCTCGACATCGCCCGCATCACCGCCAAACGCCTGGGCCTGCTGATGGCAGCCGACGGGCGCCTGCGGCAAGCCGAGGACATCTTCTTCCTGACCGTCGACGAGATCCTCGCCGGTGGACCGGACTCGGACAGCGCCGAACTGATCCGCGAGCGGCGCGCGGCCTACGACCGCTACCACGATCTGGCGCTACCGAGCTCCTGGCGAGGGATGCCGGCGCCGGTTCCGGTCCGCCCGGGCGCCGTCGATGAGGTCGTCGGTATCGGCGTGAGCCCGGGCACCGTCGAAGGAATCGCCCGGGTCGTCCTCAACCCCTCCGATGTCGCCGGCGAACCAGGGGAGGTCCTCATCGCGCACACCACGGACCCGAGCTGGGCGTCGGTGATGTTCCTGAGCGCGGCCCTGGTCACCGACATCGGAGGTCCGCTCAGTCACGCCGCGATCGTGGCCCGTGAACTCGGCATCCCGTGTGTCGTCGACACGCAGGACTCGACCACGGTCATCAACAGCGGTGACCGCGTCAGCGTCAACGGCACCACCGGCAAGGTCACCATCAAGTCTCGCTGCACATCGAACGCGACGGCTGAGTAGCCCGGAGGAAGTGGACAGTGACGAACGAGGCCCGTGTACTACCGCCCGAACAGACCCGCGAGGTGGCCCCCGAGGACGACTCCTTCTTCCACCACGAGCGCTCGAACAGCCCGTGGTGGAACGAATCGGTCTGGTTCGGGTTCGCGGTGCCGGAGCGGGAGATCAACGGGTTCTTCTGGCTCTGGCACCGGCCCAACCAGAAACTCACCGCCGGCGGCGTGGCCTTGTGGGATCCCTACGGAGAAGAACGGCACAACTGTCTGCACTACGACTGGTACAACTTCAACCAGCTCAAGGATGGGTCGGACGCATTCGACTTCGATCTCGAGAACGGCATGTCCTGCCGCTTGCTGGAGCCGCTCAAGCGGTACGAGCTGAAGTACCGCACCAAGACCTGCGAGATGGACCTGTTGTGGGAGGGCATCCACCCTCCGCTGGACCTACATTTCCCCCGCGCGGACAACATGTCGCAGTTCGGTGGCTTCCACTACGAGCAGATCGGCCGAGTCACCGGCTCGATCCTCGTGGAGGGTGAGACGCTCGAAGTCGACTGCCATCACATCCGTGACCGGTCCTGGGGCGTTCGGGCCCGCCACCGTGACCACCCCGGCGGCGGGCTGGACCTCGGCGTCGTGAACGAGCAGACCGGCTTCTGCACGACCATGGTGCGATCCGACCCGTACCGTGATCTGGATCTGCCCACGGTCGAGACCACCGGCTACGGCCAGGTCGTCAAGGATGGCAACGTCGCTCGACTGGTCTCGGCCGAGCGCAAGGTGCTCGAGCGCCGTCCGGACGGCAGCCCGGTCCGTCTGCAGCTGGACCTGCATGACGATCTCGGCCGGGACATGTACGCCGAGGGACGCGTTCTGAGCAACCTCAAGTGGGACGACATCTACTACGTGCACTGGGGCCTGGTCGACTGGACGATCGACGGCCGGCAGGCCTGGGGCGAGTCTCAGGACTGGATCAACCAGGACCTCCTCCGGGCGCACCAGCGACGCAACCGGAAACGAGGTCTGCCCCACCCCGCGTTCGGATGAGCCGGCATGACCATGCAGTCCTCGCCTCGGATCGTCGTATACGGCGTCGGCCAGTACGGAGGACACATCGCCCGCCTCGCCGTTCAACGAGGCTGGCCCGTTGTTGCCGCCTTCAACCGAGCCGGCGCCAAAGTGGGTCAGGATTTGGGACGGGTGATCGGTCTGGATTGCGATCTCGACGTGCAGGTTCAGGACTGCGAGAGCGCCGACTACGAACAGCTACGCGGCAAGGCCGACATCGGCGTCGTCACCCAGTTCAACGTGCTGCGCCGCAATATGCCCGCGTATCAACGCCTGATCGGCGCCGGGCTCAACGTCGGTTGCCACGGCACCGAGTCCTACTACCCATTCGGCTCGGACCCGGACACGGCGGCGGACATCGACCAACTGGCGCTCAGGAACGGAGTCACCTTCACCGGCGGTGGCATCTGGGATATGTCCCGGATCTGGTCCGGAATCCTGATCGCAGGTCCGTGCACGCGGATCGACCGCCTGGAGCACACCAGCATCACCGACATCGAGGGGCAGGCCAACTCCCTGGCCCAGGCCCAGCAGGTCGGCACGGGGCTCAGCGTGCAGGACTATCGGAACCTGGGACTGGAGAACGCACCGTTCCTGCTCTGCTACAAGACCATTCCCGAGCAGGTGCTCACCGCACTCGGATTCACCGTCAGGGCAACTGACGTAGGCCTGGAGCCGATCGCGTGGGACGTGCCGACCCCGACTCGACTCGTGCCCGAAGGTCAATTCCCCGCCGGCACCGTCGTGGGCACGCGAGTGAACGCGATCGTGGCGAGCCGGGAAGGACCGACGGCGAGCGCACGGATCGAGCTGCGGGCCTTCCGGCCGGGGGAGACCGAGCACATGTTCTGGGAGGTTCATGGCCTGCCCCGGACACGGATGCGCGTCGAGCGCGACGACTCCGCGCACGCCACGGCCGCCAGCCTGTTCAACCGCATCCCGGACATCGTCGCGGCCCCGCCCGGGATTCAACCGGTGCATCGACTCGGCCCACTCAGCTCTCGTTCGAGAACGCAGGAGACAACATCGTGAGCACCACCTGTCCCATACCGATGTCCGTCGATCAGCTGCTGTCCAAGGCGCGCGAGACGACCGGCGTCGATCTCGTCGACAAGGACGCGGAGGAACCACTGGCGAGACTGCACCAGTCGCTCTGCACCGAGGCAGGACTCAGCGAAGCAGGCGCACTCGGCTGGCAGACCAAGATTCTCCGGTTGCTGACGAATAGGCTGTACATGCGCCGGGATTTCGCCGAGCACCCCGAGATCGCCGACGAGGTGGTCGAATCCCCGGTGGTGGTGTTCGGCATGCCGCGCAGCGGCACCACCAAGATCCAGAAGGCGCTCGCCGCGAGTGGCGACTTCAACTACCTGACCTTCTGGCAGACCTGGAACTGGTCCTCCCGCAGCGGTCGGCCGAACGAGGCCACGGAGGAGCGCATCGACGACGCCGACAAGTGGTGCCGGTGGTTCGACGAACGCTCCCCGGAGACCAGGCTCGGCCACCCCTACGAGACGCACGAACCGGAGGAGGACCACGGCCTGAGCGAGGGTTGCCTGGAGGCGCCGTGGCTCATCGGCTACGCGGAGATCCCTACCTACGTCCAGTGGGCCGGCCGGCAGGACCCGCACACCGTGTTCACCTTCCTGCGCGACTCGCTGAAGTACATGCAGTGGCAGGGATTGGCCATCAGAGGGAAGCCGTGGCTGCTCAAGTCGCCGATGTACACCGCAATGGAATCCGTCATCCTGGATGTCTTCCCGGACGCCCGGTTGGTGATGACGCACCGCTCGCCGCTGCGCACGCTGCCGTCCACCTGCAAGCTTCTGCATTGCTTCCGCCGCCCGTTCTCGGAACAGCCGCCCAACACCGGCGTGGTCGTCGAGGGCTTTGCGATGGCAGTTGACGCGCAACTCGCGAACCGCCAGTCGCTTCCGGACATGCCACTGCTCGACGTCGGGTTCCACGAAGTCACAGCGTCCTGGCCCGGGGTCGCCGAAAGGATCTACGCGCACGTCGGTCTGCCCTTGAGCACGGCGTCGCGCGAGCTCATGGCCCAGTGGGAGGTGCGCAACCCGGCGCAGAAGTACGGGAAGTTCGTCTACGGCCTCGACGAGTACGGCCTGAGTGAGAGTCAGATCAGGACGCGCATGAGTGGCTACGTTGCTCTTCTCGAGGACCGATTCGGCCGTCTGCCGTAGTGGTCGGCATCATCGGACTCGCTGAGCTGAGAGACGGATACCATGTCGTTGAGGGACCCTGTCACCTTGGCAGCCTCGGTGGTACGGGTAGGTGCCAAGTTCTGCGGTGAGAGATTGCGTCCGCCCGCGCTGGGATCGGACATCGGACAGATTCCGCCCGGCCCGAACCACCTGACCAACGAGTGGCTTACCGCCGCGCTGTGCCGGGGTACCCCGAGCGCGCGCGTCGTCGATTTCGAGATGCGGGAGGCATCCGAGGGCGCCAGCTCGCGACGGGCAGTGCGGGTCGCATACAACGAGGTGGGGACCTCCGCGGGTCTGCCCACTGCCTTGTTCTCGAAGTCCCTGCCCCGGCTGTTGTCCAGAGTGCTGGTCGGGATCAGCGGCATCGGTGGCGGCGAGCCGATGTTCTACGAATCGATTCGCCGCGAACTCGACATCGGAGCGCCTGAGGGCTACTTCGGTGGCTGGGACAACCGAGCCTGGCGCTACCTCGTACTCATCGAGGACGTCGCGGTTACTCGCGCCGCCACGTTTCCCGACGAGGGCATTCAGGTCGATCGCGGTGGCGCCGAGGGCATGGTTTGCGAAATGGCCGCCTACCACGGCCGCCTCTGGGAGGACCCCAGACTCGACTCCCTCTGGGGCCTGTCGGACACCTATTCCTGGCAGCACAAGTTCAACCGGCACGCGGGGTGCGACCTCGGCGCGGTCGCCGCCTTCCGGTGGGAACCCGATGCGATCCCTCGTGAACTGCACGTCCGTCGGCGTGAGATCCGGCCCGCGCTGATGCGGTCGCTGGAACACAACGTGCGAGCCCCGGCGACCCTGTTGCACCAGGACACGCACCCGCGCAACTGGTTCCGGCTCCCGGACGGTTCGGTTCATCTCTACGACTGGCAGACCGTCGCCAAGGGCAACTGGGCGCTCGACGTGAGCTACGCCTTGAGCAGCGTTCTCCCCGTCGAGGACCGCAGAAAGTGGGAGCGCGAGTTGCTCGAGCTCTATCTCGACCGCCTCGGCTCTGCCGGCGGCACGCCGCCCAGCTTCGAGGTGGCGTGGGTGGCCTATCGCCAGCAGTTGATCCACGCGTTCATTTTCTGGGCGTTCACGGTGGCGGTGAACAAGCTCTCGGACGTCCATCCGCGAGACGTGACGCGGGTGATCGTCGAACGTACCGCGCAAGCGATGGTTGATCACGACACCCTGGACGCGATCGGGACGTAGGTACTCGGCGGTCGCGGTCATCGTGATCGGCTCTGTCCGATCGGTACTCCCGACTCCCACCCGAAGGAACTGGAGGTCGACCATGGCGTGGACCGCCGCGGATATCCCGGACCAGACCGGCCGAACCGTCGTGGTGACCGGCGCCAACAGCGGTATCGGGCTGGTGACCGCCACCGTGCTGGCTCGCGCCGGCTCCCGCGTCATCTGCGCCTGCCGAAACACCGAGAAGGGGCGGGCCGCGATCAGCGGTGCGACCGGCTCCTTGGAGGTGCGCCGGCTCGACCTGGCCGTCCTTGCCTCCGTGCGTGCCTTCGCTGAAGGAGTCGACGAGCCCATCACGTACCTGATCAACAACGCCGGAGTGATGGCCGTCCCGCGCAGCCGCACGGTCGACGGGTTCGAGTGCCACCTCGGTACGAACTACCTCGGGCACTTCGCCCTCACCGGGTACCTATTGCCCAAGATCACCGGCCGTGTGGTGACCCTGTCCAGCCTCGCCCACAAGTTCGGAAGGATCCGGCTCGACGACCTCAACTGGGAACGCCGACGCTACCGACGCTGGCCCGCCTACGCGCAGTCGAAACTGGCCTGCCTGATGTTCGCCTACCAGCTGCAGAATCGACTCCAGCGCGCAGGCTCCCCGGTCCGCTCGATGGCCGCGCACCCGGGGTGGGCCGCAACTGGGCTGATGGGGCAGTCGCAGTCCTTGCAGGATCCCTTCATGCGCCTGGGCGCCAGGTTCCTCGCCCAGCCGGCGGAGCGGGGCGCATGGCCGACGCTCTGTGCCGCTACGTTGCCGGATCTCGCCGGCGGCAGTTACATCGGCCCCGACGGCCTGGCCGAGCGGGCGGGACACCCTCGCCCTGTCCGATCGACGAAGACCTCGTACGACAACACCGTTCAGCGGGCGTTGTGGGAAGCGTCCGAGCAGCTGACGGATGTTCACTTCAGCTTCAGTGCGGTCCTCTGACCCCACGCGGAGCATTCACCCGAGGGAGAGCCAATTCCAATCACAACCGAGCGATATAGGTATCGGTTACCCATGACCGGAGGCCCGGCGCCGGGTTTGGATTCCGGTGTGCGGAGATCCGGTTGTGCCGCCTCTGGCATGGCGTCTACTCGCAGCTGACTCTCGGTGCCGAGGACCTCGCCGGGAGTGGCTCTGGCATCTAGCGGGTGAAGTTAGGTCGGAGAATGACTGAGCCGATGACACGCACCGAGCGGTCGATCTGTCGACTCTGCCAGAACTACTGCGGTGTGAAGGTCGAGGTGCAGGGCAATCGGCTGATCCGTGTGGTCGGCGACGACGAGAACCCGGTTTACCGGGGCTACACCTGCTCGAAGGGCCGGGCGAACCCCGCACTCTACGACCATGCGGACCGGCTGCTGCGTCCGCTGAAGCGGCTGCCGGACGGCTCCCGGGTGGAGGTCGATCTGGACCAGGCGGTCGAAGAGATCGGCCGCCGGCTGGCCGGGATCGTGGAACGGGACGGCCCGCGCGCAGTGGCGATGTACTGGGGGTTCTTCGCGTTCCTGGATCATCCGGCGTCGGCGACGTTCGTGGATGCCTTCATGAACGCCCTCGGCTCGAAGATGGTGTTCAACTCCACCACGATCGACCAGCCCGGCAAGACCCTCGCCAAGGGGTTCCTGGGTAGCTGGCTGGCGCCCGGCCGGGACGCCCACGACCCCGACGTGGCGATGTTCCTCGGAGCGAACCCGTTGGTCAGCCATCTCGGCCCGGTCGGTGTTCCGAGCGAGATCTATAAATCGCTGGCCGGTGGAATGATCGTGATCGACCCCCGGCGGACCGAGACCGCAGCCAAGGCCACGCTGCACCTGCAGCCGCTCCCGGGAACCGACTACGCGATCCTCGCGGGGATGATCCGGGTGATCCTGGCCGAGGGCCTGGAGGATCGGGAGTTTCTCGCGGAGAACGTGTCCGGAGTCGACGCTCTGCGGGCCGCGGTCGAGCCGTTCACGCCGGAACGGGTGGCCGAACTCGCCGAGGTGGACCCGGCGGACGTGGTGGGCGCCGCGCGGATGTTCGGTCGGGCTCGGGCCGCGTACGTGGTGGCAGGTACCGGCTCGAACATGACCGGTCACGGCTCGCTGGTGGAGTACCTCGTCGCGGTGCTGCACACGCTCGGTGGGCACTGGCTGCGCGAGGGTGAGCGGTGGGTGAACGATCCCTGCCTGATGCCCCAGTACGCCGCGCCCGCCAAGGCGCAGGCGGTCCCGCCGTTCCCGGCCTACGGCTTCGGGGATCCGCTACGGGTGCGGGGCTTCCGCGACACCCTCTCCGGCTACCAGGCCGCCGCGCTGCCGGACGAGATCCTCACCCCGGGCAATGGACAGGTCCGGGCGCTGCTGTGCACCGGCGGCAACCCGGCGGCCTCGCTGCCCAACCGGACCAAGACGGTCAAGGCGCTGCGCTCGCTGGAGCTGCTGGTCACCGTGGACGTGCAGCTGAGCCTGACTGCTCAGCTGGCCGACTACGTCATCCCCGCGCGCCTGCCGTACGAGATGCCCGGCTCCACACTGTTCCAGGACTTCGCCACTGCCTACGGCACGGGCCTGGGCTGCATGCAGCCGTACGGGCAGTACACCCCGGCTCTCGTGGACCCGCCCGAGGGCGCCCAGGTCCTCGCGCAGTGGGAGTTCCTGTTCCGGCTCGCCCAAGCGATGGGCCTGCAGCTGCAGGTGTATCCGGCGTACGGCAGCATGATCCCCGGTGGCACCCCGACGCCGCTGGACATGGCCCGCCAGCCAGAGGATGACGAGGTCTTCGACATCGTGCACGCCGGCTCCCGGGTCCCATGGCGTGAGGTGCGGGACGCCGGTCCGGGCCTGTGGCCGGACACGTGCAGGACAGTCGAGGCGAAGGACCCCGGGTGGGAGGGCCGCCTGGATGTCGGGCACCCGGAACTGCTCGCCGAGCTCGCGGCGGTGACCCGCCGTTCGAGCGACGACGTCGACTTCCCGCTGCGGCTGACCAGTCGGCGAATGCCCGCCGTGATGAACACTCCGACCCCGGCTCGACCACCGAAGACGTCGGTGCACAACTGGCTCAACGTGCACCCCGACGACCTCACTCGGAACTCGCTGGCCTCCGGCGACCTCGCCGAAGTGGCCTCGGCGGAGTCAGCGGTGTCGTGCATCGTGCGCGCCGACGAAACCATGCGCCCCGGCGTGGTCTCGATGACCCACCAGTTCGGCGGGCTGCCCGACGAGGACCACGACGTCCGCCGGCTCGGGTCGAGCGTCTCCCAGCTGATCTCCGACGAGGACGTGTACGACTCGTTCTCCGGCCAGCCACGGATGAGCAACATTCCGGTCCGATTGCGCAGCCTGGACGGCGAAGATCGGCGCGAACCCGACCCTGCCCAACTGCCCAGCGCAGGAGTGCGGTGACCGCAGACTACGACGTGATGCCTGCGCCCCGTCGTCGGCGACGAAGGCCGGAGGAGATTCGCGGCCTCATCCTGGAGTCGGCGTGGGAGTTGTTCGAGCTTCAGGGATACGACGCGACGAAAGACATTGCGCGTCGGGCCGGGGTTCTCGAGTCGTTGCTGTTCACCAACTTTGGCAGCAAGGCGGCATTGTTCGACGCGGCGGTCGTCGGGCCGTTCGCCGCCCTCGTGGCCGAATACGCGGCCGCGTGGGACCTTCACGCGAGCAAATCGACGCCGGAGCACGGGCGCGCGGGGATGGGGACCTACCTGCGCGAGAACCCGCGCGACAACCGCCCACCGCACCGCTATCCGATCCCGGAGGGCGTGGCGCTCGCGGACGCGCGGCGCGTCTACGCGCGTTACCAGGCGTACTTCGACGTGCCGACGGAGTGGCCCTCCGCCGGGCCTGGTGGTCGCGTTGCTCGGCAAGCTTGCCTGCCGCTCAGCCGAGGATCAGCGGCCAGGCGCGGATCGACCGTCACCGCTCAGAGACCGAGGCAGATCGAGAGGCTCATGCGCGCCGGGGGGAACTCTTCGACCGACTCGCGCGCGGAGCGGGCTTAGCAGGCACGGGACGGTGCAGCATGCCGTGGACCCACAACTGGGTGAGCTCTTCCACGATCTGGTCACGGCTCCTGCGCCTACCGAGGGGAGGGAGGATCCATTCCTCCATCATGATTCCCACGATGAAGAGAATCACCCAGCGCGTGAGGAGGTCCCAATCCTGATCAGGAAGGTCGTTGAGCTTGGATGCCTCATCGACGAACGCGCGCAACTCGTCCAGCATCTGGCTGAACGGCGGATCGCTGGCTGATGACGCCGACAATGAGATGACATCGTCGTCGAACGCGCGGGCTGCGACGAAGCTCAGGAACAGTCGCCGGTTTTCGAACAGTAGATCGTAGAAACGTCGGAAGAATTCGCGAGTGGGCACGTCGACTGGGATGAGCGATTCCGGGGCCTGCCGCATACTCTCCACGTAGTCGGAGATGCAGTCGCGGACCGACTCCTCCACGGCACATTCGAACAGTTGCGCCTTCGACTTGAAGTACCGGTACACCATGGCCTCGTTCAACCCGGCATGCTGGGCGACCTCCCGGGCGCTCACGCCGGAATAGCCGCTCTGGGCGAACAATTCCCGCGCGGACTCGATCAACAGGCGCCGCGGTTCGCCTCGCCGCCGGCGCCTGCGAGGCGGCGCCGGCGGGCCGGCCTCATCGGTGGCCGGAGACCGTTGGAGCGACGACGGCGCAGAGGTCATTCCCGCGTCCTTTCGCTACAAGTCGGTAAGCGACTTCATGCTAATGATAGCATTACCGAGCCCTGAGCGGACGAGCGCCGCGCTGGTCCGGCGCTCACGCGTTCATCGACCGCGGCCGGAAGCTGCTCTCGCCACCAAAGGTACGGCAACGCGGTCCCCGCGGACGCCGCACAGCGCTCGAGCATCATCCGGTACCCGCGCCCGGCGGCGTCGAACCCCTGCACCGCCGGAAGCCGGACAAACCTGGGTATTGACCGCCACACAGCCCACTATTAGTTTGTATCCGAGTACATACTTAATGAGTCATGATGCGCACCCTCGCGGCGGTTCGGACCGCCAGCGCACCTCGGTGATGGAGGACGAATGAGAGCGCGCCTTCATGGGCTGGTAACGGTGACGACGGTGGTGCTGGCCGATCCGGCCGAGTTCGTCCTGGGCAGTACGTAACGGGGGCGCCGGCGTCGGCCGACTGCGTGTACCTGCTCAACGAAGGTGAGGTGTCCTCCGCCGGCGAGCCGATCGAGCTCGACGACGAGGAGTGTTCCGCAGTTGCCCGGGCGCGATGTCGGCGCCCGTTCCAAGAGGTTCGACACCCGGAGGTTGACGTGATGGGAGTCTCGAGATTGGGCAGGTTCCGGACCGGGGCTCTGACCTTGGTGCTGGCGCTGAGCGCTCTCACGGCCTGCGGCGGGTCTAGTTCGAACCAAGCCGTCCAAGGGCCGGCGGGCAACAACGCCCAGACCGGCCTCAACCAACCGGCGGCGGTGCCCGCCGCGACTGGTACGCCGAGCACGACCGGCAGCGGCACGAGCGCGGAGACGACCGCCACGGCCACCGCTGGCCCGGCCCCGGCCCGGTCGGTGTCTACGCAGGCTCCGACGAAGGCGTCGTCGGCCGCGGGGTCTAGCAAGATTCCTACCGCCACCAAGCCGAACCCCTCGGCGGGGCCGCTACCCGGCTTGACCCCCAATGCCCCCGCCACAACGGCCAAGGACACCAGTCCGATACATCTCGGCTCGTTCTGCGACTGCAGCGGCCCGGCCGGGTCCAGCGAGGGACCGCCGATGGACGCCCTGCGGGCCTGGGTGGCGTGGACCAACGCCAAGGGCGGCATCAACGGCCACCACGTCGACCTCACCATCCTCGACGACCGATCGGACCCGTCCCGGGCCCGGGCAGGGGTCCAGGACATGGTCGAGAACAAGGGCGTGGTGGCCCTCGTGGCCCCCTTCGCCACCCTCACCCACTCCGGCGTCGGCCCGTACGTGCGAGCCAAGCACATACCGGTGATCGGCGGTGACCAGAACTCGCCGGAGTACATCACCAACCCGATGTACTTCCCCGTCGGCACCGGCCAGGAAGGCTGGGCCTGGGGCGCGCTGAAGGTTATGGCCGACCAGTACAAGGAGCGCAACCTCGGCATCATGTACTGCGTAGAGGCTGAGACGTGCTCGAACATCAACCAGACTGCCCACAAGTACGCCGAAAGCCTGGGGTTCAAGCCCGTCTACACCGGCCAGGCGTCCATCGCCGCGCCCGATTTCACCGCTCAATGCCTGGCCGCCAAGGCTGCCGGCGTCGACACCCTGCTGATCGCCATGGACTTCAACAGCATGCGCCGGATCGCCCCGCAATGCAGCCGGCAGGGCTTCCACCCGAAGTACGGGGGGATGCAGCAGGACGCCACGTACCTGAAGATTCCGGAGTACGCCGGCTTCCCGTACGGCAACCACGTGTTCCCCTACTCCTACGTGGGCCCTGAGGCGGCCGAGTTCCACCAGGCGATGGCCAAGTACCTCCCCAACGGCGCGAACGGCCCCTTCTATGCCAGCGCCTGGACGGCGGCAAAGTTCCTGGAGAAGGCCATCTCCGGTGTGAAGGGCCCGGTCACGACGGCGGCGATCCTCGGCCAGCTGTGGACCTTCAAGAACGAGACCGCCGGCGGGCTGAGCATCCCGATGACCTACACGAGGGACAAGCCGACCGTTCCGGCGTTGTGCGTGTTCCTCACCGTCGTCGGCCCCGGCAAGATCGAAGCGCCCCTGGGCCTCAAGCCCCTGTGCAAGTGAGCTAGAAGGGGAAGGGGCCCGTGGCCATGCATTCCTTGATGCCGTTCGTCATCACCGAGATCGCCACCGGGTCGATCTACGCCCCGGCGGCGCTCGGTCCCGTGCCGACCCACAAGACCTCGGGCGTGGCCCGGCGGTCAGACTGCGCACTCGACGTCGGTGGCTCCAGGCATGGCTGATCCCCGACGGGAGGAGTGCGCTGCGTCGGTTTTCCCGGACACAGATCATTCGGTCGCCCGGGAGCAGGGTCTGTGAGCGAGGACGCACTGCTCGTCGAGGCCCGGGGACCACTGTTGATCATGTCCCTGAACCGGCCGGACGCACGCAACGCGCTCAACCAGGCGCTCACCACCGGGCTCATCGAGGCACTGCACCGGCTGGCGGACGACGACGCCCTGCGGGTCGGGGTGCTCGGCTCGACCAGCAGTGGGTTCTGCGCCGGCATGGATCTCAAGGCGTTCGCGGAGTCCGGTCCGATCCTGGGGCTGCGCGAGATGTTGCGCGCTCGGACACCGAAGCCCGTGATCGCCGCCGTTGAGGGCTTCGCCTTCGGGGGCGGCCTTGAGCTGGCCCTCATGTGCGATCTGGTGGTCGCCGCGCGCGGGACGAAGTTCGCGATGACCGAGGCCAAGTTCGGCCTGCTCGCCACCGGCGGCGGACTGTTCCGGATCCCGGAGACGTTGGTCACCGAGATGGCGCTGACCGGCCTGCCGATCACCGCGGAACGGGCAGCCGAGAACGGAATGGTCAACCGCCTCGTCGAACCCGGGGAAGCCCTCGCGGTGGCCACCGAGCTGGCCTGCGCCATCGCCGCCAACGCCCCGCTGTCGGTCGCGCGAACCACTGAGCTGATCCGCGCGCGGGCCGGGCGCACCGAGCACCAACTGTGGGAGCTGATGGCACCCATCCGCGACGAGGTCTTCGCCTCGGCCGACGCCATGGAAGGCGCCGTCGCCTTCGCCGAGAAGCGCCCCCCGAACTGGACCGGCAGCTGACCCCGAACACACAGGAGAAACGCATGGAGCTGGTCGGATCCTCGGCAATCGTGACCGGCGGGGCCTCGGGCCTCGGCGAGGCAACAGCACGCGCGCTCGCCGCCCGCGGCAGCGCGGTGGTGATCCTGGATCTCAACGCCGACCTGGCCGAGAAAGTGGCGGCCGAACTGGGCGGCGTCGCCGTTGTCGCCGAGGTCGCCGACCCGGACCAGGTCGGCGCCGCGATCCGTGCCGCGCAGCAGCTCGCGCCGCTGCGGGTGCTGGTCAACAGCGCCGGGATCAGCCGTGCGCAACGCACCGTGGGCTCCGACGGCGCGCCGTTCGCGCTGGAGGTCTTCGAGCACGTCCTGCGCACCAACCTGGTCGGCACCTTCAACTGCATCCGACTCGCGGCCGCGGCGATGGCGACCCAGGATCTGCTCGAGTCCGGGGAACGCGGAACGATCCTCAACACCGCCTCGGTCGCCGCGTTCGACGGGCAGATCGGCCAGTGCGCATACGCCGCCTCCAAGGGCGGCGTGGTCAGCCTGACCCTTCCGCTGGCCCGGGACCTGGCAGCGATCGGCGTGCGGGTCAACACGGTCGCACCCGGCCTTTTCGACACACCGATCTACGGCACCGGTGAGGTCGCCGCCGCGAAGAAACAGCAACTGGGCGAGAGCGTCGTCTTCCCCCGCCGACTCGGTGACGCCGCCGAGTTCGCCGAGCTCGCAATTGCCCTGATCACCAACTCGTACATGAACGGGGAGGTGGTCCGGATCGACGGGGCGATCCGGCTGCCACCGAAGAGCTACCTGAAAACGTGACCCGGCGCGTGAGCGCAACCTGAACCGAACGCGGGGACTCGACGCCGCCCACCGCCGGGCGGGCCATCGGAGGCGCCATGGAGCTGCGGCTGCGCGACGAGCAGGTCGCGTTGAGCGAGAGCTACGACAAGCTGCTCGAGAAGGCGGCGACCACCGAACGGCTGCGAGGCATCGGCCAAGCCGGTTTCGACCCGGAGCTGTGGGCCACGTTCTGCCGCATGGGCGCACCCGGCATAGCGGTCGCCGAGTCGGACGGCGGCGACGGCGCCGGGCTGGCCGAGGCCGCGGTGATCTGCGAACAGGTCGGCCGCCACATTGCCGCGGTGCCGTTCGTGGACGTCTGCGTCGCCGCGCGGCTGCTCGCCGAGAGCGGCTCCACGTTCCTCGGTGATGTGCTGTCAGGATCGCTCCGGGCCACCATCGCACTGCGACCGGCGATCGACGGCGAGTGGCGGTTCGTACCCAGCGGCTCGATCGCGGAACTTGTCGTCGGCCTCGACGGCGACGAACTCGTCGCGGTCCGCACCGACAGTGACGTGGAACCCCTGCCGAACCTGGCGGATCTTCCGCTCTGCCACCGGTCGACGACCGGGGAACACGAGGTGCTCGCGACCGGGGTGGCGGCAACCACCCTGCACGGTCAGGCCGTGGACGAGTGGCGCACGCTCGCTGCCGCCACCCTGGTCGGCATCGCGGCCGGCGCGCTGCAGATCGGCGTCGCCTACACGAAGGAGCGCACGCAGTTCGGCGTTCCGTTGGCGACGTTCCAAACCATCGCCCACGGCCTCGCCGACTGCCACACCGTGGTCGAGGGCGCGCGCGTGATCGCCCAGAAGGCGGCGTGGGCCTTGGACACCGACAACGACCCGAGCGGCGCGCTGGCGGCGATGGCGTTCTACTTCGCCGCCCAGTCCGCCGAGAGGGTAGCCGGCCAGAGCCTGCACTACCACGGTGGCTACGGGTTCATGCTCGAGTACGACATCCAGCTGTACTACCGGCGTGCCAAGGCATGGTCTCTGGTGCACGGCGACCGTGAGCGCCTGCTCGACACCCTGGCCGACCAGCTGTTCGGCACCCCCGCGACGGAGGTCTGAGCCGTGGACTTTTCCCCCTCCGAGGGTTCGGCGGCGATTGCCGCGGAGGTCCGCGAGTTCATCGCCGAGCACGTCACCCCGGAGGTCATCCGCCAATCCCTGGACACCGGGACGATGCACAACTGGGCCCTGCACCGCGCGCTGGCCGCGAAGCGATGGCTGGCGCCCACCTGGCCGACGGCCGAGGGTGGGTTGGACATGTCCGAGGTCGACGCCATGACCTTGATGAACGAACTGACGGCCTCGGGCGCCCCGCTCGACGGCGGCTGGATCATCACGATGTGCGCGGCCAGCGGTCTGCGCGCGATGGGGACCGAGCAGCAGAAGGCCGAGGTGCTCTCGAAGATCATCGCCGGGGAAGCGCTGGTGGCGCTCGGGTTCAGCGAGCCGGACTGCGGCTCCGACGTCGCCGCGGTCCGCACCCGGGCGGTGCGCGACGGCGACGAGTGGGTGATCAACGGTCAGAAGATGTTCACGACGATGGCTCACGAGGCAACCTGGGTGATGCTGTTGACCCGCACCGACCCCGAGGTGCCCAAGCACCGGGGCCTGACGATGCTCCTGGTGCCGATGGACTGCCCCGGCATCGTGGTGGACCCGGTGCGCACCCTCGGCGGTGAGCGCACCAACGTGACCTTCTACACCGACGTGCGGGTGCCCGCCCATGCCGTGCTCGGTGAGGTGAACAAGGGGTGGGAGTTCCTGACCTACATGCTCACCGAGGAGCGCGGAAGTGCCTTCGGTGCCGGGATCTCGTTCATGGGGACCATCCGCCGGGTGCTCGCGAACTCCCTCGCCTGGGCACGGCAGACCACGAGCGAGGGCCGCCGGCCGATCGACCAATCCGCTACCCGGCGGCGGTTGGCCCTGGCAGCTATCGACCTGGAGGTCTCCGAACTGCTCAACCTCCGCTCGATCTGGCTCGGCTCCCGGGGCGAGGACATCTCCGTTGACGCCTCGGTGGCGAAGTTGTTCTGCACCGAGGCCCTGCAGCGCATCACGTCGGACCTGCTCGAGTCACTTGGGCCCGCGGGTCTGCTGGACTATCGAAGCCCGGACGCCCCGCACGCGGGCGAGATCGAGCACGCGTTCCGGCACGGCGCGGTAACCACGATCTACGGCGGATCCTCGGAGGTGCTCCGGTCGCTGATCGGGCAGCGTGGCCTCGGACTGCCGCGTGGCTGACGACTCGTCAGGGACGCGTCGGTGAGCCTCCCACTCGACGGGATCGTCGTCGTCGCCCTGGAGCAGGCGCTCTCGGCGCCGTTCTGCACCCGGCACCTCGGGGATCTCGGCGCGCGGGTGATCAAGGTGGAGAACGTCGACGGTGGCGACTTCGCCCGCGGCTACGACGACGTCGTCAACGGCATGTCCGCCCACTTCACCTGGCTGAACCGGAACAAGGAATCGGTGTCGCTCGACCTGCGCTGCGACGAGGGCCGCGAAGTGCTGCATCGGCTGATCGCGCGGGCCGACGTGGTCGTGCAGAACCTCGGGCCGGGCTCGGCGACCCGGCTGGGTGCGGCCGCAGTCGACGTCGTCCGCGCCAATCCGCGGGCGATCGCAGTCGACATCTCCGGCTACGGCACCGGCGGACCCTACGACGGCCGGCGCGCCTACGACCTCCTGGCGCAGGCCGAAGGCGGCTCGTGTGCGATGACCGGCCGGCCGGACCACTTGGCCAAGCCCGGCATTCCCGCGGCCGACCTCGGTGCCTCGATGTACGCCCTGTCCTCGATCCTCGCGGCGCTTCACGCACGGGGCCTTACGGGACCAGGAGCAGCGATCTCAGTCTCGATGCTCGACGTCGTCGCGGAGTGGATGGGCTTCGCCCTCAACCAGACCCGTTACGGACCAACGCCCGAGCCCAACGGCCTGTCCTCCCCGATGGTCGCGCCCTACGGCGCCTACCCCACGAGCGACGGTCACACCGTCGTGTTCGGCACCACGAACGACCGCGAGTTCCACCGGGTGACCGACATGATCGGTCGGCCCGAGCTGGCAAGCGATCCGCGCCTCACCACCAACGCCGGGCGGAAGGCGCACCGCGAGCAACTCGACGCAGACATCACCACCTGGACCTCGGCGCACACCCTGGCCGAGGTGCAGGCCGCCGCCGATGCCGCGAGGATCGGACACGGCCGGTTGAACCAGCTTGCCGATGTTCTGACGCACCCTCAGCTTGCGGCACGGGAGCGCTGGGTCGAGGTGGACTCGCCCGTCGGCCCCGTGACCTCGCTGCTGCCGCCGATCGCGTCGGCGGACTGGAAGCTCCGCACCGATCCGATTCCCGGTCTCGGCGAACACACCATCGATGTGCTTTCCTGGCTGGGATACGCACCGACCGAGATCGACGCTCTGCTGGATGCCGGCGTCGCCCGCAGCAGCGACACATAGGAAGGAAGCACCGTGCTCGACGAAGGATCCGTCGCCGAGATCCTGGCCACCGTCCGCTCGTTCATCCGGGACGACGTGGTCCCGCTCGAAGCAGAGATCGACACGACCGACGACATCCCGGCACACCTGCGCAAGGCCGTCAAGGAGCTCGGCCTCTACGGGTTCGCGCTGCCCGAGGAGCACGGCGGGCTCGGACTGTCGATGTACGACGAGACCCGCCTGGTGATGGAGCTCGGCTACACGACACCCGCGCTGCGGTCGCTGGTCGGCACCAACAACGGCATCGCGGGACACACCCTGATGACCGGCGGAACCCCCGACCAGCAGGCGGAGTGGCTGCCCCGGATCGCGCGCGGGGACACGGTCGCGTCCTTCGCGCTCACCGAGGCCGAGGCCGGGTCGGATCCCTCGCGCCTGACGACCTCGGCCCGCCGCGACGGCCACGAGTGGGTGATCAACGGGTCGAAGCGGTTCATCACCAACGCGCCGTCGGCGGACGTGTTCATGGTCTACGCCAGGACCAATCCCGCCGCCGAGCCGGCCCGGGGTATCTCCACGTTCCTGGTGCCGCGCGACTCCGCGGGGCTGACCGTCGGTCCGCGCGACCACAAGATGGGCCAGCTCGGCGCCTGGACCGCCGACGTGTACCTCGACGACGTCCGGGTCCCGCACGAGGCCCTGGTCGGTGGCGACGACGGACTGCACCGCGGCTACCTGACGGCGATGCAGTGCCTGGCCCACGGCCGCGTGCACATCGCCGCGCTCTGCGTAGGCATGGCCGAGCGCCTCGTGGACGAGACCGTCACCTACGCCGCCACGCGTGAACAGGGCGGCCAGGTGATCGGCGAGTACCAGCTGATCCAGGGCCTGATCGCGGACTCGGTCACCGACCACCGCGCGGCCCGCAGCCTGGTCCTCGACGTCGCACGGGACTTCGACGCCGGCACCGATCGGCGGCTGGGCCCCGCCTGCGCGAAGTACTTCGCCTCCGAGGCCGTCGGGCGGATCGCGGACCGCGCCGTGCAGGTCCACGGCGGGTCCGGGTACATGCGCGGCATCGCGGTCGAGCGCTTCTACCGCGACGCCCGCCTGTTCCGCATCTATGAGGGGACCAGTCAGATCCAGCAGGTGATCATCGCGAGGCAGGCGCTTCGGGGCCGATCATGAGCGCCACGACGGAGCCGTCGAGCCCGACCCGGCCGCCCCAGGAAGCGGAAATCACCTGCGCCGACGCTGATTTCCTTGCTTTGATGGCCTCGCTGCGCGTGGATCCGGTTGACGAGGGCACCTTCGTGGCAAGACCCCTAGATCGTGGAGGGGTCATCGACGCGGGCACCTTGATGGCCCTCGTGACTGCCGTCGCAGCCTCTCCCGGCGATGAGGTGCGGTCGGTGCACGCGGATTTCTTCCGACCCGCGAATCCGGGCCATGTCGTCGAGATCGAGGTGCGTGAGGTGCACCGCGGCCGCAACCTGGGGATCAAGATCGTGACCCTCGCCCAGGCCGGCCGGCCGCTGGCGCAGGGCCAGGTGAGTTCCGGTCCGACAGTGGAAGATCTGCTCGCCCATGGCCTCACCGTGGACACGGCCGGGGGACCGCCGGTCATGACCACGCGAAGCCTGCGTTACGGCTCGTTCGTACGGGTCGTCGGGAACGTCGACCCCTTCGATCCCGAGTCGACCCGACCGGCGCGCTGGCAGGTGTGGGTGGACTGCTCGGCAGCTTCGGGTTCGGGCGTCTCGCACCGGGCCTTCATCGCCTTCCACGCCAACCAGTACCTCGTCAGCGCTGCCGTCCTGCCCCACCGCGGGTTCAGCATGCAGCAGGCGCACCGCGGCGTCCTGACCGTCATCACCTCGAGCACGGTGACCTTCCACCGCCCGGTATCGGGCGGCTGGCTGCTGTTCGACCAGACGAGCACGTACGCCGGTGGCGGGTGGATCTACGGCCGGGGTGAGGCGTTCGGCGAGAACGGCGAGCTCATCGCCTCCTTCTCGGAAGCGGCGATCATGCGTCGAGCAGCTCCGGCGAGCCGGGCCTCGCTGAAGGGCACCTGAAGACCGATCCTCCCGAAGTGCGAATCACGGTCGGGACCAGGAAATCCTCACGCAGCGGAGATCGGATGCCGATCATGACGCCCCAGACAGTGGTCGAACGCCCGGGTGTTCCTTCGCCGGATGTCGTGCAGCTCCAGGTGCGGGGACGGACGCTGGACATCACCGGGACGTTGGTGATGGGCGTGGTCAACGCCAGCCCGGAGTCGTTCTCCGACGGCGGTCGGTACCGAACCCTCGAGGACCGGATCGAGCTGGCCGACGCCTTGGTCGAGGCCGGCGCCGACATCGTCGATGTCGGTGGCCAGTCCGCGGTTACCGGCGAGCCGGAGATGGCTGCCGCGGAGGAGATCGACCGGGTCCTGCCGATCGTGGAGTGGTTGCACCGCACCCATCCCGAGGTGCTGATCAGCGTCGACAGTTACAAGCCCGCGGTGGTCGCGGCCACGGTGGCGGCCGGTGCCGCGATCATCAATGACGTGAGCGGCCTGCTCAATCGGGAGGTGGCCGAAATCTGCGCCGCCGCGGGCGCCGCCCTGGTGGTGATGCACAACCGGGCGCGGCCGAAGGTCCGGCTGCAGGACCCGAACCACTACGCCGACGTGGTCGCCGACGTGGTCTCGTTCCTGGCGACCCGGATGGAGGTCGCCGTCGCCCACGGCCTGTCCCGGCATGCATTAATCGTGGATCCGGGGCCGGACTTCACGAAGACCCCGCACCAGACCCTCGCGGTGCTACGCCGCCTGGACGCGGTGCGCGGACTGGGTCGGCCGGTGCTGTTGGCCTTGTCCCGCAAGGATTTCGTGGGCGCGATCCTGTCCCGCTCACCACGGGGCCGCGACGCCGGATCGATGGCGGCGTTGGCCGTGCTGGCAACCGTCCCGGGCAACATCACCCGAGTCCACGACGTGGCGACGGCTCGGGACGTGATCGCGGTCGTGGAGCATCTGACGGGGCGTCAGGACATCCCGCGCGACTACCTGTTGCCCGATCAGCTCCGCCACGACCGCGGCTGAGCCCCGCCGCAGGCCGCCGCCCGGGCAGGTTCGTGCAGCATCGAGGCCATCGGGGGCCGCTCGCCCAGTTCGACCTCCAGCGTGCGCGGGCGGATGCGGCCGGCCTGACGCATGAAGTCGGTCAACGGGGCCCGGGTGCGGCCCTCCACCGCCAGGCCCGGCATCCGGGCCAACATCGCGTGCCACACCTGGGCGGCCATGCGGCCCAGCGCGGCGTCGTCCTGATTCCGGTGGTGCCGGGCGCCGAGGTCGACCTGGGCAATGCTGTCGAGCCCGGCGACCCGCAGGGTGTCGAGCAGCACGGCTATCTCCACGCCGTACCCGACCGGGAACGACAGTCCCGCGAGCAGGTCACGTCGGGCTGCCCACTCGCCGGCCAGCGGCTGGACGATGCCCGCCAGTTGTGGCCAGTGCAGGTTCAGCAGCGGTCGGGCGACCAGTTCGGTCACCCGGCCGCCACCCGCGGGCAGCACCGCCTCGCGGGCCCGCAACGGCCGGTCGTAGGCGCCCTTGACCAGGTGCACCGAGCGGTCGCACAGCAGTGGGCCGAGCAGGCCGCAGACCACGTCGGCGCGGAAGCGTTCCAGGTCCGCGTCGACGAACACCACGACGTCGGAGGAGGTCACCGCCAGCGACCGCCACATCGCGTCGCCCTTGCCGACCGCGCGGCCGAACTGCGGGAGCACGTTCTCGGCGGCCACCACGCGGGCCCCCGCCGCGGCAGCAGTGGCGGCCGTGCCGTCGGTGGAGCCCGAGTCGATCACCACGATGTCGTCCACCAGCGCCACGCCCAGCACCAGTCGGTCACGGATCGCGGCCACGATCGCACCGATGGTGAGCTCCTCGTTCAGCGCCGGGAGCACCACGCAGACCGACAGTCCCGCCCGCAGTTTGCGGGCGCACAACTCCGCAGCCGACCAGTCGGCCGCCGCGCTGGTCCGGCGCTCGAACCAGCCGTTCACCTCGGGTTGCACGTACCCACCTCGCGGTCAGCGCCCGAGTCGGCGTGGGCGCCGGAAGACATGGTGCTCTCGATGCCGATCGACCAGCCCGGGGACATGCGGCGTCCCTCCACAGATCCATTCCACGCCACGAACTCTTCGCCTTCCGAGATCAGCGGCCGGACAGTCGGCGCGCGGGCTCCCTTGACATCAAGTATGAAGCCGAATACCTTCCTATTTAGTATGAAGTCGGATACTTACTAACCCGGATTGCCACGGGGAGGTGAGGGTGCAGAGTGCCTGGAAGCCGCCGCCCGGTCGGGCAAAGCGCCCTGATTCCCTCCCCGGACAGCCTCGAACCGGCCGGCCGCCGTCGCACCCGCGGCTTCCCAGCGCATCAAGGAACCCGACGTCAGTGCCTTGCCCCGTCCCCGGTTCTCGGCTCGGAGCGGGTCGCTCGATCGAGGTACCGGCCTTTTGAGGACGGGATCCGACCCCCGGCTGCCGGCTGTCGGAAGACCTCGGGTCCGACCGCACGGCGAACGACACTCTCCCCTTTCACCAGGAGCAGGGATGACTGACGAGAAGATGACCGACGTCGAGTTTCTCCGGTACATGGAGAACGCCGCCGAGCTTTCCCGGTACTTCCGGGAGATCGGCCCCAAATACGACGTCGAGAACACCTTCGCCTACCCCACGATCCCGAGGTTCAAGGAATCCGGTCTCGGCGCGGTCTCCGTGCCCAAGAAGTACGGCGGTGGCGGAGCCGACATCCTCCAGACATCGAAGCTCATCAGCGAGCTGTCCAGGGGAGACTCGGCCATCGCGCTGGCGTACAACATGCACATCCTCATGGTCGGCATCTGCTTGGGACTGCTCAGCGAGGAACAGAAGAAGCACTGGATGGGGCGGGTTGTCGACGGCGACCTAGTGTTCGGTCCACTGTCCGAGCAACGGGCCGGATTCAGCGGGCTGGCCGACGTCAAGGCCGTGCCTCAGCCGGACGGCGGTTGGAAGCTCTACGGCAAGAAGAACTGGGGCACCCTCGCCGAGGCCGCCAGCATCATCACGACCAATGCCACCATCACCGACGCGGACGGCAACATGCCGGCGTTGTTCGAGGAGCGCGTCGGCGCCGAGGGCTTATTCATCGCCGACTTCAGTGTGGACGACAACGGGCAAGGTGATGGCGTCCGGCTGGAGAAGACGTGGGACGCCCTCGGTATGCACGCCACCGGCACCCACACCATCGTCTACGACGGCTTCTTCATCCCGGAGGACGGCTACGTCTGCACATTCCGGGTCGGCGCCTTCGGCGTCCTCGAGTGGGCCTCGCTGACGTTCGCCAGCATCTACCTCGGCATGCAGTACCGGATCCTCGAGGAGACCCGGGCCGTCCTGTCCAAGAAGAACCTGGGGGCCACCTTCGGCGCCACGGTGGGCGATGACATCAAGGTGGCCACCATCGGTCACATCATCGACGGCGTGGGGGAAATGGCCACTCGGGTCGAGATGTCCCGTCGAGTGCTCTACGAGACCTGCCGGGAGCTCATTGAGGGCGAGGACAAGCTGTGGCCGGATGTGCTGCGCTTTCCCTACATCGGCCTGGCGAAGACCTTCGCGGCCGAGAACGTCATGGACATGGCACGCCACGCCATGAGCATGGTCGGCGGCAGCTCATTCCGTAGAGGTTCGATATTCGAGCGCCTCTACCGTGATGCGGCGGCCTCGCTGTTCCAGCCGCTCAATGCCGACCAGTCGCGCAGCTACATCGGG
>Ga0157362_1000015_pt1 | contig 53454 bp, 56 predicted proteins | sample AttlaeALBM3_FD_111480 | JGI IMG/M metagenome (GOLD analysis project Ga0157362, IMG submission 111480) | Fungus gardens microbial communities from leaf cutter ant in Ribeirão Preto, State of São Paulo, Brazil - Atta laevigata ALBM3 | ecosystem: Host-associated > Fungi > Mycelium > Unclassified ... | reverse complement strand
GTCATGGCCTCGAAGCCGCCTCCGTCTGGCGATACCACCACATGATCAGCCTTGCAGAACCGGTCGAGTGTCATGCCTCCGGAGAGGGCGGGATGCCCAAGACGGATCGCACAGAGCCATGTCTCATGAAAAAGCTTTTGTGCATGCAGCGCTGGCGTGCAGGCTTCGCTGGCAAGCAACGCCCAGTCGAGAACCCCACGTTCAAGATGGTCCTGCGCTGTCTCCCCGTTCAGGTCATGCAGGGCAATGCGTATGCCAGGCGCCACGACCCGCAATCGGGCGATAAAGGGGAGGAGAACCGTGTGGATCGCATAATCAGTGGCGGCAACAGACAGGGTAAGAGAGGCGGTTGCCGGATCGAAAATGACAGGCTCTGCCAGACTATCGAGCTGAGTCAGAATCGCACGTAATGGCTGGGCCAAGGCAAGGGCACGGGGGGTGCAGACGAGTGACCGCCCCTGACGCACGAGGAGCGGATCGTCAAAGGTCTCACGCAGCCGGGCAAGCATGTTGCTTATGGCAGGTTGTGTGACGCTCATGAGGGATGCGGTACGGGTGACGCTTTGTGTGGTGACGAGCAGGTCGAGTGCACGCAGCTGTGTGAGATCGAGCCTTCCGAGCCTGTCCATAAGAGCTTTCCCCTCCACGAAGGATGTTCGGTTCATCACATTAAGTGATGGATCATATTATCAATCATGATTTTTCATGATGGGACAAATCTGACAGTTCAGGGAGCAGTGCAGAGGAGATACCCCCATGACCCCCTATCCTGTGATGAGCGCCATTCTCTGGCCTGAGGGGTACCTACCCGGCCTGGCGGATAATTTCGTTTCCAATGAGTGCATCGTGGCTGACGTGCCGTTGCTCAGCGTGTGGGCACTTCTGACCCATCCGGATGAATGGCCCCGCTACTACGCGAACGCCGCCAACCCGCGTATTCACAACGGCGATGGCCCGCAATTATCGGCAGGATGTCACTTTGCCTTCGAAACCTTCGGTTTCCCTGTCGAGGCCCGCGTGACGGAATATGTGGCACCCGAACAAGGCAGACCCGGCAGATTGGCCTGGCATGGCTGGGCGGGAGAGAAGGGCACCGAGACGCGGCTTGACGTGCATCATGCCTGGCTTGTCGAGATGCTGGCTGGTAACCGTCTGCGTGTCCTGACGCAGGAGACGCAGAACGGGGCACCCGCCAAAGCACTGGCCACGATCCGGCCCAACCCGATGCTCAATGGCCATCAGGACTGGCTGGATGGGCTCTTAAAAGAAGCGCAGGGCTTTCTCTGACATCAGTATCCAGGCCAGGGCCGCCGATCATCAATGGCGCGGTTGGGACAGGCCCGAGAGATGCCTGTTATCGGTTTAGCGGCGTGGTCGATCTGTCGGTCAGTCTGGTGCAGGTTCAGTTCAGAGGTGAGAGGCATAACGGTTCTATCAAGATCTGAGAGCGCTGCGGGGCTCGCGTCCGGATGGTGTGCGGCTGTACCCTCAGCGGTCGCATACGTTCCGTCCGTGCGCGTATGGAACGGAACAGGCATGTGGGGACCGGAGAAAGGCCGCTTGTGCTACCATCGTGATACATATCGAGCTCAAGTTTGCCTTGTTCTCAGGACCATACACGCATCGAAAGGAATGACCCTGTACAAGCGAATGTACCGCCGAGATGCGAGAGGCTGTGCAGGTTGTCATGATCGTTGCGCGGGAAAGATCTTGACGAATCTGCGATTAGCGACGAAAAGCAACCCGTTCATGCGCCATGCCGGGTTAGCACAGTGGTAGTGCAGCGGTTTTGTAAACCGAAGGTCGGGGGTTCAAATCCCTCACCCGGCACCAGAAATCCTTATAAATCAAGCATTCTGTAAAAGCGCATTGTGCGAACGAATAGAGCACAGCGCATGGCATGTCGGATAAAAAGCCGGATATGAATTACGCGGACTTTTGAACGTCCGAATCAAAAAATCGTCCAAGAAGTTAAAGTTTCGCGCTCGGAATTCCCTGTCACCGGGGGGTAATGATCTGACGCAACTCGTCCAAGCTGAGCCAAGGCCGACGCGCGTGAATCATGCGGTGACAATTGGCACATAGAAGTGCCAGGTCGGACAATTTGGTCTTCGTCCCAGGCTCAATGAGGTGCAATGGTTTGATGTGATGCGCCTCTATAAAGCCATCGCCGTGGGTGCCATATTGCGCACTAAAATCAAAACCACATACTTCGCAGCGCAAGTTTCCGTTTAACCGAAGAGCCTGAGCTTTACGCTGTTCGACCAGTTTGCGATTACGCTCACGCAAGCGATGAATTCGAGTTAGGATTCGTCCTTCGTCCGCTTCGCAAAAATCATCTTCATCGACTGGTGTAATATCTTCGCCGCTTTCTACCGCGGCCCGGATAGAGGTCGCGACCTGGCGGAGGTGGGCGCGGTCAGACGAGAATTCTTTCCAAACGACTTCTTCCTCCTGTCCGCCTCGGGACAGGCCAATACGCCCTTTGTCGCGGTGGGCCGGATCCAGCCGCTGGAAGTTTGCTAACTTCATTGAGACCCCGTTTGTATTGCGAAAATTATGGTTCACACGCTGCTTGGTCAGTCGCGCGACGCGTATTAGAAGGGCCGAGAGTTCGATGATGTAAGGATCATCCTTTCTCGGCAATGTGCCATTCAAAGTGAAGTATAGATCCAGAGCCAGTATTAATTCATCTCGGTTCCAAGGGGGGTTCCTATTAGGCGTATTAAACGGATCCATATCTTTAGGCATATTTTTTGCATTTCCTCTATCGACGTCACGTCAATCGCCAAAGCGTAGGGGGATATGAGAGCAGGATGATGTGATAAGCGCAAATAAGAGGGGCGCGATTTTATCGGGATGATGTTTACTCGAGGCGAGCGGCTAAGGTCCTGTCGCCGCCGATATCGCCGTCCGTTGCTTAAAGCTTCCTCAATCACCGTATCCGACGCGATAACCAGGCCGCATAGATTTCGGTGGTTTTGACCGAGCTGTGGCCTAGTTGCTGGGACACATCATAGATCGAGGCGCCTTGTTGCAGGGCGCGGATGGCGTAGGTGTGTCTCAGGTCGTGGCAGCGGAAGTGGCGGGCTTTGTCCGGTATGGCGCTGGCTAGTAGCACGCGGAAGCGGCCCGGGACGTTGGTGTAGCGCTGTCCTGACGGGTTGCGAAAGACATAGCCGCTCGCGTTTTCCGGGCGGCTGCGTTGCAGCTCTCTGGCCTGCCTGGGCGAGAGCCTGACCACGCGGGGCGATCTCGTCTTCGTTCGGGCGAAGGTCACGGTGGGGCAGGGGGTTTTGAGGTCCAGCTGCTCCCATGAAAGCGAGGCGGCCTCTTCTTGCCGGCAGCCGGTCCGGGCCAGAAAGCGGATCATGTCGCGCATGCCGGGTGGGGCGCGGCGCGTCAGGCGCGCTAGGTCGCGCAAGGCCACGGGCCGAATGGGTTCGCGGCGCTCCTTGATCTCTTCCATTTCGTCCGGCACCGGATTGGCGGTAATCCAGCCGGCACGACGCGCTACGCGCATTATGCGGCCCATCACCATCAGGTCGCGGCGTATGGTGGCACCGGAGGTCTTGGTGCGTCGTCTCGCCGCCACGAATTCATGCACGTCGCGGGAGGTAATCAGGCTGATATCCCGCCCCGCGAAACAGGGGTGGAGCTGCCGCAGGCTCGTGCGGTATCGCGTCTGGGTGCTGGGGCGCAGATCGGCAAATTGCAGCTCCTCCCACCGCACCACGGCGTCTTCCCAGTTCCTGACCTCAGGAGGCTTTATGCCGGCGCGTTGGTCTTCCGCCTTCTCGAGCAGCTCTTTGAGCCGCTGCCGGGCTGTACGCCGATCAGTCGTGCGTAGCGATCGGCGGATGTCGCGCCCCCTGATCTGGATCCGAGCGTAATAGGTGCCGTTTGCGGCCTGGTAGAGATTGCTGGACACGACGGCCTGCTGGCCTCCTGATCGAGATAGTCGTCAATCGCTGACGTCGTTATGCGCCAGACAGAACCGATCTTGGCGGCGCGTAGAGCGCCCGTGGCGCAAAGCTTCTGAATGAGGCGCGGCGACACGCGCAGTTCGGTCGCGACCTCTGCCGCCGTCTTGCGTGTATGCGTCATGGATCCTCCTCAAAGTCGGAAGTCTTCAGGGCATCGAGCGTTCGAAGTTGTGTCTCCAGATCGCGGCAGCGTAGCCATATGCGGGCAGAACTCACGATATGATGTAGGAGAAACAGGATCAGGCATGCCGCGATCGGGTTTCGCGCGATTGTACTCCAGAGCATTTTGATCATGACTGCCCCAAGCGTCCGTGACGGGCCAGTAGGGCTAGAACAGGATTGGCATTAGGGGCGTCAGGGATGACGCTGCGCCCTCGGGCGGCGCGTTCCATCTGTTCGGCCTCGTGGCGCTTATTGGCTGCGGCGTTCTGCCACAGGCGCACGGCTTCGGCGCGCCCGGCAAAGCCTGCCTGCTCGGCCAGGCTATCCATGTAGGATGCCATGGCCCGCTCGGCCTTGATGGTATCGCGCCCGATGAGCGGTGGTGTGGTTGGTCTGTCGGGGAGAAAAACCGTTTGAACCGGCGATGCTGACATCGGCTTACGCTCCATCGTGGACGAACGATGAAACTATTACCGGCGGTAATTATAGCAAGCAAGAATTTTCTTACCGGCGGTAAGATTAATTTTTGAGGGCGGAGATCATCTTAAGGAGGATATCTTGCTGCTCTGGAGGGAGGTCGCGAGCCTGTATAAGGATCTCACGCTCCTTTTTGGTCTGAGCTTTCACTTCTTCTTCGGGCTCGTCTCCGGTCAAAAGCCAGCCAATCGATCTGCCCAAAGCGTCTAAAAGCGCTGGAACGCGCTCCCTCCTAGGCGAAGAACGCCCAGTTTCATATTGGGCGATCGCGTTTTCTGTAACGCCGATCATGCCGCCAAGTTGAGCTTGGGTAAAGCCCAAATGTTCGCGTTGTGTTCTTATCCTGATTCCCATCGCTATAGCGGCTGGTGTCGGGGGATTCTTCCTGGATTTCGCACTGCTCATATCCAATTTGATGGCAGATTCCTGACAAGGTCCCACCTTAATTGTCTTGCTTACCATACTTACCGCCGGTAACGTATCGACATGCGTGATCCTATCCTTTCGGACATTCTCAGTCGCAAAGGCGCCGTTAAGCAAATCGCAGCGGCCTGCAAAATTTCTCATGCGGCAGTTTCGCAATGGGAAAGAGTGCCCAAACGACACCTTCACGCCGTGTCTCGTGAGGCGGGCATTCCACCCGAGACACTCCGGCCTGATCTCTTCAATTCTGTCGCACAAAGGAATGCAGCATGAGAATCCATCATGCTCTGCAGGCTATTGGCTGCATGTCGCGCCGTCATCCGAAGGGTGTCCGGGCAAGGTCGCCTTACTCCTCGCCGGGTTCCGTCGGATTGAAGGCCCAGCCATGACCACGCACGCAATCAAGACGGCCACGCAGGCTGTCATTCGCGCTGTGGGCGGTGTCGATGCAGCGGCGAGTTTCGTCCGCGTCGGGCGGTCGCAGCTTTCAGACTACCAGAACCGCCATTCGCAATCGGTCGTGCCGGTCGATGTTGCCATCGAGATGGATCGCTGTGCGCAGGAGCCGATCGTTCTGGCCGCCATGGCGCTGGCTGAGGGGTATATCCTCACGCCGCTCAAGGTGGGCGAGGGCGATCTTGCTACCGATATCGAGAAGGTATCGCACAGCTTCAATGAGACGATCGCCACGACGCTTCGCGTGCTGGCGGATGGTGTTGTCGAGACGCATGAAGTCACGGCCATGCGGGCCACGCTTTCAAGCCTGCACCGCGCCGTAGGGCATGCCCTGCATAATCTGCGTGCTTCGGAGAAAGCGATGGAAGAACCCGTTGCAGCACTGCGGGGTGTGTCATGAGCGGCGCTCTTGCGTCCGCCCGTAGCCTCGGCTTGCGCGGCAAATCGGCCAGTTCGGGCGAGCAGGCTCAGGCCAATGCCGTGTTCAACAGGCTGTGTCGAACCCGTATTGCACGGATCGCCCTCGCCGGGCTGATCGGTCGCCAGCCTGGCACGGTGGTCAAATGGCATCATGTGCCGTCGAACCATGTGCGTCCTTTCCTGCGAGCCTATGAAAGCGGCAGGCTGGAGCGGGCAATTCAGGCGATGTCACCTGTCGTGACACCCGCCGAATGCTGCCAGGCGCGCGATATCGTGCGCAAGATACGCGCCCGGCGTGGCGGCAAGAAAATCCTGGGGGAAGCGCTCAGGGTAGCGCCTGACAGCGTGAAATCCTGGGATGAAATCCCGCTGCGTCATGTGCAGCCCGTTCTCGCGCGTTTTGGCGATGACCGCGGTCTTGCCGAGAGCGATGCGCCGCCCGTTAAGACTTCAGCCAGCACCGCGCATGTCACGGGCGTGTGGCATCGTAAGTGCCTTTATTGCGGCGCGGGCTTCTCGGTGAATTCGCCGTTCATCCGCCGCTGTGAAACGCATAGGGGGCAAGGCTGATGGCTCGTCCTGCGCTTGATCGCATCCGGCTCGCGCCTGCCGTGCAGGGCTATCACCGCAGGGGCTTCCCGGCGCGGTTGATTGCTACGCGCCTCGGCATTTCCGAACGCAGTACGCGCGGCATGCTCAAGGCGCTGGGGCTGACCGCACCACGCCCCCAAAGCCGACAGATCATGGAGATACGTCATGGGTGACGTTCAACCGCTCGGGTATCTGGCTTCGGTCAATGAGCCCGAAAACATGCAGGCAGAGGCGGCGCTACTGGGGGCCATCCTGACGAATGGCCGTCGTGCCCTACCTATGGTCGAGGAATATCTGCGGGCCGAGCATTTTTACGAGCCGCTCAATGGCGTGATCTATGCTGCGGCCCTCCGCATGCACATGGCGGGTGTCGATCCGAACGTGATCCTGATCCGTAACCAGATTGGTGCTTCCGAAGTGCTCATGGGCCGGGACGTGGCGGAGTATCTGGGTACGATCATGATGGCCACGGTCGGCATTCTCAATGCCGGCGATTATGGGCGCGCCATCTTCGACGCCTGGACGCGCCGCCAGCTACGCAACCACTGCATCGATGTCGCCCGGCTTTGCCTCACCCCCGGTGGTCACACTGGCGAGGATCTGGTCGAGCAGATGGAAGCCGGGCTGCTCGATATTGCCCAGAACATGCGCGAGGGGCAGCCGAACGTCACGATCTCCGAGGCGATCCGCGAGGCGATTGCCTGCGGGCAGGAGAACCTGCTGCGGGGCTCGGCATTGGCCGGGCTCTCATGGGGCTATCCCGCCATGGATCGGATGACAGGTGGCCTGCTCGGCGAGGGGCTGTATGTGATCGGCGCCCGCCCGGCCATGGGCAAGACCGCTTTTGCTCTGGGCGTGGCCATGCGTGTCGGCGCAAGTGGTGAGCGCGTGCTGTTCTGGTCGGGCGAGATGGCGGCGCGTCAGATCGGCGCGCGTGCCGGGGCCGCCTATGCCGGGCTCTCGACGCTCTCGGTCTTTGCAGGGCGGCGATACGATATCCCCGAAGACATCGAAACGGGGATGCGTGTCCCGCTCGAGGGCTGGCAATGGCAGGATCTTCAGGCGGGAGAAAAAGCCGCCGAGGCCGTGCCGCTCGAGCTGGATGTGCGCTCCGGGCTGACCGTGGCTGGGCTGCGTTCGCGCGCTCGCCGCATGAAGCGCAGCAAGCGCGGACTTGGCCTCATCGTGCTCGATTATGTCGGGCTCATGCACGGCAGCGATGCCGCGCGTCGTCGCGGCCGCTATGAGGAAATGACCGAGATCAGCGCCGGGCTCAAATCCCTCGCCAAGGAACTCGGTATTCCCATCATCGCGCTCGCCCAGCTCAACCGCGAGGTCGAGAAGCGCGAGGACAAGCGCCCGACCGAGGCCGATCTACGCGATAGTGGCGGGCTGGAGCAGGACGCTGATCTCGTCGCGTTCCTGTACCGCGATCACTACTATCTCAGGAAAGAAGCCAGCGGTGACGGGCTGCAGAGGCGCGACAAGGAAACGAACGAGCAGTTTGCCAATCGCTGCTCGGAGTTCCAGTTCCGCCTGCAGGAGTCGGTCGGCAAGGCGCAGATCCTGATCCGCAAGAACCGCCATGGCGGGACCGGATCGGTGCGTATGCGCTTTGATGATGACAGCACCTGGTTTCGCGATGAGTGCGAAGACCCGCGCAGCCCGGCCTGGGTTCGCCAGGGCGGTGCAGCATGACGCGCCCCGCTTCGCCTCGCCCTGTCTCGCGCCGCCGCTACGGTATCCACGCCCGCGCTATCATGGCCGACCCGCGCTGGTCGGTTCTCCCGCTCGCCGCGCGCGGCATGTGGCTACATCTGGCCGACATCGCCGATGTCGTCACCGAGCTACGCGCGCCTGTAGGCGGCCAGGCGATGACTGTGCCTGACCTTGCGCGCCTGCTGGCGGCGGACCCAGCAGAGGTGATTGGCGCCGTGTCGCATCTGGTCAATCGAGACATTATCGAGCCCGTCGCGGACGGGTATCGTCTGAAAGCCTACTGAGATGTCCAAATCTTCGATCGAAAGACGGGCGCTCGCCATGGTCGCCAGTGACCTGCGCCTGTTCACGCTGGCCGCCGAGGCGGTGGTGGTGTGGGTGCGTCTGATAGCGGCTATTCTGGAATACGGTGCTGACGGCATTCTGCATGCCGGCAAGGACGGTGCGCCCGACCTCGCGACGCTTGCACGCTTCCGGTTTCATGTGACGGAAACCCAGCTCGAAACCTACATGGAAACCTACGCGAAAACCCGGCTGATAACCTACGACGCGGCAAGCGGGCTGGTCGGTCTGCCTGAAACGCTCCAGCCGACACGACGCGCCATTGCCTCACGACTGAACGGCAAAAAGGGCGGAAGACCGCCGAAAAACGTCAATCCCATGCCGCAGCACGACCCGCGCCAACGCACCGCCATGATGCCGATTTCAGGAGGAAAAACCGTGTCTCGTGAAACCCAGAGCAAAAACCAAGCCACTTACGCGCGCGACAAGCTTAGCTTAGCTTGTAATATAAGCTCTGAAGATAAAGCTAAGCTTGGGGCGCAGGTGAGTGACGCGCAGATCGACACCGCCTATCAGCGCATCGGCCCTATGGCGTTCGAAGCGGCCGGGTTCGACCCGGCGCGTGACATGGGCAATTACCGCATCGTGCGCCAATGGGTAGCCGATGCCCTGCATGACGGATTGAGCACCGAGGAAACCGAACGGCTGATCCTGGGCGTGGTGGAATCCGTGGCAGAACGTCAGCGCAGCAAGGGCGCTTCGATCAGCCATCTGGGCTATTTCGGCAAGGCGATCGGCACCGCCATTGCAAATCGCGACGTGCCCGAAGCGCCACTGAACGAGGCCGAGATCGAAGCCGATCGCGCCTGGAAACAGGACATGGACACATGGCGCGAGCGTGTGGCGTCCGGCATTGCGGGTGCAGTCAATGAGCCGATTCCGAACCGTGCCGACTACCTCGAACGTGCAAGGCTGGCCGCATGAGCAAGATGCTTTTGCATTTCGACCCTGAGCGCAGCCTGCCGGAGCAGATAGGCGAATGGCTGGACGAAGCGGCCCTTACGTTGGCAACTCTGCCCTCAACCGGGCTTCGCCCTGCCGGTGCCGGTAGCACATGGCCGGACTATCTGCGCGATCTGGAAGATCTTGGTTGGGATCGTGAGAGCGATGAGTTCCTGCCCAGGCCGACCGCTGAACAGATCGACCGACTGGATATCGTGCTGACCTGGATACCGCTGATCGAGGACCGGCAGCAAAAGATGGTCGTGCATATGCGCATGATCCGACATCCGATCTCGGGCCAACACAGGTGGGAATGGCGGAAGATCGGGGCGAAACTCGGGACGGATCACAAGACTGCACAGGCCTGGCATCAGCGCGCCTGTGCAGGCATCGCAAAAAAAATCAGACCGGATGCATTTCGTGCTACCCAGATTCCCCAATTTGCAGATATTTGAGACCCATGATCGCGAGACGCTTACCCATTCGGGCAGGCGTCTTTTTTCATGCCTGATTTCTGGAGTGACGATCCATGGCAGTCCGCAGATTGCAATGCGTCCTGCCAGCGGTGCGTAGCGTCAAAACCGGTATTGCAACGGCGCTGCCAAAGCAGACACAGAACATCTATCTCTCGCCCGAATGGCGCGGCCTGATGTCCCGCCTTCTCGTCCAGCGTGGTCGACGCTGCGAGGCCTGCGGCCGCACCGGCTGCCGTATCTTCGGCGATCATATTCATGAACTGAAAGACGGCGGTGCGCCGCTCGATCCGGGCAATATCCGGTTGCTCTGCGGCTCATGCCACAGCACCAAGACCGCCCGTGTTCGGGCGATCCGTTGGCGTGAAACGGTGTAGGGTGAACGTCAGGCAGTCTGTTTTGAGCTCTCCTGGCCTCGGCGTGAACCATCGAGTTCGCACCAGAGCATATGAGCTGCGGCCACAATAGCTGGCCCAATGAAGAGCCCTACCAGTCCGAGCATGTGCAGGCCCCCCAGGATGGCAATCATAGTGTGCAGGAACGGCAGGCGGGTTTCATCAGAGATAAACTTTGGGCGGGCAAAATGCTCACCGCAGAACAGAACGAAAAGCCCCCAGCCTGCAACGGCAATGCCCATGTTCATCGATCCTGAAGCCGCAACGATGCCGCCGACGAGAATTGCTGCCGGATAGCCGCAGAAGGGGATCGATGCGGCAATGGCCAGGAGGATCGTCAGAATGACGGCATGGCTGGCATCAGCAACGAAGATCAAAGGCGAGCAGACAAGCGCCTCGCCGATACCGACAAGAACCAGTCCGTTGACGGCACCACGTATGCTGCGAACGATGTGCAGAAGAATGTCGTCACGCTGGGTGAGCTCGATACTGACCCTGCGCAGAGACGAGGTGACCCGCCCATAGGAGAGGAGGCAGCATGCTGCGGTGAGCATCGCAATGAAAAAGGCTTCCAGAAGATGCGGGATGCTTTTGAGGATCTTGAAAGCCGCGAGCCCTGCGATCTTGGAGATCGATTTGGCCTGGGCCTTGGCCATCTTCATGATCTGTTGCGGGTCGATCTTGTTTGCGAGGCTCGCTGGAAGAACGCTTTTGACCTTGTCGATCCGGGCGGAGACGGCCGGCGGCAGGGCTGGCGTCTCACTGTCGCCAGAGCCTGAGCCTGCTTCTTCCCCACTATGATCTGACGCCTCGGGCTTTCCCGCACTCCCGTCATTCTGCGACGCTGCGGCATGGTCTTGCGTGGCGGCTTCAGGACCGTTCGCCGGGGCCGATGTCTGGTGAGGGGCGATGAGATGGTGGGCTTTTTCCGAAAGCGATCCGATCTCGGTCACCGCACCATAACCCGCTATGCCAGCCATAATTGTGAATAGCACGCAGGTCAGCCCGATAAGGCTGATGGCTGCCATCTTCGCACCGATAAACTGTCCGAGTTTGCGCTGTATCGGTCGTACAGCAATGGCGATGACTGCTCCCCATGCCAGAGCGACGATAAGCGAGAACGAGATCCAGATTGCCCCGGCATAGATCGCAACGCCCATGCTGATGAGCGCGAGATACTTTACCCAGGGATGACGTTCAGAAATGAGACGAGAGGCCATCTGATCATGTGTTCCTTTTATCGGTTGGTGGGCGGTCGGAGTCGCAATGTTAAGTGGCCGCAGGAGGAATAGGGTCGACTGTTACCGCCGCCCCGCTTTGCAGCAGGTCTTTTGCCTCTTCCGTACTGCCTACCGCTGGTGGTGATCCTCGCAAAGGCATTCCTGCCGTTTCGCGAACGGTCAGCATTGTAACGATGCCGATGAACGCTGCACCCATCAGGTACCAGGCAGGCATGTCCAGATATGTCGTTCTTTTGACCAGCCAGGCCATCAGGAGGGGCGTCGTCCCGCCGAAGAGAGAAACGGACAGGTTGAATGCTACTGAGAGGGCCGTATAGCGGATCGGGGTGTAGAACAATGCTGGTAGTGTAGATGGCATGGAGCTCGTGAACCCGGCCAGGGCAATGCCGAGCAACATCAATCCCATAAAGATCAAGCTATCTGAGTGACTCTGGATCAGATGGAAACACGGGATTGCAAGAAGCAGTAAGGCAGCTGAAGCGCCCAGGATCATTGGGCGGCGCCCGATGCGATCGCTCAGGAAACCGCCAATAATATTGATTGGCATCATAAGGATCATCACGACGATGATGAGGATCAGGCCCTTGCTCTCTGCATAGCCAAGAGACACGGTCATATAGCTCGGGATGTAAGCGAGCAGCATATAATCGGTGACATTGAAAACGAGAACGAGGCCCACGCACTTCGCCAGTTGCCGCCAGTGCACGGCAAACAGGTGGCGCCAGCCCGGACGGGCATGCTCGCGCTTTTCAGCTTCGAGCGCATACGCCTTGAATGAGGGTGTCTCTTCCAGTCTCGTGCGAGCGTACAGGCCCAAAAGCCCCAGAGGTGCAGCGAGAAGAAAAGGAATACGCCATCCCCACGCGAGCATCGTCTCTTCGCTCAGACTCACCTGCAACAGCGTCACGAGACCAGCGCCGGCGACATATCCTGCAAGCGTGCCGAACTCGAGCCAGCTTCCCATCAAGCCTCTACGACGATCGGTCGAGTATTCGGCGATGAACGTTGCGGCGCCTCCGTATTCTCCACCGGTCGAAAAGCCCTGAACGAGGCGCGCTACAAGCAGGGCTATCGGGGCCCAGATACCGATAGTGGCGTAGGAGGGAATCAAACCGATCGCAAAAGTCCCAAGCGCCATGGCAATCATCGTGGCGGCCAGCACTCGCTGCCGACCGTATTTATCACCGAGCGGACCGAAAATGGCCCCACCGATAGGCCGTATGAGAAAGGCGATCGAGAACGTGGCGAGCGTGGCAATCAGGCTTATCGAGGCGTCGGTGTCTGGAAAAAAGACCTTGCCCAATGTCACGGCGATATAGCCGTAGACCCCGAAATCGAACCACTCCATGGCATTACCCAATGCCGCGGCACCGACAGCACGTTTGAGCATGTCAGAGTCGACTACGGTGATATCCTGACGGTTGAGCTGGCGCCTGTGCTTGAACCATCCGAGATGTGGATGAGAAGTTGGATCTTTCGTCATTGAGCAGGCTCCCTCCCTGGTTTGAGGGAGGGGTTTTCACTGCAGGGTACGAACCCCGCATTCACTGACATCAAGGAAATCATTCAGTTACAATATCAGGAACCCCTTAAGATGTCGAAAATGTAATCTGTCCCGACTGGTGGGCAGACACTTTCGGCGGCTCCAAGACCGCCCGCGTCCGGGCGATCCGCACCCGCGAAACCCCGCCCCGCTGACCCCGAGGGGGCGGGTCGAAAGTCCGGCCGGATCCTACCCCCGCAACCGCGCAAGGCTCAGCGGCAGATTTTCCGGTCTATCAAGGAAATCAAGTTATCAAGGAAAGGGAGCAGAAATGGCTCACGGTGGCGCACGTCCTGGCGCCGGACGCAAAAAGGGAAGCCGGAACAAGAAGCAGGTGGACTGGAACGGCCTCCTCGTGGTCGATCCTTCAGCACTCGCGCCCGGCCTCGATGCCCTGAGCGGCATGAGCCCGCAGGATCTGGCAACCTGCTCGCCGCTCGCTTTCCTCACGCATATCTACCGCAATCGCAGCCTGGCCGCCGCCATCCGCGCCGACGCCGCCAAGGCCGCTCTCCCCTACGCCCATGCCCGCCTCGCAGTCCCGCGCGAGGATCAGCCCGCCTTACCCGGCCTCGATAGCGGCTGGGGCGACGACCTGCCCCCGATGAACAGAAGGAACTGACATGCTGGATCTGAGCCGGAAGGACTGGGAGGCGCGTTTGCGTGCCGGCCGGTCCCTCCTGCCGGATCTGGAGCCGGTCAATCCCGATCTCGCGGCGCGGGCTGTGCGCTGCTTTGACCGGCTGCGCATCCCTGACGTGCCTGGCACGCCCGCCATGGCGCAAGCCTGTGGCGACTGGTTCCGCGAGATCGTCTCGGCCCTGTTCGGCGCGCTCGACCCGGTAACAGGTGCGCGCGCCATCCAGGAGCTGTTCCTCCTGGTGCCGAAGAAGAACAGCAAGACCACGAACGGCGCGGGCCTGATGCTGACGGCCGTGATCGTGAATGAACGGCCCAACGCCGAATTCCTGATCGTCGCACCCACCAAGGAAATCGCCGATCTCGCCTTCAGCCAGGCGCTCGGCATGGTGCAGAACGACCGCACGCTGATGCGGTGCTTTCAGGTGCAGCAACATCTCAAGCGCCTCAGATTTCATGCGACAGGCGCGACCCTGCAGGTCAAGGCGTTCAGCCCGGACGTCATGACAGGCGTAAAGCCTGCAGGCGTGCTGGTGGACGAGCAGCACGTCATCGCCATGCGCAACGATGCGGGCAGCGTCATGCGCCAGATACGCGGTGGCATGATCTCCCAGCCCGAGGCGTTCCTGGCCATCATCACCACACAGAGCGACGGCCCGCCTCGGGGCGTGTTCGCGCAGGATCTGATCCGTGCCCGCGAGATACGCGACGGCAAACGCTTCCAGCCGGTTCTGCCGGTCCTGTACGAATTGCCGCCCGATATCCAGCAGCCCTCGAAACTGCCCGGCGAGGCCGCGCCCTGGGAGGATCCCGCCTACTGGCCGATGGTCCTGCCCAATCTGGGCCGGTCGATCACGCTGGACCGCCTGAAGCGCGAATATGACGACGCACGCGAGAAAGGCGTGGGCGAACTGGCCAGCTGGGCCTCGCAGCATCTCAATGTCGAGATCGGCCTTGCCCTGCGTTCCGATCGCTGGGTGGGGGCCGATTACTGGCAGGGCGCAGGCGATGACACGCTGACCCTCGAAGCCCTGATCGAACGCTGCGAGGTCATCGTGGCGGGCATCGACGGCGGCGGCCTCGACGATCTGCTTTCGCTGGCAGTTCTTGGGCGCGACACCATCACGGGCCAATGGCTGCACTGGCAGAAAAGCTGGGTGTTCGAGGGCGTGCTGGCGCTTCGCAAGCGTGAGGCCAGCCAGCTGTGCGACTTCGAGACGCAGGGCGATCTGGTCATCACGGCCGAGCCCGGCACCGATATCGAGCAGCTGGTGGCCGTACTCGGCACGATCGACCAGAGCAACAGGCTCGCGATCGTCGGGCTCGACCCGATGGGCGTGGGCGCCATTGTCGATGCGCTGGCCCAGATCGGCATCGCCCATGAGCGTGTGGTGGGCATCTCTCAGGGCTGGACGCTCTCGGGCGCCATCAAGACCGCCGAGCGCAAGCTGGCGGATGGCACGCTCTGCCACGGTGCGCGGCCCATCATGGGCTGGGCCGTCTCGAACGCGAAGGTCGAGCCGAGAGGCAATGCCATCATCATCACCAAACAGGCGGCGGGCTATCTCAAGATCGACCCGCTGATGGCGCTGCTCAATGCGGTGACGCTGATGAGCCGAAACCCCGAGCCGCCCGGTGGCGGCCGGATGGATGATTTTCTCACGACCGGGATCATTGCCGTATGAGTATCGCCACAAGACTACGCGGCATGGCCCACAAGGCTGCCAGCGCGGCGTTTCAGTCCATTACGGGCGTATCCCTCACCGATCTGCGCCTTGGGGCCTTTCTGGCGGGCGGGCCGAGCATTTCCGGCCAGCGCGTCTCGGTCGATACCGCGCTGCAACTCGATACGGTCTGGGCCTGCATCCGGCTCCTGTCCGAAACCATTGGCTCCATGCCGCTCAAGCTGCATGAGCGCCAGGGCGACGGGCAATCCTCTATGGCCCGCGATCACCCGCTTTATCGCGTGTTGGCACTGGCACCGAATGCTGACATGACACCCATCGAGTTCTGGTCGTGCATGGCGGCGTGCTGCCTCGCCTGGGGCAATGGCTTCGCCCAGATCATGCGGCGTGGTGACGGTCAGATCGTAGCACTCAATCCGTTACGCCCTGACCGGATGACGGTGCAGCGCGATTCCAATACCGGGGCGCTGGTCTATCGCTACAGCTACCAGGGCAAAACGTTGGTGCTCGGTGAGGGCGATATTTTCCATATCAAGGGTTTCTGTTTCGATGGGCTCATGGGCATTTCGCCCATTACAGCGGGTCGGCAATCCATCGGGGCCGCGCTGGCCGCCGAGGAAACGGCGGGCCGCATGTTCCGCAACGGGCTGCTCTCGCAGACCTATATCTCCGCGCCCACCTATCTGAGCGCGCCGCAGAAGGAACAGGCCAAGGCGATCCTTGGCGAGTATTCGGGCGCGATGAACGCGGGCAAGACGCCCCTGCTCGAGGGCGGCTGGAAGGTGGAGAGCATCGGGCTCAAAGCCGAGGATCTGCAACTCCTGCAAACCCGTCAGCTGGGCGTCGCCACGATCTGCCGGTGGTTCGGGGTGCAGCCGGTCATGATCGGGGCGATGGAAAAATCCACGGCCTGGGGCACCGGGCTGGAACAGATGAATCTCTGGTTTCTGCAATATGGTCTCATGCCCTGGCTGCAACGCATCGAGCAGGCTGTTTCACGCTGCCTGCTCTTGCCTGTCGAGCGTGACCAGTATTTCGCCCGGTTCAACGTCGATGCCCTCCTGCGCGGCGATAGCACGGCGCGGGCAGGCTACATGCAAACCGCGCTGCGCTCGGGCTGGATGACCGTCAACGAGGCCCGCGCCAATGACAACCTGCCCCCCATGCCGGGCGGCGATGTGCTCATGGTGCAGGCCCAGATGATCCCGCTTGCCGATATCGGCAAGCCCCGCAACCTGACCGCCACAAGCGGGCAAGATCCACCTGCCAGCCACCGACTGCCCGGCACGCAATCCGGCATCACGGGAGATGACAATGAATGACTATCTGGCCGCTGCTTTCGAGTGGAAGTTTGCACCCGACGCGAAAGAGGGCAGCTTCGAGGGCTATGGCAGCGTGTTCGGCCACCAGGACGCACACGGCGATATCGTCCTGCCCGGTGCTTTTGCCGAGACCCTGGCCGAACGCAAGGCGCAGGGGCGCAACATTCCGATGCACGTCATGCACGGCATCCTTGGCGGTGACGGCCTGCCGGTCGGCGTGTGGGACGATGCCAGCGAGGACAGCCACGGTCTGCATCTGCGCGGGCGTCTGTCTGGCATGGATACCGATTACGGACGCAGGCTTTACGGCCTGGTGAAAGACGGGGCACTCGGTGGCCTCTCCATCGGCTTTTCCGTGCGCAAGGACGGCGCAACCCCCGGCACCGATCCGAAAGGCCCGCGCCGCCAGATCAGGGCCGTGAACCTGCATGAGGTCAGCTTGGTGGATGACCCGTCAAACGCGCTCGCCCGCGTGACCGAAATGCGCAGGCGGTTTTATCCGGTGGGGCCGCAACTGCCCGATCTGGCGGCAGAGCTTCGCGCCGCCAGCCGTAGTCTCGTCGAAGCGGTCAGATCGCAGTCGTATGCGAGCCTCCGCTGATCCGGTTCGGGCTGCTCGGTTACGAAGCGCGTCATTTGCGCAGGAACGACCCGGTCCGCGCGTAATAAGCAAGATTATCTTCCAAGGGGCTGTCGGTCGGACAGACGCGTATCTTGCCTGTCTTTCGGTCGACAATGAGCGGCACGCTGCCGGTAAGCTGATCATCGGGATCGTGTGTCTTGAGGAAGCGTTCTGACTGATAACGAAAACACCACCCGCTCTCGAATTCCTGTTCGAAAACGATCTGGAGAGGTTTGTCAGATCTGCTCAAATAAAACTCTACGGCAGCTCTGGCATCGTCGAACGTCATGACTGATCCTTTTATCAAATTCTTCTAGCCCGCCTTGCTCTGACGCTACGCGATCCGGACCAAATCGTCGATACGAACATCAATCATCTGTTTCTCGAGGGCGCATGTTGGCGCCCTTTTTTTATGAGGATTACCCTATGTCTGATTACGAACAGGCCGCCCGCGAACTCAAGGCCGCGACCGATGAGGTCAAGCGTTTTGCCGAAGCCTCAACCACGGAATTGCGCAACCTCGGCAAGGTCACGGAAGAAACCAAGGCCAGTGCAGACAAGGCCCTGGCCGAAATGAACGGGCTCTCTACCCGCCTGACCGATCTGGAACAGAAAGCCGCCCGTCACCACGAACCGTCCAGGGACGCTACCCGGTCGCTTGGCGAAGAGTTCATGGCCAGCGATGCGGCACGTGACCTCAAATCGTCTTTTCAGGGACGGGTCAGGACCGAGATGGAGCGAAAGGCGCTGACGACAGGGCCTGCCACCATGGGCGCGACGACGTCTGCCGGAACATCTCTCATCCCCGCAATGCGCCTGCCGGGTATCGATATGATCCGCCTGCCGCAACCCACCTTGCGCAGTCTCATTCCCTCCGGCGCGACCTCGTCACCCATCATCGAGTTCGTCCGGCAGAAGAGCTTTACCAACAAGGCTGCACCGGTCGCCGAAGGTGCGGCCAAGCCGTATTCGGATGTTAGTTTCGAGCTTAGCCGGGCAAATGTCGCGGTGATCGCCCATCTGTTCAAGGCGTCCAAGCAGGCACTCGACGATGCCCCCGAGCTTGTCTCGATCATCAATGCGCAGGGCGTCGCAGGGCTCGAGCAGGTCGAGGAATACCAGTTCATGTACGGTGACGGGACGGGAGCGAATATCCTCGGTCTCATGAAGCAGGCGACCGCTTTTGCGGCGCCGGCCGGTCTTACGGTTCCAGATGCCGCTCTCGATACGATCCGAATGGCCATGCTGCAGGCATCGCTCTCGCTCTACCCGGCAACTGGCATCGTCCTGCACGAGATCGACTGGTTTCGTATTACCTCCGTCAAGGACGGCATTGGCCGCTATGTCCTCGGCGACCCGCAATCCGTCGCGACGCGCTCCTTGTGGGGTCTGCCTGTTGCCGTCAGCAACACGATCCGACAGGGCGATTTTCTGGTGGGTGCCTTTGCCACCGGTGCGCAGATTTTCGACCGGCAGTCCGTCGCAGTCGAGGTGGCCACTGTGGGCGACGATTTCGAGAAAAACATGGTTACCGTTCGCATCGAGGAGCGCACCGGCCTCGTCGTTTATCGTCAACAATCCTTCATCACCGGCACCCTGCCGCCCGATGCGACGGCTGCAAAGAAATCCTGATCGGGAGCAGCTCATGACGCTCACCATTCTCGAAGCGCCAGACAAAAACCTTACCCTGGCCTCGCTCGACGCCCTGCGCGATCAGCTGGCGGGCGAGCCAGCCGGGCAGAAAAATGACCCGGCCCTGAACGAGTATCTGGCCCAGGCCACGGCGCTCGTACAGGCCACGCTGGGCCGTCCGGTTCTTGCGGGTCTGTATCGCCAGACCCTGCGCGTCGGGGATGGCGAGCGCCGCCTTTCGCTCGCTCTCACGGCCTCACCTGTGGTCGAGATCGTCACCGTCACGCAGGATGGTTTCACCCTCGACCCCGGCCCCGAGGGCTGGGAGTGCGCGGCCTGGTCCGGCCTGCTTTATCCCTCTCACCTGCAGGGTGCATGGTGGTGGCCGGGGTGCTATCGCGTGACCTATCGGGGCGGCTGGATTGTGCCGGGCATGAAAGACGACCAGGGCGAGCCTCTGGCCCCGACCGTGCCCGCCGATATCCGTGCTGCCACGCTCTCGACCGCCCGGGCCCTGTTCTTCACCGCCCAGCGCGGCGACCCGCTCCTGCGTTCCGAGAGCGAGCAGGGCGTGGGCGCAAGCAGCTGGGCCACGCCCGATGCAAGCCTCGGCGGTCTGCCCCCCGATGCGGCATCCATCCTCGCCCGCTATGCGCAGGCGGGTCTGTCATGAGCGTGGGCGCCAGCCGACGCAGGCGGCAAATCCTGCGTGCCGGGCGTTGCATGGTGCTGAGCCGGGCCGATCTGAGTGAAAGCCTGACTGTTCTGGGTTACGCCCCGCCACCTCAGGCCGCCCAGCTCGACGAAGGGGCTGGCAAAGCACCGTTCATCGCCCAGATCACCGCCGATGAAACCTCGCGCAGTGGTTATAGGCCCCGCCTGCGAGACACCCTGCGCGACGGGCCGAAAACCTACACCCTGACCGATGCCAGCCCGGTTTACGATCGGGGCACGCTGTGCGGCTGGACCCTGATCGCCTCGGGAGGTTCGTGATGCTGTCCGATACCGTCTGGAACGATGCCTATGCCCGGGCCTCACGGGTGGCGGATCAGCAGTCTCTGCCGCTGGTCGACGTACTGATGCAGCCCGCGGAGGAGCGGCCCGATATCCACTGGCGCATGGAAACACAAACCAGCCGATCCGACAGGCTCGGTCTGGGCGAGAGTGCCATGGAAGAAGAAGGCGAGATCGCGCTGCATCTGACCATGCGTGTGGGCAGGATCTCGACACCTGACGCGCTGGCCCTGTGCAAGACGATGAGCACCATGTTTCGCGCGCAAATGCGCGAGGATGCCCCTTGGCCTGACGGGCTCTTTTACGACGGGCAAAGTCTCTATCCGCCCGATCCCGACATAACGGGAAACTGGATCAGCATGAGTCTGATGATCCGCTACCGATACCAGGACTGCCTCGCCGCACCCTGATTATTCACCGAAAGGTTCGCGATGAAATTCTTTCCCCTCGTGGAGACCGCTGACAACAGCGGTCTTTTCGTGCTGACCGGTGCTGTCTTTGACGCATCCGGCGCGTCGATCGCCCTCGACAAGGTGGCGGCCAATGTCGCAACCGGCCTGCGTGTGGCCGTGTCGCCCTATCGGGCTATGGGCGGCATTCCATCCCCCATCACGCCCTCGCGTGCTGAAGAAGGGGCAAGCTACGAGCTTCTGGTCGAACAGGAGGACGAGCCCGGCACATTCGCGTCTGACGGGCAGTATCTGACAAGTCAAAGCAGCGATGCCGCCCCGCTCGCACTCACCCTGCAGCTTTGCTATGGCCGCCGCGTCGCGCTCATGCGTGATCAGCCTGAAGATCGTCCGGACGCGACGACACCTCTCGAAAAGGCGTCATCGATCAACAATGCTTCCGGATCGACCGGCCCCACCTCCGTGACCTCGGCGGGCTCCAGTTCGAATTCAGGGGCATCGGCCAACGCGGGCAGTGCCGTCAACTCCGGCGGTTCCTCTGCCACGCCTGCCGTGAAGGGAGCGTGATATGGCCTTTTCTGGTGCAACAGCAGGATTTCAGGCCGGGGTACAGGCCAATGACACCATTCTCGCCTATGCACGCGAGGTCACATATGGGGTAGCGCCGAGTGGACCCTATCAGCGCCTGCGCCTGACCGGTGAGAGTTTCCGCAGACAGAATACGAGGCAGCGCCCTGAGGAAATCAATCCCAACTGGGAGGCCTCCCAGGCCGTCACGACACAGCAGGCCGTCGGCGGCACATTGTCCGGAGCCCTGTCATTCGGCTCTTATGACGTGCTTTTGGCCTGCGCATGTTCGGGCACGCAAAACGATCGATCCGTTTCCATCCCCGAGGGCGTGAAGATGGATCTCAGTGCCTTTTCCTGGACGGGCGGCAGGGTGGTCCTCGCAACCACAGGGCAGCAGATCTGGAACGTGCTGCCGTCGGTCGGTTTTGTACGTCTGCGCTCGCCTGTCGATAAGATCGATGCCATTTTCCCGTATGAGTCGCGCGGCGATTTCCTCGATCCTGCCGATGGGGTTTTTACCACAGGCAGAGGTCTGCTCGATGCCGGGGCCTCTGTGCAATGTCCACGCATCGTCAACGGTGCCACGTTCAACAGCCTCACCTTTATCGAGCAGCTGGGCGATGAGACGCTGGTGCGAACGGGCGGATTTGTAAAGCAGATCCAGATCTCGATTGCTCAGGGCCAGTTTGCGACGTTCTCTGCCGATCTCGATTTTCGCGACGAGCAGCGCGTGACGTCATCGCCTGCGAATGACCTTCTGCCGCCGACCGACAGTTTCGTACTCGACCCGGTCAAGGAATGGGGATCGCTCTGGCTGGATCGCAAACGGGTCACGGCACCGATCCGTCAGTTTCAGCTGACGATCACGCGCGACGGCGCAGGGCAGGATTTCGCCATGGGCAGCGTGGCAGCTGTCGGGCAACGGCCCGGCAGTTTCATGGTGTCGGGCCAGATCCAGCTCTTTTTCCGTGACAGTACCGAATACCAGAAATTCCAGGACGACTGGCAGGGAACGGTTCAGGTTCTGCTCAAGGACAAAAAGGGTAATGGCTACGGCCTGACTTTCTATAACGCCTCGCTGCAGAACCCGCAGATCAATGCAGGATCGAAGAACAGCACGATCGTTGCGACCTTCGACATCGAGGGCAACCCGCGACCGGGGGGCGGCACCTTCGCCCTGAGCATTTTCCCGGCCTGATCGCCTGGTCTTCGCTCGCAACATCACAGGCGGTGCCCCCGCTCTGAAACGACCTATCTCAAAAAACAGAAAGACTGACGCAATGGCAAAACTCTCCGCCTTTTCCCGCGATGCTGGCCGTGTGCAGGAGGGCGAAACGATCGAGGTCGGCCCGCCCGGCAACACGTTCCTCATCACCACACGCGGCTTCACGCCGCGTTATCGCGACGCGCTCTATATCCTCAAGAATACGGTGGCGAGCCGTCTCAACCGCGCATTGCAGCCGGGTGCCACGCGCTACACTGCCGAGAGCCTGCCGCCGACCGAAGATGACAGGGCACAGGGTCAGGCCATTGCCGAACATTGCGTGCTTGATGTGGATGGTCTGCAGAATGACGACGGCTCCGAAATCGGGATCGATGCCTTTCGCCAGCTGCTTGCAAGCGGTGAGCATCCGATGCTGATCGCCCTTGCCATATCGGCTGCAGCCAAGGTGGGCGAACAGCGCACCGAAGATCATCGGGACGCGGTGGGAAACTGACAGCGGCGCTGGCTTGGGAACTCGAATACGGCCCATTCACGGGGCCTGACGAGGTGCCAGAGATCCGCGAGGCCATACTCGCCAGCAAGCCTGCCCTCCCACCCTCACTCGAACGCCCATGGCGTGGCTGGCATGATTTGCAACACGATCGCGCCTGGCTCACCGATCTGGTCGGGGCTGCCATGGGCAAGATCCGGGGCGTATCGCGCCCAGGCGGTATCTCCTGGCAGGCGCTGGCACGGTGGTGTGAGGCCAATGCGGTTTCGGAAGACGACCGGCCATGGATCGAGGACCAGATCCGCGCCATGGATAGCGTCTTCATGGCGTATCGAAACCGCAGGATCACCGAGGATATCGAACAGTTCATGAAGGGATGAACTATGGCGAGAGCCGCAACCTTCAGCCGGTCGCTGCGCCTTTTTGTCGATCGCAACCTTTCCCCCGATGCCCTGCGGGCTGAAATGGCAAGACGGGCCATTGCGGCCCGTGACGCGGTGATTGCACGCGGCGAGGCTCCGCCCAGCTGGCGGCGCTATGTGGACGGTAAAGCCGATGCGCCAGAAACAAGCGTGCGACTGGATGGAGCCATTCTCTATCGCTTCAATCTCACGGGCGAGGCGGCAGAGGCGGCGCTTGCCCTGTGTCGGTCAACATCGCCCGTACGCAGCGGACGCTTTCGCGATGCCTGGGTGCTGATCTGCGATGACAAGCCCTGGAAACAGCCGCTCAAGGATCTGCCCGCTGACAGCACGATCCTGATCGTCAATCCGCTGCCTTATGCCCGCAAGATCGAGACCGGGGCGCTTGAGCCGCGCATACGACGCAACCAGATCGAGCGCGTGCGTCAAACCCTCATGCGGCGTTTTCCGACGCTTACTTTCGGCAAGACCTTCGTGCGCGTTGGCAGCGGCATCGCGCCGTCTGCCCCGTACATCCTGCGCGGCGCTCTGGGCGAACGCAGGACGCGGGCTGGCACCGTCATGACCTATCCGGCGTTGCAGATCACCCTGCGGTCATGAAAACTGGACCGGCAACAATCAGTCCTTGATTTCGTGGCAGGTGAGCATGGCACTGGCATCCATTTCGCTTGAGAACATGGCATCGTCGCCCTTGCTCCACCAGACGTATTCGGCCGCCGCGTATTTGGCGCCGCTCGCGGCAATCACGTCGGTAAATATCTGCGTTTTCCCATCGACCGGAAGCACAGCGAGGCTGATATCGCCCGCGTTGATATAGCTTACCTTGACGATTTTCTCGGGCAGGACAGCACGCAGCTTAGCTGAACTCGCGCCCTTTTTTGCCTTGCAGTTGTAGGACACAGTCTGACGGTGGATGTCGGTCGACGACGACAGTGGAATCGAGAGTGAATCGCCAGTCTCTGCGTGCGCGGATGCAACAGCGGTCATGGCTGTCAAAGCAATCGCGGCTCCCGTCAATTTACGAATCATAGTCCTGCTCCACTTCCTGTTGCGCTTGCCTGCGCGTCTCGCGGCATGCGCGCACCTTCCTATCAGATGACGGCAACATTTCGGCTCATCCGCATTTCACAAGTGCGCGGTCCGATGCTGCTACGCATGGAGCGTAACGATGCCCACCACGATCTCCGAGCTTTACATCGCTTTTGCGAGCAATCTGGCCAAGGCGCAGGAAGATGCGCAATCCCTGACCAGGCTCGGCGATGCGGCAGAGGTGGCCGATACGAAAGTAACCAGGCTGGGCCGTTCCGGTGCGTCGGTTGCGCGGCAGTTCGATGAAACGACGCGGGCCGAGGCCAAGCTAAGCAGCGAAATCCGCCAGCGCACGGCCAATATCGAGGCGCTGCAGAAGTCGCTCGCTGCCGGCGAGATCACACAGGAACAATATGCAGGGTCGCTGGCCGGTATCGCCAAATCAGCCGCAGCACAGAAAGAGAAATTCGACGCGGCTACGGGTGCGAGCAAGCAACACGCTGTCGCCCTGGCCGAGGGTACGGCCGCCGCCAAACTGTCCAGCTACCAGATCGGCATCCTGGCGGGCGAAGCGCATAAATTCGCCGACCAGGTGCTGGCCGGTGGCGGGGCCATGAAGGCTGCGTTTTACCAGGTGCCGAACATGGTTACGGTCATGGGCGGCTTTGGCAAGGCCACGCAGATCGTGACCGGCCTGCTTATGGGCCCTGCCGGTCTGGCGCTCGCAGCCGTCGCTGCCGGTGCGGCCATCTACAAGATGGGCAGCGCCGCCGACACCGAGGAATCGCACCTCGCCGCCCTCGGCCAGACCCTTCGCGCCACGCGCAGCGATTACGCGGCCATGGCCGGTGCTGCCGAGGACGCGGCACGGCGCATCGCTGGCAAGAGCGGCCTGTCACTGACCGACAGCCGCGCCGTCACCACCACCTTTGCCGCCATGCCATCCACCAGTGGCAGCAGCCTCGATGCGCTGGCCATGACAGCGCGTAACCTCGCCACCGTGCTCGGCAAGGACGTGCCGGACGCCGCGAAAGACATGGCCGCTGCCTTCGATGATCCGGCAAAAGCAGCCGAGGATTTCGCGCAGAAAGGTCTGCTTGGTGTCCATGAAGGCCTGGTGCAGCACATACGCGATTTGCAGAATAGCGGTGATCGTATGGGGGCCTGGTCCCTGCTCATGGGGCAGGTCAGCAAGGCCACGGCCAACGCGGCCGATCAGGGCGTGACGCCGCTGCATCGCGCCCTGCACGACATGAGCACGTCGCTGCATGAGGGGCTTACCCCGCTCGGACAGTTCGTGGACGGCATCGGCAATGGCATCATGGCCGGTGCGCTCAAGGGCGTGCAGGGCATCCAGTATCTGCTCGACAAGGCCAAGGAGGTGCGTGACTGGGAGTGGGCGCAGCTGGACAAGATCCCGGCTGTTCACAATTACCTGCAGCAACGCGAGGTCGCGGCCTCCGATGTCGCAGGGGTGGGCAAGACCATCGACAAGGTGGGGGCCGGTCTCGGCGCAAGCTCGGACGTGCTCGCACTTGCCCATCGCATCCAGCCGATCGAGAGCGCAACGGGCCAATACGATGCCAGCGGAAAAGTCGTGCAATCCTCTGCCGGTGCGTTGGGGGCGATGCAAATCATGCCGGGCAGCGCCAATGGCAATGATCTGCGCACGACCACGGGCAACGTCACGGCAGGCGTGCAGCTGCTCATGCGGCTTTACACCAAGTATGACGGTAATCAGGCGCTTGTCGCCATGGCCTATAACTGGGGCGAAGGGAACGTCGATCAGTACCTGTCAGGCAAGATTGCAAGCCCGCCCGAAAGTGTTGCGGCCTATGCCCAGAAGGCCACAGGCGGCGAGGTTTATGGCGCGCAGGCAATCGCATCGCGTCAGGGTCGGATCGATGATCAGCTGCGCGGCAGTGATGGCAGCACGGCGGCGCAGATCCGCGAGCATGAGCAGGCCATCACGGCCCTGACCACGGCACAGAAGGCACTGAATGAGCTGCATACCGCAGGCAAGGTGTCGGATGCCGATTATGCCGCACAAACCGGTGTGCTGACGGACAAGATCAACGTGCAGCGCGGCGCGCTCAACGAATTGCGCGACCCGATCGAGACGATCGCGCATCAGCAGAAGCTGGCAGCGCAAAGTGCCGAGACCTACTCGGCCGCCGAGACCGCAATGGTTCAGGTGCATCAACAGGTGGAAGAAGCGGCGCGGCGCATGGGCCAGGCGCACGCAACCGCCACGCAGCTGGCAGAAGCCGAGGCCAGGCAACAGGCCATTCTAACGGGGCAGTTCAATCAGTCCGTTGCGGCCATCAATGAACACACCCAGGCCGAGCAGGATCTGCTGGCAGGCTATGACGCCTCGAAAGGCTCGCTCACGCAGTACCAGCAGGCGATGGAGGCTGCCGAGAAAGTGCGGGCGACCTCGATCGGGAACACGGCGGAGCAAGCCCGCCAGCTTAATGTCCTGACCGGTGCCATGAAATCCGCCGCCGCCTCACAGGTCGATATGGCCAATGCGGGCAAGCTCTATGGGCAGTCGCTGGAGCTGGAAGTCATCAAGGCGCAGACGGCGGCGATCGGGCAGAACAGCGATGCCGTATCGGTGCAGATTGCGGTGATGAAAGAGCGCAACCGCATTCTCGAAGCGGGCGGCGATATCAACTCGAAAACCTCACAGGCCTATCTGGACAATGTGGCTGCCATCCAGACAGCGACCAACGCTTATCAGCATCAGAAATCGGCGCTCGATGATCTGACAGGGAGCCTGAGCGGCATGTTTGACACGCTGACGAACAGCGTCACGCAGGCCTTTGTGCAGAGCGGCAAAGGCGCGGTCGATTTCGGCTCGATCCTGTCCGGCCTGCAAACGCAGATCGTGGGGCTGGTGGCCAAGATGGCGCTGATCAACCCGGCCCTGAACGCGCTGGATGGCGGCTCACGCAACACGTTCACAAGCATCTCTGATGCGCTGGCTTCGGGCGGCTCGGTCGGCAACAAGGCGGCCAGTGTCTCGATTACCGGGGCCGGTACGCCCGCATCGAGTGTCGCGAGTTCGAGCAGCTGGCTTTCGGGCGCGATGGGAACAAAGCTGTTCGGCACGGCCACGATCGGCAACACCCTAGCCGGTATCGGTGGCGGTTTTGGAATCGGCTCGGCGCTCGGCAATATTGGCGGCGGCACGTATGGCGCGATCGGCTCAGGACTGGGCGCGGCTTTGGGTGCGGGTCTCGGCTCGATCATCCCCGGCGTGGGTACACTGATCGGCGGCATTGCCGGCGGTGGCCTTGGCGGCCTCCTGGGCGGCCTGTTTGGACACAAGAAAAACCCCTACACGATCGACCAAGTGGTGATGGAAGGTGATCAGCTGAGCATGGGGCAGAGCTGGAACCAGAAGCAAAACGACACCATCACGGCGCAACTCAAGGCCGATATGGCCAACGTCAACGCCACCATGAAAAGCCTCGGGCTGAAGGCCGAAAATCTCTATCTCGGCACGGTACGCGACGACCCGAACAACAAGGACCCGTCGCAACGTTCCGTCAGCCTGACCGACCTTCTGGGCAAGCTGCAGCTGCGCAGCGATGACAGCGCCACATACAGCCAGGCACTCTCGCAGGGGATGCCCGCGAGTTTCGATAGCATTGCCTCATTCCAAAGCGCGGTAACACAGTTGAAGAGCATGGCCGACACGGTGGATGCGCTGGGTGTTGCGGTGTCGAAATTCAACAGTGACGGCACCGTGACCGTCTCGGGCTTTACCGAGGCCACGGGCGATCTGCGCACGGCGCTGGATACCATGCTCAACGGCAAGACACTCGCGACAAGCGATCTACAATCGCAGGTTGCGACCATCACTGAGTTTGTGACGAACACCATGCCCAATCTCATGAAAGCCACGGTGAACGGGCAGCAAAGCTGGGTCGAGCAGATGGAGGCGCTGAAGAAAACCTACGAGGCTGCCGCAACACAGGCGAGCCGCTACGGGCTGGACGGCAACGCGCTGAATGACAAATTCGGCACGCTCTACGAACAGGGCTATGCGAAGAACATGCAAAGCCTGGCCGAAAGCGCCCAGGCCTTCCGGGTGCGGTATCTCACCGCGACCGGCGATGACCAGGGCGCGGCGCTCATGAGTTTCGATCTGTCTGCAACCCAGCAGAAACGCCAGCTTGCCGAGAGCTGGCGCGATTTTCTGGGGGATGCCTACAGTTCGAACCAGACCTACCTGCAACAAGCTTCGGATCTGGAAAAGACGCTGGGGGCCGAGCGTCTGGCCATTCAGAAGGAGTATGCGGACAAGGCAGCAGAGGCGGCGAAACAGGCCGCAGACGCCGCCGCAGCCCAGGCCAAACAGGAGGCCGAGCGGGCGGCTGAACAGGCCAAGCAGCAACGCGACCAGGCGGAAGGCTCGGCGGCATCGGTCATCAGCAACCTGCTCGACTTTGCCAAGGGGCTGAACCTCTCGGGCTATTCGCCGCTCTCGGCGGAGGCGCAATATCGTGCGGCGAATGACAACTTCACCAGTATCGCCGCGCAAGCCCAGCGTGGCGACTATGAGGCCCTGCAATCGCTGCGCAGCGCGTCCGAGACCTTTCTGGCGCAAAGCCAGAGCTACAATGGGTCAGGGCGTGATTTCGTCTCGGACTATACCCGCGTGCAGCTGCTGCTGCAGTCGATCGGGACCATCAGACCGAACACGATCACTGAATCGGCGCTCAAGGCCATGTTGGCGAGCAACAATCAGACCTTGGCGGAATTGCTGCAGCGTCTGCTTGATACGGCAAACAAGCAGCTTGCCGAGCAGCGCCACCAGGCACAAGGCAGGGCAGCATGAGCGGCATTCTGTTCCATCTTGTCGAAATCGACATGGAGCGTCCGGTGGATGTCACCTTCGTCCGTGGTCTGGGTACAGCGGCGGCAGGCACGATCACGCAGCTGCCGTTCCGTATCAGCATCATCGATACCCTGCGCCTGTCAGATGCGGGATATGTCGATGAGGCGAGTCGGCCCTATCCGCCTTGGCTGACCGATGCCTTCGCGATCGATCGCAGGCTCGATCTGTCGCCAGCCTCACCCTCGGTGCGCGAAAGCTGGGGGGCGATTACCATCGCCAATCCAGACGGACGTTTCGACGCGCTGATTCGCGAGCGCGTGATCGACCGGATGCCGGTGCGTATCCGGGCCGGTTTCAAATCCCGCGATGCCGTGCGTCAGATGGATCTCGACCCGGCAAGCGCGGCGCTTGTCCCCATGTTCACTGGCCTGGGCAGTTCGTGGCAACCCGACCGGCTGAACGTGCAGATTCCGCTGCGTGAGGTATCGGGCTGGCTTGATGAGGTTATCATGCCGGTTGGCTCCTATGCCGGTTCGGGGCGCTTTGGCGGGGATGCCAACGTCAAGGGCCGTTCGATGCCTCGCCTGCGTGGTACGGCGCTCAATCTGACCCCGGTGCTGATCGATGCCGTCAATCTCGTTTACCAGATCAGCGACGGGCCGGGTGTGGTCACGGCCCTTTATGAGGGCGGGTTTGCCGGGGGCATCGCTTATGCCGGGGCCGTAGGCGATCTCTACGGGGCCGCACCAGTGCCGGGCACCTGGCAGATGCAAAGCAGTTCGGGCGGGTTGTTCATCCGGCTCGGCACAAAGCCCGTCTATGCGATCACGGTCGATGCCACGGGCGATTTTCCTTCGGGGGCAGCGCCGCGCACTCTGCTGCCGCTCCTCCGCCAGATGCTGATCGAGGATCTGACCATGCCCGCGCAATGGCTTGCAGGATCATGGGAGGATGCGCGCCAGGCGGGCTGGTACTGGGACGGGAGCCAGACGGTCACGGGGCGGCAGATCGTCAATACCTGGCTCTCGGGGCTCGGCATCCGGCTCGTGCCCAGCCATGAGGGCACGCTCACGCCCCTGCGCCTGCAAATGCCCGGCGGCACGCCCTCGCGGGTGCTGACGGCAGACCAGGTCACGGCGCTGTCGGGAATTGCGCTCGATAGCGGGCTGTCGCCACCGCCTTTCCGGTGGCGCATCGGCTATGCGCATAATCAGACGGTGCAACAGGGCGGCAATGCGCTGCATCCGCGTATCACGGCCGAGCGGCAGAGTTATGTGCTGCAGGAGGACCGTGTCGCAGCCTGGTATCTGCCCACCATCAAGCTGCGCTATCGCCAGCCCGGCGATCTGTCGGTGATCCCGACCGCGCTGATCGATGAGGGCGATGCCCAGCACGCCGCCAACAGCCATGGCGATCTCTGGGGGGCCGAGCGTCATCTCTGGAGCCTGACGCTTCCGCGCTCTGTCGCGGGCGGCATCGATCTCGGCCAGGCGCTGCGGCTCGATCTGCCAGCGCCGGGTCTGCGCGGGGGCGTGACCGGGCTCGTGATCGGCGAGCAGATCCGCTCTGCCGAGGCGAGCGTGACCCTGACCGTTCTGGTCTAGGTACTGAGGTAAGGGCTTCCTGACTCTCTCGTTTCCATGTGTGGCCGTTTGTCTCCGCGTATACTCATGAGACCGTGATGACGACGAAAGACCACTCTTCTCGCGGACTCTTCTACCGTGAGGGTCAGTGTCAGGGAGCGAATAACGCGGCGAGCGACGCAACATCCGATTTAATACCGCTACAGGTTTGTTATCTGAACGATACGAATATTGTTTTTTCAAAAAAAACATCGTGTTAAAGTGGTACAATTTTATTAGGGCTAACGCGGTCTGCATTCTTGTATACCTAAGAGTTTTGTGATGTTTGCAGATCGCTAACTACAATGTGATTATATACAAGTAGTAATCATCAAATATACATCTATCACAAAATCGTGATTACAAGTATATGGAAAAAACAAAATCATCAACTTATTTAACGTCCGATCGCGTCGACTCATGTCGCGCTAAGGTCTTGGATATAGAGGAGTCGCAAGACTCTGTATGCCGCGGTATATCTAAATATTAATCGAATTTTGTTCGATTATATATTTATATATGTTCCGTGATTACCCACCACAGAAGTGGGCGATATCTAAAACGCTTTTGGGTTCGATATTAAAACTTCGTGGGTGAACGTTATGACCGTAAACTGGAATGGAAAATCAGCCAACTACAATGTCGATGACGATGTATTCTACATAGATGCAAAGAACGCGCCGGTTGGAGCGTGGTATACGAGTCACACTTATAGTGTGAAGGCTTCTGGCGATAGTATTGTTCTATGGACTTACCTGCCTCAGAATGCGTATCAGGGAAATAGCTACAGATTCAAAATCGATGCGCCGACCGGAGCGAATGTTACTTTTTATCTCGACAATGATAGCGCGAGAGAAAAGCTTGTGAAATATATGTACGTTCAAGGCGCAGATAAAACTATAATTACGGTAGAACTCGGAATAACGAATGCAGGGACATTTACGTATGAGATACCAGGAAACCCATTCAATCTGAATCCAAACGCTGTAACTCAAGTCACGATTCCCAAAGGGGGATCTCTGAACTTGAACGGTTTGGTATGCTATCTTCCAGGTACGCTAATCCGAACAGACAGCGGGGACATTCCAGTCGAACACCTGCAAGTCGGCTGTCTTGTCGAAGTTTGGGATCCAGTCAACTTGGAGAAAAAACTTGAGCCTATTACCTGGATTGGTAAGGGAACGGCTACCCCGGCCGATAGTGAACCGAGTGACATTACCCATCATCCGATAAGAATAACCAAAGACGCCATTGCCCCGAACGAGCCTTACCAGGACTTGCTCGTCACAGCTGATCATTGTCTTTTTATAGATGGATCATTCGTTTTAGCTCGTATGCTCGTCAACGGCGCAACGATTTCCTATGAAAATATAAAAGGCTCATATGAATATTATCATATCGAGACAGCTGATCATTCGATAATATGGGCAAATGGTACAAAAGCCGAGAGCTATCTAGATACAGGTAATCGACACGGCTTTAGGAAAAACGGCCATCTGGATCTCAGCGGGAGTAAAAAAGAAAAAAGCGAAAATGACAGTACCCATTGCTTCCGGGTTGATGAGGGTTTCGTGCGCCCTATCTATGATCGCTTACTAGAGCGAGCGATCGCTTTGAATCATTTCCCGACTCCCAAGACTCATATCTTGAGTAAGGATCCCGGTATTTTTCTTGAGACTGATTTAGGACAGGAAATTTTTCCCATTCGGGTTCGTAATGGCCTAGCTACCTTTATGATACCCGGTAGCACCGCGAGCCTCTGGATACGATCCCGCGTCGCCAGACCATGCGACACTTTGGGACCGTTCGTCGATGATCGTCGTCAGCTTGGTGTGCTCATAGGCGAGATCAGCCTTTACACGAGTATGGGCGTTGTTTTTCTAGATCAGCATCTGAAGGACGAGGAGGTGACCGGTTGGCGTGAGTTTGAAGGTGATGCTCAAACTCGATGGACGATGGGAAGAGCATTTCTCGATTTACAAGAGCCTCTTTCTCAATTGCCAGACGAGCCCTGCCTTCTCGGGATAAAAATTATCGCAGGAGGTCCCTATTTGAGTTCAGAGGAAGAGCAGAAGAATACGTACTTATCTGAAAATTTTAGTTTTTCCTGAATCGGAAAATCTTGTTTTGGGAACTCTGTAAGGCTGCAAATTCAAAATCATTGCTGATCGTTATCTGGTCTAATCCGTAGCAGCGCGCAACCCTCGTACGATCATGCGAAGGAAGCGCGCTGCTACGATTATTCAATTCGAAACCGAAGACGGGCTATTCGGACGCTCGGGCAGTACGAGAGATAAAAGCGCTTTCTTGCTCCGGACGAGTGGAAAACACTTTTGATAAAAAAAATAACACAAAAAAATATAGAACAGATACTTGCTCGAAAATTTCGGGTGAATCCGAAAAGATAGTCGTTATCCCACGATAATATATCAGAAAGGAACGGCCATGGCCGAGGCCTGGACCTGCGCGTTCGGCGCAGAGAACGCGCTCATGGAGGCGCGGCTGGAGGGCAATGCGCAGGTTGCTGAACTGCCCCTGATCAATCTGCAAAACGATCAGGGGGCGCCTTCGACCGCCTGGCGCGTGCCGGGAAAGGAAGCCTATCTCATCGCGCATCTGCCCCGGCCCATCCTGTGCCGGGGCTTTTCATTTCACCGCACCAATCTCTCGGCGGGAGCGCGATATTCCCTCGTTGCCCGCAACGGGGCGGGTGTCGTTTACGCCTCGGGTGGCCAGCAGACGCAAACCGTCTCGGGCCAGTTCCTCGTCGTGTTTCCGAACGACCAGACAATCACGCAGCTCGATATCTCGATCAGCGATCAGGACAATCCTGACGGCTTCCTGTCTTTCCCGCTCGCCTATCTCGGGCCGCTCTGGCAACCCGAGCGCAATATGAGCTGGCAGGGCAATGAGAGCCAGCAGGCCACCATCGACGAGGCCACCAGCCTCTCGGGGGTGGAATATCCCACCCTGCGCTATCGCCAACGCGCAATTGCGATCGATCACCAGTCTCTGGGCATCGCCGAGCTGACGATGATCCGCAGCATCGAAAGCACGGCAGCGACCGGGCGAAACATCCTGTTTGTGCCCGATCTCTCTGCCGCCGATCGCAACAGCGCGATGATCTTCGGGCGCCTCACACCGGGCGACATCACCTGCCCGGCAGGCGCTGCCGATCGGCTGGCAACATCGATGACCATCAAGGAGCGTCTCTGATGCCGAAATTCGCCCCGTTCGTACTCGAGCGGTCCAACAACCCCGGCACAGGTCCCTTTGCCCTGAGCGGAGCGCCCCCCGGTCGACGCGGCTGGAGCGGCGTTTTTGAGGATGGCGAGGTTTACTACTTCGCCGATGACGGCACGAAGGCCGAATGGGGCATTGGTCGACTGACGCATGGCCAACCTGCCACGATCTCGCGCGATCGGGTGCTGGGCAACACGTTCGACCGTCAGGACCGGCTCAACTTTACCGGGCTAGTCTATGTCTATTCCGACATTCCTGCTGAAGCCATCACCCCGCCTGCCACGCAGGGGCGCGTATCGGTCCCTGGTGCCGAGCTGGGCGATCAGCGCCGGGATTTTTTCAGCCAGGATATTCGGGTCAGCGGCATCACGCTGAAGGCAGAATTCGCTGGCATAATCCAGCTCAAGGACTGGGGCGGCGTCACGACGACCGACTGGGGGTTCCTGCAGATCGTCTGCAGCCTGTACCGCCTAGGTTCTGATGGATCGGCCGCGCCTTACACGGCGGAGCAAAGGCGCCTGCGCGTCGACCGCAATGGCCCTATGCCGATCATCGTCAACGCTATGGCCGTCAATCTCAATCAGGGTGAAACGGTTCGGGCGGTGATCACGATCGTGACGCTGAACAAGAGTCGTCAGGATTTCACTCTCACGCCGGTCTTGTCCGATGCCGCCCTCACATGGCTTTCGGTCTGAACGAACAGAAGGATGACACCATGCGTATGCAGGAGTTCTGCCTGGGTGCGGCACTTGCCCTTTGGGCCTGTCTGCTTCTGGCGCTACCGCGGACGGATGTGACATGGCCTGGCATAGGGGAGCTCCTCGCCATTCTGCCCCGCGCCGATCATCCAACGCTGGTCTATGCCCTGCTTGCCTGGCTGACGGGCGGTGCGCAGATCGTGGGGGCGGTGTGCAATCATCCCGCCCTGCGTCGCGCTTCGGCGATTGCGGCGTTCACGGCCTGGGCGTTCATCGCTTTCGGACTAATCGCCCCGAGCGCGCTTGTGCCTGCGATCGCGGCCTATGGCGCGCTTGCCCTCCTCAATATCCGGGCAGCACTGGGGAGGATGGGCAATGCCTGAGAACCTCACCCCGCAGCCCTGGTGGGTCGCGGTGATCGGCGGGCTGCTTTTCACCATCCGCTGGCTGATCGGCTTCGGCGCGTCGAGTTCGAAGGCCACGATTGCGTCGCAGCAGGAGGAGATCGACCGGCTGAATGCCCGCGTGGATAATCTAGAGGCAAGGGAGAAGGTCAATCTCGAGTTGATCGAGGAATTGCGAGAGCAGAATGGGCTGCTGCGAGAGGCCCTCGCTAGAGGGACGCCAAAGGCAACCAGCTAGGCTGGGATTGGGAGAAAGTTGACTATCAGATTCAGGAAAGAAAAATCAAATAGCTGACATAAGTATACCAACGGCAGAAATAAGAAACTCAAGCCGCGCCAGATATGCCCTGGCCATATCTACAAAAAATATTTATCTTACAACTATAAAGTAGATTTAATTATTCATTTTCAGGATGTATCAGTCGAAAGAAAGTGTTATCTTGATAAGACACTGTCGTGCCTGCAAAATTATTATAGAAAGTAGAATACCTCAAATTTCTTATTTCTAATGGGAATAATGGTTTTGGATAAAATTTTTAATCTTATAATAGAGATATTTCGTTGGCCAATTTTGACTATTAAATCTTTATTTTATTATTCAATGCGTGAATTGTATAAAGAAACTCCGAAAGATTTTTTTATTATGCGCATTTTATTGAAAAATGCCGTAGGATGGACGGCGATTATATTGATAATTAGGTATATAATGGGGATAGATGATGAATCAAGGTGGTCGATAAATGACATAAAGCCAATTTTACACGATAGAGAACTGTTATTAGTTTTTATAATAATCACAAATACACTTCCGTTGCTTATCGGTGGATGGTATCTGCTGGGATGGCGTCATCTACGAGCACGCGCCCTTAGGTTAGCGGCCTTACGCGATGCAACCCTTTTAGCGTGGTCAGCTTATATGAGCTCGATCTTGATTCCTCTACCATATCTCATGACATCGGCCACAAATCAGGGATCTATTTTTCTCAGACGGCTGACAGAATTATCAGTTCCAATTATTATTGTTGTATCTACGTATAGGGTTATTATTATAGTTTGCAAAAAATATGGTGGGAAATCAAATAGAGTAAGCTATTTATTTATTATACTATTTTTTACTCTTGTCGTAAATTGCTTGATTAATTTATTTGCAAGTAAAATCTTTTGAGAAGATCATAATATTTTTTATTTTACAAACAAAAAAAGTTCTTGCCACTTATATTGGGCAATCAATTCCTACATGCCATCAGTCCGAGGGTGATATTTGTACACAAGACGATCCGTCCGCAAAACCCAGATAAAACCTACCATTAGGGAAAAAAGCCTTTGCTGACATCGGCAGCAGCGGTCAAGCAGCTTCGTCAGTTATGTCCGCTTCGCAGTAGCTTACTGAATGCCGGAAGCTACCGAAATGAGGCGGAAGTTGACGATTTATGCGTCCTCTCACCCAACAGCACGATCCCTACACAACCCTCTGATCACAACCATAATGGCTGCACGTTCGCAGGATGATCCAGCAGACGGTAGTCCACCATCGAGAGCCAACGTGGCAAGGCCGTGAACGGCGGCCCAGCAGGCAAGTGTCGCGGCCTCCAGGTTATCGGGCGCGACCTGCTGGACCCGTCGGACCATGACGCCATATGCATTGTCTTCAACAGGTGGTGGCCCGCCATCGTGCCCGGCGAACATCAGGCGAAAAAGCTTAGGCTGATTCCGGGCAAAAGCGACATAGGCCTCGCCCTGTGCAAGCAGGGCCTTTTGGGCATCCGGCTGTTGATCTGCCGCCAGTAATACTTCGCGAAGCATCTCGAAGCCATGCAGGGCTACAGCGGCCAGAAGAGCCTCCTTGTCTCGAAAATGTCGGTAGGGCGCCATAGCTGACACGCCTGCTTCGCGAGCTACGGCGCGCAGCCCCACTGCTTCTCCTCGCTCGAGAGACGCCAAAGCTGCGGCGACAAGGCGTGTCCGCAGATCGCTGGAAACGGAATCATTCATGTTTACAATGTACACCAAACTCAATAGGCTTACATTGTAAACGCCATGGAGCTGCATCATGCAAGCCGCAATCAACCGCCAATCCGTCGACCTTTCTGCGTATCCCGATCTCGTGATGATCATGCTAGGTTTTCGGATGCGGGGCTGGCGCAGCCTGCTTGCCATGCGACGGATCGGGCAGGGATTGGCGCAAATTGCTCGTGATCGCCCAGATGGCCTGCTTGCTGACGAGGGCCTGAGGTTCAGTTTGACGCATATCGGCTTTCGTCAATACTGGCGCGATATGGATGCGCTCGAGCGTTTTACGCGCAGCGAACCGCATGCCGACTGGTGGCGCCGTATACGAGAGATGACGGCGGGTGCGGGTTTTTGGCATGAAACCTATCACGCCCGTGGCGGTATCGAGGCCGTGTACGTCGGGATGGATCAACCTGTTGGCTTGCAGCATTTCGCCCCTGAGAGAAGCCCAACGGGGCCTTTCGCGTCGGCTCGGTCGAGAATTCAAGGGGGCGCTGCAAACGCACCAGCGCAACACGCGCCTGAACCAGTGGAATGAATGCGCTCTGGTATCCCTAATATCGACTGGAATATGTTCGGCTGACCGCAACAGCCGACGATGATCTTGACCCAAGCCGCCCAACCCGGGCGGCTTTTTTCGTTCTGGAGACATGACTGATGATCGCTTCATTGGAAATCGCTCTGGCGCTTCTGCGTCGGGACGATATCGAGGGGTTGCGTCTTGCGCCCTATCTCTGCCCGGCCGGGTATTGGACCATCGGGATTGGCAATCGCTTCCTCGGTGATGGCTCACCCGTCACGGCTGTCACGAAACCCGTTACAGAAACCGAGGCGCTTGATCTCGCAGGCAAAACGCTGGCCGGGCTGCGCAAGACATTGCTCGAAGTGGTGCATGTTTCGCTGGCTCCGTGGCAGGAGGGGGCGCTCCTGTCGTGGCAGTTCAACGTGGGCAGTGCCGCCATGCGTAGCTCAACGCTTGTCTCGCTTCTGAACAGGGGGCTCTACGCGGCGGCGGGACAACAGCTTTTACGCTGGGACAAAGCCACGGTGAATGGCCGCCTTATCGTGCTGCCTGGCCTTCAGCGTCGTCGCCGTATCGAGCTTTCTGTTTATCAGGGCCGCCCTGTTGCGGGTGTCCCTTTCACGGTCTGACCGACCGTCTCTCTTCTTTCCTACAATCGAATATGAGGACACACTGCCATGACATTGGACTGGCAAAGCCTTTACGCGTCCATTCTCCCATTCATTCCGGCTGAGATCTCGGCCGATATGACATTGGTTGGGACGTTTTTCATCTCGCTTTGCGCGGTAATCGCCCGATTCTGGCCACGCCCTGCTGCAGGATCGAGATGGTTGATTGTCTATCGCCTGGTGAACTGCATCGGGATGAACGGAAGACACGCCGCGAATGCAGATGACAGCCGGAAAGGTTCTTAGGCTTCGCTGCGTTCAGTTCGCGGGAGGGGAGGCATGATTTGTTTCAAGCCCCAATATGGTCAGGCGACGTATCGCTTCCGATCTTGACGGAAGATCTGGCTGCAGACGCCGCCATTCGTCCACCGAAGATATAAAACTCTTCGAGGCGACAAGCTGGATACGCTGATCTTGCTTCTCATCATTCATATTCGAGCGATAGCGTAAAACATCATATGCGCAAAGTGTGTAAGATATGTTGCGTAGTTGAGCAAGGTGTGTAAGTTGAGTGTTCGGACCTGGGGATTGCAGCCTCAGGCCCGAACTAACCTCCAGCAGGGATCACTCCCCATGCCACAGGCTGATGCCTCTTCTAGCACGTCTCGACGTGCTGTTCTCTCTCAACTTGCTGTTGTGCCTCTTCTCGGCTCAATCGCCGCATTCATTCCAGCTGCGCAGGTACTAGGCGAAGCCGATGCCACGCTACTGGGGCATATCGCTCGCGCTATCGAAACGCATCGGGTCATGAATGATCGAGCGCACAAGTCTTCCGACGAGGAATACCTCGCTCTCATGGACGAGTTCGACAGTCAGCTGGATGACCTGGCCGAGATCCGGGCCGTCACGCCCCCGGGGCTCGGGGCCAAAGCATGCCTCATTCAGCTGTATCTCCCCTCCTATTTCCACGCGTTTGAGGTGGACGAGCGCAGCCCGGAAATCCGTCTCCTCCTCAGTTTCATCCAAGACGCCACCTTCTTCGCACAAAGGAATGCCGTATGAATGAGATGCTTATCCCCCTCAGCTTCGAGGGCAGGGAAATCCGTGTGGTGACGATCGGCGGCAAGCCGTTCTTTGTCGGCAGGGACGTGGCCGAGCGGCTGGGCTACGCCAACCCAAGCAAGGCGATGACCGACCACTGCAAGGGGGTAACGAAACGCTACCCCCTTTCGACCGAGGGCGGAGTACAGGATGTCCGCGTTCTGTCTGAGCCCGATGTGCTGCGGCTGATCGTCCGCAGCAAGCGCCCCGAGGCCGAACGCTTCGAGCGCTGGGTGTTCGAGGAAGTCCTGCCCGCCATACGCAAGACTGGCGGCTACATGACGGCCGCCCCGGAGGAAACGCCGGAGGCCCTCGCTGCGCGGGCTCTGGCCGTGTTGCAGGCCACGGTGGCAAGGCAGAAAGCCGCCCTGGCGGAAACCCTGCCCAAGGCGGAGGTGTATGATCGGCAGGTGAATGCCGAGGGCAGTCTGTGCATCACTGCTGCCGCCAAGAACCTCCATATGCGCCCCAAGGCTCTGTTCGACTGGCTGGCGCATAATGGCTGGATCTACCGCCGCCCCGGCGCCGATCACTGGCTGGGCTATCAGGCTCACACCTCCAATGGCGATCTGGACCACAAGATTACCACCGTCACCCGCCCCGACGGCTCGGAAAAGGTGACAGAGCAGGTGCGCATCACCGCGAAGGGCCTCGCCAGACTGGAAAAGCTGATGCCTGAGCGGCTGCATAGCGTGGCGTGAGAGTGCGCCTTAGATGTGCACGTATTGAAAGGAAAGGCGGCATCACCGGATATAATATCCCGAATTACATTTTGTCCTGTTTTCGTGTATAGTCGAACTATATTCTCCTTGAACAAGAGGTAATGCCTTGAGACATCGAATCCCCACCCAGATACTACGTTCGTCCTGTCTTATCGTGCCTCTTGTCCTCGCTGCTTGTCAGAGCGGACCGGTTCCTGCGCCTCAAGACGCAGCGAGGTTGAACCCAGACTATATCGACCCGACCAAATCCGTTTTCCCTCTCACAAACTACTCGCAGTCGGTCGATCAATGGATTCTGGCCGGCGCAGACCCGACTGCGGCTGTTATCGACGCAGCAACCCAGCAGCGTTATTTCGCGGCGCTGAAATCACAATATTTCGGTATGGGTGATGACGGTCATTCACCTTGGAACCCCGCGTTTATCAGCAAGATGCTTGCATCTGGCGTGGAGAGTACCCGCGACTGGGGCATTAATGCTTATCTGGGTGCAGCGCGTCAGTCCTGGGGGCAGAACTTCAGAATTTACGATGACGCATGGAAAAATGCGGTGCGTGATAACGCCGCGGTAGACATCGATAACGGCTATCACGCTGCCAATCGCGGTATCGCTCTGCGGGAAACCCTCGTGCGGGTGCTCCCTACTGATGACCCCGCCTATAACGACCCGCGCAAGGCAGGCGAGGGCTATCCGTTCGATAATCTTCAGATGTCGTCTGTGCGGCCTGGCACGCCGGTCTACACACTGACCGTCAGCCGCGATCATCGCTGGAGATATGTTGTCTCGCCGGATGTCACAGGCTGGGTGCATTATGAGGATATCGCCCAGGCAGGTGAGCCGTTCGTGAATAGCTGGGTCAAAATGGCGTCAGAGCATCTCGGTGCAACGACCCGCCAGCCCGTTTCGATCTTTGACGATAACGTTTTTCATTTCACGGCCCGCATTGGTACGGTTCTGCCTTTCAGGAATGCCAAATCTGGCGTGACCGAGGTGGCTATCCCGGTGAGCGATGCCACGGGACATGCGCAGATCGCCTGGTACGCAGACCAGGATCAAGCCTTCGCGCCAATGCCGCTAGCGATGAATCGCACCAATCTCGCAATGCTGGTGCGCTCACTCGTCAGCCGTCCCTATGGTTGGGGCAATTATAACTTCTACAACGACTGCTCGGCGGAGCTGCGTAGCCTGCTCATACCCTTTGGCATCCTCATGCCGCGCAACTCGCTGGCACAGATCCAGGCGACAAGCCGCACGGTTGATCTGGGCAAGGCAGATGTGGAGGCGCGGCTCGATTATCTCGTCAAAAACGGCAAGCCGTTCACCACACTCATTCACATTCCCGGTCACATCATGATGTATATCGGGAATACGACCGTGAATGGCCAAACTGTGCCGATGACGTATCAGGATGTCTGGGGCTTGCGTCCTAAAGACGCTGACGGCCGTAGTATCATTGGCGGGTCGGTATTCTTCCCGCTCATGAAGTCCTACCCGGAAAACACCAACCTGCAGTCGCTTGCTGGCAAGGCAAAGTTTGAAGTCGGCTTTATCGAGTAGCTACGGCGATGCGGAAGATCCTCGATCTGGGGGTCTTTCGTCATCTTGGTATATGGGCCGGTTATAGAACCGTGGCACCTACCCGGATAGAAAGCCGGATAAGTCATCGCAAGTCTCAGGTGTTATCGCAATTATATCAATAACTTGTTGGAAAAACGAACAGGTTTTGTAAACCGAAGGTCGGGGGTTCAAATCCCTCACCCGGCACCATGATACTGCGGACAACCAAACGCCGAGTGAGACGCAGCTCACTGACGGCCAGGATGGGCTCTTTTCCGCTTTTTCCGGGCCGGTTCCAGACAACGCCCCGCCGGCCTTCCCCTAAAGCATAACGCGTTCATACCCGCATCAATGCCCATAGCTGGCGATGATCCGAGCTGGATATCTTCTGGTGGCAGCAGATCCCGTTCTTCGCGTCGCATGCTCTTACAGAGCGACGGAGCGCATAAGGGGTTAGACCGATAACGATCAAGGGGTCACGTAGATAGTGGTCCGGGCCAATCTCATCTCCCTCGGCTGCAGGGGCAGTTTGTCGGTGCCGATAGCAAGGCTATGGTAAGTTGGCAGGCAGAAAGAATAGCAACAGGAGCGCCCTGTACGAGTAGTGCATCGCGGATGATATCTTACAGGATGCACCGCGTGCCTTTTCAGTGCAGCATCGGCAACTCGGCCAAGGCCGGTTTGGCGTAGATATAGCCTTGTTGAAGCGAAATACCGAGATCCGACAGTACCTTGGCTTCCTCGGGGGTTTCGACACCCTCGCAGATCGGCGTGACGTTGAGCCCTTCCAGCATGGCGATGGTATGGCGCATCATGACCTGCTTGACCGGGGTGGTGTCGATGGAACGTGACAGGCCCATATCGAGCTTCACGTAGTCCGGCTGGAAGCGCGAAAGCAGGCTCAATCCGGCATAGCCAGCACCAAAATCGTCAATGGCTGTCTTGAAGCCCATGCGATCATAGGTTCGGAGAATGTGCAGAAGATGCTCTGTGTCCAACGTTTCGTTTTCGCAGAACTCGAACAGGATGCGATCGGTTGGAAATTTGACGCGCTCCGCAGCTTCAAGCGTCGCGCCGATACAGGTCGTCGGATCATAAACGGCATTGGGCAGGAAGTTGATGGAGAGGAGCGCTCCCTGCTCAGCCAGTCCAAGTTCCGAAGCAAGAGTGATGGCCGTCACCCGGCATGTCTGGTCGAAGGCGTAGCGGTTTTCAGGCGTGACGCGTGAGAGGATTTCCTGGGCACTGGCACCGTTCTTTCCACGGACCAATGCCTCATACGCGAAGATCTGCCGCGTTGAGAGATCGACGATTGGCTGGAAAGCCATGGTGATGGGGACATCAAAGCCCGTGCCGTCGCTGCACCCAACGCACGCCTTTCGTTTTCCACCACCCCAGAATGATGCCATCATCGCGCTACCCTCCCGCATCGACTTCGCGCCATCCCGAACGCGAGTGATGCTCACAAGTTGGTGATTCTGAATCAGGCAGAGCGATTATTTTTGTGACAGCCGACAAAAAGGGGAAGGGACCGGGCGCAACCGCTAATCTGGGCAGGCGAGGCGCGATCAGGGTCTTGACGCCGTAAATATGGAGAATCTATATTTTTTGTAAATAAATAAGTAATATTTACTTTAATAAAATTTGATAATAGTATTTTTATAAATATAGTTTTCGTATGTACGAAAATGCAGTTTGTATGGACGCGGGAATGAAGGTGTTCGACCGGGATCCACCTGTCGAAGCCCACTATGACACTCTCTATATCCCCCGTATCCCGGGGCATTACGATGCCAAATACGGACTCTATGATCCCTACGGACGTTTGATCCAGACCGCCGGTCCGCGTCGTGGCTGGCCAAATGCCAGTCTGGGGCAAAATCAGAGCTGCTGTGTCAGCCCCTAATCGGCCTTTCCCACAGCACCCGACCCGCTCTATTTCTATGGTGGCAATATCACCAACCATTTTGGTCATTTTCTTACCGAAACCCTACCGCGTTACTGGGTTGGGCGGCAGAGCTACCAAGGGTTGAGAATACTGGTCCATGCCGAAAAATCGCTTGCAGAACTTTTTTCTCTTGCATGGATAAGGGAGCTTTTCGACCTCCTCGGTTTGTGCCGCGACGACTTTGTGGTGTTCGACCGGCCCACGCGCCTGCGTGCGGTCATCGTTGCCGGTTCGGCCTTCGAGGAAAATCACTTTGCCCATCATGCGCTTGCGCGGTTCTGTAATGACCTTGGGGAACGCTATGGCAAGGAGATGACGGGCTCGGCTCTGCTCCGCTCTATCTTACGCGCTCGGGGTTCCAGAGCCAGATGCGTGTCATCCTGGGTGAAGATGAGGTTGCGACCCGGCTTCACCATGCAGGCTTTATGGTGATCTCAACGGAGGCCTTGTCGATCAGGCGGCAGATCGGGCTGTTCTCATCCCATCGTCCGACAGCAGGATTTGTCGGGTCGGCTTTTCACAATAGCATTTTTTGCGCTCGACCCATCGGAGTTGCCCTGTGCTGCGATGGACTGGTGTCCTCCAACTATGTGCTCATGGATCAGGTCAATCGTGCCAGGATGGCCTATGCCCAGACCCCCGGTATCAGGACGGAAAAATTTGTTATTGGAGAGCCTGCAATCTACCGCCTCACCGATCCCCCAAGGGTCGCGCGCCATTTCTGCGATCTGGTGCAACAAGGTGCATGGGCTCAGGTGAAAGATGAGGATCCCCCGGTCAGGGTTGACCGCATGCCTGATCGCGCCTTGCGTACAGCTCATGACACCTGCCTTCAGATTGACCGGCAGACAGGGTTGCTGCGGCATGGATCCGGCGGCGGGGCGCGTATCGAGAAGGTGCTCGTCAGTCTGGACGATCACGGCTGGGCAGCCCTGACGACGTCGACGGGAGATTGTCTGTCAGTGGAACAGAACGCGCAGCAGGGGGCGGTTGTCTCCTTTCGCTACCAGCGCCTTGCACATGACAGGGTCGCCCTGAAAAACCATGCCACCGGGCGCTTCCTGTGCGCCTTGCCTGATGGGCGTGTCTGCTGCGATCGTCTTGTGCCAGATGGATGGGAGCAGTTCACGCCAATCGTGCCCTGACCGAAGTCAGTTTGCGATCACGCGGTCAGTTCAGCAGATAAAAGGCGCAGGCCGAAATCGTGATTGTGACGGGCAGGGTCAGAAGCCATGCCAGGGCGATTTTCGCGAGCATACGCATATTGATGCCCGATCCGGCGGCAACCATCGTACCTGCTACACCTGACGTGATGATATGCGTGGTCGAAACAGGCAATCCGGTATAGCCCGCTGAGGCAATGAGGCCCGCGCCGACAAGTTCGGAGGCAGCACCCTGTGCGGGGGTCAGATGCTGCTTGCCTATGCCCTCTCCCAGCGTCTTGACGATACGGCGGTACCCCACCATCGTGCCGACACCAAGACACAGGGCGCTGAGCACACGGACCCAGTAGGGTGCATATTCGACGGTCGGGCGAAGCGCCTTGGCAAGCCGGGTGCTCGTCTGTTTCTCCTGCGACGAGGAGGCCGGATTGGCACTCACATCCCGCAGTCCCGAGAGAATTTCATAAACGTCGCCGCGGATCTGGGCCGGTGTTGCGGGTGTGGTGACCATCTTCAGGCGGTCGATGGAGGCCAGTGCGTCCGGTTTGAAGCTGTAGCGGTCATATTGAGCGATCAGGGGCCTTGCCTCCTGCGCCATCTGGGCCAGAGCTGCGCGATCCGTCGGATGATCCGGGTTCATGGCGTAGCTGGCGGGCATCAGGCCGATGATTGTCAGCATGATAAGTCCGATGCTCTTTTGTCCATCGTTGCTGCCATGCGAGAAGCTGACGGAAGTGCAGGTCAGGATCAGCAGCGCCCGGACAATCGGGTTTGGGCTTTCATCGGGTTTTGGGGGGGTAAAAAGGGCTGGCATCCGCACAGCGAAGCGAATGAGCAGATAGAGCAGCCCGGCCAGAAAAAAGCCGAGCAACGGCGAGATGGCAAGCGCACGCAGGACCTTCCAGATCTGCCCCCAATCCACGCTATGACCCAGATCACGCGCATGCAGGAATGAATCCCCGATGGCGATGCCGATCAGCGCCCCGATCGTGCAATGAGAGGACGAATTGGGAATGCCGAACCACCAGGTGCAGAGATTCCAGGCCAGTGCCGTGCCGAAAAGCGCCACCAGCATCGGCACCGCCGGGTTGCCATTGGGGGGGGTCAGCACATCGGGCGGGAGTAGTTCGACCAGCGCATACGCCACGGCAATGCCGCCCAGCAGCACACCCAGCAGGTTCATGAGCCCCGACCAGATAACAGCCACACGGGGCTTGAGCGAGTTGGTGTAGATCACCGTTGCAACCGCGTTGGCCGTATCATGAAAGCCATTGGCAAATTCGAAGAGACAGACCAGCAGGAAGCAGATCGCGAGCATGATCAGCGATCCCGTGGAGGAAGGAGCAAAGTGAAGCATCGATCAGGAAGCCCTTGCAGCAGGATGCTCCCAATCTCTGTCAGCGTTGACGTTTGTGAAAGACTTTGACGCAGGGTTTCTCTGAAACTTCATGATTGCAGGGGAGAAGGACGCGATCTCGCCAGAGTTCGAGCCTGTCCTCCTCCAGAGAGCGCAGCCGCGAAGGATCTCCTGCTTCTGCCTGCGCCCATTCCGGGTCATGTCTCTCCGGTCAGCGGGGGGATATTATGAGAAGGTTTCTTTTATCCTGTTGGCCGTCTGAACCTGGTTTGCGGTTTTCAGAGGAGTGAAACAGCCTTTTGGTGACCGATATCCGGGCACCTTCTCACAAGGTCACCACAAGCTTGCGCGCAGAGACACCGCAGCGCTGTTGTTCCATGGCTTCTGGAACATGGCCAAGACCATGCCCGACAACATGGGCGGGCGGCATGGCTTTATAAGCATCCTGTGCGAGCGCTTTGGGCAGGTAAGTCTCGTAAATCATCGGCCCGACGTCGTTGTGGATAAGAGAGCCGGCCCAAATCATCCTGGTGGCTGCCCCAAGGCGGTAGGATCGTAGCGTCAGGGCAAGATTACCCATGATCATTCTGGCGACGGAAGGCACCAGTTTGCGCCATCGTCCCTTTCCGGCTGGAACACTGTCGAACGATGTAGGCGGTGTGGCCTGAGCCACGAAGCGGCGACCTGTGCTCTGGGCAAGGATATCCATACAGGCCTTAGCCGATCCCTTGCCGATTGCGATGGCACCGGCCATCTTTCGCCCACGCAACGCCCCGATAATCGTGCGTTTGACGTCGGGGCTGTTATAATCGAACGCCTCGCTTGCACCGAGCGACCGGACATAGCCGAAATTATGAGGGCTGCATGTGGTGATGACCTCATAACCCGATGCACGGGCAAGCTGTATGGCGTTGCTGCCGACGCTGGTTGAACCACCCCAGACGAGCAGGGTCTCTCCGGTCGGGACCGGGTTGATCTGCGGTGCAGCGAGGCCAAGGAAGTCCTTCTGGTACATGCCACATGCTGCTGTGGACAGCCCCAGAGGAAGGACGGCCGCCTGTTCATAGGAGAGGTGCGCCGGTATGGGCGCGGTCATATGCGCGAGCAGCAGGACCTTTTCCTGAAAAGCCCCTTCGGCAGCCCGGTTGCGGCTTTTTTCAAGCCCTGCGGCCTGCCCGACTACGCGATCCCCCGGGGCGAAGCGCGTCACGCCTGCGCCAATAGCGAGAACCTCGCCAGCCACATCGGTACCCGGCACAGCGGGGTAGGTCAGATAGGACGTTATCACGTCGCCCATTGTCTGGATGTAGCGATCGAACGGATTGACCGCGACCGCATGGGCGCGAATGACGATCTCGCCCGGGCCCGGCGCAACAGCGGGCGCAGGACCCATAATCAGCCCACGACGTTTGGCGGGCAGCCACAGGGCAGCATGTTCAACCATGAGGTGCGTCCTTTCTGATAGCGCTGACCATGATCTAGGCGTAATCGATATGGACCCTCCATGCTCGATGGTCGGTATTCTCGTCGTGATCGTCTGAGACTGATGGACCCGCTTTCCGATATCCTCACGCTGATGCGCCCGGGTGGTTATGGCTTTCGTGGTCTGGCAGCCGGGGGCGACTGGGCGCTCTCCTTCCCGGCAGCAGAGGGGCTGCGCTGCTTTGCAATCGAGGCGGGAAGCTGCTGGTTCCGCTTCGCGGGAGATGAAGCGCCTGTGCGTCTGCAGGAGGGTGATCTCGTGCTGATGGCTGCAAGGCAGGAGGTCTTTCTCTTTTCGTCTGCGGCGGTCGATCCTGTCGATGCCATAGCCCTTCTGACAAGCGTGCCGCCGGGCGCACTGGCGACACTCAACGGGGGCGAGGCCTGTCGGGGTATCGGTGGATTTTTCGGGTTCGAAGGGGTGGCGCTCGATAGCCTGCTCGACGCCGTGCCACCGCTTTTGCATATCCATGCTGATGCCACCAAGGCTGTGCTTCGCGATGGTATACGGCGCCTTATGCGCGAACTTGGGACACCGCGCCCGGGTGGTGCGCTTCTTGCCAGTCATCTGGCTCAGGCGCTTCTGGTGGAAGCCTTGCGCGCCCATCTCGAAGAAGGCGCGGCGAGACAGGGGTGGCTCGCAGCGTTGGCTGTTCCGGCCATGAGCCGAGCGCTTGGCACCATGCATGCAGATGTCGCACGGCGCTGGACGCTGCGCGAACTTGCCGGTGTGGCGGGCATGTCCCGAGCAAGCTTTGCCGCGCATTTCCGCCGCCTTACGGGTGAAACGCCCATCGCTTATCTGACCCGCTGGCGCATGATGCTCGCGGCGGACCGGATTCGGCATTCGCCGCTCACACTGGGCGAGGTGGCTCTTTCGGTTGGCTATGAATCTGAGAGCGCATTTGGCGCGGCGTTCAAGCGGGCAATGGGCCAATCCCCCCGAGCGTATGGTCAGTATTCGGGATCGAGACGCCCGAGGGGAAGCCGATGACTGTCTGACGGTGAGAAAGGCGCTTCCGGCTCTGCATGGAAACGTGGATGGCGCACGTTCATCCGATCAGGAGCGGGTCACATGGCCGAGGGAAAGACGCTGCCTCGGGCCTTGAGGGAACGGTTGGGCCCATGAACTGCCGGGGGGCATGGTGGCCCCCCGGTGGAAAAATCAGCGTCCGAGTTTGCGCAGCTTCTCGCCGCTCATCAGGCGCTTTTCAATCACTTCAAGCGACATACCCTTCGTCTCGGGCACAAAGGCGAAGGTGAGTACGATGAAGGAGGCATTGAGACCGGCGAACAGCCAGAATGTGCCGGAGGTGCCGAACGTGTTCATGAGCGTCAGGAAGCTGGCGCCCACGACCATGTTGGTAATCCAGTTGGTGAGCGTCGAAAGCGAGATACCCAGATTACGCCCCTGCATCGGCTGGATTTCGGAGCAGAGCACCCACATGAGCGGACCTGCTGACATCGCAAAACCCGTGCAGAACAGCAGCAGCAGGAAAATGGCGATGAATTTCGATGTTTCACCGGACATGTCGGTGTTGAGCAGCACGGCAAGCGCAGCCATACCCAGCGCCATGACGGAAAAGCCGATATAAAGAATGGGCTTGCGGCCCCATTTATCGACGAGACCAACCGCGATGAACGTCGCGAGCATGTTCACCAGACCGATGATGGCTGTGCACCACATCTGCGACGTCGCATCGAATCCGGCGCTCGAGAGGATCTTCGGCGCGTAATACATGATGATATTGATGCCAGCGAGCTGCTGCATGGCCTGCAGCATGATGCCGAGTGCGATCGAGCGACGGAAATTCGAGTTCGTCTTGAGCAGTTCGAAGCCGTGCTGCTTGATTTCGAGCTGCTCGCGAATGGCCTTGATTTCCTTCGCGGCCTCAAGCGGGTCTTCACGCAGGGAGAGCAGCACTTCCCGCGCTTCCTTGTGGCGTCCCTGCATGATCAGCCAGCGCGGGCTGTAGGGCAGGAAAAGCACGCCGATCAGAAAGAGACCTGCCGGGATGGCAGCTACACCGAACATCCAGCGCCAGTTGCCGCTATAAGAGAAATAGGTGTTGGACAGGAAGGCGAGGAAAATACCGACTGTCACCATCAGCTGGTAGGTCGATACCATTGCACCGCGTGTTGCCTCACTGGCGATTTCCGACAGGTAGAGCGGTGCGGTGAAGGCTGAGATACCGACAGCCAGCCCCATGACCACGCGGAAGGTGATCATGGAGGGAATGGACCAGCTCAGCGCACAACCGATGGAGCCGATGACAAAAATCGACGCACCCGCGATGAGCGAGCGCTTGCGGCCGAGCGCATGAGACATCCAGCCCGCGGCAAGCGCGCCTACGGCAGCACCCGCCATCATGGAGCTCACCACCCACTCCTGGGCAAAGGTTGAGGCATTGAACTGCTTGGCGAAGAAATCGAGCGCACCGGCAACCACGCCGATATCAAGACCTGACATCAAACCCGCAAGCGCGGCCAATACCCCGATTACGATGATCTTGAACTTGGTTGCATCGAAAACCGACGCCAGCACGCCATCTGAGTTTCCGGCATCTGTATCTATCGCCATCTTTAGGTCTTATCCTTTACCGGCGGCACGCAGTGTGCCGACTTCTCGTCCATTCCAGTTTCTCATGACCTGATGCGACAATCCGGCGAGCGCTTCGCGGTCCTGGTCAGACCAGTGCGCGTCTTCCAGGTCGAGCAGAAGGGCGGCAAGCGCCACTTCGGCTGCCCGGTTTGCCCCGTCATCGGTCTTGATCGCAATTCCCAGCCCCAGCTCGGGCAGAGACGCGACCATGACCCCTTCTGCACCCATCTTGCAGAAGATTCGGTTACCGAAATGCGTCATCAATGTCGTATCGAAACGTCCACTCCCTGCCACCATGAAGGGATTGGACGCGACTGCTGAACGCAGGCGTGACGCTGCCGACGCATCGCTTTGTGAAAAATTTTTGCCTGTGCCAAATCGGGCAAAACCCGTGGCCAGAGCCGCCAGCGGAACGGCGTAGGTTGGCATGGAACACCCATCCAGCCCGCGGTTTTGATCGTTATGCGGGGTCGAGGTCGCCATGACGAGCGCCTCGGTTACCTGACGCTGCGCCGCGTGGGACGGATCGATATACCCCTTCGGATCGAGCGACTGGTCAATGGCGAGGCAGATCAGCCCGGCATGTTTGCCAGAGCAGTTGTTGTGCAGCGCGTTTGGCACGCCGCCCGAGGCGGCAAGCGCCTGTGCTGCCTTGTCATAGGTGGGCCAGTGCGCCCCACATTCCAGACAGGTCAGACCCTGACCCGCCTTGCCGAGCATGGCAGCCGCCGTCTCAGCATGGCGGCGCTCGCCATTATGCGAGGCACAGGCCAGAGCAAGCTCGGCGTCAGTCAGGCCAAGACGATCGGCCGCGCCTGTGGCGACAAGCGGCAGGGCCAGCAGGGCCTTGACCGTCGAGCGTGGAAAGACGGGTTTGTCGATGGCACCCAGACCATGAACGACGCGACCGGCATCGTCCATGACAGCGATGCGCCCGAGGTGACGTGATTCAACGCGGCCACCGCGTGTGACTTCGGCGATAGCGATATCGTCCATGACGGTTTCCTTGAAAGCTTGAAGGGCCCGGACTCAGCCGAGCGGTATCTGTCTCGACAGCAGATAGCAGGATGCGCCCAGACGCGCACTCATGTCGGGGTCTTTTTCGAGCCATGGCGCAACATGGGCATGGCGCACCCGCAGAAGAACGGGCTGCACCCCATCTCCTGTTTGCGCGTGGTCGATCAGCAACGCCAGCACGGCGGGGCGGGCGCATAGCAGGAGGGGGTAGCGCGTATCGAGGGGAAGCCCGTCCTGAAGCAATGCCTCGCCAGCTTCAGCGCTCGTCAGGCAGTAAAGCCAGCCATCGTCTTTCTCACAGTCGGAAAAGGCCCTTGTCGTGACCAGCAGGAGGGGAGCCTCCTCGGGGTCGAGACGGGTGCGTCTGACGGGCGGTACATAATCGAAAAGGTCGGGCTGGGTGCTGTCAGGGGGCACCGGGCCGGGTGGCGTCCTGCGCGTGTGGCGAGCGGCAGGGCGCGAGCGGCTTTCGCCATCGGTCAAGGGGAGCTTTCCCGAGGAGGCCATCAGAAGCGGCTTTGACCGATCAGCCTTTCTGACACGTTGCGCACAGCCCTTCGATCTCGACCGTGGACTGGTGCGGCCTGAATCCGATCTTTGCGGCAGCACGCGCAATGGCGTGGGAGATCTCGCTATCCTCAACCTCGCTCACCGTGCCGCAGCCACTACAGATCAGAAACTGGGCGCGATGGCCACACCCGTGACCATGATGACACTCCAGACGATGCGCGCAGCCAATGAAGGCGCTCATACGCTCGATACGATGGATCAGCCCTTGCGCGAGCAGGAAGTCGAGTGCCCGATAGACAGTGGGTGGGGCGGCATTGCGCTGATACTGCCTGAGATGGTCGAGTATCTCATAGGCGCCTACCGGCTTGCTGCTTTCCAGAATAAGGCCGAGCACCAGCCGTCTGGTTTCTGTCAGGCGGCTGGCACGCGTCGCGCAGAAAGACGCTGCACGGTCCAGCAGGGCCTGTGTGTCTGCCGAAAACGCGGGCTGATCTGTCGTTGCCGTAAGGGTGAGCATCTGGAAATTCCTTTTCCGGCTTGTCCTGACCAGAGTTCCGCCTCTATATCGCGTATCCCAGTCGTTATAATATAACTAAAGGCGACTTTTTTGCGCCAGCTTCTGCTCATCATACTCTGTGCCCTCGCCCTGCACGGCCTTGCCGGAACCAGCCGGGCGCAGTCTGCTGCCGGTACGCCGGTGTCAACGCAGCCGCCCAAGGCACGGATTTTCTGTGCCGAAGCGCTCTGGTGCGATCTCACCACAGGGCTGGGGGGGGATTCTGTCAGCCCTGCCAGTGTCCTGACCTCACCGCGCATCGACCCGCATGATTTTCAGGTCACGCCTGATATGGCGCTTACTCTGGCGCAATCCAGTCTCGTAGTGATGACGGGCGGCCATTATGATGACTGGATGACCCCGCTGCTGGATGCCCAGCCCAATGCGGCGCGTCGTGTCATATCGGCATTCGATCTTGCCGGGCTGAAGCCGGGTGACAACCCGCATCTCTTCGATGACCCCGAGGCTGTCGGCCGGGTGGTGGATGCCCTTGCCCGTGACCTTGCTGCGCTGCTTCCCCACAAGGCAGACGATATTGCCGCCGCACAGGCGCGGTTTCACCAGATGCTCGATGGCTTCAATGCCCGGCTGAAAATCTTGCATCCTCGCACGCAGGGCATGAAGATTGCTGTTACCGAGCCCGTTGGGGGACCTCTTTTTGCAGCGCTTGGTCTGGAGATTATCGATCCGGACTTTGCGCTGGCGGTCATGAATCACGTTGATCCCGCGCCGCGCGATGTGGCGCGGCTGGAAGAGGCCCTCCAGCAGAAGGCCGTCAAGGCGCTTGTCATCAACCCGGCGGTCGAAACGCCGTCCATCTCGCGCCTGGTCGCGCTGGCCCATCGCTCCGGTATTGCTGTCGTGGCCTTTGACGAATTTCCTGCCCCCCCTCTGCTGTGGCAGGACTGGATGACCGTGCGGCTCAACCGGCTTGCAGCTGCGCTGGACATTCGTAACTGATTGGCCATGACTGATCTGCCCGATGCCCTGACCCTGCGTGATGTGACCCTGGCCCATGGCAGCCGGGTCCTGTTTGCGCAGGCAAATCTCACCTTGCCGGCCGGAAGCTTCACCGTGCTGGACGGTGCGAACGGTCATGGCAAGACGACATTGCTGCGCACGTTGCTTGGTCTGCACCGCCCTCAGCAGGGGCGAATTGAAGTGCTGGGTCGCAATCCTGCCGCCATAAGAGGGCAGATCGGTTACATGCCTCAGGATCGTCGTCTGCCAGCACCGCAGATGACCGGCCATGCG
>Ga0157362_1000014_pt1 | contig 53611 bp, 46 predicted proteins | sample AttlaeALBM3_FD_111480 | JGI IMG/M metagenome (GOLD analysis project Ga0157362, IMG submission 111480) | Fungus gardens microbial communities from leaf cutter ant in Ribeirão Preto, State of São Paulo, Brazil - Atta laevigata ALBM3 | ecosystem: Host-associated > Fungi > Mycelium > Unclassified ... | reverse complement strand
GGGGGAGACTGGCGCTGGCAGGGGCCTGACTGGTACGCGAGGACGCGGGTGTTCCGCCCTGTCGATCACGCACCGCCTGCGGAGGCGTGGCCTGTGGTGGTGACACGCGTCGCTCAGGCCCTGCGTGACAGGGGAAGCGAGAAACAGGCGCTCTGAACGTCGGCGCGCCTGATCGTTATCCCCGAGGCGCGCTATCGCTCAGGCCGCGACGGGCTTGAGCGGTCGGGTGGTATCATCCTGATTCATGGTTGCCAGCAGGGCAGTACGGATTTCAGCCATACGGGTTTCGGAGGTGACCTTTGTCCCTACCAGATCGCGCACATAGAAAACGTCGACCGCCCGCATGCCGTAGGTCGTGATATGTGCTGAGGAAATCTGCAGTGACTGTTCACTGATGGTACGGGTGATATCGTATAACAGTCCGGGGCGGTCACGCCCGTTGATTTCGATGATCGTGTGACGCTCCGACGCGCGGTTGTCGATCACCACACGGGCCGGAACATGGATGGCTCTCATGCGGCGTGTCGCGCGTTGATCGGCAAGGCGGTCGAGTTCAGCACCGATGGCGAGGCGGCTCGAAAGAGCCTGCTCGATCAGACTGTTCAGGCGCGCCAGTTGCAGCGGCGTGTCAAAGGCGCGTCCGTTGCTGTCCTGCACCCAGAACGTATCGAGCGCCATGCCATCGCTGAGCGTATGGATACGGGCATCGACAATCGAGGCACCGGCAACAGCGAGTCCACCGGCGATTTGTGAAAACAGCCCCGAGTGGTCGGCGCTGAAAATGGTGATTTCGGTCACGTCACGCTGCGGGATCGGGGTCGCTTCGATTGTCAGCGGTGCCGAATGGATTTCGGAATCCAGAACCAGTCGTGCGTGGCGGATATGGGTATCGGCGTCAAAGCCCAGCCAGTAACCCGCATAGCCCAGTGTCAGGAAGTGCTCGGCCTGATCGGCGGCGACACCCTGCTGGAGAAGGCCGTCACGCACCAGTTCCTTCGCATGGCTCACACGCTCGTCGCGTTCTGTGGCTGCCAGGCCACCTTCGAGAACCTCGGCAACGCGGCTGTAGAGTTCACGCAGCAGGGTCGCTTTCCAGGCATTCCAGACATTCGGGCTTACGGCACGCATGTCGGCAATGGTGAGCAACAGCAGCAGGCGGAGGCGCTCTGGAGACTGGATGATGTCCGCGAGGTCGAGAATGGTGCGCGGGTCGTCAATATCGCGACGGAAAGCGGTCTGGCTCAAGAGCAGGTGATGCAGGATGAGCCATGAGACCGTCTCGGTCTCTTCGGCATCCAGTCCAAGCTGCGGACAGACATGCTGTGCCACCTCTGCACCCAGGACTGAGTGATCGCCACCGCGCCCTTTGGCAACGTCATGCAAAAGCGTGGCGACATACATGGCACGACGCGACTGCATGTCGCGAGCCAGATCGTAAACGAGCGGAATTTCATCCGCCATCGCTCCGGCCTCGATCCAGCCAAGCATACGCACGGCCTCGATGTTATGCTCATCGACCGTATAGATATGATAGGTATCGAATTGCATCTGCCCGACGATACGCGACCAGTCAGGCAGCAACGCGCCAAGAAATCCCGTATCGTTGAGAATGGTGAGCCAGTCTGCCCCGCTGGGGCGGGCATGTTCCCGGTTCATCTCTGTCGGGCGCATGAGAAGCGACAGAAACACCCGCATGGTCATCGGGTCGTCACGCAGCGAGGCAATCCGGCGCTCATTGCGTATGAGTTGCTGGATGGCGGTCGGATGCAGTTCCAGATTGTCCTGGAATGCCGCATCGAGCATTCGGACCATCAGGCGCGGATCGTTCTCGAAGCACTGCGCATCCGCGGGCGCAATCTGGTCATTGATCAGTCGAAAATGGCTGGCATCTGCGGGTGTCAGGGTCGTTCCCTGATAGGGGGCCTCGCGAACAGGGCCTTGCAGGCGTTCCATGATGCTGGGTTCGAGGATACGGGTCAGGCGCATGACCTCACGCGTGGTGAGGAAATAGTGGCGCATGAAGCGCTCGACGCCCTGTTGTCGTCCATGACCGGCATAGCCCATACGGCCGCCAATGACAGGCTGGACGTCAAAGGCCAGACGCTCGTCAGCCCTTCCCGCAATGTAATGAAGATGCAGCCTGATGGTCCAGAGGAAATTCCAGGCGCGTCGTGCGCGGTTGGCTTCCTGCTCGGTCAGGAGCCCCAGTGTCGTGAAAACGGGTTCGTGCGGGCGGTGGGGATGGGCGGGATTGATGTCGTTGCTGTCCTGAAAGACCCGCGTCATCCAGTTCAGGGTTTGAAGGTCACGCAGGCCGCCGCGTCCCTCCTTGATGTTCGGCTCAACCATATAGGGGTTGTCGCCAAAACGGTTATGACGTTTCTCGCGCTCGTCGATCTTGTCATGGATGAAAGACAGGGCGTTTGCTTCGCTTCGGCTGAAACGCGCACCGAGTTCGACGAACAGGCGCTCTGCCCCGGTGATCCGTCGCGCATCCAGAAGGGTGGTGCGTATGGTCAGATCTTCAGCCGCCGCTTGCAGGCAGCCTTCAATGGAGCGCGTGGCATGACCCACACGAACGCCCAGATCCCACAGGAAATACAGCATGTATTCGATCTGCGCTGTCGTTTCGGGCGCGGGGATCTCGTCGGTGAGAAAAAGCAGATCGATGTCACTATAGGGGGCAAGAAGGCCACTGCCATAGCCACCCGTAGCGCAGAGGCTGAGGCCGTCTGCCGGGGCCTTGGCCGCCGCGCGGGACAGGTCGAAAAGGCTCGCGATGGCTCCATCCATCAGCTGCGCCAGGGTTGAGGCGGCAGCAATGCCCTTGAGCTGGCGCCCCTCGAAGAGCCTGCGGATCTCGCCGTGATGACGACCGATATGACGGCGGAAGAGGCTGACGGCATCCTCGCGTGAAACAGAGCCATCCGGCTGACGCACACGGTCAAGGGCCGTGGACAGGGCTGACTGCATGTCGGTTTCAAGGAGGGAGATGGGTTCGCGCATTAAGATCCGTTGGTCAGGGGCGTTAAGGAATACCTGAATTTGCTATCTTCAGGACAAATCGTTCTTTGTTTCAAGCGCAAGTTTGCGTAGCGCGTAGAGGGCCTCTAAAGCGTCGCGCGGCGAGAGGGTGTCGGGGTCGATCGTTTCCAGCGCTTCACGCAGGTGATCTTTCGCCACAGGGGGAGGCGGGGCGGCGTCAAATAGTGGGAGTTGCGGCCCACTGCGCCCCTGATCGCGCTCAAGGGCTGCCAGTAGGCGCGTGGCACGCTGTACGACCGGTAGCGGAACGCCTGCCAGCTGGGCCACGTGTACCCCCCAGCTCTTGCGCGCTGAGCCCTTGCGCACCTCATGCTGGAAAATCACCTCGCCCTGCCATTCGCGCACCGCCATGGTGAACGGTGTCAGTCGGGGCATCGAATCGGACAGGCTGCACAGCTCATGAAAATGCGTGGCGAAGATGGTGCGTGAGCCGAGCTGCGAGTGAAGCGCCTCGAGCGTGGCCCAGGCGATGGCAAGCCCGTCGAGCGTGGAGGTGCCACGGCCGATCTCGTCCACCACGACAAGTGAGCGTGGACCGGCCTGACGCAGGATGGCGGCCGTCTCGGTCATTTCAACCATGAAGGTCGAGCGTCCGCGCGCGAGGTCATCAGCAGCGCCCACGCGGGAGAACAGGCGATCGACGATGCCGATACGGGCTTTCTCCGCCGGAACGGGCAGACCGGCCTGGGCGAGGATAACGGCGAGGGCCGTCTGGCGCAGGAAGGTCGATTTGCCAGCCATGTTGGGCCCGGTCAGCAACATCACGCGTTGGTCGGGCGGTAGGTGGCAGTCATTGGGGATGAAACGCGTGGCACGGTCCAGGGCAGCTTCAACCACGGGGTGACGGCAGGCCTTGAGCGCAAAGCTCTGATCCTGTGTCATCTCGGGACTGCACCAGGTGCCACCTTGGGCCAGACGCGCACTGCCAGCCAGCACATCGGCCAGCGCAAAAAGCTCCGCAAGTTCCGGCAGGGCAGGATGGGAAACAGTCTCGGCAACCAGCGTGGCGAACAGACGCCGCTCCAGCGCCCCGGCGCGGTCGGCAGCCTCCAGAATAGCCCGGTCGAGGTCGAGCAGTTCCTCTGTGGTGAACCGCACCAGATTGGCCGTGCCCTGCCTGAAGGAAAGCTCGGGGCAATCCCGTAGCCTCGCCCCATGCAGCGCCGAGGTCTCGATGATATAACCCAGTTGGGCGTGATGTTTTATCTTGAGTGTGGCAACGCCGAACTTCTCGGCATAGCTCTGCTGAAGCGCTGCAAGGGTACGTTTGCTGTCGTCACGCAGGCCACGGTAACGATCGAGATCGGCATCGTAGCCGGTGGCGATAACCCCGCCATCCTCAATACGGGCGGGCAGGGAGTCTGACAGGGATTTTTCCAGCGTCTCCAGCAGGGCATCGGCGCGGCCGTACAGCCCGGCGAAAAGCGCCCGGATGAGCGAAGGCGTTGCATCGTCGCAAACCGGTTCGAGCAACGCCACGAGCGCGTCAGCCGCTTGCAGAAAATCACGCGTGGCAGCCAGATCGCGCGGCAGGCCGCGCCCCGCCGAAAGGCGGCCCAAGGCGCGGGCAAGGTCGGGACTGCGCCGCAGGACAGGCGTTATCGCCTCCATCAGCCCCGGCTGGGCACCAATCCAGCGCCAGCCTTCCTGGCGGCTCTGGATGAGTGTCAGATCGGTAGAGGGGGCTGCAATCCACTGGGCGAGCAGGCGTTGCCCGGCTGCGCTGACACAGCGATCCACCGCTGAAAAAAGCGTATGGGTGGTCGTGCCGTCTCTGGCCTGCACGAGATCGAGGCTGGCGCGTGTTGCAGGATCGAGACCCAGCGTCTCGGAATCATCCCGTCTTAGGGGGCGGGCGATACGGGGCATCGCACCGGCCTGGCTGCGACGCACATAATCGAGCACCAGGGCGCCTGCGCGGATCTCCTCGTCGGTGAAGTCGCCCAGAATGTTGATTTGAAGGACTTCAAAAATCTGCGCCATGCGCGTCCGTGCGGAATCGATGCCGGGCGGAACCATGTTGGGGGCGACGCGCAGCGCGAAGGGCTCAGGGACAAGCGCCGGGTCGGCAAGGATTTCCGATGGGTCGAGGCGGGCGAGCAATTCCTCGATCTGGGTACGCGGCAGCGTCGTGGTTTCAAACGATCCGGTGGAGATATCGATCCACGCCGCGCCGCACGCGTCGCTCGCGCGCGGTTTGCGAGCGGGGGCGGAAAGGGCGAAGAGAAGGTTGGGGCGACCGGCTTCGAGCAGTTCGTCTTCGGTCAGCGTCCCTGCCGTGACAAGACGTACGATAGCCCGCGAAAGGGGGCCTTTCTGGGGAGGATCACCCGCCTTGCGCGCGGCTTCGGTCTGCTCCGCCACAGCCACACGAAAGCCGCGACGAATCAGGCGGGCGAGATAGGCCGGGGCGGCCGCAACCGGGACGCCGCACATGGGGATCGGCTCTTCGTTATGCTTGCCCCGTGTGGTCAGGCTGATATCGAGCGCCATCGATGCCGTTTCGGCATCGGCAAAAAAAAGCTCGTAGAAATCGCCCATACGGAAAAACAGCAGCGCATCGGGTTCCTGCGCCTTGAGTGAAAACCACTGCGCCATGGCAGGCGTCGCCCCCTCGGCAGAGGGGATTGCACCCGTAATCGCGGGGGTCGTCATGCTGGATATCGGATCTGTATGTCGCGCCACATGACACAAATCCTAACGTTACAGCGCGGTCCTGTGAACTCTCTGTTAAGGGACCGGACGCAATCGCTTTAGAGCCATGATCATTTTGCAACGCTTGACTGTGCGGTCAGGAAGCCCCCGACATGCCGCAACGACGACCACGCAGGACGGAGAGAGACGATGCGTGGGGTACCATCATGCTCCGGCCCGGGTTCGGGGCATCGCTGTTCTCTAGCGGGCCCGGCCGCGTCGCAGCACACGACGAAGCAGACGGTCAGGCTGCGCAACGCCGAAGGCCCAGAGGGCGGCGAGGTAAACCACACCAGCCAGCCCCATGAGGATGCCAAGCATCATCGCTCGCATGAGGCCATGCCACATGACCAGACCCGGCGCGATGAGGCGTGCCAGCGTGACTGTGACAAGGGCCATGAGAAATGAGGCGGCGATGACACGCAGCTGGCGGCCAACCAGAGCCGCATCCGGACGGAATACAGATCGCCTGTGCAAGATGACGGCGAGGAAGCCAAGATTGACCAGAGCCGCAATCGTACTCGCCAGCGGTGGTCCGACATGGGTGAGCGGGCGATAGAGAGCGAGATTGAGCGCAAGATTGAGCGCAAGGGTGAGAAACCCGATACGCACTGGCGTGCGGGTATCACCATGCGCGAAAAAGCCGGGCGAGAGCACCTTGATCAGAATGAAAGCGGGCAGGCCAAGCGCATAAGCCCGTAGCGATTGCGCTGATGAAAGCGCGTCCTCGGTTGTGAATTTTCCATAGCCGAAAAGCGTCGCCATGATTTCCGGCGCAAGGGCTAGCAGGCCGAAACAGGCCGGAAAGGTCAGGATAGACGCATAATCAATGGCCTGATTGAGCGTTTTCTGTCCGCCTGCTGTGTCGTGCTCAGCTGCATGACGGGTCAGAACGGGCAGAAGCGTCGTTCCTGCGGCGGCCCCCAGAACACCCAGTGGCAACTGGTTGACGCGATCGGCAAAGTAGAGCCACGAGATCGATCCTGCAGGGAGCAGGGTGGAAATCAGCGTATCGACGGTCAGGTTGAGCTGAGTGGCGCCAGAGCCAACCAGCCCCGGCCAGAGCCGACGCAGCATGTCGCGCATCTCGCCCGTCAGGCGGGGGCGCGGCAGGGTCAATCGCACACCGGCCCGTCTGACCGACCAGAGCAGAAGGCCAAGCTGGACGAATCCTGAAACCGTGATTCCGATGGCGGTCCAGGTGGCGGTGTCATGAAACACCAGCGCGCCAAGCAGGATGGTGGCGATGCCCACGATATTGAAGGAAACATAGGCCCCGGCTGCCATGGAGAAACGATGCAGCCCGTTGAGCACGCCCGCCACCAGAGCGGCTGTGCAGATCAGGATCAGATAGGGGAAGGTGATGCGCGTGAGAGTGACCGCCATCTCGAAGCGGCCCCCGGCATGATTGAAACCCGGTGCGATGATTTCGATGATCCAGGGCATGAACACTTCGCCCAGGATCGTGAGGCCAAGCAGCCATGCGCTGAGGCAGCTCAGGGCCTGCGAGGCAAAGCGCGAGGCATCTTCCTGCCCATGCGCTGTCAGACGTTCGGTAAAGAGTGGTACGAAGGCTGCGTTGAAAGCCCCCTCGCCAAAAAGCCGCCTGAACATGTTCGGCAGCCTGAAGGCGATCTGATAGGTATCCTGCACCGGGCCAGCACCCAGAAACGCTGCAAGAAGCTGGTCACGCACCAGACCAAGGATACGGGACAGCATGGTCCAACCACCGACGGTGATCAGGTTTCGGAGCATTCCGGGCTTCCAGTCAGAGAACTAGCTAAAATTGAACGCGCCTTTTTAGACGCAACCGCGCTGAAGCGCCATCGGGTCCGGGAGGATTGGCTACGGGGTCATCAGCATGACGGCGCCCAGCCATCGGGGCAGAGAGTGGCTTTCCTGTGGCGGTGGATGAGCGCGGCGAAAAAGGGGTGTCGTTACGTCATGACCACACGCAGGCACGGCCAGTCTAGCCTGCAAAGCCAGACATATCCTGAGCTTGTTCCCCTATGCCGACAGGCCGCTCTCTTTCACACGTTATCTGACGGTTCGATTGTGCAGAAAAGGCATGGCTGACCCTGCGAGCTTTTTCTTGTGCGCAGCTATCTCCCGGGGCTAGAGAACGCCCTTCGGGCAGCGTGTTGGCGGGGTTTTTTCCTGCAAGCCTCAAAAAGCGGCCCGGCATCAAGAGAAGATGGACCCGGCCAGCCGGATGTCGAAAAAGGCGAGCGAGAGATGAGCCCTATAGTGCTTTCACTGACCAGTTTTGTTCTCGCGGCTGGGGTATTCACCCTCGTCCCCGGGCTCGATACGGCTTTCGTTCTGCGCAGCACGACCATTTCCGGAACACGCACAGGATTCTGTGCCGCGCTCGGCATCACGCTCGGGCTTTTTGTCTGGGGGGCGAGCGCGGCTTTCGGGCTGACGGCGTTGCTTGCAGCCTCAAAACTCGGTTTCACTATCGTGAAATGGGCGGGCGCCATCTATCTGTTCAGTGTCGGGATACGCCTGCTGCTTCAGCCCCGAGGCAAGACCACACCCGGTGACGCGTTGCGCGGTGCCACTCTGTCTGGTTGGCAGAGCTTTCGTCAGGGTTTGACGACCAATCTGCTCAATCCAAAAGTCGGCATCTTCTTCATCACCTTCCTGCCGCAATTCATCCCGCATGGGGTTAATTTCGTCGCATTTTCGCTGCTTCTGGCGGGAATTCAGGTGCTGCTGACGCTGAGCTGGTTCACATTGCTCATTCTGATGACCGTCAGACTGGGGGCGTTTTTGTCCCGCCCCGCCACTGTAAGAATTCTCGACCGCGCCACGGGCGGTATCTTCATGGCATTCGGTCTGCGTCTTGCCCTCGAACGCCAGGGCTGAGACTTTTCCTCGTCGCGCCTGGGGATAAGTTGCTGGCGCAGTTGCGTGGCAGAGGCACCGACCCGCGAACGGGCCGGGCGGGGTCTTCAGCGATCCATCACCGCACGCATGACGCTGGTCTTGAAGCGATCTGAGTCGGGGGCGGTGAGCGGCGTGTACCAGTTGAGCAGCTCACCCTCACGCGAGACGATGTATTTGTAGAAATTCCAGCGCGGGCGTGACAGGAGCCCGCCCTGACTGGCCAGCCAACGAAAAAGCGGCGTGGCCTCCTTGCCCTTGACGGTCGATTTGGTCGCCATCGGGAAGCTGACGCCATAATTGCGCGAGCAGGTGGTCTGGATTTCGGAAGCTGTTTCCGGTTCCTGCTGGCCAAAATCGTTGCTTGGCACGCCCAGCACCACAAGGCCGGATTTGCCGTAATGGCTCCAGAGATATTGCAGCCCTTCATATTGCGGGGTGAAGCCACATTTTGAGGCCGTATTGGCAATCACGACCGCCTTGCCTTTGAAATCGGCCATCGAGATCGGCTCTCCGCACAGGGCGGGTATCTGCAAATCATAAAAACTGGTCGTCATGTCAGTCCGTCATGCCTCGTTATGAGCTTGACCACCACTGTGGCTTTCTGCTGGACAGCGTGCAAGCATCCCGACACAGTAAAACCTTTCGCGAGTAGAACGGTTCCCGCAGGTCATGTCTCGACGCTGGCCCTCTATCGTGTTGTAACTCCTCGCATCTCTCCCCCGTTTGGGCGCAGTTTCATGCCCTGAGGGGGCAGGGAATGAATGATCTGAAGGGCCGTTGATGTTCCTGCGCGGTTTGGTTGGTATGGCAGTGCTCATCGCGCTGGGCGTGCTGCTTTCGAGTAACCGGAGAGCCATAAATTTCCGTCAGGTGGGTATTGCTTTGGCGCTGCAATGCGGCATCGGTGCCCTGGCGCTTTTCGTACCTTGGGGGCGCAGGCTTTTCGGGGCTCTGGCCGATGGCGTCGGGGCAGTGCTGTCCTATGGGCAGGTTGGCACGCATTTTCTGTTCGGCGGTCTTGCTGGGCCTAAAATGGATACTCTGTTCGGGCAGGACAGTTTCGTGTTCGCCTTTCAGGTGCTGCCAGCTATTGTCTATGTCTCGGCGCTGATTGCCCTTTTCTATCATTGGGGCGTCATGCAGGCGCTGGCCCGTATCATCGGGCAAGGTCTTTGCCGTGTGCTCGGCACAACGGCCATCGAATCCTTTTCTGCCGTCATGACCGTGTTTCTGGGGCAGAGCGAAATGCCGGTGGTGCTGCGGCCCTATGTGAACAAGCTTCGTCGCGCCGAACTGTTCACGATCATGAGTTCTGGCACAGCCTCGGTTTCCGGTTCCGTGCTGGCTGGTTATGCGGGGCTTGGTGTGCCCATGCATTACCTGCTGGCGGCGTCTTTCATGGCGATACCGGGCGGACTGCTTTTCGCCAAGATTCTCTGGCCCACCCCGGAGGATGCCGCGCTGGCAAAAGAACCCATGCCACGCGCCGTACTCGAGACATCCGGCGTTTTCGATGCGCTGGCCGAGGGTGCGATGAGCGGGGCCCGCGTGGCCTTTGCCGTGGGTGCCGTTCTTGTTGCGTTTGTCGGCATCACTGCACTGGTCGATGGCGTTCTTCACGGTTTGGGCGGGTGGCTCCATCTGCCCGGGATGAGCCTCTCCACGCTTCTGGGCGGGCTGATGGCGCCGCTCGCCTGGCTGATCGGTATTCCCTGGGCTGACTCCCTGACAGTTGGCGGGCTCCTTGGGCAGAAAATCGCCTTTAACGAATTCGTCGCCTATGTCGGGCTATCGCCGCTTATCCATGCGCATGCGCTTTCTGCTCATAGCCTCGCCATCGTCTCGGTCGCGCTGTGCGGCTTTTCCAATTTCTCTAGCGTGGGGATCCTTATCGGTGGCTTTGGCAGCGTGGCTCCAGAAAGACGCGCTGAAATCGCGACGATCGCCTCACGTTGTGTGATTGCCGGGACGCTCTCCAATCTCATGAGTGCCACGATCACGGGGCTTTTTATTGCCGCCTGAGCCAGTGTCCCCCAAAAGCCTCGCACAGACCCGGCTATCGCAGGGGCGTCATGGGGATCTTGCCTGTCAGCAGCGGGATTTTCCGATCCCGCCAATCTGACATGTGTCGGACGGCAGGTTGCAGGAAGGCAGAGGAAGAGGGGCAGCTCAGGCATGGTGGATGACACATCCGGCAAGCAGGACCTCCACTCCCTTTATCCCGATCCCCATGACCGCCCTCTTATGGGGAAGCCCGAGCCGGGCAAGAATCTCCATACGAGGCTTTATATCTGCGAGTTCTGGGCGACCTGCCTGCTGATGATTGGTGGTGTCTGCTCCAACGTCGCCATAGGCTCACCGCATAGCCCGGTCGCCAGGGCGCTGGCTGACTGGCCCAATCTGCTCAGTGCCCTTGAAGGGCTCGTTTTTGGTCTGAGCTCCACGCTGGCGGCGCTCTCGCCTTTTGGACGTGTCAGCGGTGCTCATCTGAGCCCGTCCATCAGCCTGGCATTCTGTCTGGGCCAGCGTCTGGCATTGACCGATATGGTGTTTTACATGCTCGCCCAGATTTCAGGTGCGGTCATGGGAACGGGGCTGGTTGCGGCGAGTGGCCTGATCTGGCCAGTCTGGGGGCTCTGGTGCCAGTCGTCACGCTTTGCAGCGACCGTGCCGTCGCCCTTTGTGCCGCCATGGTGGGCCTTTGTAGGCGAGATCAATACAACGGCGATTCTCGATGCTGTCGTCCTGCTCTGCGGTGCGCGGCCTATGCTGAGACCGTTTGCTGCCTGGGCGGCAGGTCCGGTGTTTTTCGTGCTTAATCCCTTCGAGGCCTGGCTTTCGGGCGATAGTACGAATCTCGCCCGTAGCGTCGGACCGGCGCTGATATCGGGATCATGGGAGCATTTCTGGGTTTATCTGCTCGGCCCCTTCGCTGGAGCCAGTATCATGATCGTCCTGATACGGGCTGAAGCATTTGGCAGGGTTCATCTGCACGAAGCGCGTCTGGCCTATTTCGGTCATGGAGGGCGGGCGCCGTTTTTCCTGTCGAGATGGTTCAGGCATAAGGGTCGTGCGTCCGGCGAGGCGAGATAGTTACTTTAAAGCAATGAATGGTTGCATTGCGTCACCTGTCCATGCCGCTTAACGTTATTTTATCGAAACAGATGGAGACGTTATCATGTTGGATAAGAGTGAACTGCTGCACCGGCTGCATGATCATGATCCACTGACTCTGGTTCTTGTTGGGCTTGTCTGCTTCGTCTGGGTGTTTCTGCCAACGCTTGTTGCAGGGCTGCGCCGTCATCCGTCTTTCCGGATGATCGCGCTGATCAACCTTGTGTTTTTCTGGGAGTTCTGGATCTGGATGCCGCTCATGGCATGGGCCTTCATGGATCGGCCCGGCGATGCAATGGTGGCCCGTTTCGAGCGCCTGCGCGGTACGTTAAAGAATATTCTGCCCGGACGAGGCAGATAGACATCGACCCATACGGGTTATGAGATGGCGCCCGCTGCGCCACCCCTGCTGTAATACCGGCGGATCAGTCCTGAAGGGGATGACGGATGATCATGGCCTGCGTGGTGGGCAGTTCAATGACATGCTCCGGCTTGTCGGCCAGAAATTCGGCGAAAGCCTGCGCCACGCCGTCAATGATGGAATAGTCGTGCGTGAGAATAATGCCGCCGGGGATCATACGCGGATAGAAATAGGTCAGCCCGGCCAGTGTCGCTTCGTACAGATCAACATCGAGATGGACAAAGCTGTAGCGTTCATCGCCAAGCGAGGCAGCAGAGTCTGGAAAGAAGCCGGGGTGAAAGGCGACGTTCTCATACCCTGCGAGCTTGCGTTTGACGGAATCGAGCGTGCCGCAGAACTCACCCTTGGCAAAGACCTTCCCTTCTCTCGCGCATGGTGCAGGCAGGCCCTCGAACGTGTCGAACAGGTGAAGCCTGCGGTGGTTCTTCACCATGCAGAGCAACTCCGCCGAGGCGCCGCGATAGACGCCGAATTCGGCCATATCGCCTTCATAGACGGCCTGCGCCTGCGCCAGTTCATGAAGCACAAAGGCCTCGTCACTGCTCAGGAGTGAATCCGTGCCTGCACGCGCCTTGTCGAGACGACGCAGTGTCACCGGATGTTTGTGCCCACCGAGCAGCTTCATCTGCATCATGCTGTGCACACCGAATGTCAGAAACCGGACGAACCGGTTCCGGCTGACGAGGCGACGCATGGCTTCATTGCGCATCCACATGATGCTGTCCCTTATTGTTGGTTCTATTCGACGGTGATGGGCCGCTCGAGAAGGTGGCGACGTGCCTGGGCGAGGTCGATTTCCCCTGCCAGAAAGGCCGAGACGGTTTCGGTAATGGGCATGGCAATGCCAAGCGCCTTTGCCCTTGCAGCCAGGGCAGGCGCCGTGGCGACGCCTTCAGCAACCGTGCTGCGTGTGCCAAGGATTTCGGCTAAGCTTGTGCCGCGCCCCAACTCGAGACCAAGGCTGTAATTGCGTGAACCTGCCCCCGTACAGGTGAGAATCAGGTCACCCAGACCGCTTAGGCCCGCTATCGTCGCAGGACGCCCTCCCATCGCCGCGGCGAGGCGACCGATCTCGACAATGGCACGCGTGATCAGCGCCGCGCGTGCGTTCTCACCAAGCCCTGCGCCAATGGCGATCCCGGCGCCGATGGCGACCACGTTCTTTGCAGCGCCGGCAATCTGCACCCCAATCGGATCATCGCTGGCGTAGAGACGGAAATGCGGCGAGGAGAGCAGGCCGACATAGTGATGGGCTTCATCAAGCGATGCCGCGGCGATAGTGGCTGCTGCCGGAGCGCCCATCGCGACCTCGATCGCAAAATTCGGGCCTGACAGAACGGCGTGAGGCCGATCGTGCTGGGTCTCGCGCAGAACATCGAGCGGGAGATCTCCCGTGCCCAGTTCGAGCCCCTTGCAGCAGGCAATGAGCGGTGAGGTACCCTTGAGGCGCGGCGCGATTGACCTGAGCGTCTGCATGGGCACCACCAGCAATGTCAGATCGGCGTGCTCGGGGAGGTCGGATGTCACGCCCACCGCATCGGGCAGGACGGCAGCAGGCAGGCGGGGCAATGTTCGCGTGCCGGGTGCCACCGGGGAGCGCGACCAGAGCGTTACGCGCGCGCCGGCACGGGCGCTGGCGCAAGCCAGGGCGATACCCCAGGCACCGGCACCGATAACGGCGATATGAGGGGAGGTGGCTGTCATTCTTCCACGATCCGGGTCACTTCCGCGTAGCCTTCACCGTCCGGTGAAAGAATGGGCGCGATGGAGTTGAGAAACACTCTGGCCTGATCCTCGAAACGATAGGGTGGGGCGATGACGGTCAGGCCGCAGCCATTGAGCCGGGCAGGATCGGTGGGCTGTCGCAGATAGAGGCTGCAATCGACGATATCACGCAAACCCATATCGCGCAGCGTATCATGAAAACGGCGCACCGGGGCGCGATGCTTGATGGGATACCAGGCGGCGACAATGCCCATAGGGAAAGCACGCCTTGCATTGCGCATGGCGGTAGCAAGAGTATCGAACTCGTCCGTTTTCTCAAAAGGCGGGTCCATCAGGACGAGGCCGCGCTTGAGGTCACGCGGCGGCAGAAAGGCCTTGAGCGCGCCATAACCATCGCGCTCATGCACCGCGACCTGCGGTTGATCGCGGAAGTTGCGCTTGAGTATGCGGGCGTCGTCAGGGTGGAGTTCGCAACAGATGAGCCGGTCCTGAGGGCGCAGCACCGAGGCGATCAACGCGGGTGAGCCGGGATAGCGGTTTGCCGGACTATCGGGCGCATTGAAGCTGCCCACGATCGAGAGATAATCAGTCAGTTCCTCGGGTACCGTTTCCGACGGGGCCGGGGCGTCATGGAAAGCGCCGATGCCCTCGCGCCATTCTCCGGTCTTCTGCGCTTCGGTCGCGTCAAGATCATAGACCCCGCAACCCGAATGGGTGTCGAGCACGCAAAATCCGGCTGGCTTGCGCAGCAGATGGCGAAGAATAACGAGCAGGAGCCCGTGTTTCATCATGTCAGCGAAGTTGCCTGCGTGATAGGCGTGACGGTAGTTCAACGGGCGTCTTTCCTGAATTGCGTGTCGTGTGCTGGAGCGCTTGATGGGCCGAGCAGATCCAGCAGCGCCTCTTGCTCCGGTCGTGCGGCGATAGCGATTTCGGCGAATGACGACGGCCTCAGGGCGTCGCCAATCTGGTCTGACAGGGCAAGCGCCCGCACCGTTGCGAGAAGCGCGCTGTTTGGCCCGAGCGCCGAGAGAAAGGCACGGGCCGTTGCAGCTGAGTAAAAAAGGACAGCGGCGATACGCTGCTGGGTGAGCAACGTCCGGGTGGCGTCATTCAGCGTGCCGGTGGGAGCGGTATGGTAGACTACTCGTCTCGTGACGCGCCAGCCCTGGTTACGCAGGTCACGCGCCAGCATGCCCCCAAGCCCGCGTCCGGTCGCGAGGAGGAGAGAGGGGTCTGACTGGGGGCGACCGAGATGCTGCAACAGGGAGCGGGCGTCGCCATCGGCATGATCGACATGACTGAAGCCGCAGGCGCGTGCGCGCTCGGCAGTGCGTGCGCCGACGGCCGTCAGCGGCGTTTGCAGTGGAAGAACATCACGCAGGGAGTCGAGGCTTTGCCCGCTGGTAACGACGATACGACCGACAGGGGATAGGGGACGCAACGGCACAGGCATGATGCGCAGCATGGGGGCCAGATGAGGCTCCCAGCCCAGCGCCTCCAATGCACGGCGCGTATCGCTGAGTCCCGGTTCCGGGCGTGTGACAAGGACCGTCCGGCGCGGCGTATCAGCCATGATCCTCAAAGATATCGGCAGGGGAATCGGCACGGAGCGACAGGCCAAGTTCGCGCCCCAGACGCAGGGCCTCGGTCGGCTCGCCGCAGATCTCGCGTTGCAGGAAGAAGGAGCCATCCTCGCGGGCCACCAGCCCTGTCAGGACAAGCTCGCGATCGCCGAAATGACCGCGCCCGCCCGGCTGGGCCTTGGGGCGCAGCCGGGCATAGCCACCTATCGGCGTGCGGCATGAGCCGTCGAGCACATCCAGAAGCGCGCGTTCTGCTGTCGCAACAGCGCGTGCTTCGGGGTCTTCTATGGCCGCCAGCAAGTCGAGCAGTTCACGGTCTTCCGCGCGGACTGTCACGCCAACGATACCCTGACCGGCCGCCGGAATCATGAAATCGGTGTCGAGCACGATATCGGCCCGGTCTTCCATACCCAGACGGCGTAGCCCGGCCAGAGCAAGAAGGGTCGCGTCGCAAGCGCCGCCTGCAAGCTTGTCGAGGCGTGTCTGCACATTGCCGCGTATCAGCCCGAACCGCAGATCCGGACGCCGATGCAGCAGCTGGGCCTGACGACGCACAGAGGCACAGCCGATCCTGGCGCCAAAGGGCAGGGCATCGAGCGGGGAGTGACCGGCTGCGACCAGCGCCTTTGCCTTGTCGCGCAGCGCCGGGCTCAGGATCAGCACATCGCGTGCATCCTCACGCTTGAGCGTGCAGGCCAGTGTCAGCCCGGCAGGCAGAACCGTTTCGAGATCTTTGAGACTGTGGACGGCGAAGTCGATCTGCCGTGCGAGCAGGGATTCATGGATTTCCTTGGCGAACAGCCCTTTGCCGCCAATTTCCGACAGCAGGCGGGACTGGACCTGATCGCCTGTCGTGTTGATCGGGTGTTCCTGAAACGCGCCCATGTCACGCAGCAGCGGACAGAAACGGGTCAGCCGCGTCAGGAAAGCTCTTGTCTGCACAAGCGCCAGCGGCGAGCCACGCGTGCCTACGCGGAGCGGCAGGGAGTGCCTTGAGGTCGGCGGATGAGGCGAGGCCTGTCGGCGCATGGCTTCGGCAGCAACCTGCTGCAATTGCAGGCTCTGGGTCATGAGCGCTTCGGGCATCGTCATCTGTTTCATGGCTGATCTTGCTACTCCACCGCGTGATCCATGAAAAGAGACGGCTCGCTTGTGGCGTTCCATCGCGTTATCAGGGGGGATGGCATGTTTTTTACTCAAGGCCCCGGTTCTGGCCATCGAATCAAGCTGTGACGAGACAGCCTGCGCAATTCTCTCCCCCGAAGGGCGGGTGCTGGCCGAAACCGTGCATACGCAGGCGGGCCATGCGGCGCTGGGTGGGGTCGTGCCAGAAATTGCTGCACGCGCGCACCTGTCCCTGTTGCCTGATATCGTCCGGCAAACACTTGAGAAATCGGGCCTTGCGTTGCACGAGATGGGGGCTTTTGCGGCCTGCACCGGTCCGGGTCTGATCGGTGGGCTGATTGTGGGCAGCAACTATGCGAAAGGGTTGGCACTGGCGATGGACCGGCCTTTCATCGCAGTGAATCATATCGAGGCACATGCTCTGACAGCGCGGCTGCCCGGGCTGGTCACGACCGATATTAAATTTCCGTATCTTTTGCTTCTGGTGTCAGGTGGGCACTGCCAATGCGTCGCCGTGCACGGTGTGGGGCACTACGAAAAGCTCGGCGGGACGATCGACGACGCAGCGGGCGAAGCCTTTGACAAGGTGGCCAAGCTTCTGGGGCTGGGCTGGCCGGGTGGTCCGGCCCTCGAAAAGCTTGCGGCTGAGGGCAATGCAAGAAGCATCAGTCTGCCGCGTCCGTTGATGGGCAGGCCGGGTTGTGATTTCTCCTTCTCAGGATTGAAGACAGCGGTAGCCCGACAGATCGAGCCTTATGGCATGGTGGCCCTGCCACGGCAGGTTGCAGCGGATATCGCAGCCAGTTTTCAGCAATGCGTTTGCGATGTGATGGCAGACAGGGCGCGCCATGCCCTTCAGGCGTTGTCAGGGGCCACGTCCCTTGTCGTGGCCGGCGGCGTTGCAGCGAATACGACGATCCGAGCCGCTCTGGAGCAGGTTGCGCAGGAGGCGCATATTCCGTTCGTAGCACCACCGCTGCGCCTGTGCACGGATAATGCCGTCATGGTGGGCTGGGCGGCCATCGAGACAATCCGCGCCTACGAGCAGGCGGGTGCGATGCTCGAGGACGGCATTACAGCCGCACCACGCCCCCGCTGGCCACTGGGCGATATTCTGCCTGCCGGGAAACAATCCGGGGCATAGGTCCTACTTCGATAGTATTGAGGCACTACGCCAAGGCTGCGATGTATGATGACCAAGAACTGATTGGCCTGAATCTGCCATCCGTGCTTGGCTGATAGTAGTAACAGCGGGAAAGGTGCATGTGATGAGCAAAGAAGACGATGCCTGGTTCAACATTGATGAACAGGCGAGTGCGCTTGAGCGTCAGGCGGGTATCGCCGAACCAGCCCAAACAGTTCGAAGCTTCCTCTGGTCGATCGTTCTACCCACCATTGCCATGGGGGTTTTCTTGCTCGGTGCTCTCTGGGCCATCATTTCCTGGTTTCACCTGCTCGGTTGAGTCGTCGCTGGGTTTGATACTCGCAGCGCAGGTGATGTGGATCGAGCAGAGTTCTGAGTGAGCGAGCCAGTGGAGCCGGACTTAACCTTCTAAGTTCGTTGCGAGAAGAACAGAGGTGCCCGCATGAGGCCTGCACAGCGCGCGCCGGGTGGCGGCCCTTTTTTCGTGGTATTCCCCCTCTTGCATCCCGTTATGAAACCGGGCAAAGAAGCGGCTCTTGCCGCAGGGGTCAAACCCTGATGAGCGCAGGAGAGGTGGCCGAGTGGTTGAAGGCAGCGGTCTTGAAAACCGCCGTGCGTGTAAGCGTACCGTGGGTTCGAATCCCACCCTCTCCGCCATTTTTCCGAAAATTTCCGGTTATGATTCCGGTCTGTTCCGCAGCAGATCATCGCGCACCGTAGCGCATCTGCAGGGGCTACCCCGTCATCGGCTAAGTCAGAAGTGACAATCGCTGATCGGCTCGACGCTGACCGGGTCAGGCACCCGCGGCGATACCCATGATATCAGTTATTCTTTGTGGCGCGTTAGCCGTTGCAGGCGCGTGATGCGCGTGCGTACCGGGAGGGCTGGGCCCTCCCGGTGCTCATGATCAGGCGTTGCCTGCGGTCTCGGGGAACTGCTGGGCACGCTTGGCCTGCCACAGTGCCACGAAATCGATTGGCTGCAGAACGATCGGCGGGAAGCCGCCATCGCGCGTTACGTCGCTGATGATGCTGCGGACATAGGGGAAAATCAGACGCGGCACTTCAACCAGCAGGATCGGCTCGATCAGCTCGGCGGGGGCGTCGGTCAGCGTGACGATGGCAGCATAGGTCAGCTCGGCGATGAACACCGTGCGGCCTGCTGCACCGCCTTCGGTTTCCGGCGATTCGGTCGCTTCGGCGCGGATGGCGAGTGCAACCTCGAAAACCGGCTGGGCTTCTTCAAGGCGATTGGCCTGCACGTCGATATTGACCGAGATCTGGGGTGCGGAGCGCAGCGTTGCGAAAATCGCTGCACCGGCCGGGACCTCGAAGGAAAGGTCCTTCGTGTATTGCAGATTGACCGACAGGGGCAGGGCGGGCGGGTTGCCCTGGTCGTTGGCCGGGTTCTGGACGGTATCGGACATAAAGCCTCGCATTGCTCGCATGGGCGGTTGTGAACATGCAGCCCATGAGAGCTGCATTGCGTACCTCTAGGCGGTAGCATGATCGATGACTCACGCCAACAGCCTATGGTTCCGGCGCAAATGTGACCATATTTCGGGTTGGGAGGCATTGGCAGGGAGTTGTGCCACCGCACGACCCGCTCTACCTAGGCAACATGCCCTTCGAGAAAAAAATAGCGGGAAGCTGAAGTCCTGATGTCTGTCCTTTCGCATATCCCCTACGACATCGTCATTTTTGCCTTGCTGACGGCCCTTCTGGTCTGGCGGCTGCGTGCTGTGCTCGGTCGTCGCGTCGATGTTGGCGGATCATCCGTGACAGCCGCGCCTGTACCTGCTCGCCCGCAGCCTGCGGCTGCCGCACCGGCGCCCGTGGAAGAACCCAGCGCAAAGTTCGATATTCCCCAGCCCGCCACGCGGGTCGGGCAGGTTCTGGCCGAGATTGCGGCAGCACAGCCCGGGTTCAAACCGGAAATCTTCCTGCAAAATGCGCAGAAGGCTTTCCGCGATGTCGTGACGGCCTTCGCGACGGGTGATCGCGAAAAACTGCGTCTTTATCTGACGCCTGAAGCTTTTGCCGGGTTTGATGCAGCCATCACGGCCCGCGAGGAGGCGCAGCAGCAACAGCGCACCGAGATTGTCGGGATCAACTCGCTGGCCATTGTCGATGCCGTGCTGACGCGCTTTGAAGGCGGCGATAAGGCGCGTATCGACGTGCAGATCGTTTCACGCCAGATCAGTATTCTCAACGATGTTGGTGGGCAGCCGCTGATCGGGACGGAATCTGTTACCGAGTTTTCCGATCTGTGGGAGTTCGAGAGTGAGACAGGCCCAAACCAGCCAGTCGCATCCTGGCATCTGGCGGCCGCGCGCGCAGCCTGATATCTGCTGAGCCTCTCCGTTGTCGGAACGCGTATCATGCTTCCGGCTGGCCCATGAATGTGCACTCTGCAGACCCGTATCGCCCGATTGATGTTCTCATCGGGCTGGGGGTCCCGCAGGGTGTATAACGAAATCGGTTTGCCATGAAGACAATTACCCGCCTCTCATTCGGGCTCAGCCTTGCCCTCCTGGCCTCCTGCGCCACGCCGGAGCGGGAGGAAACCCGCCTCGAACTGACCCCGGTCACCTATGCCATGCTCGATGGCTGGTCAGCGGAAACACCTGAGTCGCTTCTGCCGGAGTTGCGCACCGAGTGCCAGCGCATCACCAGGTTGCCACCGGAAACGCACCTTGGCGGTGCGCAGGGCACGATCCCCAATGGCAGCCTCGCCGGAGACTGGAGCGGTGCCTGTACCGCGCTTCAATCGGTCGGGAGTGAGCCAGGCGAAGCGCGGCGCTATTTCGAGACGTGGTTCGCGCCCTATCTGGTCGCGAGCGATGGTCTGATCACCGGCTATTACGAACCGCAGATCTACGCTTCCGCTCAGAAGGGCGGTGAATTCCAGACACCGCTCTACGGGCAGCCTGCCGACCTTGTTCGCACCAAGGACACGGCGGGTGACTGGGTGACAGGACGCTGGGAGAACGACAAGTTCGTTCCCTATTACAGCCGTGCCGAAATCGACCGTGGTGCGCTTGAGGGGCGCGGTCTGGAAATTGCCTGGCTGCGCTCACCCGAGGACTTGTTCTTCCTGCAGATCCAGGGGGCAGGGCGTCTGGTCATGACCGATGGCTCCGTGCGTCGCGTCGGCTTTGCAGCCAAGAATGGCGAGCCTTATGTGCCAATTGGCCGTGTGCTGGTGAGCCAGGGTGAGATGGCGGCGCAGGATGTGTCGCTGGCGACGCTGCGTGCTTGGCTTGCTGCGCATCCCGATCGCGCCCAGAGTATCATGGAGCAAAACCCCAACTACGTGTTCTTCCGGCGTATCGATACGGTGCCGCTCGATCGCGGTGCCCCCGGCTCAATGGGGATACCCCTCACGCCCGGTCGTTCCGTTGCAGTCGATCGCAATGTGTTGCCGCTGGGCGTGCCGCTCTGGATCGACACGCATCTGCCGCAGGCAAATGGGGCAGAGGGGCACTGGACGCATCTTGTTTTTGCGCAGGATGTCGGCAGCGACATCAAGGGCGTTGGACGAGCAGATTTGTTCACCGGCTGGGGCACCGAGGCGGAGGCACTGGCTGGAAAACTGCGCAGTCATGGCCGGATGTTCGTGCTGCTGCCGCATCCTCCCGCCTGATGAAGCATGACAAGGTCAGGGCGCGTCGGGAGGCGATCGGCCCCCACGCCCTGATACGTGGCGATGCGCTCAATGTCATGCGCCGTATGCCAGAGGCATCGGTCGATATTGTCGTGACCTCGCCACCCTACAATATCGGTCTTGCCTACCGCACCTATAACGATCGTCTGGAGGAGCAGGATTATATCGGCTGGATGCAGATCATCTGCGCCCAGATTGCCCGCGTGCTTAAACCGGGCGGCTCGTTCTTTCTGAATATTGCCGGCTCATCGGCGCAGCCCTGGCTCCCATTCGAGCTGATCACGCAGCTGCGCGATATTTTCGTGCTGCAGAACCATATCGTCTGGATCAAGTCTGTCTCGATTGAGGAAAAGACCTATGGTCATTTCAAGCCAGTCAATTCCACGCGCTTTATCAACCATAATCACGAGCATGTCTTTCACCTGACGCATCAGGGGGATGTGCCGCTTCAGCGTCTCGCTGCGGGTGTTCCCTTTACTGACAAGTCGAACATCAATCGCAGGCGCCATGCGGTCGACCGGCGGTGTCGGGGCAATACCTGGTTCATCCCGTATGAGACCGTGCGCCACCGCAAGGAGAAATTCCTCCATCCCGCAACTTTCCCTGTGGCGCTGCCAACAGCGTGCATGACCCTGCATGGCTATGACGAGCGCACGGTTCTGCTCGATCCTTTTATGGGGACAGGAACGAGTCTGGTGGCCGCGCATGAGCTTGGAGCCAGCGGGATCGGGATTGATATCGACACCCGCTACGTTTCCGTCGCACGGCGTCGATTGCGCGAGGCTCTCGGCGAAACGGATGACGAAGCTTCCTGAGGGGTAATCCTGTAACGCCTCACATCCCGATCGCACGGCGGGATGACCTTGAACGACTGCTGTAGTCCCTCAGGGCGGAGCCGATGTATCAGCCACGTACTGCCCATGCAGAGATGACATATCGTTAAAATAGATTAACACTATCGGCGATGCCTATTAAGGTCATTGGTAACAATACTTTGACAGGCGCAACCTGTTTGGACATGGTGCCCCGATCTGCACAAATTGGGAGAATGTCGGTTGTCGGACGCCGCCGGGAAGAAAAAACTCATAAAAAGAACCATTGCCGGACTGGCGGTCGCGGGGGTTGCGGCCTACGGCGCCACAATTGCTTATCTGACTCATTTCGATCATCAGGGTGCGCCGCGCCTGCCGACGAGCAGCGCGACATGGCATGACCCCAAGGCATTGGCCGCGTTTCAGGCATTTCAGGAAACGCGCTGCGATTACTGCCATACGCGCGATGCGGATCTCCCGTTCTATTTCAAGCTGCCTTTCGCCAACCAGATCATGGAGCGCGATCTGGTAGCGGGACAGAGGCATTTCCGTTTCGAGCCTATCCTTGCGGCGTTCATGGCAGGCAAGCCGCCCTCGGTTGAACAACTGTCGCGTATCGAGGAGGTGATCAGCCAGAACCGCATGCCGCCGGCGGCCTATCTGCTCATGCATCCGCATGCCTACATGACCGAAAAGGCCCGTGGCGATGTGCTGGCCTGGGTGGCGGATCAGCGTCGTCGCTATTACGCAACGCCCGGGGTTGCGCCGCAATTTGCGGGAGAGGTCATTCAGCCTATCCCGGAAAGCTTGCCGGTGGACTGGACGAAAGCCGAGCTGGGTCGGCAGCTTTTCTTTGATCGTCGTCTTTCGGGTGATGGCAAGCTCAACTGTGCGAGCTGCCACGGGCTCGACAAGGGAGGCGTGGATAATCTCGTCACGGCAACGGGAATCAACGGCCAGAAAGGCCCGATTAACGTGCCCAGCGTCTATAACGCCGTGTTCAACGTGGCCCAGTTCTGGAATGGGCGTGCTGTCGACCTCGCAGCCCAGGCGGCCGGACCGGTGACCAATCCGGTGGAGATGGGGTCACATGACTGGCCCGCCGTGGCTGCCATCATCGCCGCTGTGCCGGAATATCATACGGCGTTTGAGGCTCTTTATGGCCCCAACGCTGTCAATCAGCGCACGGTCACCAATGCCATTGCCGAGTACGAAAAAACCCTGATCACCCCTGACAGCCCGTTCGACCTTTATCTCAAGGGGGATAACAACGCGATTACGGCGCAGGAAAAGCGCGGCTATGAGCGCTTCAAGGCGATTGGTTGCTCGGGCTGTCACAGCGGCGTAGCCGTGGGCGGCGATGCTTATGAGGTTATGGGGCTGGAGGGGCCGTATTTCACGGATCGCAAGGCAGGGCTGACCGATGCGGACGCAGGGCGTGAGGGTTTCACCCATGCGCTCGATGACCACCAGAAATTCAAGGTGCCCAATTTGCGCAACGTTGCGCTGACGGCCCCTTATTTTCATGATGGCAGTGCCGCAACTCTGGCGGATGCCGTGCGTCAGATGGCCCGGTACCAAACGCCCTACGCAACGTTGTCGAAGCAGGATGTTGACGATATCGTTGCTTTCCTCAAAACCCTGACAGGCAAGTATCAGGGCGTGCCATTGCAGCAGGTTATTGCGGAGCCGCCTCTGAAGGCGCCGGAAACACAACAGGATGCGCCATAAGGGCGCAATGCCCTGAGAACTAAACGCGTGTTCGTGCGCGTCACCAAGGAACAGCCGTGTCGCGACGTGATCTGAGTTCTGAAGATGAAACGTTGTGGCAGGCCTTCACGCGCACGATCATGCCCCTTCGTGCTGCCGGGCGCGCCGGACGACGCTCCGGTGCTGCGTCGAGGGGTAAAAACATGCGTCCCGTTGCGTCGGGGCGCAGCACCCAGCTTGACGCCGCCGGCGCTGTAGACGTTGAGACCAGCAAGACTTCGCCAGCGCCGCGCTATGTAGTGCGTGAGGTCATGCGTGTGGCAACGCCTGTCGCAAAACCCGCCACTACCCACGAACGCCTCGAAATCAATGGCCGGCAGCCGGGTCTCGATACGACGTCATGGAACGCTCTGGCGACCGGCAAGATGAAGCCGCAGAAGCGGCTCGACCTACACGGGCATTTTGCTCAGGATGCCTTTTACAAGCTTCATCATTTTCTGCACGCCGCAAGCAAGCAGGGTATTCGCTGTGTGGAGGTGATTACAGGGCTTGGCAGCGGTCAGGAGGGCGGCGTGATCCGTCAGGAATTACCCCACTGGCTGGAGCGGGGTGATCTGCGACCCCTCATCCTTGCGGTGGTCCACACACATAAGCGCAATAAGGGAGCGGTACGGATCCTGCTCAGGGCCCGTCACCGCCTTTGAGGCGACATAGTTCGGGCCGGTTATCCGCAGCTGTATCTCTTGCCGTAAAATATCCGGAGGCGCCGTCAGGTGGGACGTGTTTCCTGCCCCTGACGCCAGCGCGGCTGATTGTTGTTGATCCAGCGTCGCAGTGCCAGGAGCGAGGTGAGCTCCGGCATGCACTGGTTCAGCAGGGGCGCTGCATCAGCACCGGCTACCACTGTGAGATGCTGTGTGTCGTTCCAGCCTCGCAAGGCGCTGTCCAGGATCGCCTCCTGCGAGGCATGACGCCAGCGCGCGATGGCCAGGGGCGGTGTGAGCATGGGTAATGCCAGAACAAGTGCTGAGGCGGCGGCACTGGAAACTGCGCGCCACGCTTCGAACAGGGCACCTGCCGGGGCGTGACCACGGGCCATGAGATATGTCGCTTCGAAGCCCGGTACGTTGGCTATAGACGGGCCAGAGCAGAAAATCGGCTTGATCCCCTCCGGCGCTGTCGCGATGTCGGCGGCCAGATCATCCCCGGGGCCAGGTGTAAGCTGTACGGCATCGACCTGGCCGGATTTGAGGGCCTCTATCGCTTCAGCCTTGCTTGCGTAGCCAGCGACAGGCAAGGGATGAAGCCCGAGAAGGGAGAGCCCCAGAAGGCTGGAGAGCTCCACGCCGGTGGGATGGGATACGGCGAGCCTGACAGGCCGATCATGAAACAGCCCGCTAAGGCGCGAGCGTATGGTGCGATGCAGTTCGGCGCGGGCCAGCGTCACAACCGGGCGGCGTGCCACAATCAGGGCAGCCCAGCGCGAGAAATCGAAATGCACGCGCGCGTCACCGGAGAGCGAGGCGATCAGCGCAGCACCGGGTGCCAGTATGGCGGTGCCGCCATCCGCTTCGGGGCTGACATTATCGAACAGATTGGCAGCCGTGACGCCGTCGCGTCCCATGTCATAGTGGACGGCAATGGGGGGAGGCGTATTGAGGCCGGTTGCAAGTGCGGTTGCCACCATCGGGGCAACCTGTCCGGGGAGGGAGTCCGGACCGCCACCCACAATCAGGCGGGGTGAGTCGATGAGTGACGAGGTCGAAACACTCCGTTCGTCATCCTCCCAGGCATAGGCCGGAAGGATGGTGGCCAGATTTGTCGCGACAACAGCGGAGAGAAAGCTGCGTCGGGTCGTCTTTTTACCCGTCACGTGAGACGTCAACCTGTAGCGCACTTCTTCCCTTTCACCGCCGGTCTGGCCAGCACGCGCTGGTAAGCCAGATGATTGCGGCTAAATCGTGTCGCCACGCCCTGGGGCGTTTGCCCCGAAACAACCTCCATCAGGGCCATTTGACCTCGGGTGGCATGCTCATGAGGATCGCTTCCGTGTTGCCGCCAGTCTTGAGGCCAAACACGGTGCCGCGATCATGTATCAGATTGAACTCGACATAGCGACCACGTCTTATGAGCTGGGCCTCACGATCAGCCTCGGTCCAGGGCTGCATCATGCGCGTACGAACGGCACGTGGATACGCCTCGTAAAAAGCCAGACCGACATCCTTCGTGAAAGCGAAATCCTTCTCGGCGTCCCCGCTGTTGAAGTGATCGTAGAAGATGCCGCCAAGCCCGCGTGGTTCACCACGGTGATGCAGGAAGAAATACTCGTCGCACCAGGCCTTGAACTTCTCGTAATAGGTCGGGTCGTGAGGCTCACAGGCCTTGCGGAACGTCTCGTGGAAGGCAGCAGCATCTTCCTGCGCTTCAGCGCTGTCGGGAAACATGGGGGTGATATCGCCGCCGCCGCCAAACCAGCCATTGCTGGTAATGATCATGCGGGTGTTGAAATGGGCTGCACTCACATACGGGTTGCATGGATGGGCCACAAGCGAGATGCCCGTTGCGAAAAAACGGGGGTCGACATCGGCACCGGGCATGTTCTTGCGGAACTCGGGGGAAAATTCGCCCCAGACCGTCGAGACATTCACGCCGACCTTCTCAAAGACACGGCCACGCATGACAGACATGACGCCGCTGCCCTGAAGGGCGCTATCGGGGTCTTCGCTGCGGTTCCACGCCGTGCGCACGAAATGTCCGGCCTCGGTTTTGTCGCGTAGGACAGGCGAGTTGTTGGCGACGGCCTCGTCCTCGATGGCTTCATACGAAGCGCAGATCTTGTCGCGCAGGGTCTCGAACCAGTGCCGCGCCTTTTCCTTGAAAGAGTCATGAGGCACGTCGTCCCGGATGAGGGTGCCAAATGTCTTGGGGTCCAAGGTCTCGCTCATGGCAAGCTCCACATTCTGTTCCAGCCGGTCTTGCGCCAGCCTGATAGCCTGAACCCATATCAGAATCGTCAGAACAGGGCCATGCAGGGCAGAATGAAAACACTGACAGGTTGCGAAGCCAGCCATTCTGGTGTTCCTGAACGCTACATTTACCGACACAGAGCAAAGGCAGTTCGGCATGACTGAAAACGTGACCATCGAACCCGTGATCGGCCTTATTGGCGGGTCCGGGCTGTATGACATCGACGGTCTGGAAGAAAAGGAATGGCGTCGGGTCGAAACCCCCTGGGGTGAGCCCTCCGACGAATTGCTGTTCGGCCGACTAGATGGTGTGCGCTGCGTGTTCCTGCCGCGCCATGGCCGCGGTCATCCCATTCCGCCGTCAGAACTTAATTTCCGGGCCAATATCGATGCGCTCAAGCGTGTCGGCGTGACCGATATTGTCTCTCTTTCCGCAGTCGGCTCGCTGCGTGAGGATCTGCCTCCAGGACAGTTCGTCCTGGTTGACCAGTTCATCGACCGCTCATTTGCGCGTGAAAAGACCTTTTTCGGTCGCGGCTGCGTGGCCCATGTCGGGATGGCCGATCCGGTTTCGGGCCGTATGGGTGATGTTATTGCCGAACAAGCGGAAAAGATCGGCGTGCCGATGGTGCGTGGTGGAACCTATCTCGTGATGGAAGGGCCGCAATTCTCGACCCGTGCAGAAAGCGAGCTATACCGTCAGTGGGGTTGCTCGGTCATCGGTATGACCAACATGCCAGAGGCCAAACTCGCCCGTGAAGCCGAGATGTGCTATGCCAGCATTGCCATGGTGACGGATTACGATTGCTGGCACGACGACCATGACTCGGTGACGGTCGACGCGGTTGTGGCCGTCATGACCCAGAACGCCGCCAAGGCGAAGGCGCTGGTCAAGGCCATCATTCCCGAACTCGGCAAGAAGCGTGGCCTGTGCCCTTCAGGTGCGGAGCGGGCGCTGGATCACGCGATTATTACAGCTCCGGCATCACGCGATCCAGCCATGCTGGAAAAGCTTGATGCCGTTGCAGGCCGCGTTCTGCGCTGAAAACTGACCTGTCTCGATGGGCCGGAACGAAAAAGGCTGACCCGTGAGGGCCAGCCTTTTTTTGTTGATGCGAAGCACTTCTCGTGTCTTACCGTCGCAAGCATCTGCCCAACTCCCATGGAGGTCGGCGTGATCAGGCCTGATCCTGCTTCTCCGGGAAATGCTCACGGTCGCCCTGGTCGGTCTGACGCTCGGGAAACTCTCCCAGATTTTGCTGGATTTCAGCGTTCTCGAACTGAACATCAGCAAATTGCGGGTCAGGCAGATCCTTTACGGGAATCTCTCCCGCATGCGGGTGCTCCTCCATGCCGATAATTTCCGAGGCATTCTCATGGTAGGCTTCAGGCCCACATCCGGGCTTGCCATCGGCCTCCCAGAGTTCCTTTGCCTTGGCGGCAATGCGGGCATTGCGCTCTGGACTGTCAACGAGCGGATTGGAGCTATCTGCGGGCATGATGAATTTCCTGACTGAGAGGTGGGATATCAGAGATGGGCCTCGAAGAACGCCATGCTGCGCTCATGGGCGAGGTCCCGGGCCGACTTGTTGAAGCTCGGACGATCATTGCAGCCAAAGCCGTGGCCAGCGTCGTCATAGACGAAGATCTCGACCTCGGGCCTGTTTTCGCGAATGGTGTTGATATCGGTATGGGGGATATGGTCGTCCTCACCACCGAAATGCAGTTGCACCGGGCAATGGGGCTTCTCATGGCTGAGCGTTGCGATGCCGCCACCATACCAGGCGCAGGCAGCCGCGAAGTTGCGCGTACGGGTCGCTGCCTCCCATGCTACGAGACCGCCCCAGCAGAAGCCCAGTATGCCGACCTTCGAGTGACCGTGATGATTCAGGGCATGGCAAGCTGCGGTGATATCGGCCTGCAATGCATCGGGGCTGATTTTCTCGCGCAAGGCGAGGCCCTCGGTCATGCCATCGGAATCATAGGGGAGAACCACATCGCGCTCTGCACGATCGAACAGGGCAGGGGCGATCACATGATAGCCATGACGTTCTGCGAGTTCATCGCACACGGCACGGATGTGATCGGTAAGGCCGAAGATTTCCTGAACCACCACGAGAGCGCGACGTGCCTTGGCTTCGCCTGCCTCATAAGCAGAAAAATGATGCGTGTCCGAGGCGGTCAGGGATATCAGGCGTCCCATGGAACAGCCCTCCTTCTTGCTTGTTCATTCTAATCAGGAGCAACGATAACATGGCAGAGATCGTCAACCTGCGTCGGGTACGCAAACGTCTGGCGCGTGAGAAGGATGCTCGCCAGGCCGATGAAAACCGGCATCTTTTCGGGCAGAGCAAGGGCGAGCGCGCCAGAACAACGCAGGAAAAGGCCCGTCTGAAGCGCGAGGTCGATGGTGCCCGGCTCGAAGGGGCGCCGCATTTGCTTGATGAGGGCAGCTGATCGAACGGTCCCTCGGCCGGGAGATGAGCGAGCGCCGGCTTAGTGATTTTTTGATGAAATCCGGATGGCAGATATGGCGGGGGTCTTGACGCTGGGCGAGGGCTCTCTTACCTGTTTGGCACTCTCGCTACGGGAGTGCTAACGCGCTGCGGCTTAGCGGGCGCGCAAACCGGCGGCGTTGCTTTTGAGCAAGGGCGCCGCCTTAGAGATAGAGTGGAGCGATCCATTATGACAAATTTTCGGCCTTTGCATGACCGTGTCGTCGTTCGCCGCCTTGAGGGCGAGCAGAAGACGGCCGGTGGCATCATCATTCCGGACACCGCCAAGGAAAAGCCGATGGAAGGCGAAATCGTCTCCGTTGGTCCGGGTGCCCGCAATGAGCAGGGTCAGCTGGTAGCACTGGACGTCAAGGCTGGCGATCGCGTGCTGTTCGGCAAGTGGTCCGGCACCGAGGTGAAGATCAACGGCGAAGAGCTGCTGATCATGAAGGAAAGCGACATCATGGGTGTGATCGGCTGATTCCCAGCCTCCCCATTTTCGCACACTGAACCTCTACTGGAGAAAAGATTATGGCTGCCAAAGACGTAAGATTCGGCGCTGATGCCCGCCAGCGTATGCTGCGTGGCGTGGACATCCTGGCTGACGCTGTGAAGGTCACGCTGGGCCCGAAGGGTCGCAACGTTGTTCTGGACAAGAGCTTCGGCGCACCGCGCATCACCAAGGACGGCGTTTCCGTCGCCAAGGAAATCGAACTGGCTGACAAGTTCGAGAACATGGGCGCCCAGATGGTGCGCGAAGTGGCCTCGAAGACCAACGACATCGCTGGTGACGGTACGACCACCGCGACCGTTTTGGCGCAGGCCATCATCCGTGAGGGCGCCAAGGCTGTTGCCGCTGGCATGAACCCGATGGATCTGAAGCGCGGCATCGACAAGGCTGTTGCAGCCGTTGTTGAAGAGCTGAAGGCGAACACCCGCAAGATCACGACCCCGGCCGAAACGGCTCAGGTCGGCACGATCTCGGCCAATGGCGAGCATGAAATCGGCGAGATGATCTCGCAGGCCATGCAGAAGGTTGGCTCGGAAGGCGTGATCACGGTTGAGGAAGCCAAGGGCCTCCACACCGAACTCGACGTCGTCGAGGGCATGCAGTTCGACCGCGGCTATATCTCGCCGTACTTCGTGACGAACGCCGAAAAGATGATGGCGGATCTGGATAACCCCTACATCCTGATCCATGAAAAGAAGCTGTCTTCGCTTCAGCCCATGCTGCCGCTGCTTGAGAGCGTTGTGCAGTCCGGCCGTCCGCTCATGATCATCGCAGAAGACGTCGATGGCGAGGCTCTGGCCACGCTGGTCGTCAACAAGCTGCGCGGTGGCCTCAAGATCGCTGCTGTCAAGGCTCCTGGCTTCGGTGACCGTCGCAAGGCCATGCTGGAAGACATCGCCATCCTGACGGGCGGCCAGGTCATCAGCGAAGACATCGGCATCAAGCTCGAAACCGTCACGCTCGACATGCTCGGTCGCGCCAAGAAGGTGCATATCGAGAAGGAAAACACCACGATCGTTGAAGGCGCCGGTAACACGGACGACATCAAGGGCCGTTGTGCACAGATCCGCGCGCAGATCGAGGAAACCACCTCGGACTACGACCGTGAGAAGCTGCAGGAACGTCTGGCCAAGCTGGCTGGTGGCGTTGCCGTCATCCGCGTCGGTGGCAGCACCGAAGTCGAGGTGAAGGAGCGCAAGGATCGCGTTGATGACGCGCTGCACGCAACCCGCGCTGCCGTTGAAGAAGGCATCGTTCCGGGTGGTGGTACGGCTCTTGCCCGCGCTTCCGTTGCCCTGAAGGACCTGTCCTTCCAGAACGACGACCAGCGCGTTGGTGCGGACATCATCCGCAAGGCCCTGCAGGCTCCGCTGCGTCAGATCGCGTTCAATGCCGGTGAAGATGGTGCTGTCATCGCTGGCAAGGTGCTCGAGATCAACGAGTACACGCACGGCTTCGACGCTCAGAACGCCGAGTACAAGGATCTGGTGGCCGCTGGCATCATCGATCCGACCAAGGTTGTCCGTACGGCTCTGCAGGATGCAGCTTCGGTTGCTGGCCTGCTGATCACCACGGAAGCCATGGTTGCCGAGAAGCCCGAGAAGAAGGCCGCTCCGGCCGGTGGCCCGGGTGGCATGGGTGGCATGGGCGATATGGATTTCTGATCCAGCGCCTTTCCATCGAGGTTACGAAAGAGCCGCCCTGTCGCAAGACAGGGCGGTTTTTTCATGGGTGGCGTACTGGCGAGATCACTGCCCGTAGGCTTCGTCACCTTAGGGGGACAGGTAAACGGGTCGGAATCGCAGCTTCGGACATGACCAGTCAGATTTGTAGCGTTGGTCCCCTCGATGGTCGCAGAGGCAGAGAACGTGCCGGATCAGGCAGGAAGTGATCCTCGTTCGACCGCATATCCGATCTGTGTTCCAGCTAGGAGAGAAGGCCGGATGAGCGCCGACGTGAGGACGGGCCGTCCCCGAAAGAAAGACCCGCCATCAAAGAGGGGCTGTCGCCTTATTTCTGGACGCCATCCATGGTGCCGATGAAGGGCAGGGGAGCGCCTGCGCTCAGATAGGTCGGCATGGTGCCTGACCAGCGATCAAGCGCCTTCTGCTGCAACAGCGCCGGCGTCAGGGATTGAGAGACCAGGCTATTGGCTTTTGCCTGCGCCTGCGAGGTCACCAATAGTGCCTGCGCCTGTCCCTGCGCTGTGGCGATGGCGGCGTCGGCTTGCGCCTTGGCCTGTACGACCTGCGCCTGCGCCGAAATCTGCGTCTGTTGCAGCGTATACTGGGCCTGAAGCGCCTGTTGCTGGGCGACCTGCTTGGCCTCAATGGCCTGTGCATAGGCCGTTGAAAAGGCGAAATTCGCTGTGTTCACCGAATGAATGGTCAGGTGGTAGGGCTGAAGCGACCGGATGATCAGATCCTTGATCTGCCCGTCAACCAGATCCCGCTTCGTGATGAGTTCCTCGGCGTTATAATTGGCCGTAATGGCCTTCACATCGTTCGAAACCGTGGGCTCAATGATACGGCGCGCGAGCATGTCCAGCGTGCGGAAATCACGATAAAAACCCGGGGCATCAGCCTGTGCGATGTGGAACGTTACCGAGACAGACGTGCGGACGTCCTGAAGGTCGTGCGTGGCAGCCTGCTCATGCGAGGTGATGGTCTGCGGCTGGGTCGAGACTGAAATGATCTTCTGATAGACCGGTATGGCGATATGCAGCCCGGGCTCGAGAGCGTTGGGCTGGACCGAACCGAAATTGGTCAGGATGCCGCAATAGCCTGAAGCGATCTGGTAGAATGGATTGAGCACAGCAACGATCGCGACAGCACCAAGGGCAACTACGCCAAACTTGATTATCCCTGAGGGCACCTGAACGGGTAGTCTTGATGGCGGCTGAGGAAAAGACATGTTGCTGCGGATCCCTGTGCAGTATTCGCCCCGTCATTGCGAGAGCGACGTTACTGTTACAGCCACGCTATGTAGCATCAAGTAACACTATCGTAACGAAAGGGCGGAGCGGCGGGGCGCGTCCAGTGTGCATCGCCAGTCACTGCATCGCTGTTGCCAGTCGACTACGCGTATACGATCTTGATGTGCTTCTCGTGCAGGTCGTTTCCGAAAGGCCGCGCCAGCCTCATTTGTCAGCCTTGCCACTGTTTGGTTCGGTCGAGCGCAGAGATAACGCGCCTGTCATGGATTTCTTGTGTTCGCCGCACTGCCATGATGCCGGTATTCCGGCTGGGGCAGCAGGCGTCACCGGCAGGAAAATGAGATGTCGGAACCTATGCCGTGATCCGGGCGCCGAATGAGCGCTCGATCTCGATCAGGCGCTGCTTGCGCCATAATCCGCCGCCATAGCCTGTCAGGGTGCCATCTGCGCCGATCACCCGATGGCACGGGATCATGAGCGCGATGCAATTGGCGCCATTCGCGCGTGCCACGGCCCGAACTGCACCCGGGTGGCCGATGGTGCGGGCAAGGGCGCTATAGCTACGTGTTTCGCCCGGTGGGATGTCCTGAAGGGCGCGATGAACCCGGCGCGTGAACTCGGATCCCGAGGGGGCGAGGGGTGTCTCGAAGCGGGCCGATACACCCGCGAAATAGGCGTCGAGTTCCGCATGTGCCTGCTCTGTCACCTGGGTTCTGCCGAGCCCGAGAGGTGATTTGAGCGCCGCTTGCAGGGCTTTGAGTTCGCGTGGGAGGGCCTTGCGATCAATGAATTCGAGAAGGTGCAGGTGACGCGTCGAGCATACCGCCAGCATGTCGCCCAGCGGCGTTGCAATCCAGCTGGCCTGAAGCAGGCCGCCCTGTTGCAGCGTGCCTGGCGCACAACCGATCAGTCTGGAAAAGGCCTCACGGAAGGCGCTGGCCGACTCAAATCCTGAGTCGAGCTGGGCCGCTATGACTGGCTCTCCCTGTGAGAGGGTCAGGAAGCCGTCGCGCAGGCGACGCTGCCGGGCCATATCCAGAAAGGTCATGTCAAAGTGCCGCTTGAAGCTGCGCCTGACAGTTGAGGGGTCCAGCCCGAGGGCCACGAGATCCTGCTCGTTCCAGCGCCGACCCGGATTGGCATCGAGCCTTTCGAGCAACCCGGCAATGAGGGGGTCATGAGCGGCGCCGCCCTGGAGCGGATGACATCGCTTGCAGGGGCGGAACCCGGCCTCGATGCAGCTGCGCACGCTGTCGCGAAAGGTGCAGTTGGTGGCGAGGGGTTTGCGTGCCGGGCATGTCAGACGGCAGAATATTCCCGTCGTTTCAACACACACGAAAACCCGTCCGTCATATCGGGCATCACGCGCAAGGAGCGCCTGATAGAGCGTGTCGTGGGAGGGAAGATCGAACAGCATGAGATGACCTTAACCCCTCCGTTCAAAACGTGAGGCCGGAAAACGGGCGTTTCATTTTTCTGCCTGTCTGCGATTGTTTCTGTCGAACACAGAGAAGATGTCGATCAGCCAATCCATGAAAACGCGTACGCGCGGTGGGAGCTGCCTGTTGCTGGGGTAGAGAAGCGTCAGGGGCGTCGGGGCCGGAGGAAATGCAGAAAGTACCTCGACCAGCGCGCCGCGTGCCAGTTCAGCCTCGAAGCGATAACGCGGCGCCTGGGCCAGACCAAGCCCGAGGCACGCTGCTGTCGCCGAGGATTCCGCGCCGGAAACGAGAAGCCGTGCCGGCAAGATACGCTCGACGAGCTGGCCGCCAACGCTGAATTCCAGCGGCAGGACCTGCTTCGTGCGGGACGAGGCAAAGCCGATCATGCAATGCCCGCCCAGATCATCCGGGTCACGGGGGGTGCCATGGCGGGCAAGATAATCTGGGCTGGCCACCGTGATTTCCGGAAGCAGGCAGAGCGGGCGGGCCATCATGTCGCTATCGGGCAAGGGGCCGCCACGAACCACACAATCCACGCCTTCACGCAAAAGATCGACGAGCCTTTCGCCTTCGCCCAGATGCACGGTAAGCCCCGGATGACGGGACAGGAAATCGGGAAGGGCGGGTAGGATAATGGTGCGTGCAAGATGCCCGACCGTATCGAGACGGATCACGCCGCTCAGCGCCGAGCCAATGGACCGGTCGGCCTCTTCGAGTGAAGCGACGATCGAGCGGCAATGAGCGTAGTAGAGTTTGCCTTCCTCTGTGGGCTGAACGTGACGTGTGGAGCGATGCAACAGCCTTGTGCCAAGACGACGTTCCAGCGCCTGGATGGCAGCGCTCGCAGCGGGACGAGAAACACCGCAGGAAGAGGCCGCAGCGCTGAAGCTGCCGCGCTCGATGACGCGCAGGAAAAGCTCGATACAGGCCAGTCTGTCCATGAGCGCGCCCCGCCGATTGTTCTGTTCTAGTGAATAATGATGACAGGAATGGGCGGCTTATCGCAAGCCAGTGCGCATGGTCTCCTCTGCGTATCGAAACGAGAGGATATCACCATGACTTCCATTCAACGCATCGCGCTTGTAACGGGCGGTAGCCGTGGCCTGGGCCGAGCCACCGTCGAGGCTCTCGCCCAGAGAGGCATCGGCGTCATTCTGACCTATCAGGGTAATCGGGAGGCGGCGGAGGCCGTTGTCGCTCTGGCAGAGCGATCCGGTGTAAAGGCTGCCACGCTCAAACTCGATATGGCCAGCAGCGACAGTTTCAGCGCCTTTGCCGGGCAGGTGAAGGACATTCTGGGCCAATGGGGCCTGTCTCATTTCAACTATCTGATCAATAACGCCGGCAGTGCCCATAATGGCGGCCTGGCAGATACCACCGAGGCCGAGTTCGACCGCATGTATGGCGAACATCTCAAGGGCCCATTCTTCCTGACGCAGGCGCTCTTGCCTTTGCTCGCGGATGGCGGACGTATTCTGAATATCAGCAGCGGCCTGACACGTTTCACCTTTCCGGGTCGCATCGTCTATGCCTCGATGAAGAGTGCGGTCGAGACCATGACGCGCTACATGGCGAAGGAACTCGGCCCGCGAGGCATTACGGTCAATGTCGTGGCACCCGGCGCCATACAGACCGATTTCTCCGGTGGCGCCGTGCGCGACAATCCCGAGATTGCCCGTCATATCGCCCAGAACATAGCGCTGGGGCGTGTCGGCCAACCTGATGATATCGGCCCGATGATCGCCTCGCTTCTTTCGGACGATAACCGTTGGGTCAACGCGCAGCGCATCGAGGTGTCTGGCGGCCAATCCCTCTGACGATGTCGTCGCCGCATTGATTACCTGGGCTGAAGCCATCTCGGGCACGGAGTTGGCCTGAGCGAGCGTGGGTTGTCGTGCGGCGCCACGTTGCATCTTTCTCGGCTAGTCGTGGCGCGACGGCTTTCTGGAACGGGGGAGGGGATCGTCCATTCACCTCCCGATTCAGGGTCAGGCCCGTCGCATTTCACTCTGGAACGCATTGTGTCAAAAAGTATTAACTAACGACCAAAAGTAATATTTGAGTTCAAATTACAACGTTAGTAAGTAACTATGTGGCAAAAATACAATATGACGAGTTGATGACTCGTGATTCCAAATATGCCTCTGGACGTAATTTCGTTTGTGAAATCTTTTCGGCCTCAGAACGCCTTTTGGAGGTCGAAAACACGATGAACATGATCAAGAACAAGCGGCGATTGCTGCTTGTCTCCACAGTTGGTGCAGGTGTGCTTCTCGGGCAGGCGCAACTCGCCCACGCTGCCCAATCTGCCGCTGTATCCTCACACAAGGCCCATAAGCGCACGGCCAAAAAGACCACTGTCGCTGCGCGGAACCAGGCGACAACCGCTCCGGCAGCCTCGGCTTCGCCGCTTGTCCGCCCTGCCGCGCAGGGCGTAGGCGTCCGTTCGATCTCGGCCAGCAACGACACATTCGCGCCGGTTTCCGGTCGTGGGGCGCGGGGTGGCAGTGAAAACATCGTGGTAACCGGTTCGGCGCTCAGCACCTCGAACAACGCCAATGCCAACCCGGTCCAGATCGTGACGTCCAAACAGATCCTGCAGACAGGCGCCACCACGGTAGGCGATTATCTGCAACGCCTGCCTTCTGTCGGTTCGTCGGGCACCTATAATTCGCAGACGAACGGTACGGGCGGGTCGTCCTGCGTGGATCTGCGTAACCTTGGCCAGAACCGCACGCTGGTGCTGATCGATGGCAAGCGCACCACGCTCAACGGCAATAACAGCTGCGTCGATCTGAACACGATCAACGTCTATCAGGTTCAGAGCATCGAAATCCTCAAGGATGGCGGCTCCGAACTCTATGGTGCCGACGCCGTTGCGGGCGTGATCAACATCAAGATGCGCCATGACCTGAATGACGCGAACATTACCGTTCGCGGCGGGATTACCGATGTCGGTGACGGCCAGACGGGTCAGATTTCCGGCTACAAGGGCTGGAACTTCGATCACGGCAAGGGTAACGTGACACTGTTCGGGTCATACATGACCAAGAGCGGGATCATGCAGCGCAACCGCGCCTGGTCACGCAATGTGCAGACCAACGACCCGACTGACGCGTCCGACCTGCTGTTCGGGTCGTCGATACCGACGTCAGGCAAGTATTTCACCGATTCAGGGACATATATCCCCAATGCCAGTGGGACCGGCTACCATACGGCAACCTCTGCGGAACGCTATAATTATGGCTCGCAGCAATCCCTGACCAATTCGCTGCAGAATTCGACGCTGTCTTTCGACGCGCATTATGACGTGAACAGCCATTTCACGCCCTATGCCAATTTCCAGTACAGCCACCGTACCTCCAGCACCACCTTGGCGCCGGAGCCGATGACGGGCAGCATCTACCCGTCCAACCTGCCGTCCAGCCTCGTGATCCCGGCCGATGCGCCATACAACACGTTTGGCGAAGACGTGCTGATGTACAAGCGTTACGGCGAATGGGGCAACCGTCGTACCGAGACAGCAACCGACACCTACACCGCCATTGCAGGCGCCAAGGGCGAGATCACCCATGGCTGGATGTACGATCTGTCCTACACCTATGGCTGGAACCAGGTAACGTCGCAGATGTCGGGTGTGGGCAACTATGCCAAGCTCCTGCAGGAATACGGTCTGCAGCAGGTCGATCCGACCGATTCAAGTTCCGCGCTCGTTTATAACCCGTCGGTCTGTCAGGCCTCTGCCGGTTGTGTGCTGTCCGATCCGTTCAAGCCCCTTTCCTCGGCGGCTGCGGCTTATTCGAACTACACGAGCCATGATCATTACTATTACCAGCTGCGTGACCTGAACCTGCGTATGCACAACAACCATGTTGCCACCATGCCCTGGAAGGGCGGCGGCGATCTGGGCTTTGCACTGGGCATGGAACATCGTGGCGAGCAGCTTGCCTATCATCCTGATGCTGTTGTGGCGTCAGGCGACACGCTCACCAACTCGGCCTCCTATACCGGCGGTGGGTTCAACGTCACGGAAGGGTATCTCGAAGGCAAGGCGACGCTTCTACGCGACGTCTTCCTCGCCAAGGATCTGACCATCGATGCGCAGGGGCGCTATTCGTCCTACAGCACCTTTGGTGGCACCAAGAACTGGAAGGCCTCGATCAACTGGGCGCCGATCCGCGATATCCGTTTCCGCGCAACCATTGGCAGCTCCTATCGCCAGCCGAATGTGTATGAGCTCTATTCAGGTGGCAGCCTTGGTTACGCCTCGGCAACCGATCCCTGCGCCCAGGCCAGCTCCTATGGCTCGCTCTCGGCCAATGTCGTGGCCAACTGCGCCAAGCAGGGCATCAACACGTCAACCTTCGTTGCAGCAAACTCAGGTCAGGTGCCGACGCTTTATGGCGGTAACGCCTCGCTGAAGCCGGAAACCGGCCGCACCTATACAATCGGTACGGTGATCACACCGCGCTGGGTGCCGGGTCTTTCCGCTTCGGTGGAATACTGGCATTACACGATCAAGAACATGATCTCGTATCTGAGCTCACAGTATATTCTTGACCAGTGCTACACAGGTGCCAGCACCAATTACTGCAACAACATCACGCGCGTCTCGAGCACGAGCCAGCTGAACTCTGTGACGGACTACTATGCCAATATCGGCGGTCTGCGCACGAGCGGTATCGATTTCGACCTTGATTATCGTATCCGTGTAACACCCAAAGATGTGGTGACGCTGGGCAACAACTTTCAGCAGCTCATCAGCTATCTGCAGCAGAACGAGCCGGGCGGACAGTGGTACAACTATGCCGGTCGTCTGATGTACCAGTCGGGCACAGGCCAGCCGCGCGTGCGCGACTACGCCACGGTCAACTGGCAGCATGGCAACTGGGGTGTCACCTATATGATGAAATATACGGGTGGCATGGTGTGGAACAACGGATCTCAGGATCTGAGTACGGCCCTTGGTTATGGACGCTACAAGACCCCCGGCGTGTTCTCGCATGATCTGACGATTGATTATCGTCTGAACAAGTGGACGTTCCAGGCCGGTGTGAACAACCTGTTCGACAAGCAGCCGCCCTTCGTGGCCGATGCCTCGACCAACAGTGCTGCCGGTCTTTATGGCGATCTTTATTATGGCCGCTATGTATTCCTTCAGGCCGGGGTCAATTTCTGACCCTGCCCCACGGATGGTGCGCCTCGTGTAACGGGGCGCGAACTCCCTGTGTTAGAGGCCGCCGGACCTTAGGTTCGACGGCCTTTTTCTATTGTGCAATGTGTTGCATGTCTGGCTGCGCGAAGGCTGCCCGCCTTACAGGCGATAGGATTCATTTCCGGTCACGATGGGCGTCCGGGCTTCGCGGTAGTTGCTGCCGCTGCGTGCACGATGATCCTCGATGACCGAATAGACCAGCCCCCCGCTTTCAGCATCGAATACCCTGTGAGGGTGAGCATTTCTGATCGGGTAGATTGCCTTGGTATAGGCGTGCGGGCCCGTGATATTGAATGTCGTGACCGCGCCCGCGCCATGCACCTCGGGGCGGTAGGCCAGGATCTTGGTCATCACGAGCTGGATCACCCGCCTCAGATAGGGATGACCGGGCCGGGCGATAAGAAACCATTGCTGGTATTCTCCACCCTGAACATAGGCAATCGAGGCGCCAATGCCCCATCCCTTGTGCAGTCCGGAGCCTGATATGTTCCATTGCGAAATCAGATACGTATCATCCGCGCGTATCATCTCATCCAGCGGACGTGACGTCGTCGATTTGAGGTCGAGATAAACCCCACCCAGCTTGTAAATCAGCAGATAACGGAAGAAATCGGCCTTGGCGGCGCCGTATTCCCCGCCAATCATCAGGTATATTTTCAGCACGTCCCAGCCATAATGCTCGGATATGAAATCGAAACGTGCAGCCTCGTCCCATAGCCTCAGTGACCACCCCGGGTTCATCCGGGCCGTGCGCTCGATATTGGCTGTGATGGCGGGGTCCAGCGTTGCCAGATCATTGCAGATGTAATGCAGCAATCGCGGCACGGGCTCGGATGATATCAGTGCTGGCGCAATGACCGGGAAGCGGCGCAGGCTGAGGCAAACGAGTTCGCTCCAACTGGCGCGTTCCATGAGCAGGTCGCGGGAGCCGTCAGGGGCGTGAGACCAGATGGCGCCGGAGGCATCGCGCAACTGATACACAGCGGGCGCTGTCTGATGCAGGTTCCACCCGGCAGGTGCATTGAGCAACAGGCGGCGTTGGGGATCGATGCCAAGCATGGTTTGCCCAGCGTCCTCCAGAACCGTGCCTCGAATGGGACTGTCTGTATCCGGCGTGGGGCTATCCATTGCCCCGGTTGCTCCCATTCCGGGCGTTCCTGTCCCGGCGGCCCCCATCTCGGGAGTCTCTCTCCCGTTGGGGATGAGGACATCCCCGAACATGGTTACGAGGGCTGTGTCAGACATCGTGCGGATCACTTTCCGTTACGGCGTGGGGCTCGTGAGGGAGGAACTCCCCGATTTGCCGCACCGCCTGCGCGAGGCTTACACGCTCGACAGCGACTCCTTCAGGAAAGGCGGAGAGAAGGCGTGAGGGCATGCGTCGATCGAGAATGACGAATACCCCGCGGTCATCGCCCTTGCGTATCAGCCGGCCAAAAGCCTGACGCAGTTTCATGCGCGTGAGACGGTCGTCGTAATCGCGCGGGTCGTCGGGGGAGAGCGCCTTGCGCCGCTCACGATGCAGGATATCGGGGCGTGGCCAAGGTGTACGCTCGAACACGACCAGACGCAGCGCCTGACCCGGCACATCCACGCCGTCGCGCATCGCATCGGTGCCGAGCAGGCAGGAATGAAGCTCGGTGCGAAAGATATCGACCAGGGTGGCGTTATCCATCGTATCGACATGCTGCGCGTAAAGCGGCAGGCCTGCTTCCTCCAGCGGTGCCGCAATCCGCTGATGCACGGCGCGCAGACGGGAGATGGCGGTAAACAGCCCCAGCGCACCGCCTTCCGACGCCAAGAAAAGCAGCCTGTAAGCGCTTGCCAGCGCATCGAGATCATTCGGTGGAACATCCGTGACGATCAGCGCGCGTGTCTGGCTGGCGTAGTCGAATGGGCTGAGCAGCGAAGCCCGCACGGGTGGCTTGATGAAGTGCGGCGTACCCAGTCGCGTCTCGGCTGCCTGCCAGCCCTGTTCGACCAGACGGGGGTCGGGGCCGCTCTCGCCCTGCGGGGGCGTCTGGTCACGCAATGTGGCCGAGGTGATCAGAATACCATGCGCCGGCCCCTGCATGACCGAGGCAAAGGGAATGGTCGGGTCGCGCCAGTGACGGTGCAGACCGATATCGCGCTCGCCCGGACGGCCGGGGACATATTCGAGCCTGATGAGATCGATGAATGCACTTCCCGATTCAGGCGTGTCGCCCAGCACGGTATCGAGCATGGCAATCCAGCCCTCTACACGCGAGATGGCCCGCCGGCGGATAGAGCGTATCATGGCCTCGATACGCAGCCTCTGTGCCGCTTCCAGCGCGTCATCCGGCTCGCTCAACAGAGCCTTGAGTCGCTCGACGAGGGTTTCGAGCGGCGTGAGCAGGCGTCGTAGCGCCGTATCGAAAGGGTCTGCCGCCCCCCTGAGTGTATCACCTGCGGGGTGGAGCTCACATTCGGACGTGTCCTGTCCCGCTGCGCCAATACGGCGGGCTTCGAGCTGGGCTCTGAGCGCACGGAAAAACTGCTCGGCGCTGTTGGTGATCAGCTCCGGCACTTCCGGCTCCGTCGCGTCATCCTCGCCATTGAGGCGACCGAGCCAGCCCGGTGCGGGCAGGGCATGGGCCGCGGAAAGAATGGCATCCAGCGGCGATTCCAGCGCCGGGGAGGTGGCGACGAGGTCCTCCAGTCGCCGGCGTAATCCGCGCGCCCGCGAGCGGCTGCCCTCGGCGCCGAGCAGCCAGCGTCGCAGCTCTGCCGCCTCCAGTCCCGAAAGGGCGAGCGAGAACGCGCTATCTGCCGCCTCGGGCAGGTGATGCCCCTCATCGAAGAAATAGCGCGTTGGAAGCTGGTCCTCATCAGGCACATCGTCGCGTGCAAGGCTGGCCCAGCTTGCCTGCGACAGTACAAGAGCATGATTGGCGATCACGAGATTGGCGCCGCGTGCCCGACGAATGGAATGTTCGACAAAACAGGTCTGATAATGTGGGCAGGCGCCGTGGATACACTCGCCCCGTCTGTCAGCCATCCCATAGATCGTGCTGGTGCCGAAGATATCGCCAAACCAGCCCGGCAGGTCTCCCCCCATCAGATCGCCATCTTCGGTCGCTTCGGCCCAGCGGGCCAGCATGGACAGGCCGACAAGTGCAGCAGGTGAGGGGTTGGGCCTCGACGCCAGCGTGTTGACTGCGTCTTCCATGTTCAGAAGGCAGAGATAGTTTTCCCGTCCCTTGCGCAGAACGACTGTATTTCGGCGTTCGGCATCATCGGGATAGAGGCGGTGCAGTTCCTGCTCGATCTGCCGTTGCAGATGCCGCGTATAGGTGGAAATCCAGACCGGTCCATCATTTTGTTCGGCCCAGACGCTTGCCGGTGCGATATAGCCAAGCGTCTTGCCTGTCCCGGTTCCGGCCTCCGCCAGCACGATTTCCGGTATCCCGAATCCTTCGCGTGGGGCGAGGGCGTGGGTCACGGCCGAGGCATAATCGGCCTGTCCCGGGCGCGTCTCGGCCTTGTCACCCAGAATGGCCGAGAGGCGTGCCCGCGCCTCGACGGGGCTGACGGGGCGGCTTCCCGGCGGTGGTCGTTGCGCCATCTCCTCCCAGCGCGGCAGACGCCGCCAGACGCGCAACGCCTCGTAGGGATGGCGCTGTGTTAAAGGAGTTGCCGCCAGTTCCGTCTCGACGAACGCGGCCCAGGCCCAGCCTGCACGGGAGAGAAGAGGGAGCAAAGCCCGCATGGTGTCAGCCTCGCCCGTCTCTGCCAGACGGGTGAGGCTCTGGCGCAGCGTTTCGAGAAGCTGATGCAGAAAATCGGCCTCGCACGGGTCGGGGGCCATCACCCCCAACGCCAGCGCCATACCCCGAGGGGTCGGCACGACAGGGCGTGTGGGAAAGAGAAACAGGAACAGTTCGAGCAGATCGAACCACGGTACGACCTGACCCGGTGGTGTGAGACCCAGTCGCCTGATTGTGGCCGGACCATGAATCAGCAGCGGCGGCGGGAGCGTCGCCAGCAGCTGTGCCGCCTCATTCGCGTCGAGGGAGAGAAGCTCGCCATCCGGTGTCAGAACCGAAGCCCGCGCTCTGGTCGTTACAAGGGCAGGGGCATCATAAGGTAAGGCGCGGGAGGGTGTGGGCATCACACTGACCATAGACGCACTCGCGCTTGCCCGCCAGCAGGGCGTTTCCTTCGCCATATGCGACCTGGAGCGGGGCGGAATGGGCGCGTTGGGCAGCCCGCGGCCAAAGAGGCCTAACGCCAACTTGCTTGACCCGGGGCGGAACTATTTCTAGTTTTCGACCAATCATGTCCAGCATTGCAAAAAACAACGCCTCCCTCACTCCAGACGCCCTCGACCTGCCAAAAGCATGGCCGTTCGAGGAGGCGCGAAAAATCGTGGCCCATGTCGAGGCACGAGGCGGCGATGCTCCGGCCCTGCTCGAGACCGGTTATGGCCCGTCCGGCCTGCCCCATATCGGCACTTTCGGTGAAGTCGCACGCACGACCTGGGTGCGTCTGGCCTATGAACGCCTGACGGGTCGCAAGACACGTCTGCTGGCTTTCAGCGATGACATGGATGCGCTGCGCAAGGTTCCGGGCAATGTCCCCAATCAGGAGATGCTGGCGCAGCATCTCGGCCTGCCGCTGAGCCGTATCCCTGATCCGTTCGGCAGATTCGAGAGTTTCTCGGCGCATAACAACGCGATGCTGTGCGAATTCCTCGACCGTTTCGGCTTCGAGTACGAGTTTGCCTCTGCAACCGATTATTACACATCGGGCCGTTTTGATGCGGCGCTGCGTCGTATGCTTGAGGTGCATGACGAGGTCGTGGCGACCATTGCGCCCACGCTGGGTGCCGAACGTCGCGCGACCTATTCGCCTGTGCTGCCCATTCATCCGCGCACAGGTCAGGTCATGCAGGTGCCCGTGACCAGGGTCGATCCGATTGCCGCCACCGTGCAGTGGCAGGATCCCGAGACGGGTGAGAATTTCGAGACCTCCGTGCTGGGTGGTCACGCCAAGATGCAGTGGAAGGCCGACTGGGCCATGCGCTGGTACGCTTTGGGCGTGGATTACGAAATGTCAGGCAAGGACCTGATCGATAGCGTCAAGCTGTCCAGCAAGATCTGCCGTATCCTTGGCAAGGCCCCGCCCGCGGGACTGACCTATGAGCTGTTTCTCGACCAGAACGCCCAGAAGATCAGCAAGTCCAAGGGGAACGGTCTGTCGATCGAGGAATGGCTGCATTACGCGCCGCCCGAGAGTCTGGCGCAGTACATGTTCAATCAGCCGACACGCGCCAAGCGCCTGTTCTTCGATGTCATCCCCCGTGCCATGGACGAGTATCTGGCCAATCTGGACAAGGCTGTCGAGACGGAAGACGAGACCACGCTATGCGCGAACCCGGCCTGGTTCATTCATGGCGGCACGCTCGACAAGGGGCTTTCAAGCCCGGTCTCGTTCACGGCCCTGCTGAATCTGGCCTCGGTCGCCAACGCCGAGACCAGCGATACCCTCTGGAAATTCCTGCGCCGTTACGACCCGAGCCTCTCGCCGGAAACGCACCCCTATGTCGATCGTCTGGTCGGCCATGCTCTGGTGTATTTCAAGGAGTTCGTCCGCCCGGCCAAGACGTTCCGTGCCCCGACCGATCTGGAGCGCGTTGCCCTGCAGGATCTGGCGGACGCCTTGAAACTGGCAGACCCCGGACTATCTCCTGTTCAGGTTCAGGATATCGTCTTTGAAATTGGCAAGAAACATCAGATCCAGCCGCTAAGGGCGTGGTTCGGGTGTCTCTACGAGGTGTTGCTCGGGCAGACCGAAGGACCGCGCTTTGGTATCTTCGCTTCGCTTTTCGGCCTGCCGGAAACAGTGGCGCTGATCGAAAATGCCCTTGCCCGCGATGTTGCCGTGGCTGATGCCAAAAACTGACAGGTGAAGAGACGATCAGCAGCCTTGATTGAGGGTTCATGACCGTTCAGGAACAGACAACACCCTGCTGTGAGGAAGGCGAGGCCAAACCTGCGAGCCCTTGGCGACGCGTGGCCTGTCGTCTTCCAGCGCTGCTGGGGCTCATTCTTCTGGTGGCGGCGATCTACGTTATCCAGAAAGAGCTCAAATCGCTCTCTCTCGCCCAGATAAGGGGCGCTCTTCAGGCCATACCGGCACAGGCCTTGCTGGCTGGGGTAGGCTGCACCTTCCTGTCCTATTTCATCCTGTCTTTCTACGACCGGCTGGCCTGTTATCATATCGGGTCAAAGCAGTCGTTCCTACGCACAGCCTTTGCGGCGTTCTGTTCCTACGTGCTGTCGCATAATCTGGGCTGCTCGGCCATATCCGGCGCTGCCGTACGTTTTCGGCTCTATCGCAACTGGGGGGTGTCGCCCGGCGGCATCGCCCAGATTATAGCCTTTTGTTCCACCACCTATCTGCTTGGTGCGATGGCGCTCATAGGCGGCGTGTTCCTGTTCGAGCCCGGCCATATCCCGCTTGTGGCCCATCTACCCCATCTGGTCCTGCAACTGGGTGGTGCAGCGGCTTGGTTCTGCGTGCTCGCCTATCTCGGCGTTTCACTGCGATATCGCCAGATGCGCATCTGGCGTTACACGCTCGACGTGCCGGGTTTTCGCGTGGCTATGGCGCAGGTCATTGTCAGCGCCGCCGACATGGCGATGACAGCGATGATTGCCTATGTCCTGTTGCCTCCCGAAGCGGCAATCGGCTTTTCGGCATTTCTCGCCATCTACATTGCCTCCTACACTGCCGGTCTGGTCGCGAGCGTGCCTGGTGGACTGGGCGTGTTCGACGGCGCAATGCTGCTGGCGCTTGGGCCCTATCTGCCCACCCCGCAGATCCTTGGCGTTATTCTTACTTTCCGCCTGTTTTATTACATTATTCCGCTCTTTTTGGCGGGGGGCATGTTTGCCGTTCATGAGCTGTTTCTACGTGGAGATGCGGCCTGGGCGCGGCGCCGCGGCGGAGCAGCGGCGGGTGCGTTTGCACGGCGGCCAAGTCAGGTGGTGCGTGAGTCCGAGGCCGATTTTTCGGTCACGGTCGCGACTGGTGTGGTGGCCGGCACTGGCATATTGCTCGTGTTCTACGCTGTGGCCGTTCCTGCACCTCTACTTGGCACGCCATTCACCCATCTCATGTTGCAGCTGGCAGAATTCCTTTTGTGCCTGACCGGGGTGATGCTCGTGGGGGTTGCCGCAGGGCTGGCGCAGCGCGTGACTGCGGCCTGGCGGGCGGCGCTTACGCTATTGGGCGTTGCCATTCCACTGGTCATCCTGCGGCAGGGGCCTCTGGCGATTCCGCTTTGTCTGATGATGGTGATGTTCCTCATCGCGCCGTTTCGGTCGTGCTATTATCGAAAAGCGCGGCTCTTCGCCGAACCGCTGAGCCCAACGCTCATGGCGCCGGTCACGCTCTGGATCATCAGCCTCGGCAGCGTGGGGCTGTTTGCCCTGCGCCATCATCTCGGCCATGCATGGTGGCGCTCGCTGATCTATGATGCGCATACCTCGGTCGTTCGCTGGGCGCTCGGCATTTCGGCTCTGCTCGGCATTGTGGCCGTCATTCAGATGCTGCGTCGAAGCCACGTTCTGGTGCGTCCCTGGGACAAGGAGAGCGAGACGCTCTACCGCAACCTGGCTCACGCCCTTGAGGAGCTTGGTCCTCGTCGCCCGAGCGGGCTGATTTTGAATGACAACGGACGTGCCGGAATCCCGTTTCTGCGCACGGGTCAGTTCATCATCGGTGTTGGAGATCCTGCCGGCGCGGAGACAGAGTGCATTGCCGCGATCTGGCGTCTGCGCGATCTCGCCCTTGAAGAGGGGCGTCATCCCGTGTTCATCAAGGTGGGTCAGGCGCTTCTTGGGGTCTATCATGACATCGGCATGACGGTCTGCCCCAACGGTCCGGGCGAAACCGGGGCGCTGTGTTGCCTCGCGCAGGATCTGCAGGCGGTCAAGGCGGTGCTGGGCAGTGAGCACAGGCGGCTCAAACGCCTCCTGCACACAAGACGTTTCCTGTCGGTCAAGGCCCGTGCCGATCGGGCCGGGTGATGCACCTGCCCCATGTGTTGACGCAACAGGTCAGGATCAGCGACGTAACGGCCATCTGGCTGATGGCTTATTCGGCGTTGTTCTCGATCGTCAACCCTCTGGGCGCCTCGCTTATCTTTGCGCAAACGACCCTGGGTCGCCCACGAGCACAGGTGGTCCGTCTGGCCCGGACCGTCGGGTTCTATTCCTTCATCATTCTGATGGTTTCGGTGTGGCTAGGTGGATGGATCCTCAGTTTCTTTCGGATCACCATTGATGCCCTGCGCGTGTCTGGTGGCCTCGTTGTCGCCTCGCGTGCATGGGCGCTTCTGTTGGCGCCAGAGGAGAGTGAGGCGCGCAAGGAGCGGCAGGTTTTCGACCATGATACTGCCAACGCGGATAACGACCTGGGAGACAGGGCGTTTTTCCCTCTGGCCATGCCCTTTACCGTGGGGCCTGGCAGTATTGCCGTGGCCATTGCCCTGAGTTCGGGTCGTACCCTTGGTGCCTCGGCCGCCAGCTACATCATCGGTTTGTCTCTTGCGGTACTTGCCGTCTCCCTGACCGTGGTCATTTTCTACACCTATGCCGAGCGCATCGTCAGTTCACTTGGTCGCACCGGGGCGCGCATCGTAAGCCGTCTCGCTGCCCTCATTCTGCTTTGTATCGGTATCCAAATTCTGTTCGCGGGGCTGGAGGGGTTCGTTGTTTCGACACTCAAGCATATGCGCCAACTCAATTTGCTGAACTGAACCTAGTTGGGCAAACGGGCAAGGCTTTCAGGCCAAGGCGTTGCGTATCTCATGGCGCAGGGCAGGGATGACCTCCTCACGGAACCAGGGCGCCCGTTTTTCCCACACACCCGTTCGCCATGACGGATGCGGGAGCGGAAAGTAACGGGGCAGATAATCCCGAAAGTGACGCACACGATCCGTTACGGATCCACGCCCCAGCGTGTAATGCTGGCTGTAGGAGCCAACCAGCAGGATCAGCCGCAGCTCCTTCAGATGCCCGAGAACCTGGTCGCGCCATGCAGGCGCGCATTCCGGACGGGGTGGCTTGTCACCGCCATTCGGCAGGCGACCGGGATAGCACAGCCCCATGGGCAGAATGGCGACTTTGGCCGTGTCGTAAAAATCCCCCTCGGAGAGAGCCATCCATTCTCGCAGACGTCGCCCCGAGGGATCGTAGAACGATTTGCCACTCTCATGGGCAATGGTGCCGGGCGCCTGGCTCGCGATGAGGACACGCGACGTTGGCGAGACATGGATGAGCGGTTTGGGGCCGAGGGGCAACGAGGCTTCACAGATACGGCACGCTCTGACACGCGTTACCAGATCTGCGAGGCTCTCCTGAGGTTTCAGGGTTGGCAACTCAGAAAGACCATGCTTCAAGTGGCGGCAAGGTGCCGGGTGTCAGCGCGTACTCGGCGCAGGTTTCGTAATGAGGCGTATCGCCCCCCCTGTGGGAACGGAACAGCACAAAGTGCTCCGTCATGACGGGCTTGCCGCGCATCAGATTGTTCCCCTGGATCCAGCGGATGACCTCGGCTCCCGGATCGCCGTCAAAAACGCCAAGAGTGATATGAGGCATAAACCGCTTCTTCTCGAGAGCAACACCGCACCGCCTCAGGGCGGTATCGATCTTGCCCTGCAGGGTCATCAGGCTGCTGGAGGGCGCCACGCCTGCCCAAAGGCGCGACCGGGTGCCCTGTGTTGCAATACCCACGCCACTCGGTTCGATCTGGACGGGCGTGGTGGTGATGGCGGCCAGCGTATGGTCAAGCTCCTCCATCATCGGCCGAGAGCGGATATCGCCGATGAAGCGCAGGGTGAGGTGATAGGTCTCCGGTGGGTGCCATGTCACACCGGCGATAGGACGGCGCAGGGACGACAGAAGACGCTTGTGCTCGCTGGCAAGATCGAGAGCAGTGAACAGACGCATGAACACTTCCTGTCAGGCGTGATGAGCCGAGAGTGGCCCTTTGGCGGAAGGATATCCCCGCAGGGACCGGATCAGAGAGGGTAGGCGCAGAGCCGACATGCGGGATGCGGCGTGGGGCGCGGAATGAGGGGGGGGGAGTCAATTCAATAGCGTATGAGATCCGTTCTGTCGTAACGTCACAGCCTATAACGCACCGCGTCGCAGCGGTTTCGGCAAGGGCGGTGAATGTATCTTAGAATGTCGTTCCTCGCGGCCGACTTGACCACTATGCTAAAAGCGCCACATTGAAGAAACAAAAGGCCAGTCCGGCCAAATCTCAGGAAAGGGTGTCATGGCTTTCGTTCCAAATTCTCGATCTGGTAATACCTCGGGTAACACCGGAGCCGCCAGGGTCGATACGGTCGATGCCGGTTTGCGCGCCTACATGCTCAGCGTTTATAACTGGATGACAGCGGGGCTGGTGGTGACCGGTTTCGTGGCATATGCCGTAGCCGAAACCTCATTGCGGGACCTCTTCTTCCAGCAGGTTCTGACGCCGGGTGGCATCCTGACCCGCCCGACGGGGCTGGGAATGCTCACGATCTTCGCCCCGCTGGCCTTCGTCATGGTCATGTCATTCGGTGTGAACCGCCTGTCGCGTCAGGCTGCGCAGGGCCTGTTCTGGGCTTTCTGCGCCGTGATGGGCGCTAGCCTGTCGAATATCTTGATCGTCTATACCCATACATCCGTGGCGAGTACGTTCTTCGTCACCGCGGCAACGTTTGCGGCGATGTCTCTGTGGGGCTACACGACCCGCCGTGATCTCAGTTCGCTTGGCTCGTTCCTGTTCATGGGGCTTATCGGTCTGGTCATTGCCAGCCTGGTCAACATGTTCCTCCACAGCCCCGCCATGTCATTCATGGTGAGCCTGATCGGTGTGGTGCTGTTCACGGTGCTGACAGCGTTCGACACGCAGCGTATCCGCGCAACCTATCAATACTACCTGTCCTATGTGGGGCCGGAGGAAATGGGCAAGCGCAGTGTTTACGATGCGCTTTCGCTTTATCTGAATTTTATCAACCTCTTCACCTTTTTGCTCCAGTTCATGGGCGTTCGTAATAATAACAACAGCTGACTACTGATCTAGATCAATCGTTTATTTGAGGGGGTGTGTCACAGGCGCGCCCCTTTTTATTTATTCAGACTATTTCGGTCTGGATAACTTGTTATTTCTGTCTGAACTGAATCTAAAAAATCCGCAATGAATTGCGGCAGAATAGCGATAATGTACGCTAAAGCCCTGATTCTAAAGACGAACACTTGTGTTCAAATTGTGAACAGCCCCATGAAAAGTCTTGATCAGTGCTTGCTTTGCAGACCAATCGGGCGGAAACAACAGAACAGAGCTGGGCGCTGATGCCCAGCGTGCAGGCAGGCGGTTGATCAACCGGTCGATCGCCTTGCCGAAGCAAGGCGAGGCAAGGATGAGACGTGTCGTGGTCGGAGCGTTCAGAGCCACCGGCAGACGTAACGTTACGTCTTCATACGATCCCGGTCGTATGATGATGTCACGTTGCGGCGCGATACGTATCGTTCACTGGAATAGGAGAGATGGATGACATCCCCTGAAGGTGTTGTCGCCATGTTCGACCAAGCCGTGGTCGGGTTCAGCGGCAGCGTAGCGCAGCCAAAAAGCTTGACGGTCGGTTCAACGAGCGGGGCAGACAATGAACAATAGACTCTTGCCGAAGTTGCGGCGGCTTCTGCCGCTGGCGCCGGCGTTTTTCCTCTCCGGTTGTACGCTCGATCTCCTCGATCCGCGTGGCCCGGTTGGGCTTCAGAACCGTAACGTCATCCTGATCGAACTGGGTGTGATGCTCTGCATCGTCATCCCCGTCATCATCATGACACTGTACTTCGCCTGGAAGTATCGCGAGAGCAACACATCGGCCGAGTATCTGCCGAACTGGGATCACTCGACGAAGATCGAATTCTTCGTCTGGGGCATCCCGGCTGTTGTGATCGTCATCCTCGGCGCGATCGCGATCATCACGAGCTATACGCTCGACCCCTATCGCCCGCTGCATTCGGCTGAGGCGGCAGGGCGCAAGCCTCTGAATGTCGAAGTTGTCGCACTCGACTGGAAATGGCTGTTCATCTACCCCGACCAGGGTGTTGCAACGGTCAACCAGCTTGCAGTGCCGGTCAATACGCCGATCAACTTCCGCATCACCTCTGACTCGGTCATGACGTCGTTCTTCATCCCGCGTCTGGGCTCGCAGGTGTACGCCATGGCTGGCATGCAGACGCAGCTCCATCTTCTGGCCAGTGCGCCGGGCGATTACCTGGGTGAAGCAGCGCACTACACGGGTCGCGGCTTCTCTGACATGAAGTTCCGCACGCTTGCTATGACGGATGAGGATTTCAACCAGTGGGTGGAAAAGGTGAAGGGCGCGTCTGACTCGCTCGACTCAGCCGACTATCCGCAGGTTGCCGCTCCGCAGGAAGCAGCACCGGTCAAGTATTTCGCGCATGTTCAGCCGAACCTCTTCGACAGCATCGTGGCCAAGTATAACAACGGTATGGTCATCGACAAGTCGACGGGTCAGGTCATGCACATGCAGTCCGCCATGTCCGACATGCAGATGAAGGAATAGGGACACATGCTAGGTAAGTTAACACTTTCGGCGATACCGCTGGATGTGCCCATTCTCGTCGGCACGTTCTCAGGTGTTGTTATCGTCGCGCTCGCCGTCTTGGGTGCCATCACCTATTTCGGCAAATGGGGCTATCTGTGGCGTGAATGGCTGACCTCGGTCGACCACAAGCGTCTGGGCATCATGTACATCGTACTGGCCCTCGTCATGCTGTTCCGCGGCTTTGCCGACGCCATCATGATGCGCAGCCAGCTCGCTCTGGCCTATAATGGTAACCCGGGCTATCTGCCCCCGCACCATTACGACCAGATCTTCTCCGCCCATGGCACCATCATGATCTTCTTCATGGCCATGGCGTTCATGACGGGTCTGCTCAATGTCATCGTACCGCTGCAGATCGGCGCACGCGACGTGGCCTTCCCGTTCCTGAACTCGCTGAGCTTCTGGATGACCACGATCAGCGCTGTTCTGATCAACGTCTCGCTCTTCATTGGTGAATTCGCTCAGTGCGGCTGGCTGGTCTATCCGCCGCTGTCCGAGCAGCAGTTCAGCCCTGGCGTTGGTGTGGATTACTACATCTGGGCCGTGCAGCTTGCCGGTGTCGGTACGTTGCTGACTGGCGTGAACTTCTTCGTCACCATCGTGAAGATGCGCGCTCCGGGCATGGGCTGGATGCAGCTTCCCGTTTTCACCTGGACGGCTTTCGTCACGGTCGTTCTGATCATGGCAGTCTTCCCGGTTCTGACGGTTACCCTGGCCGAGCTCGCGCTTGACCGTTATCTGGGTATGCACTTCTTCACCAATGATGGCGGCGGCAGCGTTCAGCTGTATCTCTCGCTCATCTGGACGTGGGGTCACCCGGAAGTTTACATTCTGGTTCTGCCGGCCTTCGGTGTGTTCTCGGAAATCACCCAGACATTCTCGCGCAAGCCCCTGTTTGGCTACCGCGTGATGGTTTACGCCACGCTTGCGATCGGCGTTCTGTCCTTCATCGTCTGGGCTCACCACTTCTTCACCATGGGCGCAGGCCCGAACGTCAACGCCTTCTTCGGTGTTGCCACGATGATCATCGCCGTCCCGACGGGCGTGAAGATCTTCAACTGGCTGTTCACCATGTACAAGGGCCGTATCCAGTTCAACGGCATCATGTACTGGGTCGTTGGCTTCATGGTCACCTTCTCCATCGGTGGCATGACGGGCGTCATGATGGCGATGCCGGCAGCCGACTTCGTGCTGCATAACTCGCTGTTCCTGATCGCTCACTTCCACAACGTCATCATCGGCGGTGTGTATTTCGGTTACGTCGCAGGTCTGAACTTCTGGTGGCCGAAGGTTCTCGGCTTCAAGATGAACGAGTCCTGGGGCAAGCGCGCCTTCTGGTGCTGGTTCGTCGGCTTCTATCTTGCATTCGTGCCGCTCTACATTGCCGGCTTCGAAGGCATGACCCGTCGTATGAACCATTACGACAATGCTGACTGGCATGTTCAGATGCTCAT
>Ga0157362_1000013_pt1 | contig 56022 bp, 44 predicted proteins | sample AttlaeALBM3_FD_111480 | JGI IMG/M metagenome (GOLD analysis project Ga0157362, IMG submission 111480) | Fungus gardens microbial communities from leaf cutter ant in Ribeirão Preto, State of São Paulo, Brazil - Atta laevigata ALBM3 | ecosystem: Host-associated > Fungi > Mycelium > Unclassified ... | reverse complement strand
GGCATCTTCACGCATGACATCACGCTGGCCTATCAGCTGAACCGCTGGAACTTCCAGACAGGCGTGCGCAACCTGTTCGACAAGAAGCCCCCCTACGTCGTTGATGGTGCCACGAACAGCAACGTTTACCAGTACGGCAATCTCTTCATGGGCCGTAACGTGTTCGTCCAGGCCGGGGTCAATTTCTGATCCCTTTTGGCAAACATAACAGGCTATCGACCCGGCATCTCAAGGTGCCGGGTTTTTTTGTGCGATATCTCATACATATTGAGACAGATCACACGCATTGGTGAATTGCATCCCAGAAGCTGAGTGGGAATATGACGAATTCGTAAGAGTTTGGATGGGTCCCCATGGAAGTTGTTATTGGCGTCGATGTCGGCACAGGCAGTGCACGCGCCGGCGTGTTTTCCCTCACTGGAGAGAAGCTCGCTTCCTGCGTGACCCCCACCCGCACCTGGCGGCCTGAGGCAGATTTCATCCAGCAATCCTCTACGGACATATGGAATGCCATCTGCAAGAGCGTTCGCACGGCGATGAGCGAGCTTCAGGGGAAAAACCCTGTGGTGCGCGGCATCGGGTTTGACGCCACCTGCTCGCTCGTCGTTCTGGATCGCGAGGGTAAGCCCCTCTCCATCGATCCCAAGGGGGCAGCTGAGCAGGACATCATTCTCTGGGCCGATCACCGCGCGATGAAAGAAGCTGAGGAAATCAACGCCGGCCAGTATGAGGTGCTTCGTTATGTCGGGGGCACCATTTCTCCCGAGATGGAAACACCCAAGCTGCTCTGGCTCAAACGTCACATGCCGGAGACCTTCGCCAACGCCGGCTATTTCTTCGATCTTCCCGATTACCTGACATGGCGCGCAGCCGGCGCAGACTCCCGTAGCTGCTGCTCGACGGTGTGCAAATGGACCTATCTCGCCCATTCCAAGGGCTGGGATGAGTCCTACTTCAAGGCAATCGGTCTGGGCGAACTGGCTGATGAAGGCTACCAGCGCATCGGCAAGGATGTGCGTTCGCTGGGCGAGACCGTTGGAAACGGCCTAAGTGCCGATGCCGCGCAGGAACTCGGGCTCGAAGCCGGTATTCCTGTCGGTGTATCCGCGATTGACGCCCATGCCGGCGGCATCGGGGTGATCGGCTCCGCATCGGGTGAGACAGTTGATGATGCCGCACTCGACCGCAGCCTTGCGCTGATCGGTGGAACGTCGAGCTGCCACATGGCCGTGTCGAAAGAGGCACGTTATGTGGATGGGATCTGGGGCCCTTATTCCGAGGCCATGATCCCCGGCACATGGCTGAACGAGGCCGGTCAGTCTGCCGTAGGTTCACTCGTCGATTTCGTGATTTCCAGCCATGCCTATGGTCCTGAGCTGGCCGAAAAGGCCAAATCAGAAGGTCGTACCGTTTACGAGCTGCTCAATGAGCGCCTGGCTGAACTCGAAAAGGGCGCCCTGCCCGGTTCGCTGACAGCGGAATTCCACGTGCTGCCAGATTATCATGGCAACCGGTCGCCCCACGCCGACCCGACCCTGCGCGGCATGGTGAGCGGGCTCAGCCTCTCAGCCGGGTTCGATGATCTTGTGATGCTCTATCTCGCGACCATTCAGGGCCTGGCCTATGGCACGCGCGATATCATTCGCGCGCTCAACGCCAAGGGCTACGCAATCGACACCATTTTCGCGACAGGGGGCGGCACCAAGAACCCCGTGTTCCTGCGTGAACATGCCAATGCAACGGGATGCCGTATCATGCTGCCCAAGGAGCCCGATGCTGTTCTCCTTGGCTCGGCCATCCTTGGCGCTGTTGCAGGCGGTGTTTACAGCGACATGCGCGTGGCCATGTCGCAGATGACCCGTGTCGGCGCAGAAGTCGCGCCTGATGCGAGGACGTCACGTTATCATAACGCGAAATTCGCCGTGTTTCAGGCGATGCATGACGAGCAGCTTCACCATCGTGCCCTGATGGCTGAAGCCCTCGCCCACTAGACCTCAAAGCCCCCACCCCACGTGGGGGACATCATCGGGACTCCCCACAAGACACGCTGAACTTTTCCCTTACAGCCAGGACGAGCGGCCTTACGCTCGTGGAGCTTGCCTATGGAAGCTGTCATCGCCACACCAGAGCGGGTGAAGCGCAAAGCGGGAGCAGGTGTATTCCTCTCCCCTGCGGTCATCATCCTGCTGATCTGGTCTCTGATCCCCCTCGTCCTGACTCTTTGGTATTCGTTCCAGAACTATAATCTGGTCGATCCGACCCTCAAGGGTTTTGCCGGGTTCAGTAATTACGTCTATCTGCTGACTGACCCGGACTTCCTCTACGCGCTGCTGAACACCGTTCTGCTGGTGCTCGGGGTTCTCGTCATCAGCGTTGGCGGCGGTGTGCTGCTGGCCGTGCTGTATGACCAGGATTTCTTCGGCCGCGGCATTGCGCGCGTGCTGGTGATCTCGCCATTCTTTGTCATGCCCACAGTCTCAGCACTGTTGTGGAAGAACCTGATGCTGCACCCGATCTATGGCGTTTACAGCGCCATGATGCGGGCAGTCGGGCTCCAACCCATCGACTGGCTTGCCCATTATCCCATGCAGACAGTCATGATGATTGTTGCCTGGGAGTGGCTACCTTTTGCCGTGCTTATCCTGCTCACGGCGGTCCAGTCACTCGACCATGAGCAGAAAGAAGCGGCACGTATGGATGGCGCGGGGCCGATCGCGCGGTTTCGCTACATCATCCTGCCGCATCTGAGCCGCGCCATCACGGTCGTGATCATGATCGAGACCATCTACCTGCTGACCGTGTTCGCCGAAATTTCGGTTACGACCTCAGGCGGGCCAGGCGTTGCCTCCACCAATCTAGCCTTCCTGATCTATTCACGCGCCCTGCTGCAATTCGATATCGGGGGTGCCTCGGCCGGTGGCGTGATTGCAATCATCATCGCCAACATCATAGCCGCATTCCTCGTTCGTGCGGTCGCCCGCAATCTGGAGGCATGAGATCATGGCCCGGAAAACGCAACTCCTCCCCAAAATCGCGCTCGGTGTCGTCGGCTGGGCCGTCGCGCTGTGGATCTTCTTTCCGATCCTCTGGATGGTCCTTACCGGCTTCAAGAGCGAGATGGACGCAATCTCGACACCGCCCCATCTGATCTTCAAGCCGACGCTGCAAAGCTATCACGACGTCTTTGCCCAGGAGAATTACTGGCACTTTACCTTCAACACCGTGTTCATGTCGGTGCTTGCCACTGGCGGCGCGCTGCTTCTTGGCGTTCCAGCAGCCTATTCGATGGCTTTTTTTCCCACCAAACGCACACGTGGCACCCTGCTCTGGATGCTCTCGACGCGCATGTTGCCGCCTGTCGGCGTGCTCGTGCCGGTCTATCTGATCGCCCGCTCGACGCACATGCTCGACACGGTGATCGGTCTCGCGATCATCAATCTGCTGACCAACCTGCCGATCATCGTCTGGATGCTTTACACCTTCTTCAAGGAAGTGCCTGTGCCAATCCTTGAGGCCGGACGTATGGACGGGGCCAATCGCTGGCAGGAGATCAGCGTCGTGCTGCTTCCGCTCGCCCTGCCCGGCATTGCCTCTACCGCGCTGCTCTCTCTCATCCTGTGCTGGAACGAGGCTTTCTGGTCGCTCAACCTTACCTCGTCGCGCGCTGCCCCTCTGGCGAGCTTCATTGCCTCATTCTCGTCGCCCGAGGGACTGTTTTTCGCCAAGCTTTCCGCCGCCTCCACGCTTGCCGTCGCACCGATCCTTGTCTTTGGCTGGTTCAGCCAGAAGCAGCTTGTGCGCGGCCTTACGTTCGGCGCCGTGAAATGACCCTCTCTGAAATGACCTTCCCTTTCGGCTTCTCACGCTCTTTCGGAGTGAACAATGGCTAAAGTTGAACTGCGCGATATCCGCAAGACCTATCACGCCGAAGAAATCATCAAGGGCGTTTCCCTTGAGATCAATGATGAGGAATTTGTGGTTTTCGTTGGTCCCTCAGGCTGCGGAAAATCCACCCTCCTGCGTATGATCGCCGGACTGGAAGAGATCTCTGGCGGTGACCTGCTGATTGACGGCAAGCGCGTCAATGATGTCGAGCCCGCCAAGCGCGGCCTCGCGATGGTCTTTCAGTCCTATGCGCTCTACCCGCATATGAATGTCTACCAGAACATGGAATTCGGCCTGAAGCTGGCCGGCATGCCCGAAGCCGAACGTCGCCAGAAAATCACCGACGTGGCCAAGACCCTGCAGCTCGATTCCTATCTCAAGCACAAGCCAGGACAACTCTCGGGCGGCCAGAGGCAGCGCGTTGCAATCGGCCGGGCCATCGTGCGCAACCCCAAGGTGTTCCTGTTCGACGAGCCCCTTTCCAATCTCGACGCGGCACTGCGTGGCCAGATGCGTGTCGAGCTTGCCACCCTGCACCGTCGCCTCAAGGCAACGACCATTTACGTCACCCATGATCAGGTTGAAGCCATGACAATGGCTGACAAGATCGTGGTCCTGCAAAAGGGTGTCGTGGAGCAGGTTGGCTCACCGCTCGAGCTCTACCATCACCCCCGCAATCTGTTCGTCGCGCGCTTCATCGGCTCACCCCCAATGAATTTCCTGCCCGTGACCGTGCGCAGCATTAGTGAAGAAGGCATGACCGTTGCCCTCGATCACGGAACGCCCATCACAGTGCCCGTGCTTCCGGGTGAGTCCGCTTCTGCCGAAGCCATGACGCTGGGTGTTCGACCAGAGCATATCGTGCTCGACCCACATGGCGAGATCTCAGGTGTGATCCGCATGGTCGAGCGGCTTGGCGCCCTCACGCTCTTGCACGTTGCGCTTCCGGATGGCGCGCTGATTATCGTGCAGACAGATGGCGATCACGGTGGCGAAGTGGATGCCACGGTCGGTCTGCGCCTGCTCTCGGAAAATTGTCACCTCTTCGACGCAAGAGGGATGGCGCTGACAAAGCTCGTGCGCCACCGTCTCGCCGGTTAACAAGAAAGTCACTCCCCATGTATATGGAAAAACTTCGCCTCGATGGTCGTGTTGCAGTGGTCACGGGCGGCGCGCAAAACATCGGTCTGTGCTGTGCTACCGCGCTGGCCGAAGCTGGCGCCCATGTGGTCATCGCCGACCTTGACGCGACCAAGGCGGCTGAATCGGCCAAGAGCCTGAGCGATCAGGGTATGAAAGCCTGCAGCGTCGCAATGGATGTCACTTCCGAGAGCAGCGTCACCCAGGCCGTGGATACCATCGTCCAGCGTCATGGCCGCCTCGATATTCTGGTCGCTAATGCCGGTCTGTGCATCTCCGAGGTCAAGGCCGAGGACATGACGGAAGATCAGTGGCTCAAGCAGATCAATGTCAATCTCAACGGCGTGTTCCGCTGCTGCCAGGCCGTTGGACGCGTGATGATCAAGCAGAAATCAGGCGCGATTGTCGCAATCGGGTCGATGTCCGGCCTTATCGTCAACCGTCCACAGGAGCAGGCTGCCTATAACGCTTCGAAGGCAGGCGTGCATCAGTACATCCGCTCACTGGCCGCTGAGTGGGCCCCGCATGGCATCCGTGCCAATGCCGTTGCCCCCACCTATATCGAAACCACCCTCACCCGCTTTGGTATGCAGAAGCCCGCGCTGTATGACCGCTGGGTCGATGGTACCCCGATGGGCCGCGTTGGACAGCCGGAAGAAGTGGCCTCGGTTGTTCAATTCCTGGCGTCGGATGCCGCAAGCCTGATGACCGGTTCGATCGTCAGTGTCGATGGTGGCTTTACCGTCTGGTGATCTGACGGGAAACGGGCCGCAACCTGCTGGTTGCGGCCTTGAGCAAAAAACACCCGGTGCCGTAATGGTGCCGGGTGTTTTTCTTCGGAACAGGAGTGGGGGCAAACCCCATGATTCTGCCCCACTGTTTGAGCTCTCAGGACTTCACTTCATCGGCCCGCGCAAGGGCACGCTGCGTGGCCGGTCGCGCCTCGACAATCTCGCGCCAGGCTTTCACCGCAGGGAAGGCTTCGATATCGATCCCCTGCTCTTTCCAAGTGCGCGTCCACGGATAGGTCGCCATATCGGCAATGCCGTATTGCTCTCCGCTTACGAAGGCGCTTTCTTTCAGGCGCGTCTCCAGCACAGCATAGAGGCGCTTCGTCTCGTCCTGATAGCGCTTGATGGCATAAGCGATCTTCTCGGGAGCATAGAGCGAGAAATGATGGTTCTGTCCCAGCATGGGCCCGAAGCCCCCCATCTGCCAGAACAGCCACTCGAGGGTCTTGATCTTCTCACGTGGCGCGGAAGAGAGGAATAATCCGGTCTTCTCGGCCAGATAAAGCAGGATCTCGCCTGACTCAAACACGCTGATCGGTTCACCGCCGTCAGCAGGCGCGTGATCGACAATCGCTGGCATCTTGTTATTAGGCGAGATCTTGAGAAATGCGGGAGCGAATTGATCGCCCTTGCTGATATTGACCGGAATGATCCGGTAATCCAGCCCGGCCTCTTCAAGGAAAAGCGTTATCTTGTGGCCATTGGGCGTCGGCCAGTAATACAGATCAATCACGCGTCTAGCTCCTGATCACAGTTGATCAGGTGGCAACGTCCCCCAGCACGTAACGTTCGAGCCCGATCGCAAAGCCCTCTTCCTCGCACGAGGTTGAGATATGGGTTGCCGCAGCCTTGACCGTGTCATTCGCCTGCCCCATCGCAATCGACATACCTGTCTTTGCAAACATGAGCATATCGTTGGGCTGGTCTCCCAATGTGACCATCGACGCGGCCGAAATGTCGAACAACGCTTCGAGCGTTGTCACCACGCCGCCCTTGTTGGCCTCGCGATTGGTGACGTCGACATAATAAGCCTGTGAACACGCGGCTGATGCTGTCCGGCCCAGCGCCTCCCGCAAGTCACGCTCGAGTTTCTGCATTAGCGCAGCATCGTCGCTGACACCGGTGATCTTGACCACGTCGTCCAGATGACGGGAGACATCATCTACCCTGGGTGCGAATTTCACTGTCCATTCTTCACGCGAGACATGGGGCGCATCGTGGTCATGAACAAACCAGTCTTGGCTCGTATAGACCCAGGGGTCGGCCCCATGATCGGTGATGATCTTCAGCACCTGTTCCGCCTGGGTATGCGTCAGGCGTTTGGTTTCGATGACGCTCCAGTCCGGATGGACCAGAACGCCACCATTGAAACCGGCAATCGGCATGTCGATTGCCAGCGGTTCAATCAGCATCGCCATGCCGCGAGGCGGTCGCCCACTTGTCACGGCAAACCGTATACCCCTCTCCCGAAGGGCATGAACGGCGCGGATGGCACGGGGTGTCAGGATCTTGTCCCTCGTCACCAGTGTCCCATCCACGTCAGCGAGGACGAGTTGAACCGCTTGCTTCATCAGCCCCGGCTTCCCTGCCACTTCCAGTTGAGGATCTCGGGCATATCCTCACCATACTGGGCAATGTAGCGCTTATGCTCAACAAGCTTGTCGTTGATCATCTGCGTGACATAGGCGGCATGTCCCGACAGGGCCGGAACGCGACGCACGGCGTTCAGTACGATGTGATAGCGATCGAGGTTATTACGCACGGTCATGTCGAACGGCGTGGTGGTGGTGCCTTCTTCGCGGAAGCCGTGCACATGGAAGTTGGCACGATTGCTGCGACGATAGATCAGACGATGCACGAGCTGCGGATAGCCATGGAAGGCGAACAGCACAGGCTTGTCCGTGGTGAACAGATTATCGAAGGTCACATCGTCCAGACCATGCGGGTGTTCGCTGGGTGACTGAAGTGTCATGAGATCGACAACGTTCACGAAGCGGACCTTGAGGTCAGGCGTATGCTCGCGGAGGAGCTGCACAGCGGCAAGCGCCTCAACCGTGGGAACGTCACCCGCAGAAGCGATGACCAGATCCGGCTCGAAGCCCTTGTCATTGCTGGCCCACTGCCAGATGCCGATACCCTGGTTGCAATGCGCGATGGCCGCATCGATATCCAGCCACTGATGTTCCGGCTGCTTGCCCGCCACGATCACGTTGATACGATCCCAGCTTTCAAGGCAGTGCTTGGCCACATAGAGCAGGGTGTTCGCATCAGGCGGCAGATACACGCGGGCGATATCGGCCTTCTTGTTCACTACATGATCCATGAATCCCGGATCCTGATGGCTGAAGCCATTATGATCCTGACGCCAGACATGCGAGGTCAGCAGATAATTGAGCGAAGCGATCGGACGGCGCCACTGAACTTCCTTCGCCGACTTGATCCATTTTGCATGCTGATTGACCATCGAGTCAACCAGATGGACGAAGGCTTCGTAGCACGAGAAGAAGCCATGACGCCCGGTCAGCAGATAGCCTTCGAGCCAACCCTGAATGGTATGCTCGCTCAGAATTTCCATGACGAGGCCATCCGGTGCCAGATGGTCATCATAGGAATACGTCTCGGCCGTCCAGGCGCGATTGGTTACCTCGAGGACGTCGTTGAGGCGGTTAGAGTTGTTTTCGTCCGGCGACAGCACGCGGAAATTACGGCTCTCAAGGTTCATGCGCATCACATCACGGAGCCATGCTCCGAGAATTCGTGTGCTCTCAGCAAGAACGGCTCCGGGCGATGACACGGCAAGAGCGTGGGTCTCGATTTCCGGCATACGAAGCGGACGACGAAGCTGACCACCATTGCCATGAGGATTGTCGCTCATGCGGAGGGTACCCTCCGGCGCCAGAGCGGCAATCTCGGCATGAAGGCGGCCATTCTCGTCAAACAGCGTCTCGGGCTTGTAGCTGCGCATCCAGTCTTCAAGGATCTTCAGATGGCCTGGCTTTTCCAGATCCGTCAGGGGAACCTGATGGGAACGCCAGTAGCCCTCGCAACGCTGACCATCGACTTCCTTGGGGCCAGTCCAGCCCTTCGGCGTGCGCATGATGATCATGGGCCAGGTCGGGCGATCCGCGTTGTTTTCGCTGCGCGCGTGCTTCTGGATCTCGGCGATCTTGTCGAAACAGGTGTCCATGGCCTTCGCCATGAGCTGATGCACGGTATCACGATCATCGCCGGCAACGATCACCGGATCATAGCCATAGCCGCGGAACAGGGCCAGGAGTTCCTCCTCGGGAATACGAGCCAGCACCGTCGGGTTGGCAATCTTGTATCCGTTGAGATGCAGGATCGGCAGCACCGCACCGTCATTGCGCGGGTCGAGGAACTTGTTGCTGTGCCACGAGGTCGCGAGCGGGCCGGTTTCAGCCTCACCGTCACCGACAACGCAGGCTACAACCAGATCAGGATTGTCCAGCACGGCGCCATAGGCATGAGAAAGCGAATAGCCAAGCTCACCGCCTTCATGGATCGAACCAGGGGTGGTCGCAGCCACATGGCTCGGAATACCACCGGGGAACGAGAACTGCTTGACCAGGCGTCCAACACCCTCGATGTCTTGCGACACTTCCGGGAAGTACTCGCTGTACGTGCCTTCCAGATAGGTCGCGGCAACGACACCCGGCGCCCCATGACCCGGACCCGCAATGAAGAGAATGCTCTTCTGGCGCTCTTTGATGATGCGGTTGAGGTGCAGATAGAGCAGTGTGAGGCCCGGTGTGGTTCCAAAATGCCCTAGCAGGCGAGGCTTTACATGCTCCAGCTTGAGCGGATCACGCAGCAGCGGATTATCCAGAAGATAGATCTGCGCGACGGAGAGGTAGTTGGCAGCTTGCCACCACTGATCAAACAGGGCGATCTGTTTTGCAGAGAGCGGACCTTGAACGGTCATGATCACTGTTTTCCTTTCATTATTCTTCTTGTTTGGCGGAAGATCGTTGTTTCTTCATCAGCAGGAATGACGAGCACCGTCACCCTGCCCGATCTCTGACTTATTGTGGGGCGTCCGGCGAGATTGGCGTCTTCGCAAAGTTGCACATCGAGCCATTTCAGCCTTTGACAGACGGCGCGCCTGAACATCGCGTCGTGCTGTCCGATACCCCCGGTAAAGACGATGGCATCCACACCGCCCATCTGGGCAATGAGACCGCCAGCCTGCTGCACGAAGCGCTCGACGAACATCTCGAGCGCAAGCTGGACATTTTCATCAGCTTCGTGCTCGCGCAGAACCCGCATGTCGCTGGAGAGCCCGGAAACGCCTTTGAGGCCCGACTGATAATAGAGCGTATCTTGCACTTCCGCTGGCGTCAGGTTTTTCTGTTGCAGCAGATACAGAATGGCGCCGGGGTCAATCGTTCCGCAGCGTGTGCCCATCATGAGCCCATCCAGAACGGTGAGCCCCATGGTCGTGGCGATGCTGCGCCCGTGCATCAGGGCACAGAGGCTTGCACCGTTGCCGATATGAGCGACAAGAACGCGCTTGGAAGCGATAGCCGGAAAGCGCGCCTCTAGCTCACTGGCGATATAGTCGTAGGAGAGGCCGTGAAATCCGTAAACACGGGCACCATGATCCAGCAGCGTGGCAGGCAACGGCAGGCGTGTGCGCACGGTCGGGATCGTGTGATGGAATGATGTGTCGAAACACGCTACCTGCAAAAGATCGGGCTTTTCCTCAAGCAGCAGGCGCATCGGGGCGATGCTCGGGGGCTGATGAAGCGGTGCCAGTGAAATCAGATCATCAAGCCGCTCAAGAACCTCGCCATTGATCGCGGTCGGCCCCTCGAAATTACTGCCGCCATGAACCACACGGTGACCGACTGCGCCGATCTTGCTGCCACTCTCATGAGCCTCGACGAAATTCAGAACGTGCCGGATCATATCCCCATGCGCAGAAGCATGTTTGCCGGTCGCCTCGATCACCATGCGCTTGCTGACCCCGTCCGGGGTCCGTGTGGTCAGCACAGCGCCTCCTGCCTGATACTCGACCAGACCAGAAAGAAGCCTTTCGCTCGTGCTATCCTCGTCGAACAGGGCGAATTTGATGCTGGATGAACCGGAGTTGAGGGTGAGGATTGTTCTGCTTTGGGACACGTAAAAACCTCGGGTTGCCTGGCCTTATTGCCAGCATCCGAGTGTTAAACCGCGTGATCAACCGATGGTTTTGACATAACATGGCGGTAATCAGGGATTGGATTGATCCGGATTCCAGAAAATCCAAGTATATCCGGGGTTTTCTTGCCCATCACCCGCGATTCATACACGGATATGTGACATTGATCAGGTTTATCATCTGAAACTGATGCATCTTCGTTACCCAAAATCCGGGTAATCGGGCAAATCGTGCCGCGTGGCACTGTCATATCCGATCGCTGAATTCAGATGAGGATGCTCCGCCCGCTTAGGTCCATATTGCATCTTCAGGGGCCATTCTGTCGTATTCAGCGGTTCAGCGCCGAGCAGGGCGAGAGCTTCTGTGCAAGCGATGTCGCCCCGCCACTCGAGGTGACGGAGCGGAGAGAAAGCGGTTGCAAGAGGACCTCGATCTTTCGAAGGTCCCGTGCTGGCAGTTTATTAGCGCGAACGCGGAGGACGATTCCCCGAAGGCTTACCCCCACCGCCATGACGCGGCGCGCCACCGGGGCGGCCATTGCCGCCACCCGGACGCTGACCACCACCCGGACGACCACCACCGCCTGCGCGCTGCCCTCCACCACGCGGCTGGTTACGGCCACGCCCACCGCCGCCCAGTACGGGCGGGCGCATTGTGGAATCCTGCGCCTCCTGCGAATGGAAGGGGTGATCGCTCACCACCGGGATTTCCTTGCCAATCAGCTTTTCGATGTCACGCAGCCAAGCGCGCTGCTCCGCATCGCACAGGGTCACAGCCCATCCATCACGCCCGGCACGTGCGGTGCGCCCGATGCGATGGACATAGCTCTCGGCGATATTGGGCAGATCGTAGTTGAACACATGGCTCACGTCGTCGACGTCGATGCCGCGCGCTGCGATATCAGTCGCGACAAGGACCTTGACCGATCCATCACGGAAACCCGCCATCGCACGCTCACGTGCGCCCTGCGACTTGTTGCCGTGGATTGCCTCGGCGCGAATGCCTTCAGCGTTGAGGAAGTCGGCCACCTTGTTCGCTTCATGCTTCATGAGCGTGAAGACCACAGCGCGCTGGACCTTCTCATTCTTGACCAGCAGCAGTGTTGCGGCGCGCTTGTCCTCGGCCTTGACGAACATCACGGCCTGACGAATGCGGTCCACCGTCGAGGATGGCGGGGTCACCTCCACCTTGGCCGGGTCACGCAAAAGCGAATGCGCGAGCTCCTCGATGGCCTTCGGCATGGTGGCGGAGAACAGGACTGTCTGACGCTCCTTGGGAAGCAGTGCCACGATGCGGCGGATGTCGCGAACGAAGCCCATATCGAGCATACGATCGGCTTCGTCGAGCACCAGCATCTCGAGATCATGCAGATCGATATGACCCTGACCGATCAGATCGAGCAGGCGGCCGGGTGCCGCAGTCAGCACATCGACGCCACGTCGCATTGCCTCGACCTGCCGCCCCTGGCCGACACCGCCAAAGATGACAGCGTGGCGAAGCTTCATATGACGGGCATAGGCCTTGAAGCTGTCGTCAATCTGGGCTGCCAGCTCACGGGTCGGCGCAAGCACGAGCACGCGGGCACCCTTGGGTGTCAGGGGGCGATGATGGGTTGCAAGACGATGGAGAGCGGGAAGCGCAAAGGCTGCCGTCTTGCCGGTGCCTGTCTGGGCGAGCCCCAGAAGATCGCGCCCCTGCAACAGGTACGGGATGGAGCCTGCCTGAATTGGCGTTGGGTTGGTGTAACCCTCTTCGCTCAGGGCACGCTGAATGGGCATGGCGAGCTGAAGATCGGCAAAACTGGTCATGGTCGAAAACGCCTCCTTGGGCACGAGCGATGCCAACGGGGGCAAGCTCACAGGATGACGTCTCTTGGCCCGGACGTCGTCAGGATAGGAGAAGATCCAGAAACGACATCACAGGCTGCTATGCGGCTGTCACAGGCATGACAGCCGGGCCACCTGGATCAATCCGGACCGGGGAGAGCCCATATAGGCAGAGGCTCTAATTCTTGCAAGCCACACTGCTTACAAAACCGTGATCGATCCGGGTCGATAAAACGCCCGGCATTTTTTCCACATATGGTGAGTGCCGGGCAGTGCTTCAGGCGAACCGATTATGAATGATCGTCTCTTCCAGCGGCAGGTGGCCGCCATGCGGAGGATAATCGCCTGCCTTCTTACCAATAGCGACAAACATAACGACTTCATGATCCTTTGGCAGGTTGATCAACTCGCCAACGGCCTTGAAGTCGAACCCATCCATGGGGCAGCTCTGATAGCCATGAGCCGCTGCGGCAAGCATCAGGGCATACGCTGCCATGCCACATGACCGGATACCCTCGTCGCGCTGCATCTGCTCGTTGCCGGTATAGAATTTCTGGATCATGCCCTCATAGGTCGCCTGCATCTTCTCGGAAGCTTCAGCCCAGTAACGCGCCGGGTTCTTTTCCCAAGCCTTGAAATCGGCGCAGAGCACGATAAGGGCGCTTGCCTCTTCCACCTGCGGCTGGTTCCATGAAACTTCCCGGATTTCCTTGCGCAGCGCAGGGTCCGACACAACGACAAAGCGCCAGTGCTGGATATTGAATGCTGTGGGTGCATGACGCCCTGCATCGAGAATGGCGCGCAATTCATGCTCGGGGATCGTCACATACGGCTCGAAGCGCTTGGTTGCTCGACGTTCGGCTATGGCAGTCAGAATGTCTGTCATGAATAACTCCGCTATCCTGAGAACCCCGGCAGGGTTGTGGAGCTCAGGAAACGCATCATGCAAACACAGGGTTCACGCTCACGTAAAGCGATATTTCGACTAAACTCGTAATATACCTTCGGGACGGATGCGCCCGCTTAACGCTTGCGCAAAAGAAAGAGCGCCTGCTCGCCAAACAGATTGGCCAAGCGGATCGACCGACGCCACGGAGCGCGCTCTCCAGCCTCATCAATGGCCAGCCAGCGATCGATCACATAGCCCTCGCTCTCACACAGCTCGAGAAAGTCCTGAATGGTGCATGGATGGATATTGGGTGTCTCGTACCAGGGCGTATGCCACACCTTGTTCATGGGCATACGCCCACTGAGCAGGATCTGAAGGCGCAGGCGCCAATGGCCGAAATTGGGGAAGGAAACGATCGCATGACGCCCGATGCGCAGCATTTGGCGGAGCACTTCGCGCGGCTTCTCGACCGCCTGAAGCGTGCGTTGCAGCACCACATAATCGAAAGCGTCGTCGGAATAATGGATCAGATCCTGATCGGCATCACCGTGCATGACGGGCAGGCCATGCGCGACCGAACGCGTTACCTCGCGCATGTCGATTTCGATGCCGCGCGCATCGCACTGGCGGGTGCGGAACAGATGATCGATCAGGGCACCATCCCCACTGCCAACATCCAGAACCCGCGTTCCGGGCTCGATCATCTCGGCAATAAGTTGCTGATCAAGACGCATGGCTTGCCTCCTCCACCCTGGCGACAAGCCCAGCCTGCTCCGCAGCGCCATTGATGAAGCCGCGCATGGTACGGTCAAGATCCGGCTCCTCCAGAAGGAACGCATCGTGCCCCCTGTCGCTCTCGATCTCGACAAACGAAACGTTCACTCCCGCCCGGTTCAGGGCACGTGCCAAGAGCCGCGACTGCGATGTTGGGAACAGCCAGTCGGAAGTGAAGGAGATGATGCAAAAGCGCGTCGTGCAATGGCGGAAAGGTGCCGACAGATCGCCATCGTAATCTGCGCTCAGATCGAAATAATCCAGAGCACGCGTAATGGTGAGATAGGAATTGGCATCGAAGCGACGCACGAAACTCGATCCCTGATGTCGCAGATAACTCTCAACCTCGAAAATTTCGCCAAAAAGCGAATTCCCTGACGTGGCAGGCTCCTGAGAAGGAACGGCGTCACGTCGCGTGCGACGACCGAACTTCTGGGTCAGTGCCTCTTCAGACAGATAGGTGATATGGGCCATCATACGGGCCACAGCGAGGCCCTTGGCCGGGATCGTGCCGTGCGCCCAATAGCGACCACCGCACCAGTCGGGATCTCCACAGATCGCCTGGCGGCTCACCTCGTTGAACGCGATGTTCTGGGCGGAATGAAAGGGCGCCGTCGCGATGGGCATTGCGGCACCGACACGCTCGGGGAAACTCGCCACCCATTGCAGCACCTGCATGCCACCCATCGACCCGCCAATAGCGGCGAACAGGCGCTCTATCCCTAGATGATCCAGCAGCTTCGCCTGGGCGAAGACCATATCCCTGATGGTAATGGGCGGAAAATCGGTGCCCCAGGGTTCACCATTGTCTCGAACAGTGCGCGGGCCAGACGAGCCCATACACCCCCCAAGAACATTGACGCAGATAACGTAGAACCGGTCGGTATCGATCGCACGCCCAGGGCCGACAGCACGGCTCCACCACCCCGGCTTGCCGGTAACGGGGTGCGTTTCGGCTACGTACTGGTCGCCTGTCAGCGCATGACACACCAGAATGACATTGTCTCGCCGGGGCGAGAGCGTTCCATAAGCGCAATAGGCGATATCAAGTGGGGCGACATGGGCCCCGCATTCCAGGGTCAGCCCCTCATCGAGCGTGACGCTGAATGAGGTGGGGGATCGTGGGCCCTCTGCGTTCATCGCAGCGCGGTCATTCAGATCATCTGAGACGTTGGGCGTTACCACACTGCCCTTCGATGCGACGGAACCCGCGCTTCCGTTCGCCGCGTGATCATTGGTTGGGCGCATGGCCGGATCGGAATGAAACTGCATGGCCTCGTATCTCGCCAGGTGCGGCGCGCGGTCGATTGAAAGACCGTGCAACGTTGCTGACGGTTTGTGGTGATGACATTCCGTGCCAATGCAGCGGCCCCCCCTATTCGGGCCACTCATCGTACGGGCCGGGGAATATGCCACCGTAAACGCTGTGTCGCAATTCCTGCGCGCGTCCCGACCGCAGACTATCCCGCGTGAAGGTTCATACGCTCTCTCACCGATTCAGGGAATTTCTGGCCAGCCACTCCAAGCTGGTTTAATGTTTTTTTAACGAATCGCCGGAGAAGCAAAAATGCCGACAAACCTCAGGATCATTGGCCATTCCGGGCTTTTCGACACGGCCTTCTATCTTTCTCGCAACCCGGATCTCCGCGATATCGGAAGTGGCGCCTTGCAGCACTACCACGCCTCAGGCTGGCGGGAGGGGCGCAAGCCGAACGCCTTTTTCGATCCCGCCTGGTATCTGGCAACGAACCGCGATGTTACCGACGACCCGTTGATCCATTATCTGACCAAAGGCGAATATGAGGGGCGCCGTCCCGTCGCCTGGTTCGATCCGGTCTGGTATCGCCAGGCCAACCTCGTACCCGCCAACGCGAATGCTTTGGCGCATTATCTTGCAAACCGTCAGGCGCCCCATGTGCGGGCGATGCCGGAATTCGACACGGCGTTCTATCTGCGCAGCTACCCCGATGTTGCCGCGTCAGGGATGGACCCGGTCGAGCATTACATGGTGCAGGGATATCGCGAGATACGACGTCCGTTCGAAGGGTTCGACCCGAGCTTCTACCGTATGCGCTATCTGCGTCATCAGCCCGAAACCAATCCCTTCCTCCACTGGCTGGAGCACCGTCATGAGGCAGGGGTGTTTCCCTGCCTGCCCGAACATGAAACCACGACCGCCCGCGAGATCAGACGGCGCACCCAGGCGGGACCGCTTTTCGAAACCCATCATCCCCTGCCCGCCGCGGCCATCCGACGTGCGCGCGTCCTTGCCTACTACCTTCCGCAATTCCATCCGAATGCCGAGAATGACCGCTGGTGGGGGACAGGCTTCACCGAGTGGACCAATCTCTCCCGCGGGGTCCCGCGCTTTGCCGATCATTACCAGCCCCGCATCCCCCGGGATTTGGGACATTATCGTCTGGATAATGAGGCCCCCCTGCGGGAACAGGCGCGTATGGCGCGGCAGAGCGGCATAGAAGGGTTCATCTTCTATCATTACTGGTTCAACAGGAAGCGGCTTCTCGACACGCCGATGGAGACCCTGCTCAACTGTCCGGATATCGACCTTCCCTTCTGTCTCATGTGGGCTAATGAAAGCTGGAGCCGCCGTTGGGATGGCAGCGAGACGGACGTGCTCATCGCACAGGATTATCGGGAGGAGGATGACGAGGCTCTGATAGACGACCTCGCCCGTCATATGCGTGACCCCAGGTACATCCGGCTCGAGACGCACCCTCTTTTCATGATCTATCGTCCGGGAACGATCCCGGAGGCATCCTCGCGCATCGACAGATGGCGCGAGCTGTTTAAGGCCCGTCATAACCTCAGCCCGATCATGATCATGGCCCAGGCCTTTGACGATCATGATCCACGACCGTTCGGGCTCGACGGTGCCATCGAGTTCCCGCCTCACAAGCTCACGCTCGACTGCACACCCATCGAAAACCGGGTGCAGATCCTCGACGAGGACATGACGGCCCGTGTGTACGACTATGCCGAGCTTGTTAGCAAAGCACTCGCCGACCCGGCACCCGAGTTTCCACGCATTCGCACAGTCTGTCCTTCATGGGACAACGACGCGCGGCGTCAGGGTGCCGGTCTCGTCCTCCATGGCTCGACGCCACGGCTTTACGAGGGGTGGTTGAGTGAGACCATATGCCAGGCACGGGCGCATCCGTTTCATGGCGAGGCCATCGTATGCGTGAATGCTTGGAACGAGTGGGCCGAAGGGGCCTATCTGGAGCCCGACATCCATTTCGGCTCTGCCTATCTAAATGCGACAGCCCGGGCTGTGACCGGTTTCCAAAGCTCCTTCGCGCCCCATCGCCTGCTGCTCATCGGACATGACGCGTTTCCAGCCGGGGCGCAGATGCTGCTGCTCTCCATCGGAGAAACCCTGCGCCGCAATCATGGCCTAGAAATCACCTTCATTCTGCTCGGTGGTGGCGACCTTCTCGGGCGCTACCGACAGGTCGGGACGGTCGAGATACTCAAGCCCAATACCAATGCGGGACGGGAACGGCTTCAATCCCTGCACGACGAGGGGTTCACCAACGCGCTGGTCAATAGCGCCGCCTCCACCTGGCTGGTACCAGATCTCGCCAGCGCCGGGATCGAGTTCACGCTGCTCATCCACGAGTTGCCGGGAATGCTCAAGCATCACCATCTGGACGCCCCGCTGGCAACGGCCCGCCTCCTGGCACGGTCTGTTATTGTTCCGGGCGCTCAGCTCACGCGTCTTTGCCCCAAGGCCGTCATCATGCCGCAGGGTCTTTACAACCCGGTCGCCTTTTCCGAGGCAGACCGTCGTCGTGTGCGACTTGCCTATGGGATAGGCAGCGATGCGCTGGTCGTGACCGGCATCGGCTTTGGCGATATCCGCAAAGGTTTTGACCTGTTCCTCCAGCTCTGGCAAATGATCAGGAGCCCCGTCTTTCACAATGCACGTGCCAACCCTCTAGGGGCCAAGACCAACGTCGAAGGACACAACGACCTGACTGGTCAGACGCGGCCTGTTCATTTCATCTGGGTCGGTGCCATTGATGAAACCTTGTCGCGCGCGCTCTCGGCTGATCTCGAGGCGGCTCAGGTCACGCATTGCTTCCACCTTCCCGGGCGCGTCGAGGATGTGGGGCCGTTCCTGTCTGCCGCTGATTTGTTCACCCTGACATCACGCGAGGATCCCTATCCCTCGGTGGTACTGGAAGCTCTGGCCTCAGGCCTTGCCTGCATGGCATTTGCCCGAAATGGCATGATACCGGATCTGCTCGATGACCTGATACGTGAAGGCGATGGGCGCCATGCTGTGATTGCACCGGGCGACCTGCCTGCCACGGCAAACTGGATCCTCTCCTGCCCCCCCCAACAAGGCGACGTTCTGGCCGATCGGCTTGAGCGAGGCATCGCGCTCCGGCAGCGTTTCTCTTTTGACCGTTATGTGCGTCAACTGGTGGCGCTGAGCCTGCCCCTCCTGCCCTCAATCTCGGTGGTTGTTCTTTCCTACAACTACGCGCAGTACCTCGCAGCACGTCTGGCCACCATCTTTTCCCAGAACTGCCCGGTCACCGAAATCATCGTCATCGACGATGCCTCCAATGATGGCAGCGCCGCGCTTGCCGAGAAAACAGCAGCGTCTTTCGACCGCAGGATCACACTCATCAGGCAAACGCGACAGAGCGGCTCCGTTTTCGCGCAATGGCAGAAAGCCGCCGAGATTGCGACGGGCGAATGGCTATGGATTGCAGAAGCCGATGACCTCTCCGAGCCCGAGTTCCTGGCTGAGCTGTCTGCCGTTGCCGCGCAGGCGCCCCAGGCGAGCATGATCTTCTGCGACAGTCGGGCGATTGACAGGGATGGCGTGACAATCTCACCCGACTACAAGGCGTACTACCAGCAGCATGCCGGGCACGATCTGGACCGCGACCTGCTGATGGACGGTGAGAATTTCGTTCGCAATTTTCTCTCGCGCTGCAATCTCATTCTCAATGTCAGCGCAGTCCTGTTCAGACGTGAGGCCTTTGCGGAGGCCTTGACGCGCTGCCGGTCGGATCTGGACAGACTGCGCCTGGCAGGCGATTGGCGGCTTTATGTCGAGATCCTTATGAAGCCCGGGGCGCAGATCGGCTATCTTGCCCGGGCTCTCAACATCCATCGCCGCCATGAGCAGTCTGTGACCGGGGCCCTCGATCTGGCGCGACACCTCGATGAAATCGACACGCTGCACGCCCTGATCGGCCAGAGACTTGGGCGAAACGCCTCTCTCGCAACGAGCCAAGCTCAATACCGTGCAGCGCTCAGGGCGCAGTTCGGCTTGCGTCCCCCCCCCAGGAAGAAACGTGCGCGCCTCTCCTGAGTCACACGCCAGGCCTCAGGCCTCGCGCAAACGCGGCATGAGCTCGACGAAATTGCAGGGCTTGTGCCGGCTATCGAGCTGATGCACCAGAATGTCGTTCCAGCCATCGCGCACTGCCCCGGTTGAACCCGGCAAAGCAAAAAGAAAAGTGCCGTTTGCCAGCCCGCCGAGCGCACGTGACTGTATGGTGGACGTACCGATCTTGGCATAGGAGAGCATGCGAAAAAGCTCACCAAACCCAGGTATGTCTTTCTCGACCACTTGGGCGAAGGCCTCCGGAGTGACATCCCTGCCCGTGATGCCTGTCCCACCCGTCGTGATCACGACATCCACATCGTCACGGGCTATCCAGGCACGCAGTCGCGAGACAATCTTATCAAGCTCGTCCGGCACGATATCACGTTCGGCCAGTTCATGACCTGCCGCCTGCACATTCTCGGCAAGGATCGCACCCGAACGATCCGTGGCGAGATCGCGGCTATCCGAAATGGTCAGGACGCCGATACGACAAGGTATGAAAACGGCCTGCTTATCTGTCTGACTCATGGGGAGAACCTTTTCTGGCTGGGGGCGCTCGAAAGATAGCCAAGGTTGCTCATGCGCGCCAAGAGGGGCAGATGACAGCTGTGGAAACGCGAAGGTGTGAGAGCCTGTTGCGATGACCGTCGCCCCCCGTTAGGGTGACTTCGTGTTCCTGACTGGCCCTGTTCGGATAGATGGATTGTTGCGTGTTCTCAGTTTTCCTGGACCGGCTCACTTCCCGCGACACGAGGCTTTGAGATGAGCCTGTCGCCCGCGCCCCAACGATGGTTCAGAGAGCCACCGAGGCGCATTGCCTTTCTTGCCTCACCAACAGACATCGCCCAGAAAACACGGCAGAGATTCGTGGAGGCCTATGGTGACGCCCCCATAGAAGAGGCCGAGGTAGTCGTCTGCCTTGGTGGAGATGGCTTTCTGCTCGAAGTGCTGCACCGGGTCGCAGAGCACGGCATACCGGCCTATGGCCTGAACTGCGGCTCGGTTGGCTTCCTGCTCAACACGGTATCCGATGAGGATCTGGTGTCCCGCCTGACGCGGGCGCAATCCTCGGAACTGCACCCGCTGCGCATGAAGGCCACAGGGCGTGATGGAACGTTGCACGAAGGGATCGCCTTCAATGACGTGTTCCTGTTCCGCCAGACACGCCAGGCGGTGAAGATCAGGATCGAGGTCGATCAACGTGTTCGTCTGCCCGAGTTGATCTGCGATGGCGTAATCGTCGCAACCCCGGCAGGTTCGACCGCCTATAATCTCTCTGCCCACGGGCCCATCGTGCCTCTCACCGCCAATCTTCTGCCTCTCACGCCGATTTCGGCATTCCGGCCACGACGTTGGCGCGGTGCGCTTCTTCCCGCCTCGGCTGTGGTCCGCTTTACGCTGCTTGAACAGGACAAACGTCCCTGCGCGGCAGTCGCTGACTTCCTTGAAGTACGGGATGTGATCGAGGCTGTCGTCAGCGAGGACCGCTCGATCACCGCCACCATTCTTTTCGATCCCGATCATGGGCTTTCCGAGAGGATCATCGCGGAGCAGTTCGCAGAATAAGCAAAATAAACAAGAAGGCGCAGCCAATGAGCAGTCCCGTCACGAAGACAAGTTTCGATCCTCACCCCGATACCCTCATCACGGCGGCGCAGCGCCTCGCACGCGGCGAAATCACCAGTCGGCAGCTTGTCGAGCACTGCCTGAACAAGATCGAAACCTGTGAGAATGCCCGTGCGGCCTTCACGGGTGATTTTTCGGCGGAACGCGCCCGTCAGTATGCCGATGCCGCTGACAGGATTCGTGCCAAGGGCTATCAGGCATCGCCCTGGGCGGGCGTGCCTATCTCGGTGAAAGACCTGTTCGATATCAAGGGTCAGGTGACGCGCGCTGGCTCGACCATTCTGGCTGACCGGCCCCCTGCCCTGAGTGATGCCGAGGCCATTGCGCCGCTCAGGGACGCAGGGTTCATCTTCATCGGCCGCACGCAGATGACGGAATTTGCCTATTCGGGTCTCGGGCTCAACCCACATGGGCCCCAGCCCTGGAACACGCTCATTGACGAGGGCAAGGCCATTCCTGGCGGGTCGAGTTCCGGTGGCGCCGTATCGGTTGCAACTGGTGCGGCCCTCGCGGCTATCGGATCAGATACTGGCGGCTCCTGCCGCATTCCTGCCGCCATGAATGCCCTGACAGGCTATAAGCCGAGCGCTGGCCGCATCAGCCGTGCGGGCATGATCCCGCTCTCCCCCAGCTTCGACAGTGTCGGGAGCATAGCCCGGACGGTCAGCGACTGTGCTCTGCTTGATCATCTTATGGCGGGAGGAAACCCCGGACACTGGTCGGCCCCGGAGCCCGTGGAGAGCGGTTTGCGGCTGCTCCTACCGACATCCTTCGTACGCAACGATGCAGATGCCCAGATTCTCGCGGTGTTCGAGACCGTCATGCGCCATCTGGAGAGCGGAGGGATCGAAATCGTTCGACAGCCGCTCCCATTGCTGCAAGACATCGCTGATCTCAACATCCAGGCCCAGATCGTCGCGGCGGAGTCATTCCATTACTTCCACGATGACCTTATTCACCATCCTGACCAGTTCGACCCTCGCGTCAGTGAACGCATGATGATGGGTGAGCACACGAGCGTGCAGACCCTGCGCCAGCTCTTCATGGAGCGACAGAAGCTGATCGCGCGTTTCAACGCCGAAATGTCAGGCTTCGACGCCATGATCTGCCCGACGACCCCAATCCTTCCGCCGCAGATCGCCGCTTGCATCGACCCTGATTCCTACGGGCGTTTCAATCGTCTCGTCCTGCGCAATCCATCCCTTGCCAATCTGCTCGACGGCTGCTCCATCACCCTTCCCCTGAACTGGAAAGGTCTCCCCGCAGGGATCATGCTGACCGCGTGTAACGGTCAGGACAGCAGGGTACAGCGCGTCGCTCGCCGCTGCGAGGCTCGCCTTAACGCGTCATAGCGCTCAATACGGCCAGGATGTGCATGGTGATTTTTTGGGTCTTCCTATCAGCAATATGAGATAGCCCTCTCACCATAGCGTTATTTGAGCGCTCCCCGGTCAGGGACTAGCGTCGGCGTCTTTCCATGCCTCCGCACGATACCGGGCCAGGCGCCCGAGGCTGGTTGTCAAATCACGCCGGCGGATCTGCGGGCGGTATGTCGCTCGGGAGTTCGCACAATGACCGCCAATGACGCTTCGGCCCAGTCACTCAGGCCTGAGGCCAGCGCGCGCCATCTTCCGTTTCTGACCATCGCGCTGCTGTTCTCCTACATGGCCGTCGCGATGCCCCTTGCGGTCATCCCCCCTTTCGTGACGTCATGGCCGGGCTATGGCAATGCGCTGGCCGGTATCGCCGTGGGATGCGCGTTTGTTTCGACCATCCTGACCCGCACGATCGCCGGCGCCTTTGCCGATCAACGGGGCGGTCGGACTGCGATGCGGCTCGGTCTGTGCCTCTACGTGCTGGCGAGCGCGATCTGCTTTGCCTCGAGCCTGAGCTTTCTGACGAGACCACTGGCCTTCGCCCTGCTCATCATTGGGCGACTACTTCTGGGCGTTGGCGAGAGCTACACACTGGTCGGGATGCATGGCTGGGGTATCGGGCTGACGGGGGCCAAAGGAGCTGGCAAAGTCCTGACCTGGACCGGTGCCGCCATGTACGGGGCCTTCGCCTTCGGCGGACCGATCGGTCTCGAGCTTTATCACCTGAGCGGCTTTACGGCGCTGATGGCTCTTTGCACCATCCTGCCCTGCCTCGGCCTTGCCATCGTGCAGCGTATTCCCCCGACACCGGTCCTGACAGGAGAGCGGGATTCCTTCTGGCCGGTGCTGGGCATCATACAACCTTATGGAAGCGTCGTCGCATTACAAGGCGTGGGATTTGCCGTATTGGGGGCCTTCCTCTCTGTCTATTTTCTTCATGAGCATTGGCGTTTCGGTAGCCTCGGACTGACCTGTTTCGGTCTGGCCTTCGTGGCGGGACGGCTTCTGTGCGGGCACCTTCCCGACCTTCTCGGCGGGTTGAGGGTGGCGACGATATCTCTGGCTATCGAGGCGATTGGCCAAGGGTGTATCGCCCTGGCGCCCTCACCCTATCTTGCCCTAGCCGGCGCGGTTCTGACGGGGGCAGGTTGCTCGCTTATCTACCCTTCGATGGGCGTCGAGGTGGTCAAGAGGGTATCTGGCCCCATGCGCGCAACGGCCCTGGGCGGTTTCGCCGCCTTTCAGGACCTGTCTTATGCCATCAGCGGGCCGGTAGCCGGTATCGTATCGGATTATCTCGGCTACGGGGCCATTTTCATCATGGGGATGATCTGCGCACTCGCCGGATTGGCCCTCGTGTTCAGATTGGGTAACGCTGCGAGAACGAGCAACAGCAATCAGACACCGTTCTCGACATGAAAACGCGAGAAATCGAGCCCCGCAAACAGATCATGAGCCGGAGCCTCACGCGGCAGACGCTTTGAACGGGTCTTCGCGGGGGACTCTACCCGCTTGGGCAATGTTTCCGCCTCAGAGAGGGCGGACGGCTCCTCTGGCGCATGCCGCGCCTTGCGCGCGGTGCTCATGCGTGCCACCGGATCTTCCGCCGGGGAACTGTCAACAGGCTCAGGCTCAGCAGGTGGCAGAAACGCGATGAATGCGCTGAAATCACCTGTATTGAAACAGGTGGGACGTTCCCCCCGGGCGCGTTGCAGCAGCCATCCTTCAAGCACTACCTGCAGATTGCGCTCGGCATCCTCCGCGGCGAGGCCTGATTGCTGTGCAACGAGCTCGGCCAGGAAGGCGATATCATCGGCATTCACAAGATGGGGCGCTGCATCTGTGTCGCGCTTGACAGCCCAGCCAGTCACGTAAGACGCAATATTCTCCGCGAGCATCGAAGTCCCCTCCCTGTTTACTGCGCTTTGCTAGCAGAATGACTCTGTTTCGCACAGATAGCAGAACTGACACCTGACTGCCCGAAACAGATTATGTATCCGGCGCCGGGGCCGTCATCTTTCTCATGCCTCATCTGCCTCACCTGTTCGCCCGTGAAACCTGCGCCCTGCATCACGAAAACAATTGTTTCGAACCCGTCGATATGAGACCTGCTCTCATACGCAACACCTACCGCACGACCTATCACGACTGGACCACGCCTTTGCCGCCTTGTTTGCTCAACATGCCCCCCGTGCTGCGGCGCATCGGCCTTCTATCCGGGGTCTCCGGCGTTGGACTTTGCGTGGTGCTGGCCGGTTCTTCTGCGCATGCTGCCGTAAAGCCCGAGCCTCACAGCGCCGCGCCCAACCACGCCAGATCCGGCAAGGCCGAGCAAATCACAGTCAAGGCCACCGAGCCTGAAAAGCGCGATGCCGAACGCGGCGGTGGTCTCATTCACCCGCAGCACGGCATCAAGGCGGTCAGCACGGTCGATAGCACCTTCATTGCCAGACAGGCCCCGATATCGAGCGCCTATCAGCTTGTCTCCATGTTGCCAGGGGCCAATGTGGCCTCTTCCGACGCGATGGGGCTTTCCCCCCAGACAACCATTTCGGTGCGTGGGCTGAATACGGATTCCATCGGTTATGTGCTTGAGGGCATGCCTCTCAATGATCTCGCCTTCTATTCCGGCTATCCAAGCCAGTTTGCCGACAGTGAGAATTATCGGCAGATCGCCCTCGCCCAGGGTGAGGCGGATCTGGACAGTCCGGTGCTCAACGCTGCGGGCGGCTTGATGAGCCTCGATTTTCGTGATCCGGCGCACAAGGCCGGGGGGACGATGTCGGCCTCCTATGGCTCGTACAACACCAACCGCGAATTCATCCGGCTGGATACGGGGATGATCGGGCACACAGGGCTGCGGGGCTTTGTTTCCTATTCCCATACCAGCACCGAGAACTGGCGTGGCCCTGGCCATGACATGCGCCACCATATCGATTTCAAGCTTGTGCGTGACATGGGAGAGCGTTCCCACGCGGGACTTGTCGGCAGCTTCAACAGCACGATCACCAGTTATTACCCGCAGGTGTCGAAGGACCAGTTCAGGGAATATGGGGTCTCGTCAGGCAATGCGCTGGCATCGCGCTACGACCCGCAGGACCAGGAAGCTGGCCCCTATTATCAACGCCTGTGGCGTGCGCCCGAACGGACGCTCTACATAGGAGCGCCGGTCTCGCTCGCGCTCACCGATCACCTTACGCTAAAGGCCACACCCTATGCGCAGGGCGCCTACGGCAATGTGCCGGGCGGTTCGACCCTGCCGCTAAGCGGTCTCTATACCGGTACGCAGGCTCTTACGGACACGCTTACCCTCCCCAGCTCTGATGATGGTTCGGCCATCGTACGTGCCAATTATACCCAGCGCAGCTATCGCTCAGGATTCACATCGGAGCTTACCTGGAAGCAGGGATGGAACGAGCTTTATGCCGGCTACTGGTTCGATTACGGCGATGATCACGAGGTCCAGTCCTTCTCACCCGTGAGCGAGAACGGCGCTTCGGCCAACATCTGGGGCAGCGGTACCGGCAATTTCGTGCGGCTGAGCAACGGGCGCATCTATCTTGCAGGCGACACGCACACCATCAGCATGGCGAATGCGCTTTATGTGGGTGACAGGATGCATTTCCTGTCTGACCGCCTGCTTGTCGAAGCCGGGTTCAAGGAGGTTATGGTCAGCCGCGTTGGTACCAATGCCGTCCCCGGACCGCAGTATCGTGTCGCGAGCAATAGCGCAGTGCCGCTCCCCCGTCTGGGTTTGCGCTTCCAGATCACGCCGCAGCATCAGATCTTTTTGAACGCCACGACCAATTTCCGCGCTCCGGCTTTCACTGCGCTGTATAACGTTTATGACACCAGTTCCGGCGACATCAGTACGACTGGCACGCATAACCTGCGCAACGAATATTCGATCTCTGAAGAAATCGGTTATCGCTACACTGGGCCGCTCGTGACTGGGAGCCTGACCTTCTTCAACTACAACTTCACGAACAGGCAGATCCAGACGCAGGTGCTGGTCAACAACACCCCCATCCAGTCCACCATGAATGCCGGTGGTCAGACATCGCGTGGTGTGGATATCGAGCTTGGCCTGAAACCCTGGCATCATTTTGCACCCTATCTCTCAGGCGAGTACCTCCATGCGACGATCGACAACGATATCGCGAGCGGCGGTGACCTGCTGCCTACCTCCGGCAAGACAGCCGTGCGCAGCCCGAAACTCCAGGCTTCAGCCGGTCTGACCTATGATGACGGGCACGTTTTCGGTTTTGCAGCCGTTCAGTACACGGGACGCCAATACGCGACGTTCATGAATGACGAGCGTATAAGCGATCATACGACGGGCAATCTCACGGTCGGATATCGTTTCTCGGATCTCTCCCGACTGAAGGCACCGTCTCTGCGGCTCAACTTCATCAACATTACCAATAAGCATTACCTGTCGGGGATTGCCGACCCCACACTCAATGCCCGCGACACGACAGGGCGGTATGGATCGACCATCGCAGGATCATCGCCGGATTATTATATCGGCGGCGGGTTCTCGGCCCTGGCCACTGCGACCGCCGGGTTCTGATGACAGAGCCGGGCGCGTCAGAACAGATCGGGCAATTCGGCCTCTGGGGCAAGGAGGCACAGCGCGACTGGCCGCTCATCACCAAGGATGAGGCAGAGCACGTCCTCGCAGCTTTCGGACTTGAAAGCACGGCGCCGATCTCGTGGCATAGCGCACGGCCCTTTTCTGCGGTCGCGCGTGTCAGCGATCCGGGCGGTCAGATATGGTTCCTCAAGCGCCATCATCATCAACTTCGTGACAGGGGGGCGTTGGCGGAAGAGCACCGTCTGATCTCTCACCTCTCACGGAATGGCTTGCCGGTCGCCTGCCCCCGCGAGTGCACGAGCGAAAGCGCAGGGTCACGCAGCACAATCCTTGTGAGCGGCGAATGGTGCTATGAATGTTTTCCCGCCCTCAACGGGATGGACCTCTACCGTGACACCATGTCATGGGAGCCCTACCGAAGCCTTGACGAGGCTTTTGAAGCAGGAAGCGCCCTCGCCCGGTTTCATCGGGCCGCACGCAGTTTCAAGGCCCCGTCGCGTTCGACACGCCCACTGGTTTCCGCCCTCACCCCTTTTCTCGGAGAGGCTGATCCCGAGATAGCCTTTAGCGGCTGGGTCAAGGCTCAACCTGCGCTGAGCGAAGCGCTCGACCGGCAAGGCGGATTGTCCCCGTTGATCGCGGCACTCAAGCCCGCCATCACGCGGGCGCGACCGTTTCTCAAAACGGCGGCCTTGCATTGGGGGCATGGCGATTGGCACGGGTCCAACCTCATCTGGGACAGCGAGGTAGGAGGGCAGAGCCTGCCTGACCGCATGATCGTCAGGGCACCGTTCGATTTCGGGATGGCCGATCTTACGACCCGCGCTTTCGATATCGCCGTAGCCCTCGAACGCGGCGTGGTTGACTGGATGAACCCGCGCGCCGTGTCGCCAACCAGTAAACGCGACTTCGTGCAGATGGAGCAGTCGGTGGATTATGCCACAAAGCCCGATCACACGGCCGCTTTCCTCGCCGGATACGATCGGGAGGAGGCGCTAGACCTGCATGATCGGGAAGAAATTGCCGCCATGCTGCCTCTTGCCCATGTCGCCTTCGCCTGCTCGGAAGTCTGGTATTACGACACGCTGCTGCGCGCGCCTGACACTGCGAGAGTGACGTGGGAGACCTATCTGATTGGTCATCTCATCTGGTTTGATTCACCACCCGGTCGCAATCTTTGCCAGCTTGTCGCACCCCCTCCGGCAAGAGCCTGATGTCACCTCTCGAGACCATTGCGGCTCTGTTTACCGTGGCGGGGATCTGGCTGACTGGCCAGCGCAGGGTGTCAGGGTGGCCAGTCTCCCTGATAGCGGCTCTGCTTTATCAGGTGGTCTTTGCTCAGGCACGACTTTGGGCAGATTCGGCCTTGCAGCTTGCATTTTGCGCGTTCCTGCTTCGTGGCTGGTACGCATGGTCTCACGCCCCGCGCGTGCAGACGGGCGTGCGTGTGGCATCGCCTCGTCATACGGCGTTGGTACGAGATATTCTAGCTGGCCTGATCGCGAGTGCGGCACTGGGCTATGGTCTGGCTCACTGGACGGACGACCCGGCCCCATTCACTGATGCCGCGCTGAGCGCGTTGAGCCTCGTCGCGCAGATCTGGACCGCCCGGCGAACCATGCTGTGCTGGCCACTCTGGGTTGCCATCGATACCGCCTATGTGGCGCTGTTCCTCACACGCAGCCTGTGGGTCAGTGCCGGTCTTTACGCCATACTGGTCGGGCTGGCTGCCAATGCCTGGTATCACTGGCAACGCGTGGCCGGAGGGCGTGAACTCGATAAACCGTGAGCCGGTTTGGGCCGTTCTTACCCGTCTTGCTCCTCGCCACTTGAACCACCGCGCACCGGGGAAACCGTGGCTCGGCTGATAGCGGGCCTGAGCACGCCACAAACCCGAGCTGCCTTCCCGACTTCGCTTGCATCCGGCCATCAATGGCCCTACCAGCTTGACCCCGATTTCATGATGCGAAAGGCCCCAGCGACGTGCTCAAGAAACGGATCTTCTATCCGCGTGCGCCCCGACAGCTGATAACGCAGTTCCTGCGCTTTGGCGTTATCGGTGCCCTTGGTCTGGCCTGGGACATTCTGATTGTCTATCTGCTTCGCCCTGAGCTCGGCCTGACGGCAGCCACACTACTGTCCTATTTCCTTGTGGCCAGCCTGAACTGGTTACTCAACCAGCTCTGGACATTTCGCAGCCTCGCCCATCGCGACCACCCCATACTGCAATGGCTGCGTTTTCTGGCAGCCAACAGCTTCGGGTTCCTGCTCAATCGCGGGACGGTCTACACGCTGTGCTTCACCATTCCATTCTGTGCACAACACGTCGCCGTACCTCTGGCGGCGGGGTCCCTCATGGGGCTGATGGCCAATTTCAACCTGTCACGCAAGCTTGTCTTCCGGGCAAAGGTTCCTGAAACGCCCATGGAACTGGCGCAGATGGCAGTCGATCTGAATGTCGACCCTGCCGATCACGATCTGGAATCCTGAGCCGACACGCGCAAAACATTTCCTTTGCGGTCTCTTTGCTCTAGTGGAGATGCCATCTTCACGCCGCAATCGGGATTTTCTGCTCGCGCCATGACCACACCGATCCATAACACCACCACAAATGAGCTGCGCAGCGCGTTTCTGAAGTATTTCGGAGACCAGGGCCACAAGATCGTTCCCTCGGCCTCGCTGGTGCCGCAGAACGATCCCACGCTGCTCTTCACCAATGCTGGCATGGTGCCGTTCAAGAACGTGTTCACCGGGCAGGAAACACGCCCCTATACGCGTGCAACGACGGCGCAGAAGGTCGTGCGCGCAGGCGGCAAGCATAACGATCTGGACAATGTGGGCTACACGGCTCGCCATCTGACCTTCTTCGAAATGCTCGGCAATTTCTCCTTCGGTGACTATTTCAAGGCCGAAGCGATCGAATTTGCCTGGAACCTCCTGACCAAGGGCTACGGTCTGCCCAAGGAAAAGCTGCTCGCCACGGTCTATGCCGAGGATGAAGAAGCGGCTGGCCTGTGGCGCAAGATCGCGGGCCTTCCTGAGGAGAAGATCATCCGTATCCCGACGGCTGATAATTTCTGGCGCATGGGCGATACGGGTCCCTGCGGTCCGTGCTCGGAAATCTTCTTCGATCACGGCCCCGATGTCTGGGGCGGCCCTCCGGGCTCGCCGGAAGAGGACGGCGATCGCTTCGTCGAGATCTGGAACCTCGTTTTCATGCAGTATCTCGAAGGGCCTCCGGGCACGCGCGCGCCGCTGCCCCGCCCTTCGATCGATACTGGCATGGGGCTTGAGCGCTTTGCAGCCGTGATGCAGGGCAAGCGCGACGTGTACGACACCGATGTGCTGCGCAGTCTGGTCGAAGCCACGGCAAACGCGCTCAGCACCGATCCTGATGGGTCGCTGCGCGCAAGCCATCGTGTCGTGGCCGACCATCTGCGTTCGACGGCCTTCCTGATTGCCGATGGCGTGATGCCGTCCAAGGATGGTCGTGGCTATGTGCTGCGTCGCATCATGCGTCGCGCCATGCGCCATCTCCAGCGTCTGGGCGCGACCGAGCCGGTTTTCTATCGTCTGCTGCCTGCCCTGATCCGGCAGATGGGGGCGGCCTATCCCGAACTCGTGCAGCATCAATCCCTGATTGCTGAGACCATGAAGGGCGAGGAAGAGCGCTTCACCGCCCTGCTGGAACGCGGCATGTCGCTGCTTGAGGACGAAACCGCCCGCGTGGCCGAGGGCGGCGCCCTCCCCGGTGACGTGGCCTTCAAGCTTTACGACACATTCGGCTTCCCTCTCGACCTTACGCAAGATGCGCTGCGCGAACAGGGTCGCACTGTCGATGTAGCTGGTTTCGAGGCCGCCATGGCAGAGCAGCGCGCCCGTGCCCGTGCGGCTTGGGTGGGCTCAGGCGATGCGGCTGCAGAAACCATCTGGTTCGATGCCCGCGAGCGCTTTGGCGCCTCGGAATTCCTTGGCTACTCGTCGGAAAAAGCCGATGCCGAGGTCGTACTGGTTGCCAAGGCCGGAATCGAGAGCGAAAGCGCCTCGGCCGGTGATGAGGTCGCCATCCTGCTGAACCAGACCCCCTTCTACGGCGAGAGTGGCGGCCAGGTAGGCGATCACGGCGTGATGGTTGGCGAGAACCTGCGCATTGAGATAACCGACACCCAGAAGCGCAATGGCGATCTGCTCGTGCATTATGGCCGTGTGATCGAAGGCGTTGTGCGCCCGGGAACATCGGTCACAGCAGAGATCGATCATACGCGCCGACAGGCTGTGCGTGGTCATCACTCCGCCACTCACCTGCTTCACGAGGCGCTGCGTCGCCAGCTTGGCGACCATGTGGCCCAGAAAGGCAGTCTGAACGCGCCGGAGCGCCTGCGCTTCGACGTCTCGCAGCCTCGTCCCATTACGGCGGAAGAGCTGGCGCTCGTCGAGCGTGAGGTAAATGCCCGCATTCGTGAAAACAGTGCTGTCGAAACGCGCATCATGACCCCCGAAACCGCGGTCGCTGAAGGCGCCATGGCACTATTCGGTGAGAAATACGGCGATGAGGTCCGCGTGGTCTCGATGGGGCTGGGTGATGAGACGCGCGGAGCCTATTCCATCGAGCTTTGTGGTGGCACCCATGTGGGTCGCACGGGCGAAATCGGGCCGTTCCGCATTGTCTCGGAAAGCGGTGTTTCGGCTGGTGTGCGTCGCATCGAGGCCGTTTGCGGTGTTGCTGCCGACCGTCTGGCCATCGAGGCGGATGAGCGTCTGCGCCGTATGGCCGATCTTCTTAAGGCCACAATTGCCGAGGCCCCGGATCGCCTCGCCGCGCTGGTCGAGGAGCGCCGGGCGCTGGAACGTCAGGTTTCGAAGCTCCAGAAGCGTCTGGCAACGGGTCAGGCCGATTCGGCCAGCGAGTCCATCAATGGCGTGACCTTCGTGCCGCGCGATCTGGGTGACGTGGCGCCACGTGAGCTCAAGAACATGGCCGAGGCCATAACGAAGCAGATCGGGAGCGGTGTTGTCGCCCTGATCTCCACGGCTGAAGGCAAAGGCAGTGTTGTCGTCGCTGTCACCAAAGACCTGAATGATCGTTTCAACGCGGTTGATTTGGTCCGTCTGGCGTCAGCCGAGATGGGCGGCAAGGGCGGCGGCGGTCGACCGGATATGGCGCAGGCTGGTGGTCCGCAGCCCAACAGCGACGCCGTGTTCGATTCACTCAGAAAAACGCTTTCAGCCTGAGCGTTCATGACAAAGGGTGAACCATGCCGTTCAGGCATGGACACCTAATCAAAACCACGGCATCCGAGTCATCTGAGTTCCAGGTGTGGCGCAAAACTCACAGCAAGCCACACCCCTTTTTCAGATGAGGTCACGATGAAAAGTGAAATCGAAAACAGCCTGGTTGCCCTTCTCAAGGGCGTACAGCATTTCGACGACGAGGTTTATGAAGAGCACCGCGAGCTCTTTGAAAGCCTTGCCGATGGCCAGTCGCCTTCCACCCTGTTCATCACCTGCTCCGACAGCCGCATCAATCCGAGCATGATCACCCAGACATCGCCGGGCGATCTCTTCATTGTGCGCAATGTCGGCAATATTGTTCCTCCGCATGGCGAAATGCTCGGTGCCGTCTCGTCGGCCATCGAGTACGCCGTGCTCGTCCTCAAGGTGAAGCACATCGTTGTGTGCGGTCACTCCAATTGCGGTGCGATGGGCGCTCTGTGCGACCTGAACAACCCGAAATTCGATGCCATGCCCACGGTGCAGCGCTGGCTGCGTAACGCCGAGGCGGCCCGCGCCGCGCTTGGCCCCCTCAAGGCCGAAGATGCTGGCCCGGAGACGGTCAAGGAGTTGGCACAGCAGAACGTTCTGCTTCAGCTTGCCCATCTGCGTACCCATCCAGCCGTGGTGGGTGCCCTTGCCGCCGGCGAGATCGCATTGCAGGGCTGGTTCTACGATATCGGGTCGGGGCAGGTCGTAGTAATTGACGAGCAGACCCGTCAGGAGCGGACCGTCCGTGACGTTCTGGGCGATCTTGGCGTCAAGGTCTGATTACGCCCGACTTTGCTTTCTGGTTGTCTGGACCTTTATCCAGACAGCCAGTGCGGCGCCCGGTATACCAGTCAAGCTCGCTACCTGGAATCTTGACTGGCTGACCCTTCTTCCAGCGTCGAGCCCCCTTCTGCCAGACGACGCCCCCCAACGTACGGCGCAGGACTGGCAAGCCCTGCGCGATTATGCCAGCCGTCTGGACACCGATATTCTTGCCGTGCAGGAAGTCAGTGACGAAGCCGCACTTCGGCGGCTCTTTCCTTCCCCCGGCTATACGATCGCACTGACACATGCGCCGATTGCCCAGAATCTCGGCCTTGTCCTGCGTGCGCCATGGAAAGTCGTCACTAACACCGAACTGCGCGACTTCAACCGCTCCTCAATCCACGGTGGCCACGCCCTGCGTCCCGGTCTCGACGCACGTATTTCTGATGGGCGCACGAGCCTGCGACTGTTGATCGTTCATTTGAAATCGGGGTGTTGGGACCGTCTATGGACGGAGGCCGCCCATGCCTGCCCGATCCTGCGCGAACAGGTGGGGTTGATCGCCAACTGGGTGGAAGAACGTGAAGACGAGGGCGAACCCTATATCGTCCTCGGTGACTTCAATCGGCGTCTGACCCCTACCGACCCGTATTATCGACAGATGGTCTCCCCTCACGACCCGCTTCTTGTCACCGCAGGAATGGCAAGCCCTTGTGAGGGTGGGACCTACTTTATCGATCACATCATATTGGGCGGGGCCGCCCGCTCATGGCTACTCCCCGGCAGTCTGAGCGTCATGACCTTTCGCGATACGCTCCCCCTTACCCTCTCCGACCATTGTCCGGTTTCGGTCAGACTGACCTTGCCGAACACGCCTCCACCGGAAAAGTAACAAGGTTACTCGGCAAAACGGAATGTAGCCGGCAGGAGCGCATTGATTTCGCAGGCGGCATCCGCGAAACATCCGGTGCCTGAAAGCGTGAATGGTCGACTCGGATTGCCATATGCCCTGGCGTTCAGAGCAGTGCCAGTCGAGGTATAGATCTCGATCACACTGCCATCGACGTAAATATCCAGCCCTGCATGAGACGACTTCTCGAGAGGCGCACGATCCTCGTTGCAGGAAAGTTCGCCCGGCGCAGCTAACGGATCGTAATCGAGATGCAGATAGCGATCCGTGTGGGCAAACACGATGCTCCCACTGCTCAGGGCAGGAAACTGGACCCGTATCCTGACCTGAGGTCCATCGACGCTAACCGCCCGGGTCAGCGTACCGTTGAACATTTCTTCGCCAATCAGGGTCTCCATTGACGGATGGATTCTGGAAAAGACCCTGCCCTGCTTGTCTGCAATCAACACACGGGGGTAGGACATGACGCCACTCCAGCCACGTGCCGCTGCTTCGCCAGCCTGCCAGGGCTTTTCAGGCAACCATCCGAACACTGTGCGACGACCATGCGCATCACTGAAACTGCGCGCGGCGTAAAACCCGCCATAGCCGAGCACATCCTGTCTGGCTGGCGTGAAATGCCCGTGCTCATACTGCCCCGTGACAACGTGTACGACTGAATTGATGGAAAAAATGAGGGCGTGACACGAACCGAGGTCGAAGAAGTCCGGGCATTCCAGCACATCATCGCCACCGTGCAGGTCAGAAGGCCCATAGAAAACGCGGATGAACGTCCATTTTGCCAGGTCCACGCTCTCATAACGGAAAACAACCCCGCCTACACCTTCGATCTTGCTGCCGACCAGCATGACCCAGGTCTGTCCCTCACGCCAAAGCTTGGGATCGCGAAAGCCACCGATACTGAGATGATCCGGCCCACTGGCCAGAAGAGGTTCGCGATGCTGACGCCAGTGGGTCATCGCACGATCTGAAACAGCCATGCACTGGATCTGGGGAGGCATACGGTTGAAACGAAAGCCGGTGTAGATCGCGACAGCGCGATCCCCATCAAGCACAACATCGCCTGTAAACACGCCATCACGATCAGGCCCGTCGCGCTGGGGAGAGAGCGCGACGGGCTGATAGGTCCAGTTGACCAGATCAGGGCTTGTGGCGTGGCCCCAGTGCATATTGTCCCAGATGGCCGCCTCCGGGTTCCACTGGTAGAAAAGATGATACACACCATCGGCAAAGATCGGGCCGCAGGGATCGTTCATCCAGCCTCTCTGCGCGGTGAAGTGGCTGATCGGACGGAAGGGATCGGAGGCGATCATGTGGTCAGGCGGAAAACGCTGGGCAGCGAAGGCCCGACCGAGGCCACCGCCAGCAATCAGAAGCGCCATACCCCCCATGAAAAAGCGGCGACCTGGTCCGGCGACTTCACAATCGGGGATAGAGCTGGCAGTAACGACGTGTCCCAAGGGCACGATTTCTTTTTCATTATCGCTCAACCTGCTATTCCCTGATAAACTCTATGTTGATCACTGACTAATATTTGCACAAACACCGGACCAAAATGCGATGACCAGCCTCCATGCGCAAGAAAACACGCCTCGCAAGCTTAGCAGCTCGCTGACACGCGCCCTGGCTGCGAGCCTTTTTATTGCTTACTCCGCACTTAACGGCATGGCGCACGCAACGCCGTCTACCGTACCCAACGCGGCTGAACTCCACCGGCTCCCGATCAAGGCAGAACTCACAAAAAAAACAACGTCGTTTCAGATCAAGAACCTCTATGCGTTCAGGCTACCCGATAATCTTCCACCGGACGTTAACTTCAGGGGGTTGGTTGGCACGATCTCGACAACCAGCGCCGCAAATCCTGCCTTGCATGGTGCCGTCAACTCGGAAACCCTGTTCGGCCTCGCCTATACCACCCAAGGCAATTGCCCTGTGTCGGGTCAGACGATCGGAAGCTATGCCGAAATCTATGCCCGGTTCCCGAGCCAGGGTCTTGCAGGGCTGATTCTCAAACAGGCACGTCCGGGTACAGAGACTTTCCCTGTCGCCCTGCTTCTGCCAGAGAGGCTACCCATGCATATCAGGCCCGGCGGCTGTATCTTCCTCAGTTTCGACGGCACCGATTTTGCCAATCTGCCCTATACGATGCGCACCGACCTGCAACTCCTCTATGATACGGGCGCACCAGGCTGGACGCAGCAAACCTATAGCGGTCTCGACTCAGAATTCATCGTGACTCCCAGCACCGCACGTGGCCCGGTGCTCAATGCCTATGCAGTACTCCCCGTCTCCAGGCAGGGACCGATCCATCCAGGCAAGGTGATCAGCCTTTACGGGAACGTTTCCGCCACTGCCCCTGCAGAATTTGCCAAAATTCCGGCGGGTCAAGGCACCTGGAGCGTGCGCGATATTGTCGTTATCTACAAGCATAATAGTTGCCAGCGTGCCTTCCCCGGTCATTCACCCAACAAGTTCATGTGGAATGACCGCAGCGGTAACGGTCACACCCCCAATCCCAGCATGGCACTCGGCCCCGATGCTGTTAAGCTGCTCGAGGTAGTCCTGACGGGTAATGGCCTCGATTCAGTCATGAAACAGGCCAATGCCATCGACACAGTCCCCGCCGAGGTCGAAGAAGGCGACTGCGTGGCCATTGCGATATTACCGAACGCCGTCAATCCCGCCATCAACGGTGCCGTCAACGTCGAGACTCAGATCAAGGTTGTCTCGACACCCTGACGCAGGGATACGCTGACTTTCTTCGGCTGATCTCCCGAGATGAGACGCGTTTATCACCCTAGTATGGAAGGCTCCCCTGCCTTTTACGTTAGTATAGGACGCCTCAAAATCCGTCTCTCTGCGGGAGACGTTGCAGTACGCATCGCTTTTGCAATACTATGAAAATTCTCCACTATTATTTAAGATTAATTCCACAGCATTTGCGCTGCGCGAACTTGCGCATACGATCGCCTCGGTGCTTAAAGCGCAAGAGAGACTAGAATTTTCTTTCTACCTGCAAAAGTGGTTCGGCATTTTTGCATTTCACAACATTCTGGGGAGCAGCTTCGTGGACGATGTTACTGGCAAGGCCGTAATCAGCTCGAGCTCATGCACACGTCGAGCCGCGGAGAGTGATTTCAGATGCGAACGCCAATGGTTCCCCTGGTGGCAAATCTCCCTCCCGGGAGTCATGTCTATCGAAGGCTTCTCTATTGAGGGGTGGCAGTGTGATGAACGCCACCCTCCACTATTCACAATTCTGCTTTCGGATGATGGCGAGCACTGGCTGCCCATCTGGACCCAACCCCTGCACGAGCCAGTAACCACCAAATTATTCAGCGCGCATTTTTCACGCGTGTACTCTGCGCGCCATATCAGAATACGTATGGACGGATTCAGCGAATTCGGCTTCGATCGGGTTCAATTCATGACCTCTCCAGCCGCGCCCCCTGTACAAAGCGTCCACGACATACTGTCGATGTGCCAGAATCAAGCGAACGATAGCCGCGTGGTGTTCTCAACGCTTTTCAATGAAAGCGATGCCTTCCTCAAGCAGTATATCGACAATTTTCTGGCCTACACAGCCGAGAATGTCTGCCTCGCTCTTAATTTCCCTTCCGATCGCCAAATTCCGTCCGACCTCACGCGCATAAGTCCGCGGGTCCATATTTTCAATGGTCAGGTCAAGCGCGAAAAATGGGGACATACGCTGCTGGTTGGTCATATTGAGTCGTTTGAAGCCGCGCGTGCTGTCTTTCCAGACTTTCGCTATTTCGCAACCATGGCCTCTAATGGCCTGATGGTACGTCCTTTTGATCTGACTGCCGCGATATTGCAGCTTCCCCTTGCTGCGCGCGTGCCCGTCGCTTGCGAACGCGCCTACGAACTGGATCAGGAAGTTGATCCGATCGAGCCAACCTATCATGGCACTTGGATGTGGCATCATCTGAGAAACAGTGAGGGTTTCGGCAACTATCTGAAGACAGCAATGCACCTTGATCGCGTTTCTGTGACTCAGATCGAAGGTCTGTTTGCGCGCCGAGAAGACTGGGATCTATTGCAGGAGAAGAGAGCCGCGATAACCGGTCTGGAAAAATTCTTCTCCTTCGAAAATTTCATGGCTATCGAGGAATTACTACCTACCTCGGTATTCAACAGCGTCGGTAGCGGGGAATATACGCATATCTGTCGCGTGCTATGGTCAGGAACACGTCAGGCGACGGTAGACGACTTGCTAGAGATGGTCCCTCACCTCCCCGATCACCTATGCTCCGTTAAATGGTTCGATCGCTCCCCGGTGGCACAATCCACCTTGGCGGTTACGACAGACTGGGGACGCGCCCTTCTCACCAAAGCGCAAAACCACGAGATGACGCTCAACAAGTTCCAGGAAACCACCCTGGCGTCCAAGCTGGTCGATCGCATGCACCAGGCAGAGCGTTTCGGCCCTTTGACGGATCGCTGGTGGAAGAAGGAACAGCAGGGACAATGCGGCTTCCGCTGGTCCATGCGCGAGGTTTCCTGCGAACGGCAAAGGATCGACCTGGATATCCCGGCATTCCGGGGCAATGCAGCATCGCCCGCATACCTTTACATGGAGGCAACCGGTCAGCGCGTTTCCTGCGCAATTTCAATCTATGAAACCGATCAGGGTGAGACAGCACTGCGGTTGTCCTGCAGCGCAATTTCTGAAGACGGCGGTCCGGTATCCGGGGTGCATCTTCAAGGCTACCTTTATCTCTCAGGCCTGCAAGGGAGCACAGTGTTCCGCATGACAATGCGCAAGGACCGCTGCGTGCCACCAGACATACTCTCACGGACCGTGTTCTTCGATGAATACGGCTACACCGTGGATTATGCTGACAGACTGGAGCGCGATCACGACATGGAGCGCCACTATTTCGTCCGTGAAGCACGACGGTCTGACGGACAGGTATGGATTGGGCTGCCAGTATTCTGCAATGCAATCGCCGAAGTAACCCTGGCAGTCGGCCCTAATTTCAAAAGCAGCCGTAACGATCTGGTCTGATGAGTATTCCGATGCCCGCACTGATTGATCTTGCTCTTGGCCGGCCCGCAACCCAGAGCTCCAAACACCCTGATATCGTGCTCCCGCTCAGTCAGGTCGCCGGTGAGGCGGTCCAGCCTGCTCATTCCGATAGCAGTTTCCACACGGCCTCCGAATGGTTCCCTTGGTGGCAGGTTGATCTCGAGAGCGTATGCCGTATCGAGAAGGTCATACTTTCCAATACCGATTACTGGCCGATAAGAAGCAAGATGTTCACCATTCTTGTTTCCATCGATGGTGAGGCGTGGCTTGAGGTCTATTCCCGAACCGACCACACAGTTTTTGGCGGAGATGAAGACTCCGCCTGCGAAGTTTCCCTCACCACCCCTGCAATAGCCCGGTTCGTCCGGATAAGACTGGACAACTGGAACCCCCTCCACCTCAAGCGGGTGCAGGTTTTGGGCCGTACTCTCGACGCCAGTCTGCTTCATGCACCCAAACGCGGAGTGTTCCAAGAAGCAGCTGGGCCGACCGTATTTGCCACCAATTTCAACGAGGAAGATGGATTCCTCGAGACCTATATCGAGAATTTCCTGCATTTTACGGGTGAGGATTGCCACCTCATCGTGAATTTCCCTGCCTCACGCGAGATCCCAGATACAGCATTGACCGGCCATCCCCGCGTCCATGTCTTCAACAGTAGGGTCTCCCGGAGCAAATGGGGGGGGACACTGTTGCTCGGCCATATTGAGTCGTACGGAGAAGCTCTTCGCGTTGTTCCGAAGTTCACCTATTTCTGCACGTGCGCCTCGAATGGCCTGTTTGTACGTCCGTTCAACGCCTCCGACGCAATCAGGCAGACCTTCGCTGGCAATGTAGCCCCAGTTGGTATGACAAGGCATTTTCTGATCGACGTACCGCTGGACGATATTCCGCCCGGGGAGGCCTGGGTGTGGGATAATATGCGAGCGTCAGAGAACCTCAGGCGCTATCTGGTCGATGAAGCCGATATTCCCCTCATGTCGCTCAACCAGATCGAAGGACTGTTTGCGACGCGCGAAGAGTGGAACACGCTTTACAAACGCCTGCCTGTGCTTGAAGCCTGTGCGGCGTGTTTTCCAGATCCGGTGCAGAGCACGCCGGCGCTCGAAGAGTTTCTTCCGGTCACCTTCTTCCGCCGCTTCGGCGAGGGGCGCTTTACAAATATCTGCCATATGCTGTGGGATCCCATCCGGGAGCTGACATTCCCGGACCTAGTAGCTCTTTCAGAAAAACTGCCCGCACATATGTGCCAGGTCAAATGGTTCAGTCGCGACGCTGACTCGATGCCGACGGCAGCGATCTCCAGAGACTGGTCCCGCGCTCTGCTCGCGGCTCTGAGCAGCGAACCAACGCCCTCTGCCTCGCATGAGTGGTTCCGTAACAGAGCCCTCGCGTGTCATTTCAACGAGGCCATGAAGATCCAGGAGTATTACACTCCACTGACCCGCGCATGGAGAACCGATGCGCGCTGGGGCCGTGTGCAATGGCTGATAGCGACCACGCTTCAAACTGGCGACACTCAGGACATACCCGGCATCCCGGAAGCAAGTGCTGGTTCAGGCGAAAAAAAACAGCGCTCTGCGGCGTGGCTTAAGGGAACACCGCAGCTGCATCGGGACATGGAGGTGGAGGCCATCCTCGCTGAGGATGGGCACGCCACAACGCTTACCCTCAATGCAGCACCTGTTGGGCAAAGACCCGGACAGCACGAATGGAGCGAAAGCAAAGCCCACCTGTTCCTTTCGCCCCTCCAAAGTGACAAGGCTCAGGTGTTCAGGGTTTCTCTCACCCGGCCATTTAAAGAGGCTACAGCCCAACTTCTGATGAGTACACAACGCTCAGACGGGGTTACTGAGAGCGCATGGCCACCAGTCCTTCAGGAAGATGAAGGGGATCGACGCCATTTCTACTTCCTCCGCCCGCACCACCATCTTGGGGGAATCTGGATCGGTATTCCGATGTTTGAAAACACATCCATCCAGCTGGAGCTCAGTTTCGGTATTGTTCCGGTCTGAAAATGGCTCGTTTCCCCCGTCGTCAGACCACCGGGAAAACGCGCGACAGGTCAGGCCGGGCTGGCGGGGGTACCAAGTGTCTGGTGGCAAAGAGCCAGAACGTGACCTCGCCCTGATGCGTAAGGCCATTGCCACCCTTGCCGTGACCACGGCTTTCAACTGGCTTATACTGCCGCCGGATCATGCCGCAGGAGTCTCGTATGCGCTATCGCAGTCTCGGCCGATCGGGCCTCATGGTTTCCGCCCTCGGCCTTGGTTGTAACAACCTTGGCGGACGCATAGCCCAGAAACAGTCAAGCACGCTGGTGCACGCGGCGCTCGATCAGGGTGTGACGCTGTTTGATGTGGCCGATGTCTATGGCCGCCGCGATGCCTATGCAGGCGCATCCGAGGAGGCTCTGGGCAAGGCCCTGACCGACAAGCGATCCCAGGCCGTCATCGCCACAAAATTCGGTATGAAAATGTGCACGGGCGATGATCCGTCGGCCCGTTACTCCGGGGCATCGCGGCGCTATATTCTTGAGGCCGTTGAAGCCAGCCTCAAACGCCTTGGGACCGACTGGATCGACCTCTATCAACTCCACTCTCCTGATCCACGCACCCCGCTTGAAGAGACGCTTCACACACTCGACAGCCTCGTGACGGCGGGCAAGATACGCTATGCTGGTGTTTCCAACCTGCCGGCATGGCAGGTGGCCGATGCCTGTCATATCGCACGGCGGGACAATCTGGCCGGTATCATCAGCTGTCAGGACGAGCTGTCGCTTCTGGCCAGATCGGCCGGGAAAGAGCTCCTCCCTGCCCTGACGCATTTCGGGCTGGGCCTGCTCCCCTACTTTCCCCTGGCCTCAGGCATGCTGACCGGAAAATATCGCAGGGACGCACCGCCACCCGAAGGATCACGTCTGGCAGCTTGGACCTATCTTCAGGAGCGCTATCGTGATCCTGCCACATGGTCCCTTATCGAGGCACTGGCAGAGCTGGCAGCACGTTACGAACGTCCCATGGCGGATCTCGCTTTCGGTTGGCTGCTACACAAGCCACAGATCGGCAGCGTGATTGCAGGCGCCACCTCCACAGCGCAACTCGAAGCCAACATAGCGTCCTGCGCAGCCCCTCTGGACGAACCGTTACTCGAAGCCCTCGAAAATCTGCTCGAAAAACACGGAACACCCTCATGACTAGCGCCAGACACCCGGCAGACGCCCCCTGGAGCGTCACCGCGCTCTTACCGGACATTCAGGTAACCTGCCACGAGGCCCCAACTCTGGTCGATCCCGCGCTTGAGATGGGCATCGAGGCAGTGTGGCAAGAGGCGTTGAAGAAACACCCCAGGCTCTACAATGGCCGCGTGTTTTGCCTCTCGCAGCTGCAGCACGACCGGTTGGACGGGTTCTGGTGCGAATATCGTTGGGTTCTAGCCCAGATGCGCGCGCCCGAGCTGGCCGTCAGGCTTCAGCTGAGATCGCTTGCCGTCACCGGGCTCCTTGTCTGCCGCGACGGCATCGTTCTGGGTCGACGTAACCCGAACTCGCTCTATCTGCCCGGTTTCTGGCAGGGTGTGCCCGCCGGCAGCGTCGAGGCCCGCAGCGAAAAGGATCCGATCGACCTTCGCGCCCAGCTCCTCGCCGAACTCGAGGAAGAAATCGGCCTGACCGACGCGGTCACTCTGTCCGGTCCGTTACTGGCCTGCGAACATGACACCACCCATATCGTCGATCTCGGCTTTCGCATCGATACCGACCTCCCCTTCGAGGCTATTCGCGAGGCCTGGCAGAAAAAGGCCAATGACGAATACGACCAGCTTGAATGTCATGCGCTGGATCGCATCGATCTGATCAGCCCGCAGGTATTGCCGACAACCCGCGCCATGCTGGAGCGCCTTGCCCAATGAGCACCTATCGCCCCCTCACAGCGTCAAGCCTTATCGATTATCTCGCGGCACACCCTGCCCTTGCCGCCCGCCTTGGTGGCGAGGCCGCAGGCTGGACAGCCCGCGAGGTCAGTGACGGCAATCTCAACACGGTGTTCATCGTATCAGGACCGGCTGGCAGCATGTGCTGCAAGCAGTCCCTGCCCTATGTGCGCGTCGATCCTGCCTGGGCCATGCCACTTGAGCGAAATCTGTTCGAGGCGCGCTGGATGCAGAGCGTCACGGATGCGGTGGGTCATCAGATACCGACGCTCTATCATCTCGATGAAGGGCTTTTCCTGATCGTGATGGAAAACCTCGCGACGCATCACGTCCTGCGTACCGCCCTGATTGCCGGTACGGCACCGGCCGGTTTCGCCGCACGTATTGGCGAATTTGTCGGCCGCACCGGCTTTGCCACGTCATGGCGCGCCCTGCCCTTCGAGGACGTGCATGCCCTGCGTGATGTGTTCTCCCGCAATCTGGCCCTGACGCGCATCACGGTCGATTTGGTGCTGACAGCCCCCTACCAGAATGACTGCGCACGCAATCGCTGGCTTAGCCCGGAGCTAGACGACGCTGTCGCCTCGATTCAAAGCGACGCCAGCCTGCATGCAGCGGTCGAACGCCTGCAGGAGCGCTTCCTCTCGACGGGGCAGGCCTTGCTTCATGGTGATCTGCATACCGGGTCCGTCATGATCAACGGCGACGATGTCCGTGTGATCGATGGCGAGTTTTCACTCTATGGCCCGATTGGCTTCGATATCGGGATGTTCATCGCGAATCTGGGGATGAATGCCTACGCGCAACCCGAGCATGATGAGTGGATGCGCGACGAGATCGCTCTGCTGTGGTCCGGATTCAAACGCGCCTATCTGGAGGCATGGAAGGCACCGGGAGCGAAAGGTGATCTTGGCGCATTGACAGGTAACCAGCCTGCAAGCGCGGAATATGCGCGGTTCTTCCAACAGGTCATGCACGATGCGGCCGGGTTTGCCGGTCTCGAGATGATCCGGCGCACCATAGGCTTCGCCCAGATTGATGATTATGACTCAGCGCCGGACCGTCAGAGCCAGGTCGAGGCCAGGCGACGCTCTCTGACTACTGGCCGAGGTCTGATCCAGCGCGCAGGCCAGATCGGAACAATCGAGACGTTCCTCGATCATATCTGACCGCCAGATCGTATGGTGGGCCAGATTAGGGCCCACCGACGAACTGAAGGCTCTCGATCAGGCCTTGCGATAGGCGCGGTCGAACCAGACAAGACCCGAGACCTCTTCGCGTGCAAACTCGGCGCAGAGGGGCTCGACGAAGAAAACGCTATGCGTACCTATTTCCTGTGTCAGGCTGATGCGGCACTCCAATGTGACCAACGCCCCTTCAAGAAGCGGCATGCCGAGCTCGCCTTTGCGCCACGCGCCACTGGCGAAGCGGGTCTCCATGTCGTAGCGCGAGCTACCAAAAAGGGTTGATAGCGCTTCCTGCTCGTGAGCCAGGATATTGATGGCCAACATGTTGTGACGCACCAGATGCGCATGGGTCGACGCCGATCGATTGACGCATACGAGCAGCGTCGCCGGGTCATCGGACACGCTGCATACCGCAGAGGCCGTAAAGCCGTGACGACCATTCTCGCCATCCGTGGTGATGATGGTCACGGCACTGGCCAGTCGCGCCATCGCATCGCGGAAGATTTCTTTGGACAGAGGGGCACGATCCGGCATCGTTCTGGCTCCTGGAATGTTTGTGTGAACCCGTATGCGGCAATTTCACGTGGCTGCAAGGGGGCTGAGCAGATTTCCACGGCCGGGTCACGGTTTGATGCCTTGCCCCCGAAGTGGTTCTCTGAGATATAATTACACGATCAGCGTGGATAGTTTATAAACCACGCCAGTCTCAGTTCAAGCAAGGCGGAATGGTGGATGAAACGGGCGATACGCATAGGCGCCGGAGAAGCTCTGGTGCTGACAGCCAACAGATTGCTGGATGGCCACATCGTATGGCGTGATGCCAGCGGCGCCTGGCAGCGTTCCATCGCCCACGCCGCCATTCTTGCCCCCGAGAACTACGAGTCGGCGCTCGAAAACGCCATACAATCGGCACAGAACGATGGTGTCGTCGGTGTCTACGAAGTCGTCGTGCGCCCGGCGAAGATCGCCGAGCCAGTGAGCGTGCGCGAGCGTATCCGGGCCTTTGGCCCCACGGTTCACCCCCAGTTTGCCACGGAGTTGGACGCATGAACGCGCCTGTCGGTCTCTACCAGTATCAAACGGCTGATCGTGAGTTTCTCGCCTCCCGCATCGCGGAATTCGAAGGGCAGGTGCAACGGCGCCTGAGTGGTGAGCTGAGCGAGGATGAGTTCAAGCCGCTTCGTCTCATGAACGGGCTCTATCTTCAGCTTCATGCCTATATGCTGCGTGTCGCCATCCCCTATGGCGTGCTGGACTCCCGCCAGATGCGCAAGCTGGCCCATATCGGCCGTCATTACGACCGCGATTATGGCCACTTCACCACGCGACAGAACATTCAGTTCAACTGGATCAAGCTGGAGAACACGCCGGAGATCCTGCGTCAGCTTGCCGATGTCGACATGCATGCCATCCAGACCAGCGGCAACTGCATACGCAACGTCACCTGTGACCAGTTTGCCGGCGCTGCCGCCGACGAACTGATGGATCCGCGTGTTCATGCAGAGATCCTGCGCCAGTGGTCCACGCTGCATCCCGAATTCACGTTCCTTCCGCGCAAGTTCAAGATCGCCATTTCCGGAAGCCCTCAGGACCGGGTTGCGGCACGCTTCCACGATATCGGCATACTGGCCCGCCCCGGCGAGAATGGCCCCCTCTTTCGCATCTTCGTCGGTGGTGGTCTGGGGCGTACCCCGCTGGTTGGGCATGAACTGTTTGATGCCGTGCCCGAAGCGGATCTGTTGATGACCCTCGAAGCCATATTGCGCGTCTATAATGCCTATGGCCGGCGCGATAACATCTACAAGGCCCGCATCAAGATACTCGTGCAGGCCCTGGGGGTGGATGGCTATCGCGATGCTGTCAGGCAGGAACTGGGCCGGATGGACCCCACCCATTATCGCCTTGCCCCGGAAATTGTGGCGGCCATACGGGCGCGCTTTGCAGCCCCCGATCTGACGGTCGCGCCGGGTGGAGAGGAAACACTCAGGCAGGATCGTGCCAACCACCCGGATTTCGATCGCTGGGTGCGCAGCAATACCATGCCCCATTTCGCCCCCGGGCGGATTGCCGTGACGGTTTCCATCAAACCGGCTGGCGGTATTCCGGGCGACGCCACCTCGGACCAGATGGACCGTCTTGCCGACCTTGCGGACCAGTTCTCTTTCGGCGAACTCCGCATCACCCATCTGCAGAATGTCGTGCTTGCCCATGTGGCGCAGGATCGGCTGCTCTCCCTGTGGCAGGCGCTTTGCGAGATCGGTCTGAGCGATGCCAATAACGAACTGATTGGCGATATCGTGGCCTGCCCCGGCCTCGATTACTGCGCACTGGCCAATGCGCGCTCGATACCGATCGCACAGAAGCTCAGCGCCCGTTTCGCCGATAACGCCCTGCAGGAAGAAATCGGCAAGCTGCGCATCAACATCTCGGGCTGTATCAATGCCTGCGGCCATCACCATGTCGGGCATATCGGCCTGCTTGGAGTGGATAAACGCGGTGAGGAATTCTTCCAGATCACCATTGGCGGGCGCGATGACGACAAGTCGCGCACGGGCGATATTCTTGGCGCGGCCCTGCCGGAAGATGACATGGTGGATGCCATAGCGCGTATCGTCGATCGCTATCTCAGCGTTCGGGAAAAGGGCGAGCAGTTCCTCGACACTCTGACCCGTCTTGGTGACGCCCCCTTCAAGGAAGCGGCTTATGAAACTGTTTGAACTGGCCCCTGCGCGCCACCCGGCCCCCAGAACGCTCGATATCATCCCGGTGGCGGAGATGACCGAAGCCACGCGGGCCATCCGCCTCTCACCGGAATTCGACGTCGAGACGCTTGGGACCGCCATCGATCATCTTGATCTGATTGTCATCACCTTTCCCATTTTCAGGGACGGACGCGGTTTCACGCAGGCGCGCGCCCTGCGCGAGTATTTCGGTTTTGCGGGCGAGATCCGTGCAGAGGGTCATCTGATCCCTGATCAGGCCCAGTTCCTGCGCAGTTGCGGCGTGGACAATGTGCAGCTTGCCGATGACGCCGACACGACACCGTGGCTGCGGGCGCTCTCGCTCTTTCCCGTGACCTATCAGGCCCGCCTCGGCCTGCGCTGAACACAAAGAAGCGCCGGGGAGGATCGCTCCCCGGCGCACTTTGAGAGGCTCGTTCGGCAGTCGCCCTGCTTTCAGAAGCGGTAATTCGCCCAGCCAGCCACGAAATCCGAGCTGGTATAGCCAGCCCTTGTCAGGGCTGGTCCTGCTTGGAGATGCTCATAGCGCCCCGTGAAGCTCAAACGGGGTGTCCATGTCCAGACGGCCTGAGCACGGGTGGATTGGGCCACGCGATAGGCCTTTGTGTTCTGCGTTCCCGCGAAGGCCGAGCCATTGGCCCGATAGACGGCATCGTTCAGGCTCGCTTTCCAGGCAAACTGGTGCTCAAGCGTGAGACGCAGGCTCTCTATGGGTGAGACCGTGACGTTCGGCGCCAGCGCCACCAGATTGGTGGGCGTCAGGAAGAGCTGGTAGCTGTAATAGATGTTGTTGCCAAAAGGTGCGAGCGCACTACGCAATGTGCCTTTGCCATAGGCACCACCGCCGCTGGCATAATCGACATGAAAACCGATTCTTGGCGCGGTCGGCTGCGCCCCGAGACGCCATGTCTGCGCCAGAAAGAACTGCCAGGCTGCAATTGTACGGCCATCGTAATGGCCACCCTGATAATTCCCCACCCAGTCGATGGTCAGACGCTGGACATCTCCCCAGAGCCTCATACCGTAATACATCCGGTCCTCACGTGCGGGGACGCCGCCCCATACAGCGCGCCGGTTGCGCAGACGCCAGACAAACGGATCAAGATAGAGCTTTGATTTGCCCAGAAAATCATGGGGGATGACAAGCCCTCCCGTCCCCCCTGAGAAGCGTATGCCGCGATCGATTACATCGTCTCGCGCACCGCCCCGGCCGAGGCTTGTATAGCGGAAATCGAAGAAATCGCCGCGTATGATCCTGCCACGCACCCAGAACCGCGTGCCGTTGAGGACGAAACGCAGCGTGTTGTTATCGCGCTGCGAGGTCATCAAATTGGCGCCATCGGTAAATTCCTGTCGGCCATAGCGTGCCCCGAGATGAACACGGGACAGCGGCACATTCGCCTCGGCGAAATACTGCTGAAGCAGGAGCTTGTTACGCATACTGGCAGCCGGCACGCCGATATTGGGCCCGGATATCCCGCCATGCGCCAGTTCGCCGAACGCACGGAAATAACGCGTGACATGCAGATCAGCGCCCCCCACGAGGCGCATGATATCCTGTCTCTGCAGAGGCCCCTTCTTCAGATTGGGGTTGCTGGTCTGGTTGAGCCGAAGGCGCATTTCCCCCGACAGGGTCAGGTAGATTGTCTGGGCAGGGTTAAGGGGCAGGAATTTCAGACGGTCCAGCCAGTCACGCCGGTTTTTCGCATAGCGCATCCGGCTCCAGTCCTCAGTCCAGCGCGACAGGTTGTAGCCCGAGGTCGTCAGCCCATCGCCCGCTGCGGGAGCAGGATAGGTGGTCACGGCAGGCTCGGCCGGTGCGCGGGTCTGGAAGGGGTCAGGTGCCGGGTTATAACCGACAGAGGGCGCCTGCACGGAAGCTTTCGGCGAGGATGTTTGACCCTGCTTCGTAACCTGTGCGCCAGCCGACGCCTTTGCCTGCGGAGTTACGGGCAAATCGGGCCCCGAACTGCCCGTACTGGCATTATCAGCGTGCGACACCTTCACACGGGGCATCAAGGCCTCATGCGGCTGAGCCTGAGCTGGCTGCGCACAAAGCGCCGACGAGAGACAAAGCAGGGCCGGCAGACAGCGTCTGGTAAAGCTTACGCCTAGCATCACGAGGACAGTTCCGGTCAGTCGGTCAGCGCGGAGGAAGCGTTCGCCGATCCTCCACCGGGTTTGAGCGCCTTTGCCAGTTTGGCACCGTCCACCACGCCCTCCCATCGTGCCACGACAACTGTCGCAACAGCGTTCCCGATGAAGTTGGTGAGGCTGCGGCACTCGCTCATGAAACGGTCGACACCGAGAATCAACCCGATCCCGGCCACGGGAATGGAAGGCACGATCGAGAGCGTTGCCGCGAGCGTGATGAACCCCGCACCCGTGACCCCTGCCGCCCCCTTGGATGAGAGCATGGCCATGCCAAGCAGCAGAACCTGCTGGCCGAGACCCAGATGGATGTCATAGGCCTGCGCGATGAAAAGCGCCGCCAGCGTCATGTAGATGTTCGTGCCATCGAGATTGAACGAGTACCCCATCGGCACCACGAGACCGACAATGGCCTTGGGACACCCTGCCCGCTCCATCTTGGCCATGAGGCTTGGCAAGGCGCTCTCGGACGATGACGTGCCCAACACGAGCAGAAGCTCTGCACGCAGATAGGCGATCAGCCGCAGGATCGAGAACCCGGCGAGACGGGCCACAACACCCAGAACCACAACAATAAAGACGATTGCCGTCAGGTAGAATGTCAGAACAAGCGTGGCGAGATCTGCCAGGCTCGATGCGCCGTATTTGCCCACCGTATATGCGATGGCGCCAAACGCACCGATCGGCGCGGCTTTCATCAGGATACCGACGATCCGGAATGCCACGGCCGAAATTTCGTCAAGCACATCGAACATGCGCGCGCCGCGCTCACCCATCAGGGCAAGGCCGATACCAGTCAGAATGGCAACGAAAAGCGCCTGCAGGATGTTTCCTGTCGTCAGGGCCGAAACGAAGGTGTCCGGAATGATGTTGAGCACAAAATCGACAAGGCTGGTCTCGTGAGCCTTGCCAATATAGCGCGCCACGCTGGCCGTTCCGGCAGATGATGTGTCAATCGTGGCATGGAGCCCAGCCCCCGGACGAATGACATTGGCTGTTACCAGTCCGACTACGAGGGCGAGCGTGGAGAAGAACAGGAAGTAGGCGAAAGTCTTCGCTGCCACGCGCGCCACCGCCCTCAGGTCACGCATCCCCGCAATACCCGTCACGATAGTCAGAAAGATGACAGGAGGGATGATCATCTTGACGAGACGGATGAACCCGTCTCCCAGAGGTTGCAGGGCCTGCCCTGTCTGGGGAGCAAAATGACCGATCAGCGAACCGACGATAATCGCAACGAGAACCTGCATATAGGTATGCCGCCAGAGCGGAACACGCCTGGCATGCTCATGGCTCGGCTCGTCACCGTCTCGCCCGTGTTGACCCGTACCTGGGGTACCTGCGATGGAATTCGGCTTCATCATGTCTGGTGTCCGTGGCAAGGCGGCGGCGCGGTTCAATATTACACAAATGTAATCAAGACAGCACTACGCTATCTCGTCAGGTACGCAATGCACAATTTCTTGACATAGGATGACAGCGCTTTCCCGAAAGGGACGATCACTTTTCGCAAGTGCAGTCACACCGACGAATACTGCCAGACTCGAACCGAACACTCATATATACGCTCGAAAGATGCGACATCCGGGTTATCGGTTCGTATGACCCTGGCCGGCAGGCAGCAAGCGGGAGTAGCTCCGGGTGATCAGCATCGAAGCAAATGAAATCGGCTATTTCTTGTAGGAGAAAAGCGATGGTGCGCCCCGAACCACAAGGCGCACCCCTCAACCTCAGAGCGTCGGATGGTCCGAGGCGAAGGCAGCGGCGGCACCGAACAGGCCGGGCTGAGGGTGAGTGATGATCTTGACCGGCATATCGCCCATCATGCTCTCGAAGCGCCCCTTGGCAACAAAACGCTCGGCAAAGCCGGAATGGGGCAGACGGTCAGCCACGCGCAGGCCAAGCCCGCCAGCAATGACGACACCCTGGGCGCGATGGGCCAAAGCCAGATCACCCGCCACGGCACCGAGAGAGAGGAAAAAGCGCTCAAGAGCGGCGGCCGCCATCGAATCACGGCCTTCCATGGCCATTTCCCAAAGCGCCTTGTTATCGCGCATGGTAATGGGCAGACCCTGCATTTCGGCGATGATTTCGTAGAGATTGGTCAGGCCGGGGCCAGATACGATGCGCTCGGCCGAAACACGGCGGAAGCGGCGGCGCAGCGCACGCAGGATCTTGTCTTCAAACTCGTCGAGCGGTGCAAAATCGATGTGGCCGCCCTCGGTCTCGATCACGAAATACTGGCCCTTGCGGCGCAGCAGACAGGCAGCGCCAAGCCCGGTGCCCGGACCAACGATCGTCGTCGTGCCTTCGGTCGGCAAAGGACGATCGGGGCCGCAGAGATGTTCAAGATACTGCTCGTCGATCTGGGCCACGGCATGGCCGACCGCCCCGAAATCATTGACGAGCGTGAAGTCCTCCAGATGCAGACGCTCTGCCAGCATGGAGGGCTGGATGATCCAGGGATTATTGGTCATCTTGAGCGTCTCACCCTGGATCGGGCAAGCGATGGCGATGCCCGCGTAACGGGGCAATTCACGACCGAGGGTGCGGCCGAAGGCCTCCCATGCCAGGGCAAGGCTCGCATGATCTGCCGTACGCAGGGTCGTGGCTTCACCCAGCTCGACCACACGCCCCTGATCGACCTTGGCGATCGCAAATCGTGCGTTCGTGCCTCCAATATCGACGGTGACAATATCCTGCATTGCTTGCTCCAGTTTCCGGGGGCGATGTCCGATCCGGCATGGGCCCGGCCCATCCCGAACCCATCCTCGAACATTTCGTGAGGAAGCAGTCGCAGGCTATCATCCCTGCGTCAACACCCCCACTTTGCTCCCTGCCGCCAAACATCGCTCACGCGGCGCTCTGTTTCACCTTCGCAAGGCGTAGCAGACGATGCGCCACACCACGCGGCACGATCGCCGAGATCAGCTTGAGCAGAAGGAAGATGCGCGGGAATACGAGAACCGCAGTATTCCGGCTGATCGCGGTCGCGATCTTTGCAGCTGCATCTTCCGCCGTGACGAGAAACGGCCTCGCGCCATCCAGCCTGCGGCTCATGGCCGTGTCGATATAACCCGGTTCGATCAGCGTTACCCCGACATCATGGGGGGCCATCGCCGCATGCAGGCACGTGGCAAAGCGCGCAAGACCCGCTTTCGAGCTGCTATACGCCGAAGCAAAAGGCAGATCATGATGAGCCGCAACCGAGCCGATCATGACGATACGTCCCCGTCTGCGGGGGGCCATCCTAGAGGCGGCTTCCGTCGCAAGAATGGCCGGCACTGCATAATTGACGAGACTTGCCTCGCGCACCGCTTCAACTGTCTCGGTCAGGGCATTTTCAGGGCGTATGTCTGATACGCCTGCATTGAGGATAAGCACATCGACCGGATTTTGATCGTCACACTGTCGCAGAAGCTGCAGGGCGTCATCGATCTCAGTGAGCGACAGGATATGGCAATTGACAACGCTGCCGCGCTCCCTGCACGCTTGGGCGACGGTCTCCAGACGGGAGGCATTTCGCCCCCACAATGTGAGAACGACGCCGGGTGCAGCGTAATGAAGCGCCAGTTCCTTACCCAAACCACCCGATGCTCCTGTGACAAGAACATGTCTTGGTGCAAAGTTCAGCTTTGCAAACCGCTCTGGACGTGACATTCAACGCGCTTTCGTAAATGAAACGGAAGGCCGGTCGCGCCATGGGGGCGAGCCGGACAGACCGCGATTGAGAGTGAGCCTTGTCGGAAGCAGAAGATCTCCGCCAGTTTGATGCCGACCAGGCTGATGCCGGACACGCCGGCTCCACACAGGCCGATACAGATCATCCTGCGGAGAGACACAGCGCGACGGTAGCGCCTCAGCATTCCCATGATATGCGATCTTTCCCATCTCCCTCATCTCCTGCGCAAGACCGGCCGAATGTCACCCCGGTGACGGTACGGCCCGTTATCTCCCGCAACGACCTCAAACTTTTCATCAGGCTCCCGCGGATACTCTACAAGGGGCGCGACGGCTATGTTCCTCCGCTGGATATGGAGCAGAATGATCTGCTCAATCCTGCCAAGAACGGCATCTACCGTCATGCCTCCGTGCGCTGCTTCATCGCCTGGCGCGACAACAAGCCTGTTGGACGCATTTCAGCCGTAGTGGATGGCAAGGCCCTGGAGGCCTGGGACGAAAAAATAGGCTGGTTCGGCGCCCTCGATGCCGTGTCCGAAACAGGCGTCATCAAGGCGCTGCTCGATACCGCCGAAACCTGGTTGCGCGATCAGGGCATGGTGCGTATGCGCGGACCTGTGACCCTTGGCTATCATGGCGAGTCCGGTCTCATGATCACCGGCCAGAATGAGCCGCCGATGATCGGGACCCCCTGGCATCCCCCGGAACTCAACGGCCTTATCGAGGCGCTGGGCTTTGAACCCACACGCGACCTCCTGACCTTCAAGCTGGATCTGACTGAGGATCTGGACGCGCGTCATATCGTACCGGGTGCCCTGAAACCCGGCGAGGGGAAGCTGGGCGACGTCACGGTCTCGCATCTCTCCAAAAAGCAAATTGCCGCACAGGGCGAAGTGCTGAGGTCGCTTTATAACGATGCCTGGGCCGGAACCTATAACTTCGTCCCGCTGCAAGCTTACGAGATGGAAGGCCTGATCCAGCAGCTCAAGCTGGTGTTGCGGCCCGAGCATTATGTCCAGATCGACCATGCAGGCGAGCCCGCCGCCATGGCGCTGGTGGTCCCTAATGTGTTTGATATTGCCCGAGGCATCGACGGAGCACCTTCACCTCTCGGCTGGGCCAGACTGGGTGCGCGGCTGCTCGGTCATCGCTTTGACTCGGCCCGTGTGATCCTGCTTGGCGTATCTCACAAGGTACGCGGCACACTTCTCGGTGCCCTCATGCCTTCACTCGCTATCGACGAACTCATCCGCCGCCGTGCGACGCTGCCCTATAAAACGGTGGAGCTGGGCTGGATCCTCGACACCAATACACCGATGCTGAACCTCGTGCGTCGCCTCGTGCCTGAGCCCAACAAGGTCCATCGCATGTACGAAAAAGATATCGCCCAATAAGCACTCTTGTCGTGTACCCCGGTTTGACCGGGGTATCCAACCGCCCGAGCGCCCCCGCCCGCTCCTGAGCGGGGTCTGAACACATTACGGGTCCACGCCAGAAGCGACCGGTGTCCGTGCGTTACCGCGTCTCAGAAATGCTGCCAGCCCGTACGTGACAGGCGCATCTCCTCCCCATCCCCATCCAGAACCGCAACGCCGGTACCGGGGGTTACGCGCCCTATGCGGGTTGCTGGCACCGATGCCTGCCTGGCTGCGCTCATGATGGCGTCTGTCTGCGACTCATCGGCTGCAAAGAGAAGCTCGTAGTCATCGCCTCCCGTCAGACAGGTTTCGAACCATGCCTCCCCGGCAGCGCGAGCCTGAGGAGAGCGTGGTACCGCTGCCGCATCGATTTCCAGATGCACGCCACTCTGCCTGGCAAGATGGCCGGCATCCTGAACGAGGCCATCGGAGATATCCATTCCAGCATGGGCGAAATCACCCAGAGGAAAGCCCGTGCGGGGCTGGGGAATACGGTAGCGCCCCGCCAGATAACCATCAGGGTCTGGCAGTTCGCCCAGAAGGGCCTGAAGGCCGAGGGCAGCATCACCAATGGTGCCTGTGACCCACAGAGCGTCGCCGGGCCGGGCGCCTCTCCGACGGACGGCCTTTCCACGCGGCACTTCACCCAGGATGGTCAGACTCAGGACCAGTGGGCCACGCGTGCTGGTCGTGTCTCCCCCCAGCAGATGGACATCGAAAATGGCCTGATCCTGCACGAGCCCCGCGCTGAAACTGGCAAACCACTGATCGTCGAACGCCGCAGGGCGGCTGATATTCATCAGATAGCCGCGCGGCCTTGCGCCCATCGCTGCACAGTCAGACAGGCTGACACGCAGCAATTTGCGGCTGATCGTCTCGGCCGGGTCGTCAGGCAGGAAATGGACGGCCTCGACCAGGGTATCGGTCGAGAGTATCAGTTCGCGGTCCTCAGCCAGATCGATCAGCGCCGCATCATCGCCAAGCGCCAGAGCGCCCTCACCCGCCAGCGGACGAAAGAACCTGTCGATGAAGTCGAACTCGCCGCCGCTCATTTCAGGCCGGTTCTGGTCCGTCATGCCCGGCATCATCGCCTTCCGCATTGTCCTGCACGGGGGCAGCCGGACGGGTCAGCGCATCGAGCACGCCATTGACGAGACGGGCTTCATCTCCTGAAAAGAAACCGTGCGCTACATCGAGATATTCGTTGATGACAACGCGCGCCGGGACATCCTCACCGAGCTCCCAAGCGCCCGCACGCAACAGGGCACGCAGCACGGGATCCAGGCGGTTGAGTGGCCAGTTGGCGGGCAGAGCCGCCGCCAACGTTGTGTCGATACGATCCTGGGCGAGCGTCACGCCTTTGACGATCATACCGAAAAGGCGGAAATCGGCGTCAGGCACATAGCCATCCTCAAAGCCGCTGCCCCGGTCATCGGCCAGACGGTGACGCTGGAACTGGCTGATGACCGTCTCGGCATTCTCTCCCCCCTG
>Ga0157362_1000012_pt1 | contig 58716 bp, 39 predicted proteins | sample AttlaeALBM3_FD_111480 | JGI IMG/M metagenome (GOLD analysis project Ga0157362, IMG submission 111480) | Fungus gardens microbial communities from leaf cutter ant in Ribeirão Preto, State of São Paulo, Brazil - Atta laevigata ALBM3 | ecosystem: Host-associated > Fungi > Mycelium > Unclassified ... | reverse complement strand
GGTAGGTCGCAAATTGGGGGAATTCGTGCCTACTCGGCATTTCACGAGTTATGAAAGTGCAAGAAAGGATACTAAATCTCGTCGTTAACTGAATTCAGAATAGAAAGATTCAGAATAAACAAAGAAATACCCAATATCCTGTTGAAACAAGATATTGGGTATTTCTGGCTTTCCTTCCTTCAAAAATTCCTATATGTTAGAGAAAAACCTTATCCATTAAGAGATGGAACTTCAAGAGCAGCTAGGTCTAGAGGGAAGTTGTGAGCATTACGTTCGTGCATTACCTCCATGCCAAGATTAGCACGGTTGATGATATCAGCCCAAGTATTAATAACGCGACCTTGGCTATCAACTACAGATTGGTTGAAATTGAAACCATTTAGGTTGAATGCCATAGTACTAATACCTAAAGCAGTGAACCAGATCCCTACTACAGGCCAAGCAGCCAAGAAGAAGTGTAAAGAACGAGAGTTGTTGAAACTAGCATATTGGAAGATTAATCGACCAAAATAACCGTGAGCAGCCACAATATTATAAGTCTCTTCTTCTTGACCAAATTTGTAACCCTCATTAGCGGACTCATTTTCAGTGGTTTCCCTGATCAAACTAGAGGTTACCAAGGAACCATGCATAGCACTGAATAGGGAACCGCCGAATACACCAGCTACACCTAACATGTGAAATGGATGCATAAGGATGTTGTGCTCTGCCTGGAATACAATCATAAAGTTGAAAGTACCAGATATTCCTAAAGGCATACCATCAGAGAAACTTCCTTGACCAATAGGGTAAATCAAGAAAACAGCAGTAGCAGCTGCAACAGGAGCTGAATATGCAACAGCAATCCAAGGGCGCATACCCAGACGGAAACTAAGTTCCCACTCACGACCCATATAACAAGCTACACCAAGTAAGAAGTGTAGAACAATTAGCTCATAAGGACCGCCATTGTATAACCATTCATCAACGGATGCAGCTTCCCAAATTGGGTAAAAATGCAATCCGATCGCCGCAGAAGTAGGAATAATAGCACCAGAGATAATATTGTTTCCATAAAGTAAAGAACCAGAAACAGGCTCACGAATACCATCAATATCTACTGGAGGAGCAGCGATGAAGGCGATAATAAATACGGAAGTTGCAGTCAATAAGGTAGGGATCATCAAAACACCGAACCATCCAATGTAAAGACGGTTTTCGGTGCTAGTTATCCAGTTGCAGAAGCGACCCCACAGGCTTGTACTTTCGCGTCTCTCTAAAATTGCAGTCATGGTAAGATCTTGGTTTATTCAAATTGCAAGGACTCCCAAGCACACGTATTAACTAGAAAGAAAATAGATAATAGAAGGCTTGTTATTTAACAGTATAACATAGTCTATATACCAATGTCAACCAAGCCAGCCCCAACGATTGGATTTCCATATAACTTCATTTATCAATTCCAAAAATTTGGATTGGACATGAAGTGAGTAAAAATTCAATACTCAAACTGCTCTTTTCTATTTTCCATATGGGTTGCCCGGGACTCGAACCCGGAACTAGTCGGATGGAGTAGATAATTCTTCCTTGTTACAATAGAAAAAACCCCTCCCCAAATCGTGCTTGCATTTTTCATTGCACACGACTTTCCCTATGTAGAAATAGCTAATTTCTATTCCGAAGAAGAAGTCCACTAATTTTTGGAATTAGTAAAGTGATTCACCTACTATGGAACATTTCAGAATGGAAAATGTGCAAGTTTTATCTTGATATCGATCTTTTCTAGTTTATTAGTTTTGTCTAATGATTAATTTTTCTAGTTTATTAGTTTTGTCTAATGATTAATTAAGAATAAGAGGATTCACTAGGTCGTTGATACGGATAATATCTAAATACCAAATACGCTCACTGTGTGATCCATGGAAAGAAAAGTGAGTTGTTTTGGTGAACATCAAAGAAAAAACTTGCTCTTCTTCCGTAAAAAATTCTTCTAAAAATACCGAACCCAATCGTTGCATAAAAGTTCGTACCGTACTTTTATGTTTACGAGCTAAAGTTCTAGCACATGAAAGTCGAAGTATATATTTTAGTCGATACAAAGTCTGTTTTTTCGAAGATCCACTATGATAATGAAAAAGATTTCTACATATCCGACCAAAATGATCAATAATATCCCAATCTGATAAATCGGTCCAAACGGGTTTACTAATAGGATGGCCCGATCCAGTACAAAATCGAGCTTTTGATAAGGATCCAATGAGGGGAGTAGCAAGGACTATGGCATCGAATTTTTTCATTCGAGTATCTATTAGAAAAAAATTCTCCAGCATTTGATTCCTTACTAACAAAGTATTTATTGGTACACTGGAAAGGTACCCCAGAAAATCGAAGCAAGAGTTTGTTAATTGGTTTAGACGGATCCTTTGTGGTCGAGTCCAAAAAGAAAAAAAATATTGCGAGAAATTGACAAGGTAAGATTTCCATTTCTTCTTCAAAAGAGGAGTGCCTTTTGATGCAAGAATAGCCTTTCCTTGATATCGAACATAATGCATAAGAGGATCCATAAAAAACCATAGGGTTTTCCGAAAAAACCCTGGGTACATTACACCAAAATGTTCAATTTTCCCAGAAAAGTGGATTCGTTCCAGAAAGGTTCCAGAAGATGTTAATCGTAAGCAAGAAGATTGTTTACGAAGAAACAACAAGAAAAATTCATATTCTGATACATAAGAGTTATATAGGAATCGAAATAGTCTTTTATTTTCTTTTGAAAAAAGAAAAATCGATTTCATTGACGTAATAAGACTATTCCAATTCGAATAATAGTTGAGAAAGAATCGCAATAAATGCAAAGACGGAACATCTTGAATCCGGTATTCAACGAGTTGAACCAGGATTTCTAAATGGATAGGATAGGGTATTTCTATATGCGATAGATAATGTAAATGCAAAAATTTGTCTTCTAAAAAGGGAAATATTGAATGAATAGATTGTAAATTTTGAAACGTTGGTATTTCTTTTTCTTCCGGACAAGATAGTTGCCCTAGCGAAAGTGGGATTTCTACAACGATCGCAAACCCCTCAGATAGAATCTGAGAATAAAACTTAGAATAAAAATAATTGCTGTGATCCAACAATCGATCCTGGTTAGGATGATTACCCGAATTAATCCAAAAATTCTGCTGATACATTCGAATAATTAAACGTTTCACAAGTAGTGAACTAAATTTCTTGTTATTACAACCAAAAATCTCCACAGGTTCGGAACCATTTAATCCATAATCATGGGCAAATGCATAAATATATTCCTGAAAGAGAAGTGGGTAGACGAAGTATTGTTGACGAGATTTCTGTTTTTCTGAATACCCTTCGAATTTTTCCATTTGTATTTCTACTTGAATCAGAGAAAAAAAGCATTTCTCGGTTTATCAAATTATGATACATAGTGCAATATGGTCAGAACAAGGTGTTGCATAATATAAACCCTGGAAAGAAAGGGAGTCTAATCCATAGATCTTTTTTCGCTCCTTTTCTATCTAATTAGTTTATGTTTGTTCTAATTACAAAACAAACAAGAACTAATCCTTTATTTTTGCTGGCCAATCGCTCTTTTGACTTTGGAATACAGTCTCTTTATCAATATACTGTTTCTTTTACACATTCAATTCATAACATCCCTTTTCATAACATCCCTTTTCAATCGATAAAAAAAAATAATTAGGATTTCTAAAAAAAAGTAAAGGGTCCACTCATAGCAAAACCTAACCTTTTCCCGCATCAGGCACTAATCCATTTTTAACGTCTAATTAGATTGGGGAATCCTTCCAATTAAGAAGTTAAGCTCGTTGCTTTTTATTTTACCAGAATTAGAGACAGTCTCTATCCATTTATTCACTAGACCCAGAAAATCGGAATTTTTTTATTAAAAAAAAAAGAAATTAATTTTATTACGACATGCTATTTTTTCCATTCATTACCTTTGAGGATCAGTCGTGGTCTTCTAGACTCTACCAAGAGTCTGGACGAATTTGTTGCTTCATCCAAATGTGTAAAAGATCATAGTCGCACTTAAAAGCCGAGTACTCTACCATTGAGTTAGCAACCCGGATAAAATAGGATCTCTTAGATACAATCGAAATCCAAAAATCGATGGAATTACACCAGACACTCCTGTTAAAACATTGAATTAGCAAGACATCAAAAGAAAGATTTATCACCCATTAACAACACTCAAATACCAAAATGAACAGATGCGGTTCAATTTCACTAAGGGTAGGGTAAAAAAGGGGGCCCAATTACAATGGCAAAATTGTCATTTTTTTGGCAATTTTGATTTCTTTAAATCAAAAAATCTTGTATGCTTGTATGAGAGTATATGCAAGGGGGGCAACCCTATCATTTGAGCGAAGTTGTAGACCGAAATACCTAATATGGAGTGACGATAAAGAGACCCATCTATCTACAAATTCTAGATGTTCAATAGACCTTTGTCAATGGAAATACAATGCAATTAGATACAAAAAGGAAATAAAATAAGGACTTTTGTTGGATTGGCACGACATAAATGCAGCAAAAAAAATAGGACTAAGAAACAGGCAAATTGTGTCTAAATAATTAAGGGGTACTAGCGACCCTCTCCTACTTTTTTATTCATTTAATTCTTCAATTAACTCAAAGTTATTTCTTTATCTTTAAAGAATTCTGCCTTCCTTAAAATATCATAAACTGTTCTTGTAGGTTGAGCCCCCTTTTCAAGAAAATATAGAATAGCTGGAACATTTAAACAAGTTTGATTCTTTATCGGATCATAAAAACCTACTTTTCGAAGATCTCTTCCTTCTCTTCGAGATCGAACATCAATTGCAACGATTCGATAGATAGCTTATTGGGATAGATGTAGATAAACAACCCCCCCCTAGAAACGTATAGGAGGTTTTCTCCTCATACGGCTCGAGAAAATGATTCGAATTTCTGTCTATAATACAAGTAGATACAAATTGGATTATGACTTGCATTAATTCCCTTAAAGAAAAGAAAAAAATTTCATTTATACTCATGACTCAAGTTGGCTAATTTTTACTGACGGACTTCAAAAGAAAAACCCTTCGAAATTTTTTGAGTCGTCTCTAAACTCTTTTCTTTATCTCATCTCGAACAAATTGACTTTTATTCCTTATTCTGATCTAATTCTATTGTTGAGACGGTTGAAAATCGTGTTTACTTGTTCCGGAATCCTTTATCTTTGATTTGCAAAATCCTTGGGTTTAGACATTACTTAGGGAACTCCTATTCTTTTTTCTTTCAAAAGAGTAGCAACATACCCTTTCTTTTTTCTTATTTCCTTCGATAAAGCATTTCACTCTTCTATAGAAATCAAATATGAACCATGGATTCAGATAAACTTTTAATCGAAAAAGTTTTTCCAATCTTCCAAAATTGGACTTTTTTGTTATTTTAACCTTTTGATTTCTATATTAAGGATAGACTGACAAAGTTGACCAAATTTATTAGTTTTCACTAACCCTAGATTCTTTCCCTTGATAAAAAAGAAATTTTGTCCTCTCGAGCTCCATCGTGTACTATTTACTTACATTACAAACAACCCAGCGCAAATTAGGTTCGGGACGAATAGAACAGACTATGTCGAGCCAAGAGCATTTTCATTACTATGGAAAATGATGGATAGCAAAATCCACAATCGATCATGTCCTTCAAGTCGCACGTTGCTTTCTACCACATCGTTTTAAACGAAGTTTTACCATAACATTCCTCTAATTTCATTGCAAAATGGTATCGAGAATTGATCCAATATGGATGGAATCATGAATAGTCATTGCTTTTGTATACTAATTCAAACTATCTATGTAGAAATATGGATAAAAGAAACTAAGTATTTTTCGGGGAACACTCTGCAAAGATCCAATTTAATTAAACCCATATTCTATCATATGAATGAAACATAGTTCCAAAAAGAGGAATAAAATAGTTTGCTTAAAATTTTTTTATTATTGAATTTCCATTCTCAACAAAGAACTCAAGATGATCAATTCTGAAATGACAAGGATCGACTCTTCCCCAACAAATAAACTATCAACCTCCAAAAAAGTTGAATTAATTAAATTAATTAATATATTTTTATGTAACAAAAACAATTAACTATTAACCAAATAAGCCAATGAATAACCAAATAAGCTATGCCAATGAAAAGATTGGTAGTTTTTGGGTAGTTATAAAATTCTCATACTTCTTCGACTCGAATAACAAAAGAAAGAATTTTTTTTGTTTTTTTTTTTTTTAAAGTAAAATTAAGGTCTTTTCTTTTTTTTAATATTTTTCTTTCTTTTACCTAAAAATAGCATTCTTTCTTTTACCTAAAAGAAAGAACTCAAAATCAAAAATAAGAAAAGTAAAGTACGATTTTTTTTGAATCCATTCTATCCAACGAACAGTTCTTACATTAACCTTACCAAAATGAAAATGGATCATTCTGGATATTTAAAGAATCACAGATCGAGATCGTTTTGGCTTAACCAAAGAAGGATCCTTCTTTTTTACTATTTTACTAATAATACAACAAAAATCTATCTCTATCATAAAGGGATGGGTCTCATTTTATATACAGTGTTTTACCTCATTAATAATTTTTTTTTTTTCAATCAATTCGAAAGTCGAGTAGACAGAATATATGAATTTCTCTCTAATCCTCGCATTCCATTGATTTATAAATGGATATTTGCAAATCGGATAATACCTAAAATAGAAAAATAGCGTCCCTATCCGTAGAATGGAAACCCTTTTCTTTTTTCTCCCGCCGACCTTGGTCAAAAGTTTTAAGGCCTGTGCTGAAACAAAAAACATCCTACTCTTTAATCTGGCCATGAAACATAGAATTAGGATACCCCCCTTTTTTTTTACTTACTTTAGTTCTTTAGTTTGGTGAAAATAAATAAGGGGATACTTCGTTTCTTTCATATTGGGTGTCAAATGTATCCTGTAAGAATTCCCACTTCATAGATACGGAGCATAAAGTTTATCTAAGAAGTTCAAATTTCTAAACACATATTCAAAACACATATTGAGTAATGAGTAGTAGGGGCATATCCTGAATGTGCCTGATAGACAAAAATTTTTCAGGAAAATAAAATAAAGATATTAAATTTGACTGGACTTGACACTTTAGTTTTAGTTTTCTGAGAAAGAAAATAAATGCTTAGAAATGCATCTAATCTACGAGTTCATTAAGAGATAATTATTCTCCTTAATAAACTTTTGTGTCGCGCAGGGCACAATACGATTCTATCTTTCGCTTCATCAGAAAAAATCTGGGACGGAAGGATTCGAACCTCCGAGTAACGGGACCAAAACCCGCTGCCTTACCACTTGGCCACGCCCCATTTCATTTCGTTTTATGCGACACTAATAAACATTATTATTTTTATATAATATTCGTCAATCCCACTTCAATTACCTAAAAAAGGAGACATATTTTCTTGCTAGGATTCTAGACATGCGGATAATATAGAATCCAAAAAATGCATTGATCATTACATGGAATTCTATTAAGATATTATATGAAAGTCGAATTTCTTCCATTCTCATTTGAGAATGCGAATACAAGGAGGTATTTTGCGTTTTGGAAAGTCCGAAGAAAAAAGGATTTTGAATCCACCTTTTCTTTTGCTTTTTCCCTTAGAAAAATAACTCAATCAAAATTCAATTATCTACTCTACAAGAACGAAATGCTTGTTATGCCTAATATACTTAGTTTAACCTGTATCTGTTTTAATTCTGTTCTTTATCCGACTAGCTTTTTCTTCGCCAAACTACCCGAAGCTTATGCCATTTTCAACCCAATCGTGGATGTTATGCCTGTCATACCTGTACTCTTTTTTCTATTAGCGTTTGTTTGGCAAGCAGCTGTAAGTTTTCGATGAAATCTTTACTATGTCTGTCTGCCAAATTGAATGATGTATTGATTCCAAAAAAATTCAAAAAATGGATAAGAGCTGAGAAGTCTTATATTATGAACTTTCGATTCTAAAATTCAAATTCTTTTCCATTGAATGTATAGCTGCAGCAATAAATTTGGATCAGCCTTTCTATCCCCTGCGCCTACGTGGAGCAGGTACCTTTAGGTACCCACACAACACCTAAACTAATTTTTGATATTGATAAGATTGCTTATTTTATTATAAAGCAATTCTTACAATTTTTTTAGAATTGATTTTTGCATTTTTAGGTGTCAAAATAAACAAAACCCATCCTAGTGGATCTGTGTGGTAAGAAAAAATGGGTAATCTATTCCTTAACAAAAAAATCTTGGAGATTATGTAATGCTTACTCTCAAACTTTTTGTTTATACAGTAGTGATATTCTTTGTTTCCCTCTTTATCTTTGGATTCTTATCTAATGACCCAGGACGTAATCCTGGGCGTGAGGAGTAAAAATCCAAAATTTTTGGGAATTTTTTCTTACAAATTGGATTTATTTCGTACATTTATCTATGAGAAAATCCGGGGGTCAGAATTCCTTACAATTTGAAAGTCCCAAATGATCCGAGGGGGCGGAAAGAGAGGGATTCGAACCCTCGGTACAAAAAAATTGTACAACGGATTAGCAATCCGCCGCTTTAGTCCACTCAGCCATCTCTCCCCGTTCCAAATCAAAAGGTTTTCGTGATATGACAGAGGCAAGAAATAACGATAGTGTATAAAAATTATATTGCCAATTCCATTTTAATTATATTCTTTTTTCTTAATATTAATAAAAAAAAGAATAAAATTCTTGTTTTTTCTTTCCAAAATTCGATATAGGCTGAGAAACAATCAGATAAATTTTCTCTTCAGCGGGCAGTTCCATATAGGATTTGTTAGAATAAAACAAGCAGGTTATAATTTTTTTTTTATTATTTATCCACAAAAAAGGTTCTTATCAAACCCATAATAAAATTGGAAAGAAAGATAAAGTAAGTAGACCTGACCCCTTGAATGATGCCTCTATCCGCTATTCTGATATATAAATTCGATGTGGATGAGATTGGTGTATAAGCGAATTTTTTGTATTTCCTTAGACTTAGATCGCGCAAGGCAAGAATTTTTCGCTATTTATGATTTCATATTCTTGTTACTAGACGTTCTATAGGAATAAGAAGAAATCGCAACTCTTTTCCGTTACACATAAAAAGGGTTTCAAAAGTCCATTTTTCTTTTCAATATCGTTCTTTTTTTTTCCGAATCCTATTTTTGTTCTTCCACCCATGCAATAGAGAGCGAATGAGAAAAGAGGGGTTATGTTTCTCTTAAAAGATAGGCTTTGAATTGAAATAGGAACCATGGAATAATGCTGAATTCAAATGTTTATTTCTTTATTTCTTGTTTTATTCCTATAGTATAAGAAAATTTAATTGAATGAAATTCGTGGATTTACCACGACCTTGGTTGTGACCCCATAGATAAAAATGCTAAATTTCTATCTTCGAGACCTTTGAAAAAGGGCATTGAACGAGAAAGAAGTCGTCCACAGATAATCAAACTATCGTATGCCCTGGAAGTAATATGAGATGCTCGGAAATGGTTGAAGTAATTGAATAGGAGGATCACTATGACTATAGCCCTTGGTAGAGTTACTAAAGAAGAAAAGGATCTATTTGATATTATGGACGACTGGTTACGAAGGGACCGTTTTGTTTTTGTAGGATGGTCCGGCCTATTGCTCTTTCCTTGTGCTTATTTTGCTTTAGGGGGTTGGTTTACAGGGACTACTTTTGTAACTTCTTTATACCCATGGATTGGCTAGTTCCTATTTGGAAGGTTGCAATTTCTTAACCGCGGCGGTTTCCACCCCTGCCAATAGTTTAGCACACTCTTTGTTGCTACTTTGGGGCCCGGAAGCACAGGGGGATTTTACTCGTTGGTGTCAATTAGGGGGTCTGTGGACTTTTGTCGCTCTCCATGGGGCTTTTGCACTAATAGGTTTCATGTTACGTCAATTTGAACTTGCTCGGTCTGTTCAATTGCGGCCTTATAATGCAATTTCATTCTCTGGTCCAATCGCTGTTTTTGTTTCCGTATTCCTTATTTATCCACTGGGACAATCTGGTTGGTTCTTTGCGCCGAGTTTTGGCGTAGCAGCTATATTTCGATTCATCCTTTTCTTCCAAGGATTTCATAATTGGACGTTGAACCCATTTCATATGATGGGAGTTGCCGGAGTATTAGGCGCAGCTCTGCTATGCGCTATCCATGGGGCTACCGTAGAAAACACTCTATTCGAAGACGGTGATGGTGCAAATACCTTCCGCGCTTTTAACCCAACTCAAGCTGAAGAAACTTATTCAATGGTCACTGCTAACCGCTTTTGGTCCCAAATCTTTGGTGTTGCTTTTTCCAATAAACGTTGGTTACATTTCTTTATGCTATTTGTACCCGTCACCGGTTTATGGATGAGTGCTATTGGCGTAGTTGGCCTGGCTCTGAACCTACGTGCTTATGACTTCGTTTCCCAGGAAATCCGTGCAGCGGAAGATCCTGAATTTGAGACTTTCTACACCAAAAATATTCTTTTAAACGAGGGTATTCGTGCGTGGATGGCAGCTCAGGATCAGCCTCATGAAAATCTTATATTCCCTGAGGAGGTTCTACCACGTGGAAACGCTCTTTAATGGAACTTTCGTTTTAGCTGGTCGTGACCAAGAAACCACCGGCTTTGCTTGGTGGGCTGGGAATGCCAGACTTATCAATTTGTCCGGTAAACTGCTTGGAGCTCATGTAGCCCATGCCGGATTAATCGTATTCTGGGCCGGAGCAATGAACCTATTTGAAGTGGCCCATTTCGTACCAGAAAAGCCCATGTATGAACAAGGGTTGATTTTACTTCCGCACTTAGCTACTCTGGGTTGGGGAGTAGGGCCGGGGGGAGAAGTTCTAGATACTTTTCCTTACTTTGTATCCGGAGTACTTCACCTAATTTCCTCCGCAGTCTTAGGCTTCGGTGGCATTTATCACGCGCTTCTGGGACCCGAGACTCTTGAAGAATCTTTTCCATTCTTTGGTTATGTATGGAAAGATAGAAATAAAATGACGACAATTTTGGGTATTCACTTAATTTTGTTAGGCCTAGGCGCTTTTCTTCTAGTACTCAAGGCTCTTTATTTTGGCGGCGTATATGATACCTGGGCCCCGGGGGGGGGGGATGTAAGAAAAATTACCAATTTGACCCTTAGCCCCGGTGTTATATTTGGTTATTTACTAAAATCCCCTTTTGGGGGAGAAGGATGGATTGTTAGTGTGGATGATTTAGAAGATATAATTGGGGGACATGTATGGTTGGGTTCCATTTGTGTACTTGGCGGAATTTGGCATATCTTAACCAAACCCTTTGCATGGGCTCGCCGTGCATTTGTATGGTCTGGCGAAGCTTACTTGTCTTATAGTTTAGGTGCTTTATCCGTTTTTGGTTTTATCGCTTGTTGTTTTGTCTGGTTCAATAATACGGCTTATCCAAGTGAGTTTTACGGACCCACTGGGCCAGAAGCTTCTCAAGCTCAAGCATTTACTTTTCTAGTTAGAGACCAGCGTCTTGGAGCTAATGTAGGGTCCGCCCAAGGACCGACGGGTTTAGGTAAATATCTAATGCGTTCCCCAACAGGAGAGGTTATTTTTGGAGGGGAAACTATGCGTTTTTGGGACCTTCGTGCTCCGTGGTTAGAACCTCTAAGGGGTCCCAACGGTTTGGACTTGAGTAGGTTGAAAAAAGACATCCAACCTTGGCAAGAACGACGTTCGGCAGAATATATGACCCATGCGCCTTTAGGCTCCTTAAATTCCGTGGGTGGCGTAGCTACCGAGATCAATGCAGTTAATTATGTCTCTCCTAGAAGTTGGTTAGCGACCTCCCATTTTGTTCTAGGATTCTTCTTTTTTGTGGGCCATTTGTGGCATGCAGGAAGAGCCCGAGCTGCTGCAGCAGGCTTTGAAAAGGGAATTGATCGTGATTTGGAACCCGTTCTTTACATGACCCCTCTTAACTAAGATTTTTTTATTTATACCGGTTCTACTTTTTTCTGTTCTGGCTCGGTTATTCCATCTAGCCGAGCCATTCATGCTTTTGTATGAAAGAATGGTATAAGGGGACAGAACAAAGAAAAACATAGAAAGAAACAAATGGATTCAATAAACAAAAGGAGAGAGAGGGATTCGAACCCTCGATAGTTCCTAGAACTATACCGGTTTTCAAGACCGGAGCTATCAACCACTCAGCCATCTCTCCACAGCCCAATCCCTATTTTATTCCTACAAATAGAACATAGCTATATGAAATGATCTACTAACTCCTAGAAACATCTCAGATACAAGTCTACTTTCGATATATCTCTGTATACTGTATACACGGATAGAGAATCCGATATATCCGTTTGTGAAATAAACGCTAAACCCCCTCCCCTCAACTCCATATCCAAATAAAAGTGGTAAGGAAAAATTTTTAAAAGAAGAATCAATGGATTCATGATTAAACCCCTCCTACTTCTTGTATTTTCATACAATTTTGATTAAGTGAGGGATCAAATAGAAATATGTAGTCAACTTTATTTGAAGGTAGTTTGGAGGATTATAAATATGACTATTGCTTTTCAATTAGCTGTTTTTGCATTAATTGCGACTTCCTCAGTCTTAGTAATTAGTGTACCCCTTGTATTTGCTTCTCCTGATGGTTGGTCAAATAATAAAAACGTTGTATTTTCCGGTACATCATTATGGATTGGATTAGTCTTTCTGGTAGCTATTCTGAATTCTCTCATTTCTTGAATTTGTTTAGTATTTAGTAGCCCGATACAAAACAAAATAAATAAAAAGAAAGGCCCTTTTTCGAAAAATTCGGATTTTGATACACATTAAAATGCTATTTTGGTTCCTAATTATTACCTCTTCTCTTTCATTATTATGAAATTCTATTGCCATTAGAATATTGATTGACAGACAATTAAGAAAAAGAAAACTCTAATAGAAAATGAAACGGTCGACCCAGACATAGACGGTCGACCCAGGTGGATATATCCTATAAAATATAGGCCGTAGCGGGCGTAGTTCAATGTAGCGAGCGTGGTTCAGTGGTAAAACATCTCCTTGCCAAGGAGAAGATACGGGTTCGATTCCCGTCGTTCGCCACCTTAATTTAGTAAGGTACTATGATAAAAAATTAAGTCTAGTTAACTACTAGACTGCTTCGATTTAATTAATATTAAATTAATTAGTTGTTAGTCTAGTACTGTACCCCTTCCTATCTTATCCTTCCTTTGCACCCGACTCAAAAAAAAAGGGTTGGATATAGCCCTCTACCATATCTATACAAATAGATAGTCCATTTATACGGACTGTTAAGTGCGGAGACGGGAATCGAACCCGTGACCTCAAGGTTATGAGCCTCGTGAGCTACCAAACTGCTCTACTCCGCTCTGTAGGGCCGAAAACAGGTGGACGAAAAAGGTTGAATACAAGTCTGTCTATACCATGTCTAGACAAACAAATAGAATAGTCTTCTTATACAGAATGGAGCGGGTAGCGGGAATCGAACCCGCATCGTTAGCTTGGAAGGCTAGGGGTTATAGTCGACGTTGGTTGATTATTTTTAACGTCTCTAATTCAAAACCGAACATGAAATTTTGATTTCATTCGGCTCCTTTATGGATATTCTCACCGCTTAACATCTATGTCAGCTTTTCTGTCTGAATGGAACCAAAGCTCTCTGCTTTCTAGATGATCCCTATAGAATAGGAGATAGAAATTATCCTAAATATCTATCTAATCTACTTACTTCGTTCCCTAATTTCATTCAAGAGATCCTGAGGAGAAGAATTGGGTTTCCGCCGAGCTGAAACAATATACTGATGGTTCTAGTAAACCAAAACCCTTGTTTTTTAGCTATTGGGCTTCCATTTCCTTTTTAAACAAAACAAAAGAAGATTTAGTTACGATTGGAAATAAACTTTTTTGTATCTTCATCCATAGATCCTTTACTCATATTTTAAAAATCGGAATACTTAATCCAATGCAAAATTATGCTTCGCGACTCCGTACTCATAATCGAATTTGTATTTTGGATGCAAATTCAATTATTCTTTGGATACTAATCGCGAGAATGTATATTCTTCCTCAATATGCTATTGAGAGGAAAAGGATTAAACCCTTTATAAGAACTAAAGTTTTAATCGGAATATGAATATAAAAAAACTTAAGGATGCCTTAAGTATATCATTTCAAATTCAGTTATTAATAGAACGAATCACACTTTTACCACTAAACTATACCCGCTACATGTAGATTATGATACCAACGCTACCCTTTGTCAAGGGTAGCCATTTGAGAAGGAGGCTAATTCCACCTTATCGAATCAACCAGAGAAAGTTCATGGGTGTGGGCGGTTGGTACTTCAATCGCGGGCCTTTACTTTAGGATTTAGATAGCCCCTCTCTAGTCTGTAAAATACATCTCTTCTTACCATGCCAATAGCGTATGAACCAAATGTATGCATTTCGATTAGGATCTATTCTACGGTTATGACTACAAGGATCATTATTTGTGAGGACGCAAATGTGCCAGACTGTTGTAAGGAATAGTTTGATTATTCTTACAATATAAACTAAGAGATATAGGGGGCAGTACAGTCCCCATAAATCCTTTTCTTCCTTTTCTTTTTTGTTCAGAATTGAACAAAGAAATTGGGAAATATGTTTTCTTCCTCCACTTATCATGAAGTCCGAGCCATAGGGAAGGAGTGAGATGACTTTAAAAAATTCATCATGGACTTCCTCATGAAAATTGACATCAGAGTCCTCTGATGAGGACTCCTCAAACTCTTCATAAAGAGGATCCGGAAAGTCTCTGGTTAGCGGATCCTCCCCATTTACGAATTTTCTCTCTTCTTTTCCACTCAATTCTAGTTTATTGGATTCTTGTTTAAAAGAATCAAAGAAGATGAATAGAACTAAGAACATATAAAAAAGAGCATAGAGGCCCATTACCAAACGTTCCTCCTAAGAATCATATTGGGTATCTGTTCCCTTCCTTTTCACCCTAGGATCGAAAATCTAGAATCCTCCTCTCAAGCCGTATGAGGAGAAAACCCTGAACCTGGAGGAGTTAGGTATGTAGGATATGCTTTTTACTTTTTGTTGGGCGGCAGTAGTATAATTTTTATACTCTGCAGTATAAATTCGACTGCCAACTTTTTTTAGAATCAAATTGTTGATAAAACTCCAACATAGTTTGTTCCAAATCCACTAGAATCCTTGTAGAATAGTCAAGTACCCCATTTCCAAGGGGTACCTGTTGAAAATCGTTTCAACAAATCCGTCCAAAACTTTTTAAGAAAAATGAAAAAGTTTTGAACTCGAAAGTTTTTCCAAAAGATGCCCGCTAAAAATTGTTTCAATCTCTCACCAAAACAGATAAGAAGTATATCACTGAAAATTAATACCCAGCCATATGGGATATGGGTATATGAAGAGCGCAAATTCCTTTATACCCCGCCCAATTAGAATTAGAGGAAATAAAACATAAATGGAGAAAGTTCTCATCATCAGATCAGACAATAAAAGAAAAAAGTCCCTAATTCTGCAGAACATTCTGAGCACGTGAAAAGTGAATAGCCTAAAGATAAAAAAAACAAAGTCTATCATTTTTTTAACAGCAGTTCTTATTGCCCCTTTGGCCGTTTTGGCCCATTGTTGTGTCCGATTCAACAATTGATACATATTTGTTCTCCTCTTAAACAAAAAAAAAATGGAACTTCCGGGCTTTGGTTTGGTGAATCGTACGAGATAGTGTTTACATACCTACGAACTTACCCTCTTCAAGTGTATCCAATAGATATAAAATAAAATCTCTACATATATCTCTCTATATACATATAATATATACATTATGCAGTAGACCCATAATGGGAAATGAAAGTGGCTAATTTTTGAATAAAAAGCCCTTTTAACTCAGTGGTAGAGTAATGCCATGGTAAGGCATAAGTCATCGGTTCAAATCCGATAAAGGGCTTTTCACTTAGTGGTAGAATAATGCCTTGGTAAGACAGAAATCATCGGTTCGAATCCGATAAAGTAATTTTCTACTAAATTCATTTATTTTTTTTTTTTTTTTTTTTTTTTAATATCTCCATTTTTTCTTGAATTTTATGACTTAGTTTAGTGCGAGATGCCCACATTTTTGGTCTGAACACTAAACTAAGTACAGAGTTTAAAACAAGAAATGAAATTGGACTCTTTTTCCTGTTAGAGCAATCAAATCAATACCTGTACTGAACTAATCTAGACTCCTTTTTATTAATCTATTCTTATTCTATACCCTTTAATTTAAAGGAATTTACTTAAAATTTACTTAAAAAGTAGGGGATGATGCGTGAATTAACCTAACCATCAACTAAAAAAAATGCTATGAAAGCATAACAGAAAAGTAGTAAAGACTCTTAACTTTGATCTAGTTATACTCTTCGAGTATATTGACAATTCAAAAAAACTGCTCATACTATCATTATAGTATAATGACGAGTGGTTGTATATAGTGCTATCGTCTAGTGATGCCCCCATCGTCTAGTGGTTCAGGACATCTCTCTTTCAAGGAGGCAGCGGGGATTCGACTTCCCCTGGGGGTAGGGAGTATTATAAAAAGAGGATAATCATAGATTATCAAAAAGCCTAGAATAAATTCTTCCTGGGTCGATGCCCGAGCGGTTAATGGGGACGGACTGTAAATTCGTTGACGATATGTCTACGCTGGTTCAAATCCAGCTCGGCCCAAAAATCTAGGGCTTCATTAATATGAACTAAATCCATTTTTTTTTTCTCTTCCATAAAAAATAATGTCTGATCCATAGAAATAAAGGATAAACAGAAATGGGCAAATTTCTTTCTAATCCATATCTCTCTGATTCTTTCTCTTACAAAGAAAAGACAAAGAAAAGAGTTTTTCTTATGGAAAGGCGGATTCTCATTTATTTTTAGGGATAAAAAATCGCGGCATACTTGTTATGCCACTCGCACTATACCCACATAGGATATGTGGGTATGTAGTATATGATTCGTCTATTTCTTAGAGCACGACAGACGAATCAAATCTTCTTATGGTTCTATTATTTAAAAATAGGCATGCCATACACCCCGCAGGGATTGTAGTTCAATTGGTCAGAGCACCGCCCTGTCAAGGCGGAAGCTGCGGGTTCGAGCCCCGTCAGTCCCGAACTAGGGTTGAATGAATGGACAAATTAATCTTTCCTTTTTTCATGGAAATTTTTGATGAAAAAAAGGAGGGAGGCAGGAGGCAAGATCAAATATCCATGGGGCACCCTTACTTCACTTTTTTTATTTCGTATTTCTCAGTAAAAAGAGAGCCGTATAGGAATTTTTTTTCATTACTTACGGTTGCGGTTGATAAGGAAAGGCATACATATCATACGTGGATTAGTATAATTTAGGATATTACTCCATTTTTATGATGATACCGCCCTCATCTTAACTTCCTATTCGACTCTTATGAAATCGAGTACCGGTATTTTACCGGAATCCATACATAAAATGTATTCGTTTATTGTTGTTTATTGTTAGAGAATGCATTTCATCTAATTAGTTCCTTTTTTGGGGTTAAAACACACCCCTTCCATTTTCTAGTTCCAACTTTGTTTGTGTATGTTCAATGAATAATTGGAAAGAATCCACCTCACTCTCACTCCATTTGCCGAATCCTTTTTTTATGGATCCGCTCTCATCTTTAGACCCCAAAAAGCAGCTATTGATAGTAACCTAATAAAATAAAAACTAAGCAAACGATCTTTTTCCTAAATTTAAATAAAATATGCGATCCTTTTTATTTAAAATCCTCTTTTCTCCATCTCATTTCGACTTCTACTGCTTATTTGGATGTCTATGTGACCCATAGAAAGGTGGTCATATAATACATACATACATAATTGTATGTATAACTATAAGAAAAAGGAAGGGAAATTTGATAAGATAAGAAAGATTTTTGGTTATACATATAGAAAAGCAAAAGTGGAAAAGAATGAAAAAGAGAATAGAGGGGGTTTCGAATCCAATCACAAAACCGATGCACTTTTGTCTTAGTATGGATAAGGGATCTTCCTATGTTATATTATTCCACTATCAACCATGAATTGATTTGATAGATCCAATATTCATAATATTGAATTGATTCCGTATTATCAGAATGCGGGTCTTCCCCTTGAATTTACGGGATACCCCTTTTTCCTCTCCATGGGATTACATCCCGAGTTATTGTGAAAAAAAAGAAATAAAGAGGTTATGGAAGTCAATATTCTCGCATTTATTGCTACTGCATTGTTCATTCTAGTTCCTACTGCCTTTTTACTTATTATTTATGTAAAAACAGCCAGCCAAAATGATTAATTGGAATTCCAATTAATCATTGAAGAAATGAAAAAGGGATTAAAGAAAATAAAAATCCAAGTCTTAAATGAAAGGATCTGGTTGGAATCATAAAGTGTGGTAGAAAGAACTATATGTAGTTCTTTCTACCACACTTTCGATTCTTTCTATATATAATATATTATCTTGAATCTACATAGAATCGATTAGTAGATTGAAATAGTAGTCTAATTCCACTTCTTTTTTCACTGCATCCACTTAATTTCAATCAAGTCAAAATCAAAAAAATCGAAGACAATTCTTCATTGAAAGAATCCATGGAGGGGGAGAAAAATAATACGAGAATAGACTATTATAGTAAAAGAAAAAAGTAAAAGGAAAAAACCTACGAATCTTTCATGCTTAAAAATAGCGCGAGATCCTTCAAAAAAAAAGAACATAAAAGATTTTCTAAGAATAAGAAAATAGTATAAATGGAAAATGTGCGATATGTTGTGAATAGCTTCGTGTAAGAAAGTCTAATTTTCTTATGTATAGAACTTTCTTTTTACTCGCCACTTCTAGTAGAATAAAAATTCTGAATTACTATAATCGCCCTTTCTATTCTATTATACTGGAATAGAACATAGTTACTGGAATAGAACATAGTAGAATAGAACGACTCTTTCTTACTTTATTAAAAGAGTTTCTTACAAGAGTGAAACAAAACTAAAGAAAGAGAGAAAAAATAAAGTTTGGTAAAATTATTAATTAATACAAAATGATCAATTAAAGAAAAGAGTTGATACTACAATTCGACTACTCAATCAATTGTTAGTATCCCTAGAGTCCACTCCTCCCCCATACTACTAGCGAAAGAGAAAATGTAAAGACCACCATTAAAGCAGCCCAAGCGAGACTTACTATATCCATGTAAATTATGTCTCCTATTTCTATGAAGGAATTCTTCTACTATTGATCAATAATCATAGTGGAATTAAGGGTACAGAGTCAAAAGTCCATTCTATTCCGCCCTAAGACTATGGACGAATCCGTTAAAGGAATTTACTCCTAACAAATTCTTATATGATTTCTGGTAGAATTGGAGAGCATTAAGTATAAATATGATACGGAGCCCTTTCCCTAAAAAAAGGGGATGTCCTGAATAGAAGACGCGGGAATAGAGAGATTTTTTCTTTCGTTTGTTACCTTTTTTTTAATATAAGCAAAGGACGTAAGAATATACCATAAAATTAGGATAGATAAATATTTATTGGATACCTACCTTACCCATGTTTATTTTTGACCTAAACCGCCCGCCCCGCTTTCTATCTTTCTATGAAAGAGTAAGGGGGCCTTATCTACAACCCCGAAATGGATTTTTGATCAGCCTATTCAATCTAATTCTCGACAGAATCAGTAACCTTTACTTTTGTGTATGTAGGTAGCATAAGATGTACGAAGTGTATGTAGTAAGATGCACGATAAATAAAATGTATGATAATTAGGAAGTTTTTATATTTCTTCGCGAAGTCCCTTCTTCAATCTTAGATTGAAAAAAGACTGCCCTTTAAGGACCTTTGGATACGAGGATTTCTGACATCTTAGTCTCTTTTCAATTCTCGAATCGAATCAATTTAAATTAATAAAAGAATAAGGAAACGCCACCTCATCCCTATTGGTAGCCGTTTGGGCCACTGCCGACAAAACAAACCATAGTTTGAGGATAGAACTATGGTATGGATTCTCAAAATCCAGTACCGCCAGACCTAGTTACTCTCGTGCCCCAACTTATGGTAGGTACGAATTTGTCGAGTTTGATCAGTACTATAATCCTAAGTAATCCTAAGTATTTTATTGATCAGGCGGCACCCAGATTTGAACTGGGGGTAAAGGATTTGCAGTCCCCTGCCTTACCACTTGGCCATGCCGCCAAAAAATCCGATCAAAAATCGAGAAAAGAACAAGTATTCATCCACATTTTTTTCCTAAAACCCTTTTTTTCTTTTATCTTGAATCTAATTCTACTTACTTTTTTCTAATCTTTTTCAAAAAGAAAAAAGGATTTCTGCTTTTTTTGGATCCAGTTTCGCTTATTCTCCTTGATTTGATGGATTCCATCTTAAAACACATATTGCTAACACTAGAAAACTTCCCTTTTCTTTCTATTCTATTGAGATGACAAAGGAGAAAAGGTGGATTTCCAGTCGCAGGCTGTAAAATTCAGAACAAATTGGAACCATTAACTATAAATTTACATTTTTTTTTTGAATTGCAGTAGTGAACGACTCTTAAAAACGACTCTTAAATCGGTATTCTCCCCCCATTATTTTTAATGGCATAAAAAAATAGAATAAATGTTTCCCTAATCTGTATATAGGGAAACTCCAGGTCCGAACAGCATTATTATCTATGGATCCCCCTTATGTACATATCCCTATGGGGAATCGTGCTTTAATTTTTCATTGCATTAAATATCTTGAATAAAAAAAAGAGATAATTTTCTCTGATATAGATTATGGCCTTCTTTTCTTGGCCCACCTAAGTGCAATTACGATAAAAGAAAGGATATGTAGATAGGTGGATAACTAGATTGGCAAGTACTTAAAAAATAAAGTAAAGTAAGTACTTTATTTATTTTAGAATTGATTTTAGAATTCTACAACGAAATCCTTTATTTTCCAGCAATTCTACTACTACGAATACGAAACAAAAAAGAACCTTCAAATTCTTTTTGAAAATGAAACTAAGCGTGCTATTCTAAATCGAACTAAAGTCAAACTTTCTAGTGCTTATAAATTATTATGGCTTTATCCCTTTCATAGAAAGGAGATAAAACGAGAAATCTTTGCTATCCAATATTTTTATTAAAATATCATAAAGTTTAAGTGGCAGAATTTTTTTCTAGGACTGTTTTATCAATTCATTTTTATTCCATTTCTACCCCTGCTAAATTCGAACTTTCGTCGAAATCGTCTCTATTCATATGTATGAAATACATATATGAAATAGAAATGCGTATGTGGAGTTCCCTAGAATTTCATGTGATTCAGTAAACAGAATATAGATTCCATGATTGCTAGATTGATCCGTAGGGATTGATGAAGAGTGAGCTGATAATGGAATTTTTCTTCAATAAATAGGAAACTTAAGATTAAAATGCTCCGGAATAGAAATGAGGGAATGTCCACAATACCCGGATTTAGTCAGATCCAATTCGAGGGATTTTTGGGATTCATTAATCAAGGCTTGGCAGAAGAACTTGAGAAGTTTCCAACAATTAAAGATCCAGATCACGAAATTGCATTTCAATTATTTGCAAAAGGATATCAATTGCTAGAACCTTCGATAAAAGAAAGGGATGCTGTGTATGAATCACTCACCTATTCTTCCGAATTATATGTATCCGCGAGATTAATTTTTGGTTTCGATGTGCAAAAGCAAACCATTTCTATTGGAACCATTCCTATAATGAATTCCTTAGGAACCTTTATAATAAACGGAATATACCGAATTGTGATCAATCAAATATTGCTAAGTCCTGGTATTTACTACCGCTCGGAATTAGACCATAAGGGAATTTCTATATACACCGGGACTATAATATCAGATTGGGGAGGAAGGTCGGAATTAGCAATTGATAAAAAAGAAAGGATATGGGCTCGCGTAAGTAGAAAACAAAAGATATCTATTTTAGTTCTATCATCAGCTATGGGTTCAAATCTAAGAGAAATTTTAGATAATGTTTCCTATCCCGAAATTTTCTTGTCTTTCCCGAATGCTAAGGAGAAGAAGAGGATTGAGTCAAAAGAAAAAGCGATTTTGGAGTTCTATCAACAATTTGCTTGTGTAGGAGGGGACCTGGTATTTTCGGAGTCTTTATGCGAGGAATTACAAAAGAAATTTTTTCAACAAAAATGTGAATTAGGAAGAGTTGGTCGACGAAATATGAATCGGAGACTGAGTCTTGATATCCCTCAGAACAATACATTCCTGTTACCACGAGATGTGTTGGCCGCTACGGATCATTTGATTGGAATGAAATTTGGAACGGGTATACTTGACGATGACGATATGAATCACTTGAAAAATAAACGTATTCGTTCGGTTGCGGATCTGTTACAAGATCAATTCGGACTGGCTCTTGGCCGTTTACAACATGCGGTTCAAAAAACTATCCGTAGAGTATTCATACGTCAATCGAAACCGACTCCACAAACTTTGGTAACTCCAACTTCAACTTCGATTTTATTAATAACTACTTATGAGACCTTTTTTGGCACATACCCCTTATCTCAAGTTTTTGATCAAACCAATCCATTGACACAAACGGTTCATGGGCGAAAAGTGAGTTGTTTGGGTCCTGGAGGATTGACGGGGAGAACTGCAAGTTTTCGGAGCCGAGATATTCATCCGAGTCACTATGGGCGTATTTGTCCAATTGACACGTCCGAAGGAATCAATGTTGGACTTACCGGATCGTTAGCTATTCATGCGAGAATTGATCACTGGTGGGGATCCATAGAGAGTCCGTTTTATGAAATATCTGAGAAAGCAAAAGAAAAAAAAGAGAGACAGGTAGTTTATTTATCACCAAATAGAGATGAATATTATATGATAGCAGCAGGAAATTCTTTGTCCTTGAATCAGGGTATTCAGGAAGAACAGGTTGTTCCAGCTAGATACCGTCAAGAATTCCTGACTATTGCATGGGAACAGATTCATGTTAGAAGTATTTTTCCTTTCCAATATTTTTCTATTGGAGGTTCTCTCATTCCTTTTATTGAGCATAATGATGCGAATCGGGCTTTAATGAGTTCTAATATGCAGCGCCAAGCAGTTCCACTTTCTCGGTCCGAGAAGTGCATTGTTGGAACTGGATTGGAACGCCAAACAGCTCTAGATTCGAGGGTTTCCGTTATAGCCGAACGCGAGGGAAAGATCATTTCTAGTGATAGTCACAAGATCCTTTTATCAAGTAGTGGGAAGACTATAAGTATTCCGTTAGTTGCCCATCGGCGCTCTAACAAAAATACTTGTATGCACCAAAAACCTCGGGTTCCGCGGGGTAAATCCATTAAAAAAGGGCAAATTTTAGCGGAGGGAGCAGCTACAGTTGGGGGGGAACTTTCTTTAGGAAAAAACGTTTTAGTAGCTTATATGCCCTGGGAGGGTTACAATTTTGAAGACGCAGTACTAATTAGCGAACGTTTAGTATATGAGGATATTTATACTTCTTTTCACATCCGAAAATATGAAATTCAGACGGATACGACAAGCCAAGGCTCCGCTGAAAAAATCACTAAAGAAATACCACATCTGGAAGAACATTTACTCCGCAATTTGGACAGAAATGGAATTGTGAGGTTGGGATCCTGGGTAGAAACTGGCGATATTTTAGTAGGTAAATTAACGCCTCTGATAGCGAGCGAATCATCGTATATCGCGGAAGCTGGATTATTACGGGCTATTTTTGGTCTTGAGGTATCCACTTCAAAAGAAACTTCTCTCAAACTACCTATAGGTGGAAGAGGGCGCGTTATCGATGTGAAATGGATCCAGAGGGACCCCCTTGACATAATGGTTCGTGTATATATTTTACAGAAACGTGAAATCAAAGTTGGGGATAAAATAGCCGGAAGACACGGGAATAAGGGGATCATTTCCAAAATTTTGCCTAGGCAAGATATGCCCTATTTGCAAGATGGAACACCTGTTGATATGGTCTTCAATCCCTTAGGAGTACCCTCACGAATGAATGTGGGACAAATATTTGAAAGCTCGCTCGGATTAGCAGGGGATCTGCTAAAGAAACATTATAGAATAGCACCTTTTGATGAGAGATATGAGCAAGAGGCTTCAAGAAAACTTGTGTTTTCGGAATTATATGAAGCCGGTAAACAAACAAAAAATCCATGGGTATTTGAACCCGAGTACCCGGGAAAAAGCAGAATATTTGATGGAAGAACAGGAGGTCCCTTCGAACAGCCTGTTCTAATAGGGAAGTCCTATATCTTAAAATTAATTCATCAAGTTGATGAGAAAATTCATGGACGTTCTACTGGGCCCTACTCACTTGTTACCCAACAACCCGTTAGAGGAAGAGCCAAGCAAGGGGGACAACGAGTAGGAGAAATGGAAGTTTGGGCTTTAGAAGGATTTGGTGTTGCTCATATTTTACAAGAGATACTTACTTATAAATCTGATCATCTTATAGCTCGCCAAGAAATACTTAATGCTACGATCTGGGGAAAAAGAGTGCCTAATCACGAGGATCCTCCAGAATCTTTTCGAGTGCTTGTTCGAGAACTACGATCTTTGGCTCTAGAACTGAACCACTTCCTTGTATCTGAGAAGAACTTCCAGGTTAATAGGGAGGATGTTTGATGGGAATAAATATAAATTATTTTCTTATTTCTATTTTATGATTGACCAATATAAACATAAACAACTTCAAATTGGACTCGTTTCCCCTCAACAAATAAAGGCTTGGGCTAAAAAAATCCTACCTAATGGGGAAGTCGTTGGCGAAGTCACAAGGCCCTCCACTTTTCATTATAAAACCGATAAACCTGAAAAAGATGGATTGTTTTGCGAAAGAATCTTTGGACCCATAAAAAGCGGAATTTGTGCTTGTGGAAATTCTCGAGCGAGCGTAGCTGAAAATGAAGACGAAAGATTTTGCCAAAAATGCGGGGTAGAATTTGTTGATTCTCGGATACGAAGATATCAAATGGGATACATCAAACTGGCATGTCCAGTGACTCATGTGTGGTATTTGAAAGGTCTTCCTAGTTATATCGCGAATCTTTTAGATAAACCCCTTAAGAAATTGGAGGGCCTAGTATATGGCGATTTCTCTTTTGCTAGGCCCTGCGCTAAAAAACCTACTTTCTTACGATTACGGGGTTTATTCGAAGATGAAATTTCATCCTGTAACCACAGTATTTCTCCCTTTTTTTCTACCCCAGGCTTTGCCACATTTCGAAATCGGGAAATTGCGACAGGAGCAGGTGCTATTAGAGAACAATTAGCGGATTTGGATTTGCGAATTATTATAGAGAATTCTTTGGTTGAATGGAAAGAATTAGAAGACGAGGGGTATAGTGGAGATGAATGGGAAGATAGAAAAAGACGAATAAGAAAAGTTTTTTTGATTAGACGCATGCAATTGGCGAAACATTTTATTCAAACAAATGTAGAACCAGAATGGATGGTTTTGTGCTTATTACCGGTTCTTCCTCCCGAATTGAGACCCATTGTTTATAGGTCTGGGGATAAAGTAGTGACTTCGGATATTAATGAACTTTATAAGAGAGTTATCCGTCGGAACAACAACCTTGCCTATTTATTAAAAAGAAGTGAATTAGCACCAGCAGATTTAGTAATGTGCCAGGAAAAATTGGTACAAGAAGCCGTGGATACACTTCTTGATAGTGGGTCCCGCGGGCAACCGACGAGGGATGGTCACAATAAAGTATACAAATCACTTTCAGATGTAATTGAGGGTAAAGAGGGGAGGTTTCGCGAGACTCTGCTTGGGAAACGGGTCGATTACTCGGGGCGTTCTGTCATTGTTGTGGGTCCTTCGCTTTCATTACATCAATGTGGATTACCTCTAGAGATAGCAATAAAGCTTTTTCAGCTATTTGTAATTCGCGATTTAATCACGAAACGTGCTACTTCTAATGTCAGGATTGCTAAAAGGAAAATTTGGGAAAAGGAACCCATTGTATGGGAAATACTTCAAGAAGTTATGCGGGGACATCCTGTACTGTTGAACAGAGCACCTACCCTGCATAGATTAGGCATACAAGCCTTCCAACCCACTTTAGTAGAGGGGCGTACTATTTGTTTACATCCATTAGTGTGTAAGGGTTTCAATGCGGACTTTGATGGGGATCAAATGGCTGTTCATCTACCTTTATCCTTGGAAGCTCAGGCGGAAGCCCGTTTACTTATGTTTTCTCATATGAATCTCCTGTCTCCCGCTATTGGAGATCCTATTTGCGTGCCAACCCAAGACATGCTTATCGGACTTTATGTATTAACGATTGGAAACCGTCGAGGTATTTGTGCAAATAGATATAATAGTTGCGTAAACTCTCCAAATAAAAAAGTAAACTACAATAATAACAATTATTATAAGTATACGAAAGATAAAGAACCCCATTTTTCTAGTTCCTATGATGCACTGGGAGCTTATAAACAGAAACGAATCGGTTTAAACAGTCCCTTGTGGCTCCGATGGAAACTAGATCAACGCATCGTTGGGTCAAGAGAAGTTCCGATTGAAGTTCAATATGAATCTTTTGGGACTTATCATGAGATTTATGCCCACTATCTAGTAGTGGGAAATAGAAAAAAAGAAATCCGTTCTATATACATTCGAACCACTCTTGGTCATATTTCTTTTTATAGAGAAATAGAGGAAGCCATACAAGGATTTAGTCGGGCCTATTCATATACTATCTAAACAAGGAAGTTAGATTCGGCGATGCCCCTTTCGGGGGGCATTCCGATTTTGCTAGTACCATCTTTTTTGCCGCGCAAATCCAGATTGAGATTGAGGAAAGGGAGTAAATTAAGTTTTCGAATCACTGACTCAGGCCCATTGTCGAATCCTACTCAGCCAAAAAAGGGGGTACTTATGTATGGCGGAACGGGCCAACTTGGTCTTTCATAATAAAGAGATAGACGGAACTGCTATGAAACGACTTATTAGCAGATTAATAGATCATTTCGGAATGGGATATACATCCCATATACTGGATCAAATAAAGACTCTGGGCTTCCATCAAGCCACTACTACATCGATTTCTTTAGGAATCGAGGATCTTTTAACAATACCCTCTAAAGGATGGTTAGTCCAAGACGCGGAACAACAAAGTTTTCTTTTGGAGAAACACTATTATTATGGGGCTGTACACGCGGTAGAAAAATTACGCCAATCCGTTGAGATATGGTATGCTACAAGTGAATATTTGAAACAAGAAATGAATTCTAATTTTCGAATAACGGATCCTTCTAATCCAGTCTATCTAATGTCTTTTTCAGGAGCCAGAGGAAATGCATCTCAGGTACACCAATTAGTAGGTATGAGAGGGTTAATGGCGGATCCTCAAGGACAAATGATTGATTTACCTATTCAAAGCAATTTACGCGAGGGACTTTCTTTGACAGAATATATAATTTCCTGCTATGGAGCCCGAAAAGGGGTTGTAGATACTGCTGTACGAACAGCGGATGCTGGCTATCTTACACGTAGACTTGTTGAAGTAGTTCAACATATTATTGTGCGTAGAAGAGATTGTGGTACTATCAGAGGTATTTCTGTGAGTCCTCAAAATGGGATGACGGAAAAACTTTTTGGCCAAACACTAATTGGTCGTGTATTAGCGGACGATATATATATTGGTTCACGATGCATTGCTGCTCGAAATCAAGATATTGGAATTGGATTAGTCAATCGATTCATAACTGCCTTTCGAACACAACCGTTTCGAGCACAACCAATATATATTAGAACCCCCTTTACTTGCCGGAGCACATCTTGGATCTGCCAATTATGTTATGGGCGGAGTCCCACTCATGGGGATCTGGTCGAATTGGGAGAAGCTGTAGGTATTATTGCGGGTCAATCAATTGGGGAGCCAGGGACTCAACTAACATTAAGAACTTTTCATACTGGTGGAGTATTCACAGGGGGTACTGCCGACCTTGTACGATCCCCTTCAAATGGAAAAATCCAATTCAATGAGGATTTGGTTCACCCCACACGTACCCGTCATGGGCAGCCTGCTTTTCTATGCCATATAGACTTGCGTGTAACTATTCAGAGTCAGGATATTCTACATAGTGTTAATATTCCGTTAAAAAGCTTAATTCTAGTGCAAAATGATCAATATGTAGAATCCGAACAAGTAATTGCGGAGATTCGTGCCGGAACATCCACTTTGCATTTTAAAGAAAAGGTACAAAAGCATATTTATTCCGAATCAGCCGGGGAAATGCACTGGAGTACTGATGTTTACCATGCGCCCGAATATCAATATGGTAATCTTCGTCGATTACCAAAAACAAGCCATTTATGGATATTGTCAGTAAGTATGTGGAGATCCAGTATAGCATCTTTTTCACTCCACAAGGATCAAGATCAAATGAATACTTATTATTTTTCTGTTGATGGAAGATATATCTTTGACCTCTCAATGGCTAATGATCAAGTAAGCCATAGACTGTTGGATACTTTTGGTAAAAAAGATAGGGAAATTCTTAATTATTTAACGCCAAATCGAATCGTGTCCAACGGTCATTGGAATTTTGTCTACCCTTCCATTCTTCAAGATAATTCGGATTTGTTGGCGAAAAAGCGAAGAAATAGGTTCGTCATTCCATTACAATATCATCAAGAACAAGAGAAAAAGCTAATATCCTGTTTGGGTATTTCAATTGAAATACCCTTTATGGGTGTTTTACGTAGAAATACTATTTTTGCTTATTTTGACGATCCACGATACAGAAAAGATAAAAGGGGTTCAGGAATTGTTAAATTTAGATATAGGACCCTAGAGGAAGAATATCGGACCCAAGAGGAAGAATATTGGACTCAAGAGGAAGAATATCGGACCCGAGAGGAAGAGTATAGGACTCGAGAGGAAGACTCAGAGGATGAATATGAGAGCCCAGAGAACGAATATAGGACCCGAGAGGGAGAGGGCGAATATGAAATCCTAGAAGACGAATATAGGACTCTAGAGGACGAATATGAAACCCTAGAAGATGAATATGGGATCCTAGACGACGAATATAGGACTCTAGAGAAAGACTCAGAGGAAGAATACGGGAGCCCAGAGAACGAATATAAGACCCGAGAGGACGAATATGGAAGTCTAGAGGAAGACTCAGAAGAAGAATATGGGAGCTCTGAAGATGGCTCAGAGAAGGAATATGGGACTTTAGAAGAAGACTCAGAGGAAGACTCAGAAGACGAATATGGGAGCCCGGAGGAAGATTCTATCTTAAAGAAAGAGGGTTTTATTGAGCATCGAGGAATAAAAGAATTTAGTCTAAAATACCAAAAAGAAGTAGATCCGTTTTTTTTCATTCTTCAAGAACTGCATATCTTGCCGAGATCCTCATCCCTAAAGGTACTTGACAATAGTATTATTGGAGTCGATACACAACTCACAAAAAATACAAGAAGTCGACTAGGTGGATTGGTCCGAGTGAAGAGAAAAAAAAGCCATACGGAACTCAAAATCTTTTCCGGAGATATTCATTTTCCTGAAGAGGCGGATAAGATATTAGGTGGCAGTTTGATACCACCAGAAAGAGAAAAAAAAGATTCTAAGGAATCAAAAAGAAGGAAAAATTGGGTTTATGTTCAACGGAAAAAAATTCTCAAAAGCAAGGAAAAGTATTTTGTTTTGGTTCGACCTGCAGTCGCATATAAAATGGACGAAGGGAGAAATTTAGCAACACTTTTCCCGCGGGATCTCCTGCAAGAAGAGGATAATCTCCAACTTCGACTTGTAAATTTGATTTCTCATGAAAATAGCAAGTTAACTCAAAGAATTTATCACACGAATAGTCAATTCGTTCGAACTTGCTTAGTAGTGAATTGGGAACAAGAAGAAAAAGAGGGGGCTCGTGCTTCTCTTCTTGAGGTAAGAACAAATGATCTGATTCGCGATTTCCTAAGAATTGAGTTAGTCAAGTCTACTATTTCGTCTACACGAAGAAGGTATGATAGGACAAGTGTAGGACTGATTCCCACTAATAGGTTAGATCGCAACAATACCAATTCCTTTTATTCCAAGGCGAAGATTCAATCACTTAGCCAACATCAAGAAGCTATTGGCACCTTGTTGAATCGAAATAAAGAATATGCATCTTTGATGATTTTGTTGGCATCCAACTGTTCTCAAATTGGTTTATTCAAGAATTCGAAATATCCCAATGCGGTAAAAGAATCGAATCCTAGAATTCCTATTCGAGAGATTTTTGGGCTCTTAGGCGCTATTGTACCTAGTATATCGAATTTGTCTTCATCTTACTATTTATTAACGCATAATCAGATCTTGTTAAAAAAATACTTGTTCCTTGACAATTTGAAACAGACCTTCCAAGTACTTCAAGGACTTAAATACTCTTTAATAGACGAAAATAAAAGGATTTCGAATTTCGACAGTAACATCATCTTGGAGCCATTCCATTTGAATTGGCACTCTCTCCATCATGACTCATGGGAAGAGACATCGGTAATAATTCACCTTGGACAATTTATTTGTGAAAATGTATGTCTATTTAAATCGCGCATAAAAAAATCTGGTCAAATTTTCATTGTTAATATGGACTCCTTTGTTCTAAGAGCAGCTAAGCCTTATTTGGCCACTATAGGAGCAACTGTTCATGGTCATTATGGAAAAATCCTTTACAAAGGAGATAGGTTAGTTACGTTTATATATGAAAAATCGAGATCTAGTGATATAACGCAAGGTCTTCCAAAAGTGGAACAAATCTTCGAAGCGCGTTCAATTGATTCACTATCGCCGAATCTCGAAAGGAGAATTGAGGATTGGAATGAACGTATACCAAGAATTCTTGGGGTTCCCTGGGGATTCTTGATTGGAGCTGAGCTAACCATAGCCCAAAGTCGTATCTCTTTGGTTAATAAGATCCAAAAAGTTTATCGATCCCAAGGGGTACAGATCCATAATAGACATATAGAAATTATTATACGCCAAGTAACATCAAAAGTAAGGGTTTCCGAAGATGGAATGTCTAATGTTTTTTTACCTGGGGAATTAATAGGACTATTGCGAGCGGAACGAGCAGGGCGGGCTTTAGATGAATCGATCTATTATCGGGCAATCTTATTGGGAATAACAAGGGCTTCCCTGAATACCCAAAGTTTCATATCTGAAGCAAGTTTTCAAGAAACTGCTCGAGTTTTAGCAAAAGCTGCCCTACGAGGTCGTATTGATTGGTTGAAAGGCCTGAAAGAAAACGTAGTTCTGGGGGGGATTATACCTGTTGGTACAGGATTCCAAAAATTTGTGCATCGTTCCCCACAAGACAAGAACCTTTATTTCGAAATTCAAAAAAAAAATCTGTTCGCGTCGGAAATGAGAGATATTTTGTTTCTCCATACAGAATTAGTTTCTTCTGACTCTGACGTAACAAACAATTTCTATGAAACATCAGAAGCCCCGTTTACCCCTATTTATATGATTTAAGTCATTTATAACCCCCTATTTATACGATTTAAGTATACATAAAGCAATTTTTTTTTTTACTTTAATTTAAACTATACTTTTGACCTTAGAATGCTAACAGGTCTGATTTTGGATTTTGTATTTTAATTAATTAATTAAAATAAATTAATTTCAATTAATAAGTAAAAGAAGTCAGTTAATTCATTAAGGCTATGTTTATACCATGTATCAATGGTCAATTATGAGTAGAAGGTCCCATCGGAACAATTATTATTTATTTCAAGCTATTTCGGCTCTTTCTTAATCTTCAAAAAGAAATTAATTCTGTAATGGTAAGATGAAAAAAAGAAAAAATAAAAGGGAAGTGTGGAAAAAATGACAAGAAGATATTGGAACATCAATTTGAAAGAGATGATAGAAGCAGGAGTTCATTTTGGTCATGGTATTAAGAAATGGAATCCTAAAATGGCCCCTTACATCTCGGCAAAGCGTAAAGGTACTCATATTACAAATCTCGCTAGAACAGCTCGTTTTTTATCAGAAGCTTGTGATTTAGTTTTTGATGCAGCAAGTCAGGGAAAAAGCTTCTTAATTGTTGGTACCAAAAAAAGAGCAGCAGATTTAGTAGCATCAGCTGCAATAAGGTCTCGCTGTCATTATGTTAATAAAAAGTGGTTCAGTGGTATGTTAACGAATTGGTCGATTACCAAAACTAGACTTTCTCAATTTAGAGACTTAAGAGCAGAAGAAAAAATGGGAAAATTCCACCATCTCCCAAAAAGAGATGCGGCAATCTTAAAGAGAAAATTATCTACCTTGCAAAGATATCTCGGCGGGATCAAATATATGACGAGGTTGCCTGACATTGTGATCGTCCTTGATCAGCAAAAAGAGTATATAGCTCTTCGGGAATGTGCCATTTTGGGGATTCCTACTATTTCTTTAGTCGATACAAATTGTGACCCAGATCTCGCGAATATATCGATTCCTGCCAACGATGACACTATGACTTCAATTCGATTAATTCTTAACAAATTAGTATTTGCAATTTCTGAGGGCCGTTCTTTCTATATAAGAAATCGTTGATTAAGAAGAATAGCGAATTCTTGAGCAACTGCATAGATTTATAGGATTAGTTACTAGTCTTTTTTGTTTTGCATAGATAAAAGAAGGGGAATATTGATATATATTAAAGGGTATTGATATATATTATGATCTGATGTGATTTCTTGGTATCTTAAATATAAGATTAATACTTCAAGTTGCTGAGTTGAGAAAGAGATGCTTGAATCAAAAGAATTCCTTTTTTGAAGTTCAATTTTTATCAGAGGACAATATGAATATTACACCATGTTCCATTAAAACACTCAAGGGGTTATATGATATATCGGGTGTAGAAGTAGGCCAACACTTCTATTGGCAAATAGGAGGTTTCCAAATTCATGCCCAAGTACTCATCACTTCTTGGGTCGTAATTACTATTTTGCTAGGTTCAGTTATCATAGCTGTTCGGAATCCACAAACCATCCCGACCGACGGTCAGAATTTCTTCGAATATGTACTTGAGTTTATTCGAGACTTGAGCAAAACTCAGATTGGAGAAGAATATGGTCCCTGGGTTCCCTTTATTGGAACTATGTTCCTTTTTATTTTTGTTTCGAATTGGTCAGGTGCTCTTTTACCTTGGAAAATTATAGAGTTACCCCATGGGGAATTAGCAGCGCCCACGAATGATATAAATACTACTGTTGCTTTAGCTTTACTAACATCGGCGGCATATTTTTATGCGGGTCTTAGCAAAAAAGGATTGAGTTATTTCGAGAAGTATATTAAACCAACCCCAATCCTTTTACCAATTAACATCCTAGAAGATTTCACAAAACCATTATCGCTTAGTTTTCGACTTTTCGGAAATATATTGGCGGATGAATTAGTCGTTGTTGTTCTTGTTTCTTTAGTCCCCTTAGTAGTCCCTATACCGGTCATGTTTCTTGGATTATTTACAAGCGGTATTCAAGCTCTTATTTTTGCAACGTTAGCCGCAGCCTATATAGGTGAATCCATGGAAGGTCATCATTGAATTGACTAGTTTTCGCAAGAGTCTTTTTTTTTTTAGCTTAGCCCAATTCATGCATGATTCCGGATAATCCTCTTAGTTGGAAAACTAAATAGTTCGCAATGCGTATGAATATACAACCTAGAGTTGTAGGGGAGAGAATAGACTATATTACGGAAGAGTTAAAGTATATATGCATTCCGAGAGGCGGAGTCAGGTTAGATCTATATCCTTAATGCCTATAAGACAGTCATCTTTTGTGCGGCTTTCTAAGGAATGATTTTAGAATCGGATTCAATAGAAAATGAGAAAATACGCAAACAAAATAGAAGAAACAAATGTATATGGGATTTTTTTTATTCCTAAGTTGGATTCATTATCTAATCCGATATATAGAATTCCCTTCTATATAGAACTGGATTCCATATCTAGTTCTATGCAGCATATTGTTATCAATTGTATGATCCCTATTGGATTTGGACTAGTTCGATTTTAATAGGGGTTCTTTCTGTATTTCGTCTTTTATTATGTTGGATCAAGGGGAAAAAACGGGAACTCAAGGATATCGAAGAGTAAAAGGAATGAAAGGGTGATTGGTTGAAAAGAAAGGGAAATAGAATAATGAGAATCATATGGATTTACACAAACCTCTAATGATTAGAAACTAAAAACGAGATCTCGAAGTAATTCGAACGATTTCGATTATAATTTATTTGTACTTATTAGTTACTTCTACCCCAATAGAGCTTAGAAGTTGGAAATAATAATTTCTTGGTTGATTGTATCCTTAACCATTTATTTTTTTTGACACGAGGAACTCACCATGAATCCACTAATTGCTGCTGCTTCCGTTATTGCTGCTGGATTGGCCGTAGGGCTTGCTTCTATTGGGCCTGGGGTTGGTCAAGGCACTGCTGCAGGACAAGCTGTAGAAGGTATTGCGAGACAGCCAGAAGCAGAAGGTAAAATACGAGGTACTTTATTGCTTAGTCTAGCTTTTATGGAAGCTTTAACAATTTATGGACTGGTTGTGGCACTAGCGCTTTTATTTGCGAACCCTTTTGTTTAATCCTAAAAAAGAAAATGAGTCCTTTAGATTAGATACTTTTTTCTTTTTTTTTTAGGAATTTGGGGAACATTTCAACAAAGGAGATCTTTCACAGGTCAAACGAGACCTAAGACTTAATCTAAAAGAAATTATTAGATTGAATCTATTCGCATTAAAAAACCGATCAAAAAAGGGCGAGCGAAGTAAGTGATCGAAAAACTTTCTTCTTTGTTCGTCCTATCTATAAGAGGAGAGCATATGAAAAATGTAACCCAATCTTTCGTTTTTTTAGCTCACTGGCCATTCGCTGGGAGTTTCGGGCTTAATACCGATATTTTAGCAACAAATCTAATAAATCTAACTGTAGTGGTTGGTGTATTGATTTTTTTTGGAAAGGGAGTGTGTGCGAGTTGTCTATTTCAAGAATAGATTGGATCTATCCGGCTGCACTTTAGAATATTTTTTCTTATTTATTTTAGTAAAAAAAAGAAGAAAAGGTGCACGATCTCGACGAATTACTTCTGAATAACTTCAGAAATCATATGGAAGAACCATAGCATTTCGCGACTTATTGGTAAATTGACTTTGATTCTCTATAGACCAATAATGTGAGACCATTAACACGGTTAAAGCTAAACTGCTTGAAGTCCGGGCAAAAAGGGGTACTCTTTCTACAACTACATTAGTATTAGTCTCGAAATGCTTTAAACGGGAAATAGCCAGTGTAGAATTTATCTGATATAGAACACTCATATCGATAAAATAGTTTGAACTATTTACTAGAAGGGCACCCAGCCCTTTTTCCAATGCCAAATCGACGACCTATGTATAAAAAAAAGAGAAATTTTTAGGATTTGAAGAAAAAATAAGAGGAATTCTATCAATTTGTATTTTCCATTTATTTAGTTTATTTTTCTTAATGAAATTGAAATTATTAACTAACAGAGCAAAAACAAATAAAGAAACAACTTTGCTGACCATGATAGATTTTTATCTAGTTGGAAGAGTCCTCTTAATATTCATCTAGTCTTATATAAGTTTGGGTATATAGAAATACAAACAGAAAAAAGAGGATAGGCTCATTACATAAAAAAAGATATGAAAATAGCCATAATACATAGCAAAAAAGAAAAAAAAGAGCGGGAGAGCCAAATGAATTGAAAGATTCATGTTTGGTTCGGGAAGAGATCATTAAAATTGTAAACTTAATAGCAAGATAATCTACTTTCATTAAAAGATTTATTAGATAATCGAAAACAGAGGATCTTAAGTACTATTCGAAATTCGGAAGAATTGCGTAGAGGGACCCTTGAACAACTCGAAAAAGCTCGGATTCGATTACAGAAAGTCGAACTAGAAGCAGATGAGTATCGAATGAATGGATACTCTGAAATCGAACGAGAAAAAGAAAATTTGATTAATGCTACTTCTATTAGTTTGGAACAATTAGAAACGTCTAAAAACGAAACCCTTTATTTTGAAAAACAAAGGGCGATGAATCAGGTCCGACAACGGGTTTTCCAACAAGCCATACAAGGAGCTCTAGGAACTCTGAATAGTTGTTTGAATACCGAGTTACATTTCCGTACGATTCGTGCTAATATTGGCATTCTCGGGGCCATAGAATGGAAGAGATAATGAAATTTCTTAGGCTTTGAACTTCTACTTTCGTTTAGAATTTAGGCATTATTTTTCCCTTGCTTCCGAAAAAAAAAGATTCAAGAAACACTAATGGCAACCCTTCGAGTCGACGAAATTAATAAAATTCTCCGCGAACGTATTGAACAATATAATAGGAAAGTCGGAATTGAGAATATCGGTCGCGTAGTTCAAGTGGGGGATGGGATTGCTCGTATTATAGGTCTTGGTGAAATAATGTCAGGTGAATTAGTCGAATTTGCAGAAGGGACGAGAGGTATTGCTCTGAATTTGGAATCCAAAAATGTTGGGATCGTATTAATGGGCGATGGGTTGATGATACAAGAGGGAAGTTTTGTAAAAGCAACAGGAAGAATTGCTCAGATACCCGTGAGCGAGGCTTACTTGGGTCGTGTTATAAATGCTCTTGCTAAACCTATTGATGGAAGAGGCGAAATTGTCGCTTCGGAATCTCGCTTAATTGAATCTCCTGCTCCGGGTATAATTTCTAGGCGTTCCGTATATGAGCCCCTTCAAACAGGGCTTATTGCTATTGATTCGATGATCCCCATAGGGCGCGGTCAGCGAGAGTTAATTATTGGGGACAGACAGACTGGCAAAACAGCAGTAGCCACAGATACAATTCTCAATCAAAAAGGGCAAGATGTAATATGTGTTTATGTAGCTATCGGTCAAAGAGCATCCTCCGTGGCTCAAGTAGTAACTACTTTCCACGAAGAGGGGGCCATGGAATATACTATTGTAGTAGCTGAAATGGCGGATTCACCCGCTACATTACAATATCTCGCTCCTTATACGGGAGCAGCCCTGGCTGAGTATTTTATGTATCGCGAACGGCATACTTTAATAATTTATGATGATCTCTCCAAACAGGCACAAGCTTATCGCCAAATGTCCCTTTTATTAAGAAGACCTCCCGGCCGCGAAGCTTATCCAGGGGATGTTTTTTATTTGCATTCACGCCTTTTAGAAAGAGCCGCTAAATTAAATTCTCTTTTAGGCGAAGGGAGTATGACTGCTTTACCAATAGTGGAGACTCAATCTGGAGACGTTTCTGCCTATATTCCTACTAACGTAATCTCAATTACAGATGGACAAATATTCTTATCCGCGGATCTATTCAATGCCGGAATTCGACCTGCTATTAATGTGGGTATTTCTGTTTCCAGAGTAGGATCCGCAGCTCAAATTAAAGCCATGAAACAAGTAGCTGGCAAATCAAAATTGGAACTAGCTCAATTTGCAGAATTACAAGCCTTTGCACAATTCGCCTCTGCTCTCGATAAAACAAGTCAGAATCAATTGGCAAGGGGTCGACGATTACGGGAATTGCTTAAACAATCCCAATCAAACCCTCTCCCAGTGGAAGAGCAGGTAGCTACTATTTATACCGGAACGAGAGGATATCTTGATTCGTTAGAAATTGAACAGGTAAAGAAATTTCTGGATGAGTTACGTAAATACCTAAAAGATACTAAACCTCAATTCCAAGAAATTATATCTTCTAGCAAGACATTCACCGAGCAAGCGGAAACCCTTTTGAAGGAAGCTATTCAGGAACAGCTTGAACGGTTTTCCCTTCAGGAACAAACATAAATATAGCATGTCTACTCTTATTAGTATAACTCGTGTTAGTAGAAGAGGAATCATTGAGAAAGATTTTTCATTTGAATCATGCAAAAAAAAAGTTTTTTTAGTTTTTAGTATAGTTATTTAAAGAATAGATAGAAAAAAGATTGCGTCCAATAGGATTTGAACCTATACCAAAGGTTTAGAAGACCTCTGTCCTATCCATTAGACAATGGACGCTTCTCTTTTATATTTGACTCTTTCTTTTACTTCTTTTTTCTCGGAACAAGAGAAAAAATCAAAAACTGTTAGACCGAAACTCTTTTAGGAAAGAAAAACAAATCCATATACCATATACAAATGGATGATACATATATCATAAAGAAGGAATATGGAGCGGGTAGTGAGTATCGAACCCGTAACCCCAAGGTTATGAGCTTTGTGAGCTACCAAACTGCTCCACGTTCTTAAACTAAAGAGCGGGGAACTTGTGGATAAAAGGGGGTTGGACACGCCCCTCTACCATATCTATACAAATAGAATAGTCCATTTATACAGAATGGTAAAGAGGGCTCTTCTACGATCATCAATTCGAGAAAACCATACAAATATGAAAGGGTATTTTATCCTTACCAACTGGATCTTGTTGCACCCGGTAACAAACACGCATAAACCTTTTCTCGAAGTATGTGTCCGGATAGCCCAAAGTCTCGATAGTTAGCTCTAGGTCTTCCGGTTAAAAAACAACGTCGATGAAGGCGTGTAGGTGCACTATTACGTGGTAGGGATTGCAATTTTTCTTGCATTTTTGTTTTTTCGCTCAAACTCAAAGGGGAAACTTTGCTTCTTATCTTTTTTTTTGAGGATCGACGAATCAAATGATATTTTTGTTCTAATTTCTGCCGCTTCTTTTCCCTCTGAATTAAACTTTTTTTTGCCATAATTTGCCGTTTCTATTATTACCAAGTATATGGTTCTAATCCTAGATGGAAAAATAAATAGAAAAAAAATCTAAAAAGGCGGATCCTCCCTCTCCATCAAGAGTAATGAACTAGGTTCTGATAGAATACAAAAAAGCAAAAAAAAAAAAAAAAACTAAATTAACCAAACTTGCCTGATGTTGAGGCAATCAAGAAAGCTGCATAAGTGAATATATAACCCACGGAAAAGTGGGCTAATCCAACCAATCTTGCTTGGACAATGGAAAGAGCCACGGGCTTATCTCTCCAGCGAATTAAATTAGCCAAAGGTGTGCGTTCATGAGCCCATGCTAAAGTCTCAATTAATTCCTGCCAATATCCACGCCAGGAAATTAAGAACATAAATCCAGTAGCCCAAACAAGATGTCCAAATAAGAACATCCAAGCCCATACTGATAAACTATTCATCCCAAAAGGATTATATCCATTGATAAGTTGTGAAGAGTTTAACCATAGGTAATCTCTTAACCATCCCATCAAATAAGTGGAGGATTCATTAAATTGTGAAACGTTGCCCTGCCATAATGTGATGTGTTTCCAATGCCAATAAAAAGTAACCCATCCTATGGTATTTAACATCCAGAAAACTGCCAAATAAAACGCGTCCCAAGCAGAAATATCACAAGTACCGCCGCGCCCTGGGCCGTCGCAAGGAAAACTATACCCGAAATCCTTTTTATCCGGCATTAATTTGGAACCGCGTGCATCTAAAGCACCCTTTACTAAAATCAATGTAGTTGTATGCAAACCTAGAGCAATAGCATGATGAACCAAGAAATCGCCAGGTCCTATTGTTAAGAAAAGCGAATTACTATTCTCATTAACAGCATTCAACCATCCGGGCAACCATATGCTTCGACCTGCATTGAAAGCGGGGCCATTCGTTGAAGATAAGAGTATATCGAATCCATATGTCGTCTTACCATGAGCGGATTGTATCCATTGGGCAAATATAGGTTCGATCAAGATTTGCTTTTCTGGAGTACCAAAAGCAAGCATGACGTCGTTATGAACATAAAGGCCCAAGGTATGGAATCCCAGGAAGAGGCTAGCCCAACTTAAATGAGATATGATAGCTTCTTTATGGTCTAACATTCTTGCCAATACATTATCTTCATTCTGTTCCGGATTGTAATCCCTAATGAAAAAAATAGCTCCATGAGCAAAAGCCCCTGTCATGATGAACCCTGCAATGTATTGGTGATGAGTATATAAAGCAGCTTGAGTAGTAAAGTCTTGCGCTATGAATGCATAAGCAGGTAAAGAGTACATATGTTGAGCTACTAAGGAAGTAATAACCCCTAAGGAAGCTAGAGCAAGACCTAATTGAAAATGAATCGAATTATTGATTGTATCATAAAGGCCTTTATGCCCCCGTCCTAATCGACCCCCCGGAGGAGTATGTGCTTCTAAAAGATCTTTGATACTGTGCCCAATTCCGAAGTTAGTTCGATACATATGACCGGCAATGAGAAAAATGAATGCAATAGCTAAATGATGATGAGCAATATCGGTCAGCCACAAACTTTGTGTTTGTGGATGGAATCCCCCCAAAAGGGTCAGAATGGCAGTTCCCGCTCCTTGAGTAGTACCAAATAAATGATTACTCGAATCAGGATTTTGGGCATAAAGATTCCACTGACCCGTCAGAAGGGGACCCAACCCCTGGGGATAGGGTAATACATCTAAGAAATTATTCCATCGAACGTACTCCCCCCTGGATCCGGGAATAGCAACATGAACTAAATGTCCTGTCCAAGCCAAAGAACTTACTCCGAAAAGTCCTGACAAATGATGATTGAGACGAGATTCCGCGTTTTTGAACCACGAAAGGCTTGGCTTCCATTTGGGTTGTAGATGTAACCAACCCCCTATTAAGGATAGCGTAGAAAGAAATAATAAAAAAAGAGCTCCAGTATAAAGATCTTCATTGGTGCGCAATCCAATTGTATACCACCACTGATAAACCCCAGAATAAGCAATATTCACAGGACCGGCAGCACCTCCTCGAGTAAAGGCTTCCACGGCGGGTTGACCAAAATGAGGATCCCAAATGGCATGAGCAATAGGTCTTACGTGTAAAGGATCCTGTATCCATGCTTCAAAATTTCCTTGCCAAGCTACATGAAACAGATTTCCGGACGTCCATAGAAAGATTATTGCTAACTGCCCAAAGTGAGAAGCAAAAATGTTCTGATAAAGACGTTCCTCAGTAATATCATCATGACTTTCGAAATCATGTGCGGTAGCAATACCAAACCAAATACGACGAGTAGTGGGGTCCTGAGCTAAGCCTTGGCTAAACCTGGGAAATCTTAATTCCATAATGCCTTTCAAATCCTCCTAGCCACTATCCTACTGCAATAATTCTCGCTAAGAAGAATGCCCATGTTGTGGCAATTCCACCCAGAAGGTAATGGGTTACTCCTACAGCACGTCCTTGTATAATGCTCAAGGCTCTAGGCTGAGTAGCAGGAGCAACTTTTAATTTGTTATGAGCCCAAACGATAGATTCAATGAGTTCTTGCCAATAACCACGGCCGCTGAATAAAAACATTAAACTGAAAGCCCAGACAAAATGAGCGCCTAAGAAAAAAAGACCATATGCAGATAATGAAGAACCATAAGACTGAATTACTTGGGATGCCTGTGCCCACAAGAAATCTCGAAGCCAACCATTAATCGTAATGGAACTTTGTGCAAAGTTTCCCCCCGTGATATGAGTTACTATCCCTTGATCACTTATAGTACCCCAAACATCCGACTGCATTTTCCAACTGAAATGGAAAATGACTACCGAAATGGAATTGTACATCCAGAATAGACCCAAGAAAACATGATCCCAGGCGGATACTTGACATGTTCCCCCTCGCCCAGGTCCGTCGCAAGGGAAGCGAAAGCCAAGATTTGCTTTATCAGGTATCAGACGGGAACTGCGAGCAAATAAAACACCTTTCAAAAGTATTAATACAGTCACATGGATTGTAAATGCGTGAATGTGATGGACTAAAAAATCCGCGGTTCCTAATGGAATAGGTAACAAAGCGACTTTGCCGCCTACAGCTACTAACTCGCCGCCTCCCCACGTTAAGCTGGTACTTGTTGTTGCACCAGGAGCTGTTACACCAGGCGCGCCAGCATGGATATTTTGTATCCATTGAGCAAAGATGGGTTGTAATTGTATGGCGGTATCCGAAAACATATCTTGGGGGCGGCCTAAAGCACTCATGGTATCATTATGAATGTACAAGCCAAAACTGTGAAAACCCAGAAATATACATACCCAGTTAAGGTGGGATATGATTGCATCGCGGTGTCTAAGGACGCGATCTAATAGATCGTTGTATCGAGTAGTTGGATCATAGTCTCTTACCATAAAAATGGCTGCATGTGCAGCAGCACCGACTATTAGAAATCCGCCAATCCACATGTGGTGTGTGAACAAGGAAAGTTGTGTACCATAGTCAGTAGCTAAGTATGGATAGGGAGGCATAGAGTACATATGATGAGCTACAACAATAGTTGTAGAGCCTAGCATAGCTAGGTTAAGAGATAGTTGAGCATGCCATGACGTTGTTAGGATTTCATAGAGACCCTTATGGCCTTGTCCTGTAAATGGGCCCTTATGAGCCTCCAAAATATCTTTAAGTCCATGACCAATACCCCAGTTGGTCCTATACATATGACCTGCGATCAGGAAAAGAATAGCAATAGCTAAATGATGGTGTGCAATATCGCTCAACCATAGACCACCGGTTATTGGATCTAGCCCTCCGCGAAAACTAAGAAATTCTGCATATTTGGACCAATTCAAGGTGAAAAAGGGGGTTGCTCCTTCGGAAAAACTAGGATAAAGTTGAGCCAAAAGGTCGCGATTCAAGATAAATTCATGAGGAAGTGGTATCTCTTTAGGATCAACCCCAGCGTCGAGAAATTGGTTAATTGGTAAAGATACATGGATTTGGTGTCCCGCCCAAGAAAGAGACCCAAGTCCTAATAACCCCGCTAAGTGGTGATTCAACATGGATTCTACATCTTGGAACCAGGCCAATTTGGGAGCGGCTTTGTGATAATGGAACCAACCAGCAAAAAGCATTAACGATGCAAAAATCAATGCACCGATTGCGGTACAATAGAGTTGTAATTCACTAGTTATTCCGGATGCTCGCCAAATCTGAAAAAACCCAGAGGTTATTTGGATTCCTCGGAATCCCCCGCCTACATCACCATTCAAAATCTCTTGCCCTACTATTGGCCAAACTACCTGAGCACTGGGTCCAATGTGAGTAGGATCGCTTAGCCATGCTTCATAATTGGAAAAACGGGCACCGTGGAAGTACATGCCACTCAACCAAAGAAAGATAATGGAGAGTTGACCGAAATGAGCACTAAAGACTTTTCGGGAGATCTCCTCCAAATCACCGGTATGACTATCGAAATCGTGAGCATCAGCATGTAGGTTCCAGATCCAAGTGGTAGTATCGGGGCCCTTAGCTATTGTTCTTGAGAAATGCCCGGGTCTGGCCCATTCCTCAAAAGATGTTTTTACAGGATCCCTATCCACAACAATTTTAACTTCTGGTTCCGGCGAACGAATAATCATTAAGTCCTCCTCTTTCCGGACAAGACATACAAAGAGACCCGCCAACTGTCTTTTTATTGAATCTTTGAAAGATAGATATTATGATTAGTCCTTTTCTTTACTATCTACCGTCCTTCTATTTTTTTTTTTTTAGTTATTCACTGGAGCAATTATACATTGAAGTCAATCCGAGGCAAGTGTTCGGATCTATTATGACATAAGGATTAGGTGCCTAACGGACATTGGTTATTCTGGAAAATTATTTCCAGACGTAACAAAAAAATCTTTTTTTTTACGTTTTCATTTAAGAAGCTAGCGTATTTTTTTTTTCTGAGGTGAGGGTATAAGCCCTTATCTACATCTACTTTCCTTGAGTGAGCATAATATAGATTTTTTTATTCGATTCCAAATTCCAAGATAACTCATTAGAATTATTAATAAGACCGTCCTGATATATTAGGTAGGAATATTTATATTGCCACCTTTTATGTGCTTTATTACTTCTGTTCCAGAGCCTATCCCTATTGTTTATCCTTATGAAATATGATATAAAATCGAAGGTAGAAGAAAGGGATATAATGAAATTATTGATTTGATCTTCTTACCTAAATTATTTGATTAATGGATCAACAACCAAACCACCCATTTTATGAAAATGGAGAGTGGTCTTATTCAAAGCGCTTCGTAATCTTCAACCAGTTCTGTGCTTCAATATAATTTCCCGGAGTAAGCGCTATAGCTTGTTTCCAATACTCAGCAGCTTGATCAAACCAAGCTTCCGCAATTTCCGAATCGCCCTGTAGAATGGCCTGTTCTCCTCGGTCGGAATAGGCAGTTCCTTCCCCTAGAACCGTACTTGAGAGTTTCCTACCTCATACGGCTCAGAAATTGCTATCTTAATTTCCCCTATCTTAACTGAATTCGATTTCTCAAAAATGAATCCAATTTCTTCTTGGGTTAAGCAGAAGAAGTGAATTACCTAAGTTTCAAACCCTAATTTTGATCAATAATCAGTTTGATCTTTTCTCCCACCTTCAGAAGAATAAAGCATAGATAGACCTATATGCTTCGTTCGAATTTTCTGAAAGGTAACTATCTCGGTTTCGTTTCTTTCATATATGAAATTTCTATAGAATCCTCGAAAAAGACTTTTTCCCATAAGAAAGAAAAAAGAACTTACTATCTTTGGGATCTGATACTACACCGCTGCTTAATCCCTTAGTGGATCGGCTTTATTACATAAGCGGATTCCTAAATTTTGTCCCATATCGTGGTATAATGAAGCAGTTTTTTTAGTTGTATCGACCCAGTCGCTCACTAATTGATCTTTACGGCGTTTTCTCTATCAATTTCAGCTTTATCCATAGAATAGTAGTATAGGCTCTACTTTCTTCCTATTTTGATTCTCGTGAAGTGTCCTTCCTTCCTACAGCTGATAAGGTCAAATCGTTATTTTGACGATCCCTATGTAGAAAGCCCTTTTTCTAGTATTTACTAGAGAATTTCCTACGCTCTTTTTTTCTTCTTTCTATAGTGGAGATAGTCGCACGTAATGACAGATCACGGCCATATTATTAAAAGCTTGCGGTAAGAAAGGGTTTCGTTCTAGCGCCCGGAAATAATATTCCAAAGCCTTTGTATGCTCTCCATTGCTTGTGTGTATAAGGCCTATGTTATATAGTATATAACTTCGATCATAGGGATCAATTTCTAGTCGCGTAGCTTCATAATAATTCTGCAAAGCTTCCGCATAATTTCCTTCGGATTGAGCCAACATCCGTTACGGTCGTTCATTCTATTCAAAAAATCTCCGTTCCAAAACCGTACATGAGGTTTTCATCTCATACGGCTTCTCCCTTCTGTACTTCTCCCTTCTGTACATAGTACTAAGCGAAAAATCGATAGAATCAAAATCGAATTAGTCCCATCTCATTATGGACCGAAGAGGGCTGGTATTTTTCCAAGAAATCTCTAGCCAACCTTCCCCCAAGAGGTTTTTCTTAACACCAATGAATTCTATTAATGCTAGAGGAAAACGATAGCTCCAAGAATTTCTTTGTTCTCAACGCCTCCTATTTAGAGGAATTAGCCACTTCAACGCCCTTTGATGGTTATAAGGGTATCCAAAGTACAAACCTGATGGTTGTTTGTTATCCCAACCATTCTTCCCAACCCTGATACCAATCAGGAAAGGGCTAATTTCTAACAAAGTTTTTCTCTTGTTGATTCCTATTTCGAGGTGTAGTGCTTTTCTCCCCTATGCTGCCTATTGGTACTAGTAGAGTCGGATTGGCCTGTAATACAGAACCTATCCTGTAGGTGTAACCTTTCGCTCAATACTCAAATCTACAATTGAAGCATCTGAGGCCACATCAATCGAGGATACACGATAGAAGGAATTGTTAGTTCACCTCACCTTCCCCAAGCGCGGGTTTCCTTTACTAATTTTGTTCTCTCTATGCGAACCCTCTCTCTTTCTCGTAAGAATGAGATGTAGGTAGGGCTAAAAAAAAGAGTCAAATCGCACCATCTCTATAATAAGTAAATGCCCTTTTTTCCCCGGAGGTTGTCGGAATTATTTGCAATAAAATATTGGCTACAATCGAGGAGGTCTTATCAATGAAATTTCCATTTATACGGGATCTAGGCATAATTCCCAACCCATTCTATATAGAATTCTTTTCATTCTATCACGAAATAACATAAAAACAAAACATTCGATTCTTATAAATCGATCCATATGCTCTAAATGGATAAGAGAGGTATGGATTTTCCGCTCAGCTCAAATTGTCTCCTTTTCCTTCTGTTTGGACAAGAGGAGATACGAAATATTTGACTAAGACTGGATTTTATTCTCGACTTTCCTATTTCCCAACAACAACTTCTCTCATCAGCTATTTCGCGTTTTCAAAGTCATTAATTGCCCCATACCCTTTTTTATATTTAGATTGTATGGCGTAACGTACCTTATGCAAATAGAATTCTAGGGTTCCTTTATTTTCTTATGGAAATTATTTTCTTATGGAATAAGAAGAATTCTTCCATTCTCTTTTTATTTTAGTTTTCCCCAAAGAAAAACTTTTCGAGGGAGCAGAATTCCTAGTAAAAAAATACTGGATCCTTCCACTTAGATGAAAAGTAATTTTTCCATTCCAATAGAGCCATGGAATCCCCGAGCCGTTGTGGCTGTACCCGTACTGTAGGAATACGAAAACTCGCTATTCACTCAGTTTATTTTTAATAATAAGATTATGGAGGAGAGATGGCCGAGCGGTTCAAGGCGTAGCATTGGAACTGCTATGTAGACTTTTGTTTACCGAGGGTTCGAATCCCTCTCTTTCCGTTTCTCTTAATTCATCAATGTTAGCGATCACAGTGTAGCAAATTAAATAACAATTTATTCCAACAATAATACCTTTATTTAATAAAAATTCTCTATAGGAAATTACTGTGGTATGTAAAATACACATCGAGGAAATAACAAAAAAGAAAAAAGGATCCTAGGGTTAATCTATTTCTGCTAGGTGAACGGGAAAATATTAATTAAGAGTCTTAGGTCGATTTAGTTCGGGGAAAGGGGAAGGGAAAAAAATTCTATGAACCTTTCCTTTTTTCGTTAAGTTCAAGTCTGGCGAGAATAATATTCTACAACTAACAACTCATTTATTTTGAGACCAACCCACTTCCTATCTAGAATTTTTTTTACTAGTCCTTTATATTGCAATGTGTCAACCGTCAAATGCTTTGGCAATTTGCCCGGATCGGATGAAGCAATAGAATTTTGAACCAGACGTTTTGAGCGTTGGTTATCTTTCGTAGTAATAATATCTCGGGGTTTGCAACGAAAACTTGGTATATCAACTATACGACCATTAACTAAAATATGTCTATGGTTAACTAATTGCCGGGCCCCTGGAATGGTTGAAGCCATACCCAATCGAAAAAGGATATTATCCAAACGCATTTCAAGTAATTGTAGTAAAACCTGACCTGTGGATCTTTTTGCTTTTCCAGCGATATGTACATATCTAAGTAATTGTCGTTCTGTCAGACCATAATGAAAACGCAATTTCTGTTTTTCTTGAAGACGAATACGATATTGCTCTTTTTTCCCAGAATGGAATTTCTTTTTCTGATTACTTCCGGATTTAGGCGTTTTTCTAGTGAGTCCTGGTAAAGCTCCCAGACGGCGTATTTTTTTTAAACGAGGCCCTCGATAACGGGACATGAAGACTCCTTTTTTATTTTATTGAAATTTCATTTTACACAATAAATTTCATTCTATTTACATTACAGAATACATCGAAATTAAAACTGAATTAAACTAAAGGATAAACAGAGTAAAATCTACTAAAGTACCACAAAAAAGTACCAAAAAAAATGGAATTTCATTAACATCTGGATTTTTTGTATATAATATTATTTATTTTTATGCTTTTTATCTAGCAAAATTGTAAGGTAGAACGACATAATAGACCCTGGATTCCCCGTTTAATTCGGAGAAAAAGAGAAATTCTTGTTCATGGAACATCGATAGAGAAAAAAGCCGACTATCGGATTTGAACCGATGACCCTCGCATTACAAATGCGATGCTCTAACCTCTGAGCTAAGTGGGCTTACATAACAGAAATAGTGTAACAAATAGAAATATATATAGGGAATCCGTAAAATGTCAGATCTTAATTATTAATCTTAGTTATTAACTAGTTCGAAATTGGAAGTTCCACTCAAAAAAAAAAATACTAGAATTTTAAAAAGATAAAGTTAGCTTGATATGCTTAACTAAAATGATATTATTAAATAGGATTATAGAATTTATTGAACTTTCTTTTTATTTCTCTAATTCGCAAATCAATTTTTCTAATAGAATCTATTCCAAATTCTATATTGAATTTCATTTCAGATATTTTCAATTTGATATGGCTCGGACGAATAATCTAATACATAGAAAAGAAGAATATATATGAAGAATTAATAAAGAAAAAATGCGAATGGCATTTTCATTCGATCATTATATACATTTTTTAGATATATTTTTTTTTTCTTTGTTAATAATTTAAGGATAAATAGTTCACTAAGGAGAAGATAGAATCATAGCAAATCCAATTTCGAATTCTGATTAGAAAAAAAAGAATGAATATCAAGCGTTATAGTATGATTTTGAATACTCTAAAAAAAGAGGGAGGGAGGCGGGATAGAGAAAAACTTTTGGATATATTCATTCCGATTGAATTGCAAATATATCAACGATAGAATCAATTCAATTCTGAATTGCAATAAGCGAGCGGGGTCTCTCAAATAGAGATGAGCTGCTAGACTACGTCGAATAATGAATTCAATGATTCAAAAAAAACTAAGAGATGGATGAAATTATACAAGGAATCCTGGTTTCAAAGAAAAGGAAAATGGGGATATGGCGAAATCGGTAGACGCTACGGACTTGATTGTATTGAGCCTTGGTATGGAAACCTGCTAAGTGGTAACTTCCAAATTCAGAGAAACCCTGGAATGAAAAATGGGCAATCCTGAGCCAAATCCCTTTTTTGAAAAACAAGTGGTTCTCAAACTAGAACCCAAAGGAAAAGGATAGGTGCAGAGACTCAATGGAAGCTGTTCTAACGAATCGAAGTAATTGCGTTGTGTTGGTAGTGGAACCTCTTAGAAATTAGAGAAAGAAGGGCTTTATACATCTAATATACACGCATATATACTGACATAGCAAACGATTAATCACGGAACCCATATCATAATATAGGTTCCTTATTTTATTTTTTAAATGAAATTAGGAATGATTATGAAATAGAAAATTCTGAATTTTTTTAGAATTATTGTGAATCCATTCCAATCGAATATTGAGTAATCAAATCCTTCAATTCATTATTTTGTTTTCGAGATCTTAAAAAAAGTGGATTAATCGGACGAGGATAAAGAGAGAGTCCCATTCTACATGTCAATACTGACAACAATGAAATTTCTAGTAAAAGGAAAATCCGTCGACTTTATAAGTCGTGAGGGTTCAAGTCCCTCTATCCCCAAACCCTCTTTCTCTTTTATTCCCTAACCTTAGTAGTTATCTTTTTTTTTTACTTTTATAAATGGGTTTAAGATTCATTAGCTTTCTCATTCTACTCTTTCACAAAGGAGTGCGACGAGAACCCAATGAATCTTATGCTATTCATTAAATAGATGGTTTCCTTTTTATTAGAGTAGAGTATCGGCAAGGAATTTCGATTATTAATTCTATTTTTAAGTATTATTAAGTAAGCCATCCACAATGCATAGGACTATCCCTACCCATTTCCAAATTTTGAATACTTTATTTATATTTATTTTTTAGTCCCTTTAATTGACATAGATGCAAATACTCTACTAAGATGATGCACAAGAAAGGGTCAGGATAGCTCAGTTGGTAGAGCAGAGGACTGAAAATCCTCGTGTCACCAGTTCAAATCTGGTTCCTGGCACAGAAAATAAAAGGATCCACCGAATAGATATTGATACAAATATCTTGAGATGGATTGGGGTACATATTCATTAATAATCTAGATAGTATAGAGTAAGTAGATAAATCCGTAAACACTTCTTTTTCTTTTTAGAAAAAGGGTTAAAATCTTTGGTTCCTTTCTTTATGGTATAGAAAAGAGGTAAAATTGGGTGCCCTTTTCTTCATTTTTGCATTTCTTATTAATTTTGTATACCGCTATTCCGAAGAATATTTTTTTATTCTTGCTTATCCTACTTTCCTAGTGGTTCTAAGTAATACGCGCGGTACAAAGTTCGTGGTAGGAACTTCTTTGAGTCATTGTATTTTTCTGTTCATACGAAGGAAACAAATATCTGATTTTCAAAATTGGAAAATCGAAATGAAGCCCTTTTTGTATAATAGGAATTAATTAGAATATAATAAGTATTTCGTTTCGTCTAGGAACAGAACGTAAAAATATTCCTTGATTTGAATAAAATCTGGAGTTGTGTTGTATAAGTGAACATGAATTTATTATCATTCAATGAGCATCTTGTATTTCATAGAAATTGGGGGTTATATAGTCCTTACGTAAGGGCCAGCCTATCCAACTTTCAGGCATTAAGATACGTTTAAGACGCGGATGATTATCATAAAAAATTCCTACCATATCATAAGATTCGCGTTCTTGAAAATCAGCACTTCTCCAAACCCAGAAGACAGACGGGATTCTAGGATTATCCTTTTGGGCAAAGACTTTTATGCATACTTCTTCTGGGTTATCTATACCATACTGTATTCTCGTAAGATGATACACGCTAGCTAAAGATCCACCAGGTGCTACGTCATAAGCACATTGGGAACGTAAATAATTGTAACCATATACATATAAAATGACAGCAATGGAATCCCAATCCCCCGCTTTTATTTGTAAAGTTTCTATTCCTCGGTGATCGAAGCCCAAAGATCTATGAACCACGTCATGTTTGACTAGCCAATTAGATAACCAACCCTGCTGCATTGTCTTGATCTCTCCCCCTTTGTATAAATATTTCACATTTCAAATGCAAGTTTGAAAGATTGCACTGCTCTTTCTTTTTCTGCACAAAAGAACCCCTCCTAATTCACTAATTTGTAGGAAGATACTGGACTTTTGGATTTGAAAAAAGTTTCAGAAGATATATCTAAAGTGGATGGTGATTGATAGAGCAATTCTTGTTCGTAAGTTCCAGTGTGAATACTGCGCCGAACATAAAGCTTGTGACGGGTAGTAAAAGATCGATTTTTCTTTTGACTTTGACATAGAGTTCGATCCTCAACTATTTCTCGCGCTATCTTCTTACGAAGTTTTGTTAAGGCATCTATAACAGCCTCTGGTTTAGGCGGGCAACCCGGCAGGTAGACGTCCACAGGAATTAACTTATCAACTCCTCGAACAGTACTATAGGAATCCGTACTAAACATTCCCCCTGTAATAGTACAGGCTCCCATAGCTATGACGTATTTCGGTTCAGGCATTTGCTCATATAATCGCACTAAAGATGGAGCCATTTTCATTGTTACCGTACCAGCTGTTAAAATTAGGTCCGCTTGCCTCGGACTTGATCTTGGTACCAATCCATAACGATCAAAGTCGAATCGTGAGCCTATTAATGAAGCAAATTCAATGAAACAACAACTGGTACCATATAGAAGGGGCCATAAACTGGAGAGTCTTGACCAATTCGAAAGATCGTTTGGTGTAGTTGAAATAACGGAATTGGAACTTGTTTGGTCGAGTAACGGAAACTCAATCAAACTCATAATTGTCTCGATGGAATCTTTTCTTTCTTTTTTTTTTTTGTCTGAATATTCAGTTAAGACCATTCCAAGGCTCCTTTTCGCCATGCATAAACTAAACCAACAACTAGGATAAGCACAAAAATGAAAGCTTCGATAAAAACGGATAAACCCAATATGTCGAAACTCATTGCCCAAGGGTATAGAAAGACCGTTTCCACATCAAAAACAACAAAAACTAGCGCAAACATGTAATAGCGTATTCGGAATTGTAACCAAGCCCCCCCCATGGGTTCTATACCCGATTCATAACTAGAAAGCTTCTCTGGTCCTTTACTAACCGGGGCTAAAAGTCCTGAAATCCAAAATACCAAAATAGGAATAAGACTTGCTATTATTAGAAATGTCCAAAAAATATCATATTCGTGAAGCAGAAACATAAATGTACTCCCATTAATGTGGAATAGGCGGAACTGAATTAGTCAATTCAAGTTGACATTGTCAATTTATCCAGAACTTCTCTCTTTTCCTCGGTGAAACAAGAATCTGTTTTGCTCAAACCAAAGGCAAAGAGCGCTTACTTTAGCCTTTGTTTCTTTTATGATATGTCTTCCTTAAGGATTCATCCAATGGAATCCCCACTTCCTTTCTTTTGGATTTCCCTTCTATTTAGATATGATATAGACCTAATTCTTATACAAAGAAAACTCTTTCGCTTCACTTTGTCTCGCTTTCTCCATAATCTCTAGAAAAAAGAATTGCTCTACCTTTTATTTAATGATAGTCAGAGACTATTAAATAAAAAAGAAAATACTTACTACTAATTAGATTAGAACCTAATTAAAATAGGATGACTAATGTATGCATCCTAATGAGGAGTAATACTAAAAAAAAAAGAACTTTATTTCAGAATTATGAAACAGAATATCCAGTTTTATTATTTACTCTTTCTTTTTTTCTTTCGATTTTTTCTATTTTAGTTAAAGTGGATCGATTTAAATAATGTATATATAGTTTAGATAATGTATATATAGTAATATACTTCAAACAAAATTTAAAATCGCAAAATGGGGAAAATCGTTGCAGTCATTATAGGAAAGTATAGGTACTTAGAGCATATCCTATTTGAAGGAGGATGGAATTCTAATCAGGTAAGGGATCCTTCCTTCTATTGATTTGATCAAAATTTTTTTTCTTTTCCTGTCTCTATGATTTTCGATGAATGAGCCTAGGGTAATGCTTTTATCTCTATTCTATAGTGCAATCGACCGTCGAGTCTATAAACGAGTACTAATAAGGAAAAGAAAACTATACTAAAGGAAACATAAGATATCCATCCTAAAATGGAAAAAAAGACGTATATATTAGGGCTATACGGATTCGAACCGTAGACCTTCTCGGTAAAACAGATCAAACAGATTATTATCGAAATGATTCGAACTGTTTCAAAGACCCAACATGCATTTTTCTGCATTGGGCTCTTTCATCAACTGATGTAAAGATCAGTTAATCCGCCATAGTTTTTCTTTATGGAAAGATAATGAGATGGCTCCCTGTGCTCTGATTGATTATTTGTCTTCTGATCTATCTAGGAGCAATACCAAAGTGTTTCAAAGGAGGATTGCCTTGACTTAGGTCTGCCTCCGGCCTAAATTAAATCAACCTAAATGAAATGGAGTCTCTATCGTTCCGCTGCAAGAGTTTACTATGAGACTTCATACACCTTAAAGTTCATAGAACGAAAAGAAGTTTTTTGGAGGCCCTTATCCTCATTACGCCTAGCATTGAGTGGGCTGGATATTTACCTTATCAACTAGCAAATCAATAGGGGTTCCATTTGATTAAGCACCTGAATTGGCACCTGAATCGGACTGAACCAACTGTTTGTCAGGCTACTGTTCTCCTATTCTTTCGAATCCATGAAGTAAGACATTGATTTTGCAATAAGGTCAATTATGTTCATTACATAATAAGTTCCCTTGAAAAGCATTGGCGCACGTGTAAACGAGTTGCTCTACCGAACTGAGCTATAGCCCTTGTCAGAGATATCTTAACATATAGATAATTTCTTGTCAAGATGAATATTTTCTAATGCCAGAGGATATCCCTTTGATCCGTTTACTATATAGCATAATAGCATAAACATACCAATAAATATAACATAAACATACCAATAACGGAGCGGTATTGCTTATAAAAAGGATTCGATCTATAATCGATCGAAGTAATGGGGCTTCTTTTGTGGTGATAAATTGCCTACTTAACTCAGTGGTTAGAGTATTGCTTTCATACGGCGGGAGTCATTGGTTCAAATCCAATAGTAGGTAGGTAGGTAGAAAAATTACTAGATAGCATTGGACTTACTTCGCTTCGCTATCTAATAACTTTTTCTACCCTTCTTTCCTTTTTCTTTGTATCAACGAAACCTTTGGATTGTCTTCAATTGGATGGGGGAATCCAATTGATAGCCTCGACTCGTATCCTAGCTCGTCTGAGAGCTAGCTTCGCTTCAACCAATTCTTTCGTACCCTCAGCTCTACTCAAGTGAGCTTCGGCTATTTCAAGTGCCTGTTGAGCTTCTTCTGGATCAATGTCACTACCCAGTTCTGCATCATTTCCTAAAATGATGATCTCATTATTAACTATTCTCGCAAAACCACTCCACAGAACCGCCGTTAACCATTGGTCGTTGAGGAGGCGTATTCTCAAAGGACCCATATCTACAGCTGTGTTAATGGGGGCGTGGTTTGGTAATACACCAATTTGGCCACTATTAGTAGATAAAATGATTTCTTTCACTTCACAATCCCAAATAATTCGTTTAGGAGTCAGTACATAAAGATTTAATTTCATTTCGTCAATTTGCTCTCCTCTTCTAAGTTTATAGCTTTCGTGCTAGCTTCATCGATATTCCCCACCAAATAAAAAGCCTGTTCGGGTAGGCCGTCTAATTCTCCGGAAAGGATTAGTTGAAATCCCCTAATAGTTTCTGCAAGACCAACATACTTTCCTGGAGAACCGGTAAAAACTTCTGCCACAAAGAACGGTTGTGATAAGAACCGCTCGATTTTCCGTGCTCTTGCTACAGTTAAACGATCCTCCTCCGATAATTCATCCAACCCAAGAATTGCGATAATGTCCTGAAGTTCTTTGTAACGTTGTAAAGTTTCCTTAACTCTTTGCGCAGTTTCATAATGTTCGTTGCCAACGATCCGAGGCTGTAACATAGTTGAGGTTGAATCTAAAGGATCTACTGCGGGATAAATACCCTTGGAAGCTAATCCTCTGGAAAGTACGGTAGTAGCGTCCAAATGTGCAAATGTTGTGGCAGGAGCAGGGTCGGTCAAATCGTCCGCAGGTACATAAACTGCTTGGATCGAAGTTATGGATCCCTTTTTGGTAGAAGTAATTCTTTCTTGCAAAGAACCCATTTCTGTACTAAGGGTAGGTTGATAACCCACTGCGGAGGGCATTCTCCCTAATAAGGCGGATACTTCCGATCCTGCTTGAACAAAACGAAAGATATTATCGATAAATAAAAGCACGTCTTGCTTATTAACATCTCGGAAATATTCCGCCATAGTTAGGGCAGTTAAACCAACTCTCATACGAGCTCCCGGTGGTTCATTCATTTGGCCATAGACTAGAGCTACCTTTGATTCCTCAATATTTTTTTCATTAATTACTCCAGATTCTTTCATTTCCATATAAAGATCATTTCCTTCACGAGTCCGTTCCCCTACTCCGCCAAATACGGATACGCCTCCATGAGCTTTAGCAATGTTATTGATTAATTCCATGATGAGTACTGTTTTACCTACTCCTGCCCCCCCAAATAGTCCGATTTTTCCTCCACGTCGATAAGGAGCTAAAAGATCGACCACCTTAATACCTGTTTCAAAGATAGATAATTTCGTATCTAACTCGATAAAGGCAGGCGCAGATCTATGAATAGGGAATGTTGCACTAGTATCTACAGGACCCAAATTGTCAATAGGCTCCCCAAGAACGTTAAAAATTCGTCCGAGAGTAGCTCCACCGACTGGAACACTGAGAGGAGCTCCCGTGTCAATCACTTCCATTCCTCTCATCAACCCGTCTGTAGCACTCATAGCTACAGCTCTAACTCGATTATTTCCTAATAATTGTTGTACCTCACAAGTCACATTAATTTGCTTATCGGCAGTGTCTCGACTCTTGACTATCAAAGCGTTATAAATATAAGGCAACTTGCCCGGGGGAAAAGTGATATCCAGCACGGGTCCAATAATTTGATCAATACGCCCTGCGCTTTTTTCTTCAATTGTGGAAACCCCGGGACGCGAAGTAGTAGGATTGGTTCTCATAATTATCACATAATTTTCAAAAAAAAAGGAATTTGTCGAAATTTTTCTTTTTTTTTTTTTTTGTTGAATAATGCCAAATCAAATCAAAAAAAATATCCAAAAATCCAAAAGTCAAAAGGAAATGAATTAGTTAATTCAATAGCAAAGAAAAGGGGACTAGCACTTGATTTCGTTGCCCAAGCGAATCCCATTCAATCGTTTACTTATGGAATGAGTCCGTTGGAAAGTTCAATCAATTTTTTCGTATAAATTTCGCTTTTTATGAAGGATCTGTGCCTACTCTACTTTCCTATCTAGGACTTCGATATACAAAATATATACTACTGTGAAGCATAGATTGCTGTCAACAGAGAATTTTCTTAGTATTTAGGTATTTAGATTCAAAATATCAAAGGGGCCTATTAAGAACTTTCCAAATTGTAAAATAAGGATTAGGGATTGGTTTGGGTTGCGCTATATCTATCAAAGAGTATACAATAATGATGGATTTGGTGAATCAAATCCACGGTTTAATAACGAACCGTGTTAACTTACCATAACAATAACTCACCATAACAACAACTCAATTCCTATCGAATTCCTATAGTGGAATTCCTATAGGATAGAGCGTACACAAGGTGCACGCATTATATATGAATCAAACATATTCATTAACTTAAGCCTACTCTTTTTTTTATTTAATGAGTTGATATTAATATTAATTGAATATCTTTTTTTTTTTTAGATTTTTGCAAAGGTTTCATTTCCGCTTAATCCATATCGAGTAGACCTTGTCGTTGTGAGAATTCTTAATTCATGAGTTGTAGGGAGGGACTTATGTCACCACAAACAGAAACTAAAGCAAGTGTTGGATTTAAAGCTGGTGTTAAGGATTATAAATTGACTTACTACACCCCGGAGTACGAAACCAAGGATACTGATATCTTGGCAGCATTCCGAGTAACTCCTCAGCCCGGGGTTCCACCTGAAGAAGCAGGGGCTGCAGTAGCTGCGGAATCTTCTACTGGTACATGGACAACTGTTTGGACTGATGGACTTACCAGTCTTGATCGTTACAAAGGACGATGCTATCACATCGAACCCGTTCCTGGGGAGGCAGATCAATATATCTGTTATGTAGCTTATCCATTAGACCTATTTGAAGAGGGTTCTGTTACTAATATGTTTACTTCCATCGTGGGTAACGTATTTGGTTTCAAAGCCTTACGCGCTCTACGTTTGGAGGATCTACGAATTCCCCCTACTTATTCAAAAACTTTCCAAGGTCCGCCTCACGGTATCCAAGTTGAAAGGGATAAGTTGAACAAGTATGGTCGTCCTTTATTGGGATGTACTATTAAACCCAAATTGGGATTATCCGCAAAAAATTACGGTAGAGCGTGTTATGAGTGTCTACGTGGTGGACTTGATTTTACCAAAGATGATGAAAACGTAAACTCACAACCATTTATGCGCTGGAGAGACCGTTTTGTCTTTTGTGCCGAAGCAATTTATAAAGCACAAGCCGAAACTGGTGAAATCAAGGGGCATTACTTGAATGCGACTGCGGGTACATGCGAAGAAATGATTAAGAGAGCCGTATTTGCAAGGGAATTAGGGGTTCCTATTGTAATGCATGACTACTTAACTGGAGGATTCACCGCAAATACTAGTTTGTCTCATTATTGCCGCGACAACGGCCTACTTCTTCACATTCACCGAGCAATGCATGCAGTTATTGATAGACAGAAAAATCATGGTATACATTTCCGTGTATTAGCTAAAGCATTGCGTATGTCGGGGGGAGATCATGTCCACTCCGGTACAGTAGTAGGTAAGTTAGAAGGGGAACGCGAAATGACTTTAGGTTTTGTTGATTTATTGCGTGATGATTTTATTGAAAAAGATCGTTCTCGCGGTGTCTTTTTCACTCAGGACTGGGTATCCATGCCAGGTGTTATACCGGTGGCTTCAGGGGGTATTCATGTTTGGCATATGCCAGCTCTGACCGAAATCTTTGGAGACGATTCCGTATTACAATTTGGTGGAGGAACTTTAGGACATCCTTGGGGAAATGCACCTGGTGCAGCAGCTAATCGTGTGGCTTTAGAAGCTTGTGTACAAGCTCGTAACGAAGGGCGCGATCTTGCTCGTGAAGGTAATGAAATTATCAAAGCAGCTTGCAAATGGAGTCCTGAACTAGCCGCAGCTTGTGAAGTATGGAAGGCGATCAAATTTGATTTCGAGCCGGTGGATACCATAGATAAGTAGATAAAACTAGATATAAAGAAGGTCTAAATAAAATAAAAAAGAAGCAAAATAGAAAGAGAAAAAATAAGTTACGAAATGCAGTAATTCTTCTTTATTAATTGATTGCAATTAAATTCGGCTCAATCTTTTTTTAGAAAAAAAAGATTGAGCCGAATTTAAATAGATCTTGATACGATCATGAGACTTGACAAATTGAGATTCTTCTATTCTATATATCTAGAATATAGAAAGGTATAATACAATAAACAAATATAAAGAAAAATATAGTATTATCGTACGATAATGGAATCAAATACGCAGTATTTACAGAAAAGAGTCTTCGTTTATTGGGAAAGAATCAATATACTTTTAATGTCGAATCGGGATTCACTAAGACAGAAATAAAGCATTGGGTCGAACTCTTCT
>Ga0157362_1000009_pt1 | contig 62957 bp, 43 predicted proteins | sample AttlaeALBM3_FD_111480 | JGI IMG/M metagenome (GOLD analysis project Ga0157362, IMG submission 111480) | Fungus gardens microbial communities from leaf cutter ant in Ribeirão Preto, State of São Paulo, Brazil - Atta laevigata ALBM3 | ecosystem: Host-associated > Fungi > Mycelium > Unclassified ... | reverse complement strand
GGTGACCTGAAACGAAATCCGGGTGGGGAAATTGGCTTTAATCGTGCCGGTAATAACATCAACCGAAGGCCGCTGGGTGGCCATAATCACATGAATGCCGGCCGCCCGCGCCATTTGCGCCAGACGCTGAATAGCGCCTTCAATCTCTTTGCCGGCCACCATCATCAAATCGGCCATTTCATCAATAATAACAACAATATAAGGCAAAGGCTTCAGCTCTATGGCTTCTTCCGTATAGAGCAGCTCACCGGTTTCTTTGTCAAACCCGGCCTGAACCGTGCACATAATGGTTTCATTTTTATGCAGCGCGTCTTTTATCCGGGCATTAAAGCCGTCAATATTGCGCACGCCGAGCCGGGCCATTTTGCGATAGCGGTCTTCCATTTCCCGCACCGCCCATTTAAGCGCGCTCAAGGCTTTTTTAGGGTCGGTCACTACCGGGGTGAGCAAATGGGGGATACCGTCATAGACCGATAATTCCAGCATTTTCGGGTCAACCATAATCAGCCGGCATTCCTGCGGGGTCAGGCGGTAGATAAGGGATAAAATCATAGTATTGATGGCGACAGATTTGCCTGATCCGGTTGTGCCGGCCACCAGCAAATGCGGCATTCTGGCCAATTCGGCGATAATCGGCTCACCGCCAATATTTTTGCCCAGCGCCAGCGATAATTTGTAATCGCTGGTTTTATAGGCGGCCGATTGCAAAATTTCGCGCAAATACACGGTTTCGCGCTTTTTGTTAGGCAGCTCAATGCCGATAACATTGCGCCCGGGGATAACCGCCACGCGCGCCGCCACCGCCGACATAGAGCGGGCAATATCGTCTGACAGGCCGATAACGCGAGACGATTTAACCCCCGGCGCCGGCTCAAATTCATAAAGCGTTACCACCGGCCCCGGGCGAACATGGATAATCTCGCCGCGCACGCCAAAATCTTCCAGCACAGTTTCCAGCAGGCCGGCGCTGCGCTCCAGGCTCTCTTGCGAGATAATATTTTCCGCATGGTAAACAGGCTCCTGCAATAAATCCAGCGGCGGCAGCCTGTAGCCGCATTGCGTCTCTGTTCCCGGCAACGGCGGCGCGGCGCGGCGCGGCCTTGTTGCCGCTTCGGCCTGACCGGCGCCTGTTGCCGCCGGCTCAGCAGCAGCCGGCGCGGCCGGCCTTGCTGCTGCTGCTGCCGGCGCTGTTTGCGGCAGCAGAGCGGCAGCGGCTTTGGCCGTATGCTCCACGGCTGAAGAACAGAGCGAGTCAAGATTAGCCTGCCGGTCATTGCCGGCCGGATTTTGTGGCGATAAAGGGGCAGGGGCGGCTTGACTATGTTCCCAGGTAAAGCTGTCCCGGCTATTATAGCCGCCCAGCTTGAACTGCAAATTCAGGGTAGGGGATTGCGATGCCGCAGGAGCAGCATAAGGCGCGCCGGCGCTAGCGCCCGGATTTCCTTCCGTCTCGGCTGTATCGGCCGGGTAAAAGACAGCGCCCGGCTGCGACAGGCTGACAAAAGCGCCGGCCGCCGCGTTTTTATAGATCTCGGCCGGCGAATCCTGCCGGTCTGCCGGCAAAACAGGCTCAGCCGCCAGACGGCCTGCCCCATAAGCCGGAACAGGAACCCAGCGCATTTGCGGCTGGCGGCATTCCATGCTCTTGAACAAACGGGTTATATCCATCTGGTCGGCCGCCGGCGCGGTTGCCGCGCGCAGAGGGCCAGGCACAGCGGCGGCCGGACAGGCCTCCGGCACCGGTCGGCGCCTGTTTTCAGCAGGCGCCAGGCTATCCTGCCTGATAGCAGCGCCGGCCAATAAAGGCTCAGCCCAGGCTGTATCGTCCTGCCGGCTCCAGGGGAACAAGGCACCCGCAGCAAAGGCGGCTGCGGCCGGCCGGCTCACAACCGGCGCGACAGCAAGCGGCACCGGCGCCGCCGGCTGAGCCGGGGCAGCCTCCCTCGCCGAGGTAAGCCGGCCATTATCGGCATATGTCACTGCGGCCGCATTTGACGGCAGATCCGGCTTTGCCGCGGCCGCCATAGCGCCGGAGACAGGAGAATGAGCAGCGCAATCTGCTTCTTTTACAGCCCCTTTCGCCGCCGCGGCTGGAACAACGGCAACAGCTTCAACAGAAGCGCCGCGCCCTGAATCTTCACCGCCAAAGGCTGCCGCCGCATTATGGCGCATTTGCTCTATGGTTTCATAACCTTTATTTATAACAGAATCCTTGCCTGATGCGCCGGCGGCCGGTGCAGAAACCGGTGCCGCCGCAGCACCAAATAAGGCAGAAGGCGCAGACGCGCCCGCAGCCGGGGCAGCAGCAGCGGCTTCACCGCCGCCAGCCGCTGCAGAGGCTGGCGCCGCAGCAGCGCCAAATAAGGCAGAGGACGCAGACGGAGCAACAGCAGCAGCCCCACTGGCAGCCGGAGCAACAGCAGCGGCTTCACCGCCGGCCGCTGCCGGAAACCCTGCCGCAGCCTGCTTCTCTTTATCGCTCTGTTGCCGATGCAGCGCTTTAGCCGCTTCTGCCTCTGCCAGAATTTTGGCATAAACCGGGTCAATGGCAGCGCGGCGGCGTATCATCTCGCTGTCCGGCGTGCGGGTAAAGCGCACATTATCGGCCAGAGCAAAAGCCTTTTGCCAAATAGGCGAACAGGATTGCGGGCAAATAATTTCATTTATCCCGCTTTTCTTTTCTGTTTTGTGTTCAACCTGTCTGGCCGGGGGCGGAGTGATTTTTGGCTTCAAATACGGCATGATACTCGAATAACGTTAGAAAGAACGGCTAACCGCTACTGTTACTTGATCTCGGCTTTGCCCGGCTTGCAGCCATATGGCTCACCTTATGCGGCGCTTTTGCTGCCTTTTCAGGCCAAAAGCCGGCAAGCCGCAGCCAAAGAACGCTGCCAAACGCCCAAAAATTTTCAGGCAGCCTGCTATTGGCAATGTAACATAGGAAGGTTAATAAATTTTTGGCTTAAAGGCAGAAAAAAGGCAAAAGCCTTGCCGCATGCGGCAGGACAACGGCTTTAGCAGCGCTTTTTATAGCGTTAACAAGCCTGTATAGTTAATAAAAAGTTAATATAACAGTATAGTATTTACCAAAAATTAACCAAAAGCTTAAATAGCCCCCTGCCCGGTTAATATATTAAAATATATTTAAATACGGCAATAGTTTACTTTTTATTAACCATATTTGCACTTTACAGCCGTAATATGTTGCATATTTGCAACATAATCCTGAACTCGGCCGGCTCGCGCGCGCTGCCCTGCCCGGCGGCTTCCCCATCTTGCCCGGTAGCCAAGGGCCGCCGGCCTGCTGCTCTTCTTGCCGGCCGCGGTTTCCCCGCCAGCCTGCCAGCCGCCTCCTCCCCGCTTTCTGCCGCGCCGGGCTATTGCGGCACCCCCCTTACCGCGCCTGCCGCGCGCCACAAAGACAAAAAACCTCTCCCGCCGGTGCTGCCGCCCCGCCCGGCCTTAAAAGCCCGGCGACTCCCTCATTTTACCCGGCCGCAGCGCCGCCCTGCTCTGCCGCGTTCGGCCCGGCTGCGGGCCGCGGCCGCAAGGCGCCCTGTCAGCCGACATTCATCAATTTGGCATTACCGCCGACAGCGACAATATTATTCGAGACAGCCACTTCTTCCAGCAGTAAGGGCATGGCAAAAGCTCCCGGCCGGCCGGCTTCCTCACTTGGCCCGGCTCTGGCAGCGCCGCCCTGCTCTGCCGCGCCCTGCCCGGCGGCAAAAGCAGCCTCGGCCCGCATCTCCGCCGCCGAGGCCGCCTGCAGGGGAATAATCGCCCCGGGCAGCGCGGCCAGAGCTTTTTGCAGTTTTATCAGCTCTTCCCCTTCCGCTTCCAGCAAGGCATAAGCCGCCGGCACAATATCCGCCAGAGCATTGACCTGACGGATCTGCCGGCGCAGCCCGGCCGGCAGCGCCGCTATCGGCTCCTGCAGCTTTTTATCGCCGATACATACCGCTTTATTGCCGGTGGCCAGGCAGAGAGCCAGCATAAATAACAGAGTTTCCGCACTGTTCGCCTTAATAAACACCGTGCCGCGCGGCTGCAATTTATAGCGATTTTCTTCCCCCACCGGGCCGGGCAGCTCGATATCCAGCCCCAATAGCGATTCCTGCCCCGCCTGCCGGGCAAAAGCCGCGATAGCGGCAAAGCCCTGCCCGGCGGCAAAGGCGGCCAGCTCGGCCAAATGCCCCAGCGCGGCCCGGCGCAAGGCGGCCAGGCGGCGATCGGCGCCGATACGCATACCCTGCCCGCCTTCCCCCTGACCGGCAGCCGCTGTAACCGCCGGCACATTGGGCCGCGGCGGATCAAGCGCCATGCGGCCGGTATATAACGGCCCGCCCGCCTTTGGCCCGGTGCCGGAAAGGCCGCGCCCGCCAAAAGGCTGCGAGCCGACAATCGCGCCGATAATATTGCGGTTAATATATATATTGCCGACATCAATGCGGGCGCAAACATGCCGGATCGTGTCATTAAGGCGCGTATGCAGGCCAAAGGTCAGGCCGTAGCCGGAGGCGTTAATCGCCGCAATTAACGCGTCCAGCTCAGCCCGCTTATAGCGGATAATATGCAGAACCGGGCCAAAAACTTCCTGCTTCAGGCTGGCCGCCGTATCTATCTCGATAATGGCCGGCGGCACAAAACTGCCGTGCCGGATCTCCGCCTTTGCCGGCTGCAACCGGGTAACGGGGAAGCCTTTGGCGCGCATAGCGGCAATATGGCGGTTGATAAGAGCGGCCGCCTCATGGCTGATAACCGGGCCAATATCATTATGCAGAAAATCGGTGCGCCCTACCCTTAGCTCGGCCATAGCGCCCTTCAGCATGGTGATAAAATTATCGGCAATATCCTCTTGCAGGCATAAAAGGCGCAAGGCGGAACAGCGCTGCCCGGCGCTGTCAAAGGCAGAGACCACGCAATCGGCCGCCACCTGCTCGGCCAGAGCGGAAGAATCGACAATCATGGCATTTTGCCCGCCGGTTTCGGCAATCAGCGGCACCGGCCTTGCCCCCGGCTTTTGCCCGCCGGCTCTGAACCGCCCGGCCAGGCTGGCCTGAATGCTGCGCGCGGCGGCCGTAGAGCCGGTAAACACCACGGCGCCGGCGCCCTCATGCGCCACCAGCGCCGCGCCAACGGCGCCATCTCCCGGCACCAGCGCCAAAACATCATGCGGCACCCCGGCTTCGTGCAGGATCTCTACCGCCAGCGCCGCAATCAGCGGCGTTTCCTCTGCCGGTTTGGCCAGAACGCCATTGCCCGCGGCCAGCGCCGCGGCGATCTGGCCGGTAAAAATCGCCAGCGGAAAGTTCCACGGGCTGATACAGACAATCACGCCTAACGGCTTTTGCTCTGCCGTCCAGCTTTCTCGCACTTCAGCGCCGTAATAGCGCAGGAAATCCACCGCCTCACGCAGCTCGGCCACGGCATTGGCGATCGATTTGCCCGCCTCGCGACAGCATAAAGCCAGCAATTCCGCCATGCGCTCCTGCATCAGATCGGCGGCTTTCGCCAAAATAGCGGCGCGTTTTTCGGCCGGCTCCTCATGCCAGAACAAAGCGCCTTTGCGTATTTCGGCAAAGCTTTTTTGCACCGCCTCGGCATCGGCCTCCAGCACATAGCCGACAATATCGCGCTGATCGGCCGGGTTGAGCACCGGTCTGGCGGCGGTATTTTCCTGTATCAACTGTTCGTCCAGCGCGGCAATAGCGCCCGGCTTTACCTTGCGCCCGCGCAAAACCGTGGGCACAGCGCGATAATCTTTATCCAATGTCTGCTGAAATGCCGCCGACAGCTCGGCCAGCACTGTCTCGTCTGACAAATCCAGCCCGGCGGAATTGCGCCTTTGCGGCAAAAACAAATCCTCCGGCCGGGCGATTTTGTCATTCTGGCGCAAATCAGGCAGCAAAGCCGCGCTGTCTGCCGGATCGGCAATCAGCTCTTCCACGGTCACATTTTCATCGGCAATACGGTGAACAAAGGAAGAATTGGCGCCGTTTTCCAGCAGGCGCCGCACCAGATAAGCCAGCAAAGTCTCATAACTTCCGACCGGGGCATAAATACGGGCGGGGCGCGCCAGTTTGTCCGCCCCCACCACCTGGCCGTAAAGCGCTTCCCCCATGCCGTGCAGACACTGGAACTCATATTTATCCGGCCTGTAATCCGCCCCGGCCATGTGATAAATAGTCGCCAAAGTCTGGGCATTATGGGTGGCAAATTGCGGAAAAACAGCGTCCAAAGCGCCAAGCAGCTTGCGGGCGCAGGCAATATAGGCAATATCGGTAAAGACTTTGCGCGTATAAACCGGGTAGCTTGACAGGCCTTCCACTTGCCCGCGCTTGATTTCACTGTCCCAATACGCGCCTTTGACCAGCCGCAGCATAATGCGGTGTTTGGAGCGCCGCGCCGCATCAATCAGATAATCCAGCACATAAGGGCAGCGGCGGCCATAGGCCTGGACAACAAAGCCGATACCCTCCCAGCCCTGCAGCTCTTTGTCAAACAGCAGAGCTTCCATTATATCCAGCGAAATTTCCAGCCGGTCAGCCTCTTCCGCATCAATATTAAAGCCGATATTATAGCGGCGCGCCATGAGCGCCAGCTCACGCACCCGCGGCAGCAATTCACCCATTACCCTGTCGGCCTGAGCGCGGCTGTAACGCGGGTGCAGCGCCGACAGCTTGATGGAAATGCCCGGCCTTTCATACACGGTCGCACCGGCGGCGGCGGCGCCGATAGCGTCAATCGCCTGTTTGTAACTGTCGAAATACCGGCCGGCATCGGCTGCGGTCATCGCCGCCTCGCCCAGCATATCATAAGAATAGCGAAAGCCTTTTTCTTCCATGGCCTTAGCGGCCTGCAGGGCTTTTTCAATCGTCTCGCCGCGGACAAACCGCTCGCCCATCAGGTTGATCGCCATGGCCACCGCCTTGCGAATCAGCGGCTCGCCATAGCGGCCCAGCAAGGCGCTCAATCTGGCGCCCAGCCGGCCGGAATCTGCCTTGCCGGTAAGCCGGCCGGTCACAATCAGCCCCCAGGTGGCGGCATTAACAAACATGGAACGGCCGGAATGCAAATGCGCTTTCCAGTTGCCATTGGCAATTTTATCGCGAATAAGAGCATCGCGCGTAGCATTGTCCGGAATGCGCAGCAAAGCCTCGGCCAGGCACATCAGGGCAATACCCTCTTCTGAAGATAAAGCATATTCCTGCACCAGCCCCTCAACCATTGAGAGCCGGGCCTGCGCCTGGCGCAAAGCCTCGGCCAGCCGGCGCGCGGTGGCGGCGATCGCCTTTTTGTCGGCCGCGCCGAACCGGGCCGCCTCGATCAGCGGCGGCAGACATTCCTCCTCCGGCCGGCGATAAGCGGCGGTAATAGCGCGGCGCAATGCTGTCGGCGCATGGATAGCCGGAGCAAAAGCAGCAAACGGTTTGATAAAACTGTTATCGGGCATTGCAGAACTCCGTTCACCCCCCTGCCGGCCGAAAGGCAGCGCCTGCGGGCAGACGCGCCCGGCCGCCAGAGCCAAAACACAGCGATCTTGCCCTTATCATATCCGCCCGCGCGCCGCAAACAAAGATTTTATTGCCGAATAATATATAAAATAAAGCATAATAAGCCAATAAACAGTTTGCGCAGGGCGCGGCAAAGTTTTAGCCTGACGGGGAAAGTGTCGCAATAGGGTCGATTGTCACGCATTATAGCGGGGGAAGCTCATGCAAATAGAACAGGCCATTATCACGCGCATCGCCGATGCTATCGCCGCCTATGGCGCCGTCTGGCCCAATGAGCAAACAGCTCTGGCGCCGCTGCGGCGCCAGTTAACAGCAGCCCCTTCCGGCCTGTTTAACCGTAAAACGACACCGGGGCATATCACCGCCAGCGGCATTGTCTTCTGCCGAGGCAAGCTCCTGATGGTTTTTCACCCTTATTTACAGCGCCTTTTGCAGCCAGGCGGCCATGTTGAAAAGGGCGAAACTCCGGCACAGGCCGCCATACGCGAGGTAGAAGAAGAAACAGGGTTTGTGACCCAACTCCACCCCTGGCATAAAGCCAATCCCATGCCTTTTGATATCGATATTCACCGCATAGCAGCCAATGAGCAAAAAGCCGAACCGAGCCACCTGCACTATGATTTTCGCTATGTGCTGACGGTGGCCGCAGAGCCAAAGGCAAAAGCCGCCAAAACCCCTGAACTCAGCTTTTTATGGCAGCCGATAGCGGCCGTAAAAGAGGATAATTTGCAGCGCTGTGCGCGCAAATTCCGGCTATATGGCCAATAAAGCAGGGATACAGGCGGTTCAAAGGCGCAGGCTTCCTTATTCTTATCCGCTTTTTTACCATATAAAAGCCATAAAAGCGCTCTTTTAACCCGTAAACAAGGATTTTATGCTAAAAAGCCGAGGCCGGGAACAATAAACCGGCAGCCGGGCGGCGGTGCCTGTCTGGCCGGGCAGCGGAAACAGATCAAAAGTGCATATTTACCTCCCCATTGCCGAAACATCTGTTCTTATTTTTGTGCCGCTGGGGCTGGGGGCGCTGGTGGGCTTTTTTTCCGGCCTGTTTGGCGTTGGCGGCGGTTTTCTTATCACTCCTTTGCTGATTTTTTATAATATTCCGCCGGCTATTGCGGTGGGCAGCGGCGCCAATCAGGTTATTGCCTCTTCTGCGCAGGGGGCGTTTGACCATTTCAAACGCCGCACCCTGGATATAAAACTGGGGCTGATTTTAAGCCTTGCCGGGCTGTTCGGCTCGTTATGCGGCATTTATATTTTTGCCTTTTTGCGCCGGCTGGGCCAGCTTGATCTGATTATTTCCCTGCTTTATGTGGTTTTGCTCGGCAGTGTCGGCCTGTTAATGGCGCTGGAAAGTGTCCGGGCGGTGCTGCGCGCCAAACAGGGGCGCCCGGCTATGGCAAAACGCCCCGGCCAGCATAATTTTTTGCAAAAACTGCCGTGGAAAATACGCTTTCGCCGCTCCGGCCTTTATATCAGTCTGGTGCCGGTTATCGGCCTTGGTTTTATTATCGGCATTTTATCGTCTATTATGGGGGTAGGCGGCGGCTTTATCCTGGTGCCGGCCATGATTTACCTGCTGCATGTGCCTACCAATATTGTGGTCGGCACCTCTCTTTTTCAGGTCAGTTTTGTTGCCTGCTTTACCACGATTATGCAGGCCACGGCCAATCATTCGGTCGATATTGTCCTTGCCGTTTTGCTTATGGCCGGGGGGATTATCGGCGTTTCTTACGGCAACCGGCTGGGGCGCAGATTAAAGGCTGAGCAATTACGCCTCTTAATGGCGCTGCTTATTCTGCTTATGGCTTTATGGCTGGCTTTCGGCCTGTTTATCCGCCCGGCCGAGCTGGTGACGCTGGTCACCTTACCGGGGGGCTGAACCATGCCGCTCCTCTTCTCTGCCGGCAGGGCCTGCCGCCGTCTGGCTCCGGCCGTTATCATCGCCCTGGCCGTTGCCTGCTGCGTCCTGCCGGGCGGGCCGCCGGCTGCGGCCGCGGCCGAGCCGGCCGTAACCCCGCAGGAAACATTGCAGATTATTGTCACCGCGCGTGATATAACCATTGGCGCCAATTTTGCCGGGACAGATTTTTATATTGCCGGCGCGCTCGACAATACCGACCCGCTTTTGCGGCGGCAAAACCGCTATGATATTATTGTCGTGCTGGAAGGGCCGCCGAAAAAGGCGGCGCTTTACAAAAAAGAGCGGCGGCTGGGGCTGTGGGTTAACGGCGCGCCGCTCACTTTTGCCAATGTGCCGCAATTTTATGCGCTGGCCTCCACCCGCGAGCTGCGTGACATCACCACGCCGCAAACCTATCGCAGCCTGAAGCTGGGGCTGAATTATCTGCCGCTGCGCGCCACAGGCCGGGCCGGCGCCGCCATGGCCGATCTTTATCAGCGCGAGCTTATTGCCCTGAAACAAAGGCAAGGGCTTTATTATGAGGAAACAGGATCTATTGCCTTTGGCTCCAGCCGGCTGTTTTCGGCCCGTTTTCACCTGCCTGATAATGTGCCTGTCGGCTCTTATACCGTCAAAGCCTATTTGTTCCGGGACGGAATTTACAGTGATGAAGCGGTAACCGGGCTGGAAATTATGCGCAAAAATATTGCCTATTCGCTGTATCATGCGGCGCAGACTCAAGCCTTCCGCTATGGTCTGGCGGCGGTGCTGATCGCGGTTTTTATCGGCTTTATCGGCCGGACTATCTTCCCCAAATAAGGATATGAAGCGTCTCAAAACGCCCGGATCAGGCTGAAAAGCCACAAAAACGGGAAGATTATATCACGCAGCAGAAGCATGATTGCCTGTTGCCAGCCGCCTTGCCGCGCTTTATCGGCCGCCGCCCGGCCAAGGCAGAGAATCAGCCCGGCTTCCGCCCCATACCATAAGGCCAGGAAAGCGGCCGGCAGCCAAACCGGCGCCGCGCCGCCAAAACAGGCGCAAGCAAGCGCCAGAAACGGCAGAAAAACAGCCAGAACAGTTTCGGCATAAAAAAATTGCGGCAAAAAACGGCGGTAAAATCTGAGCCTTTGCACCTGCCGCGCCAATAAAGCCGCGACAAGTTTGCAGCGGGCGGCCGGCCTTGTGTCATAAAAAGCCGGCTGGGCGGCCGGAGACAAATCCCAGGGCAGAGGCCGGGCGGACAGGCAGATCTTTTTGCCCTGACGGCAGACAAGCTGCGTAGCCGCGGCAGCCATGGCCTGCTCGCCCGCCTGCCGGGTAAAAGCTTTAATGCCGCCGCCGCTGCTCATAATATCATAATGCCAGAGCTGGGCGCTGCTTTGCCCCACACCCCGGCCCAGACTGCCAGCCAGCAACAGGCGCTGCGCCTGCCATGAATTTAAAAAAGCCGCTTCCAGCCGCGCCGGGCCGTTCTGCGCCCCCCCCCCCCATAAAACCGCGCTGACAAGGCCTGTCGGCCGGCCGGCCGCTTGATGCTGCCCCGCCTGCCAGAGAGAGAGAAAACGGGCCGGGCAATCCGGCGGCAAAACTATGCCGGGCGCCATCATCATCACCCGGTCATAGCGCGCCGCCTTCCAGCCTTTGGCCAGGCTGTCCTGCCCGCCCCCGGCGTCTCCCGCCCCGGTAACCAGCAGGGAGGAAATTTCGGCATAATCCTGCCTTACAGCTCGAATCAGCGCGGTTTTGGCCGTGTCGTCCTGCTCGGCCGCGTCAAGGCAGATAATAATTTCCTTTTTGCGATACGCAACGGCAAAGGCAGAGCGCAGGCTGCGCTCCAGCGCCGCCAGACTTTGCCCGCTGCCGACAGGGCATAAAAAACTTATGCCTTCCTCCGCCGATCCGGCGGTCACAGCCGGCTTGCCGCCCTGCCGCCGGCACTGTGCCGCCGCCAGCAGGCAGCTCAGGCAATGCAGCGCCAGCGCCGCGCCGCTAAAACACAGCAGCAGGCCGGTGAAAACAGCTCCTGAATCTATCATAAAAACCACAGCGCCTTGCCCTCAAGCCGGCCGCCGGCCCGTATCGGCCGCGGCGCGGTTTCCCTGCCCCCTGTCCGGCGGGCTTTTTCCTGCCCTTTTGCTATAAAGCTAGCGCATTTTATGGCGGCACAAAGCTTTGCGGCAAAATTCTTGCGCTTTTTTACCAAAATGTTAATCCCCTCGCTTTTATACTGGCCGCCACACAGGCAGGCAGCGGCCGGTTTCAAGCTGAGTTTGTAGATGTCATGGCGCCAATGCACGCAAAACAACCGAAAGAGGACAAGCTCAGGCACAAAAAAGGCAGCCGGCTTTGGCATTTTCTCTATTGGTCGGCGGTTGCCGCCCTGTGGGGGGTGATTGTTCTTGCCGGCTATATTGCTTATGTTTTGCTGACTATGCCGCAATTTTCCACCTGGAAAATACCGCTCCGCCCGCCCAATATCCGCATTATTGACCAAAACGGCGCTCTTATTGCCAATCGCGGCCTGACAGGGGGGGAAGCCGTGGCGCTGGGCGCCATGAGCCCCTGGCTGCCCAAAGCCGTGATAGCGATTGAAGATCGCCGTTTTTACCGGCATGGCGGGCTTGACCCTATGGGTATCGGCCGGGCTTTAGGCAGCAATTTTATCGGCGGCAGCCGGCAGGGCGGATCAACCCTGACACAGCAGCTGGCCAAAAACCTCTTTCTTTCTTCCGACCGCACTTTTGATCGCAAAAGCCGCGAAGCGGTGCTGGCGCTGTGGCTGGAATACAAATTCACCAAGCAGCAAATCCTGGAAATGTATCTCAACCGCGTTTATCTCGGCTCCGGCGCTTATGGGGCAGAGGCGGCGGCGCGCCGTTATTTCAACAAATCGGCGCGCCGGCTCAGCCTGATGGAAGCCGCCACCCTGGCCGGCCTGCTCAAGGCGCCGTCACGGCTCTCGCCCGCGCGCGACCCGCAGGCCGCCCATGCCCGCGCCAAACTGGTTCTGGCCGCCATGCGGGAAGAAGATATGATAAGCGAAGGGCAATATAAAGCAGCGCTGAAAGAGCCGGTGCCCAAAGCCGCCTCTTATTGGTCCGGATCCGAAAATTTTGTCGCCGATTATGTTGTCAGCCAGCTTCCCTTCCTGATCGGCCGGGTTGATGAAGATATTATTGTTGAAACCGGCCTGGATCTGCGGCTGCAGCACACAGCGGAAAAACTGCTGCGCCGGGAAATTCGCCTTAACGGCAAAAGCCGCAATATCAGCCAGGGCGCCCTGATTTCTATTGACAATAACGGCGCTATCCGCGCCATGATCGGCGGGGTGGATTATGCCGCCAGCCAGTATAATCGCGCGGTCGATGCCAAAAGGCAGCCCGGTTCCACTTTCAAGCCTTTTGTTTATCTCACCGCGCTGGAGCAGGGCAAAACGCCCAATTCCATACGCAATGATGCGCCGATAGCGATCGGCGACTGGACACCGCGCAATGCCGGCGGCACTTATATGGGCCAGGTTACCCTGGCTACCGCTCTTTCCCATTCGCTCAATTCTGTCGCGGCGCAACTGGCGATGGAAGCGGGAACCGCCAATATTATCGCCACGGCGCACCGGCTGGGGATCCGCTCCAGCCTTGACAATCATGTTTCTATTGCTCTCGGCACGGCGGAAGTCAGCCTGCTGGAGCTGACCGGCGCCTATCTGCCTTTTGCCACCGGCGGCACAAAACCGCAAATTCACCTTATCCGCCGCATTACCGATAGCAAAAAGCGCCGGCTTTATGATATTGGCGCCATTGAAGCGCCGCGCCTGATAAAAGCGCCGATTGTCGGCATGATGAACGCCATGCTGCAGCAAACCATTATCAACGGCACGGCGGCGCAGGCGCGGATCGGCCGCCCGGCCGCCGGCAAAACCGGCACCAGCCAGAGCTTCCGCGATGCCTGGTTTATCGGCTATACGGCCGATTATGTAACCGGTGTCTGGCTGGGCAATGACAGCGCCGAAGCCATGCGCCGCGTCAGCGGCAGCGGCCTGCCGGTCATTATCTGGAAAGATTATATGCTGGAAGCGGAAAAAGGCAAAGCGGAAAGGGGCCTGCCCGGCTCTGATTATCAGCTGGAAAATGCCGTCCCCGGCGGCAGCGATCTGCCGGCCGACAGCGATGATCCGGCCGCCGGGAACAGCCGGAGAATCATGGCCGATAATGCGGCGCGCCCGCTGCCGGCGGCGGCCGGCGGAGACGGCAAAGAAAACGCCGCCGGCAAAAAACGCAGCATTTTTGATATATTGCGCGGCCGCTAAATAAAGCTGGCCGGATCAGCGGCGGTTTTGCCCCTTTTCGCCCGGCTTTATGGCGGCCGGCGGCTTTTCACCCGGCGCAAATGCACATATAAAGCGCCGCTGCCGCCATGGCGCCGGGCCGCCGGCTCGACCGCGGCAATATAAGGGCAAAACGGCGCTGTCGCCAGCCAGTGCGGCACATGCTTTTGCAATATTCCGCCGCGCGCGCCGGCCCGCCCCTTGCCGGTGATAATCAGCGCATAATGCAGGCCGCGCCGATGCGCCTGCGCGACAAACGACAAAAGCGCCGCATGCGCCTGCTCCTGACTGTGATCATGCAGATCAAGCCGCGCTTCAAGCGTGAGGCGCCCCTGCGCCAGCCGGCGATAAAGGCCGCGGTCAAAAAGGCCGGGCGCCGCTGCTTTTGCGCCGGCTGTTGCTCTGGCCGCCGGGGCGGCTGCCGGCTGCCGCGGCTTTCTCTCCGCCGGGGCGCTGCCGCCGGCGGCAGCGGGCGCTTTCGCCGCCGGCGCAGGCCGGGTTGCCGCCGCTGCCGGCTGTTCCGGCCGCAGCGGCCGCACACTGCGCGCCACACGCTGCCATAGCGCCTTGTCCTGCTGGGAAAGGCCGGCGCAAGAGCTGCTCTCTGCCGCCGGGCCGGGCTTTTGCTGCCGGTTTTTGCCGGCGCTGCCGCCAGCTATTGGCTGAATTTTCCCGCATGCCATAACTGCGCCGCTCTTTCCGCTGTCACGCCTGCAGCCCTTGACGCCCCGGCCGCGGCAAAACACCAAACCCGCGCCGGCGCCGTTTAGGCGCCGTCTTCTGTCGCCGCCAACAGCCAGTCGGGGCTTTTATCGGCCACCGCGCGGGCAAAAACCCAGCGATCCCGCACGATTACAATCTGCTGCTCATCGCCGTCAATCAACCGGCCGTCTTTATCATAAGAGGCTGAAATCATTTCACTCTTAAAATCAACACTGAGCCGCGCCCGGCCGTTTTCCAGCCCGGCGGCGGTGATCTCGGCCTGATCAACCCCGATAAAGGAGAATTTCACCGTTTCGCCCGCCGCTTCCCTTGCTTCCAGCGCGGCAATAAAATTGTCATAAACCGTTTTCGCCAGCAGTTTTTGCAATTTTGCCCGCTCACCGGCAGCAAAAGCGGTCAAAATTATCTCATAGGCGGTGCGCGCGCCGGCGAGGAAATTCTGCGGCGCAAAATTGCCGTCTGCCCGGGCAATAGCGCGCAAATCCTCATTCAAAACACTGCCGGCGGGAGCATAGGCGTCAATCGCGGCAAAAGGATCGCGCTGCTCTGCCGCCGGGGCCTGAGCCGCGCCGGCCTCATCTTTTTCCGCCGCCGGCCCGGCCAGGCCGTAAGGGTCAAAAATCTGCCGCTCATTGCCGGTGCGGCGGCCCAGCACATTCCGCAACTGGATAAAAATCACAACCGCCAAAGCAAAAAAGATAAAGGTTACAATATTCAGATCCATTGGCACCGTGATTCTCCATATCTGCCGCAGCCCCGGCGAAGCAAAGCCACAAAGCGCGCCTCCCCTTTATAACATAAAACCGGCACAAAACCGCGCGCAATCCCGGCTTTATCACCCGGTTGCGCTGTTTACCCCTTCCCCAAGGCAAATTTATCCTATAAAACAAAATTGAGGCAAATTCAAATAGTGTCATTTCGCCGCCGATCCGGGACAATGAGCAGGCTGTTGCGGCGCGGGCGAGTTTCAGGCCTGTAAGGCTCAAGGAGATATTCTGCCATGCCGCTGCGTTTTCCGCTTTTTTGGGCGCCGCTGATTGTTTTCGGCTATATTTTTATTGAAATTGCCGCTTTTATTTTTGTCGGCGGCAAAATCGGCATTGTGCCGACTCTGCTGCTGGTTTTTGCCTCGAGCCTGGCCGGTATCCGGCTGCTGCAAACTATGCTGCAGGGCTTTTCCGCCCAGATAAAAGCCGCTATCCGGCATAACCGGCTTGCCGATACGGCCGTAATCCGCCGCCTTATCGGCTGCCTTGGCGCCGTTTTGCTTATTGCGCCCGGTTTTATCAGCTCTTTATGCGGCCTTGTTATGCTGGTGCCGGCCGTGCGCGATTATCTGCTTGCTTATATCCGCCGCCGCGGCTCTTCTGCGTATCGGGCATCTTTTACATTTCGCGCCCGGCCGGCCGCCGAGGATAAGGAAGAGCGCCGCCCCCGGCAGCCGGGCAAGCTCATTGATCTTGAGCCGGAAAATTATCATGCCCGCGATCCGGAAAATTCTCCCTGGCGGCGGCGTTAGCCCCGGCGCAAACCGCGGCGCGCGGGCAGGCCCTGCCGGCAGGCCGGCCTTTATATAACCTTTATATAAACAGTGAGAAAAGACAAGGCCGGCTTGCAGGCGGCGCTTTTCCGTGCTAGCCAGAACGCATTGGCATAACGGCTTTGGCCCTCTGGCTGCCGGCAGCCTGTCAACAATAGCGAACCCGCCCTTAAGGAGCAGATAATGGCAGAGATGGATCGCGTGCGCGGCACACAAACACAAACAACACAGGAAGCTCAAGGGCCGTATTTGAGCATTTTGACCCAATATATCAAAGATTTGTCTTTTGAAAGCCCCAATGCGCCGGCAGCCTTGCGCGCGCGCGATAAAGCGCCCTCTATCAATATCAATATCAATGTGCATGCCGCCGGCATGGGTGACAATCTTTACGATGTTGTGCTGACTATTGATGCCAGGGCGCTTGACGACAAAGACACTCTCTTTCAGGCCGAGCTGACCTATGGCGGCATTTTCAAAATAGAAAATTTCCCCGAAGAGCATTTGACTCCGGTTATTTTTATTGAATGCCCGCGCCTGCTCTTCCCCTTTGCCCGGCAGATTATCGCCGATGTTACCCGCAATGGCGGCTTCCCGCCTTTGATGATCGACCCGATTGATTTCGCCACGCTTTACCACAGCCGCATGGCCGAGCAAAATGACGGCAAAGGCCCGGCGCAGGGGCAGAATTAGCTGTCACCGGCGCTCTTGCGGCGGCGCGGCCTTAAAGCGCCGCTCACGGCCGGCCGGCTTGAGGCTGCGCCCGGCGCAAAGCCCGGCCTGCAGCAAAGAGAGCCGCTGTGTGAGGCCGGTATTGATTTTCTGCCGGCGGCGCGCAGCCGCAGTTTTGGCCGGCGGCGCGCAGAGTTGCGGCACAGGTTGGGGATAATGGACAAGCAGGCGGCAAGTGCGGCAAAAATGGCCGGGGACGGCAAATATACGCCGATGATGGAGCAATATTTTAAAATCAAGGCTGAGCACGCGGATTTTCTGCTGTTTTACCGCATGGGGGAATTTTATGAGCTGTTTTTTGACGATGCGCTGATTGCCGCAAAAGTGCTGGACATTACCCTAACAGCGCGCGGCAGGCATAATGGCGAAAATATCCCTATGTGCGGGGTGCCTGTGCATACGGCTGAAGATTACCTGCAAAGGCTGATCGCCGCCAATTATCGCATCGCCGTTTGCGAACAGGTGGAAGACCCGGCAGAAGCGCGCGCCCGCGGCGCCAAAGCGGTTGTCCGGCGTGAGGTGGTTCGCCTTGTCACTCCCGGCACCATTACCGAAGAAAAGCTGCTGGCGCCGGAGCGCGCCAGTTATTTAATGGCGCTGGTGCGCGACAAGGCCGGCAGCCGCCGGCCGGCCGGCGGCGATCTCTCGCCGGAGGAAGCAGAGGCAGAGCAAAACGCGCCGGAGCGGCCCTCTTTCACCCTGGCCTGGCTCGATATTTCAACCGGTATTTTCCGCCTTGCCACCTGCGATAATAAAAGATTGCTGGCTGATATTTTGCGCATTGAGCCGCAGGAGCTGATTCTTGCCGGAGCGCTTTATCATGATGAAAAGCTGCGGCCGCTCATGGATATTGTCGGCAAAGCGGTTTCCCCCCAGCCGGACAGCCTGTTTACGGCAAGCACGGCAGAAAAGCGTATTTGCGACTATTATCAGGTAGCAACTCTGGAAGGTTTTGCCGATTTTTCCCGCGCGGAGCTGCAGGCCGTTGCCGCCATACTGGCCTATGTGGAAAAAACGCAAATTCATGAAAGGCCGCCGCTCCAGCGCCCGATGCGAGAAGACAGCAGCAGGCAATTATTTATCGACCCGGCTACCGCCGCCAATCTCGAGCTGACGCGCACACTGGCCGGCAAGAGTGAGGGCAGCCTGTTTAAAGCGCTCAACCGCACTTTAACCGGCAGCGGCGCGCGTTTGCTGCTGGAGCGGCTGACCGCCCCGCTCAACCGGGCAGACGAAATACAAGACCGGCTGGATTCTGTTGCCTTTTTTCTGGCCGAACCGTCTTTGCGCGCGAATCTGCGTGAAAAACTGCGCGGCCTTTCTGATCTTATGCGCGCTCTTTCCCGTCTGGCGCTGGGGCGCGGCGGCCCGCGCGATTTTGCCGCCGTGCTGCATGTTTTAAATGCGGCGCGCGCTATCCGGCATGAATTTGCTCTGGCTAATGCGCCGGCAGAGCTGCAGCAGGCGCTGGAAGCGCTGGAAGATCTGCCTGATGACTGGCGCAAAAAGCTACAGGCGGCGCTCAATGATGAGCTGCCGCTGTTCAAGCGGGACGGCGGCTTTATCCGCCCCGGCTATAATGCCGAGCTTGATGAATTGCGCAGCCTGAAAAGTGAAACGCAGCGGATTATTGCCGGCCTGCAAAATGCTCTGGCGCAGGAAACCGGCATTAAAAACCTCAAAATCAGGCATAATAATATTCTGGGCTTTTTTATCGAGGTAACGGCGGCGCAGGCCGCGCCTATGCTGGCGACAGAGGCTGCCAAAAGCCGCTTTATCCACCGTCAGACCATGGCCAATGCCATGCGCTTTACCACGGCTGAGCTGGCGGATCTGGAAAGCCGCATCAGCTCGGCCGCCAATGGCGCTCTGGCGGTGGAATTGCAGATTTTTGAAGAGCTGGTTGCCGAAATTAAAAGCCATGCCGATGATCTGCGGGAAGGCGCGGCAGCGCTGGCGGTGCTTGATGTTTCCGGCGCTTTGGCAGTTCTGGCTGAAGAACAGGGCTATTGCCGCCCGCAGGTGGATAACAGCCTGACGCTGGCCGTGCATAACGGCCGCCACCCGGTAGTGGAACAGGCTTTGCGCCGTCAGGCGGCTGATCCGTTTATTGCCAATAATTGCGATCTCTCACCCGGAGGAGCAGCAGCAGAGGATTCGGACGCCTTGCCCGGGACAGGCGGGCAAGCCGGCTGTATCTGGCTGCTGACCGGCCCCAATATGGGCGGCAAGTCCACTTTTTTGCGGCAAAATGCCTTAATTGTGCTGATGGCGCAAATGGGTTCTTTTGTCCCGGCGGAAAAGGCGCATATCGGCCTTGTTGACCGGCTGTTCAGCCGGGTTGGCGCTTCCGATGATCTGGCGCGCGGGCGCTCCACCTTTATGGTGGAAATGGTGGAAACGGCAACCATTCTCAATCAGGCGGGGGTAAAATCGCTGGTGATATTAGATGAAATCGGCCGCGGCACCGCCACTTTTGACGGGCTTTCCATTGCCTGGGCCGCGCTGGAATATTTGCATAATGTCAATCGCTGCCGCGCTATTTTTGCCACCCATTTTCATGAATTGACCATTTTGGCCAAAAGCCTTCCGCGGCTTTCCAACCATACGATGAAAGTGCGGGAATGGCAGCATGATGTTATTTTTCTGCATGAAGTGGCGGCCGGCGCCGCCGATCGCTCTTATGGCGTGCAGGTAGCCAAACTGGCCGGCCTGCCGGAAGCGGTGATCGCCCGGGCGCGGGCAGTGCTGGCGCAGTTGGAAAATCAGGCGCCGGCCGGCCAGGCCGCCGATATTTTGCAAGGCCTGCCGCTTTTCGGCTTTGGTCTGCCGCTGCCGGGCGGCAAGGCGGCGCCGCCAAACAGCTCTTTGCCGGCCGCTAATGCGCCAGCCGCCAGCGGCAGAAATATCCTGCCGGCGGCAGAAACAGCGGCAGCTTTTGCTGCGGCGCCGTTTACTGCGGCCGGGGCCGATAATGCGCCGGCTGCCCATACTGCCAGCATGGCTGCTCAGCCTCCCGGCCTGTCAGCAGCGGAAACCGCTTTGCTCACAGCGGTAACGGCGCTGGATCCAGACAGCCTTACCCCCCGCGCCGCGCTGGACGCAATTTACAAGCTCAAAGCCCTGCTGAAAAAAGCCGAAACCTGAGGGGAAGCAAAGCCTTATTTAGCCGGAAGCAGGCTTTTTTTAAAGGCTTCGGCAGCAGCCGCTGCCTGCCGCAAAACATTTTCACTCGCGCCATAGATATAGCGCCGGGCAAAAAGGCTTGTAAACATATTGATACCCGCCTCTCCCCCCAAAGCATTCAAAGTCTCTGACAGGCTATTGGCGCAAGCCAGCCTTTTATTAACGAATATTATGCCCATATCAGAACAGATTGGAAAAATATATAGCCCATATTATACAGCAAAAACGCTTTATCCTCGCAGGTTTTAGGCCGTTCTTTATTTTTTATAATATCCGTTATGCGAGGGGCAATATCTCCTTCCAGCTCAGCGAAATAATCTTCCAGCCTATTATCACGGCCTTCCTTCTCACCGATAGAATAAAGGTGATTTTGATAAGCGATATTTTCAGGCTTAGCGCGAAAACACCTACCCATTGGCTTTACCCGCTGCGGCCTGTTCGTCTTCGGCAACAAGGGCGGCGACCGTTTTTTGCAGATCAGCGGCCGCCTGAGCAAAAGCCGCCTGCTCAGCCGCCGACATAGGCGGCAAATGCGCCCCGCTCACACCTTTAGCGGAGACAGAGGCCAAAACACCGATATAAACGCCGTTATAACAGGCGCATAGCGGCAAAACTGCGCCGCTATCGGCCATATAATGGCGCAAAATAGCGATAATATTAGCCGCCGGCGCATAAATGGCCGAGCCGTTGAGCCGCACCAAGGCATAGCCTTCGTCAATAATTTCCTGCCGGGCCGCGGCGCTGTCAGCCAGCTCCAGCCTGTCCAGCACCGGCAGCATAGCCGCGCCATGCGGGCCGACAACACATATATCGGCGCCGCTGTCAGCGCCGTATTTCGGCGCAATGCGGCGGCTGCGCACGGTATCCAGCCATTGCCCGGCGCCGCAGATCTGCTGCGGCCGGCATTGGGCATAATGCTGCACCAGCGCCGCCATAATATCCAGCGGGTTGGAAACAATAATAATAAAAGCCCGCGGCGCATAACGGCCGATAGCCCGGCCGATATTTTTGGCAAGCGACTTATTGGCGTGCAACAAATCTTCCCGCGTGCCGTTTTTCACCCGGGCGGCAGAGGCGGCAATAATAATACTATCGGCGCCGCTAATCGCCGCCATAGCGTCATCACCGGCAAAGCAGATTTCCGGCATTAGCCCGTTGATACGGCCGGCATCAATAAAATCGCGCCGGATACCTTCACATTCCTTGCCGGCGCGGCCGATAAAAGTGAGCTTGTCAAGCCGCGCCGCGCCGCGCGTGAACAGAGCAGAATCTGTCAGCAGGTTAAACCCCACAAGGCGGCCGATGCGGCCGGCGCCGATAATAGCAATATGCATAAAGCAGCCTCCTCTCGCCGGCCTCACCCCGCCGCCGGCCGCCGCAGCGCCGCCGCCGGCCTGGCCGGATTATCTCATTTATTTGCCGAAAATGCTGGTTTTACCTTTTTTGGCTTTTTCTTTCTCATCTTCCTCTTCCCCCAAATCACCAACCGGCGCATTGGGCGCCGGTTTTAAATAATCCGGCGGCGGATCGCTCAAATATTTGCGTGTCCCGGGGGTGGAGGCGGCCTTTTCTTCCTGCCGCAATTCTTTATAACGCGCCGCCTGCTTTCTGGTTGTCGCAGCGCTGGGCATATTATCCTCACGCTCACGGGCGCGGTCAATGCCGTTTGGCAAATAGCGCCGGGTTTGCGGCGCGTCATCTTGCATAATCGGCGAAACATAATTAGGGTTATTGCGGTTTTCTGTTGCCTCCCGGCGCAGGCGCGCCCGCCTTTCTTCCGGGCTTTCCGGCCAATCGGGATTATCCGGGCGCGCCACCGCCTCTTGCGGCAGCGGCAAAGGCGCCGATAAATCCGCCCCGGTCGGCGGCAAAAGCTCCGGCCGCGGCCTGGTATCGACATTTTTATTGCTGCTCAGCGATTTCCACCGCGTAATATTGGAAAAATCATCAGCCAGTTGCCGGCCGCTGGTTTTGCCGGTGCCGTAAGTCGGGCCGCCGCAGCCGGAAAGTAACAGGCCAGCGCTCAGCAGCGCCGCCGCCAGCAGCGCCCGCCGCAATCCGGCTTGGCCTTGTGCCTGTGTTATCTGTTTTCCCGGCATGGGCAAAGCCTTGCTCACGGTTTAATCAGCCTCAATATATTTCCCCATATTTCCCCGCAATCCGGGCGGCTCAGCCCTTTGCCGCCTGTGTTTGTGTTGCTGTCAGCCCTAATTTATGCTTTTCCCGCAGGGCGGCGGCATCACGGGCCGAAACATCAGGGTATTCAGGGTCAGAGCCGACATCGGCCGTCCACCGCCAGGAACGGGCGCAGCGCTTATAGCCTTCATCAGCCGCCTTATGCCACACCACGCCGATACCCGGCGCGTCCGGCAGGGTAAAAGCCTGTTTCGGCATGGCTTTCACGCTTTTTATCGTATTCTCCCGCCGGCCGCCGTCAACATAAACCGGCTCAAAACCGCTGGTAATACATATATCGGCCATAGCAGAGGAATTATGCTCTGCCGGCGGCGCGCCGCCGCCGGCCGCAGAATCATCATAATCGCAGATGGCCTGATAAAGATTTTTGTCTTCAATATAGACCGTAACCCGCGCTTCCAGTGAAGAGCCAATGGCTTTGGCAGCGCGCGCCTGCTCCAGCGCGCCGGTGACCGCCCGCCGCACTTTATGAATATGCTGCCATTTTTCTGCCGGCCTGCCGGCCGCCGCCCCGCTATGCTGCCAGCCTGCCGGCACAGGGCGGAATTGCTCGCAATGCACCGAAACCGCTTTATCCGCCGCTGCCGGCTTGGGCGCGGCCTCCTCCGCCATCAGCCCGCTGCTTTTATATTCCTGCCAGGCTTCCTCGGCCGTAAAGGGCAAAAGCGGCGCCAGCCAGGTGATAAAGCGCTCAAATATCGCCCGCAGGGTAAACAGCGCCGCCAGCCGGCGGCGGGAAGACGGCGCATCGCAATAGAGCATATCCTTGCGTATATCAAAATAAAAGGCCGACAAATCATTGATAGCGAAATCCAGCAGCAGGCGGACAATGCGCTTGAAATCAAAAGCCTCATAAGCGGCTCTTACCTGCTTATCCAGCCCATAAAGCTGCGCCAGCATATAACGCTCCAGCTCCGGCAGCCGCACAGGCGGCTCGCCGCCTTTGGCGCAAAACGCTTCCAGCGCCGCTATATCGGCATCAAACCGCGCATCAGCCAGCTTTTTTTGCAGCGCCGGCAATTCCGCCAGCGCGTTTAAAGCGCCCAGCGCCCAGCGGATTGTATTGCGCAATTTGCGATAGGCATCGACATTGGTCTGCACAATATCGCGCCCTAATCGCTGATCTTCCCAATAATCGCCGCTCATCACCCACAGGCGCAAAATATCGGCGCCGTATGTTTTGATAATATCCTGCGGCCGCACCACATTGCCCAGCGATTTGGACATTTTCCTGCCCTTGTCATCAAGGGTAAAACCATGGGTTACAATAGTTTTAAACGGCGCCTGGCCAAATGTGCCGCAGGCTTCCAGCAGGGAAGACTGGAACCAGCCGCGATGCTGATCCGACCCTTCCAGATAGACATCGGCCGGCCGGCGCAAATTGGTGCCGTTTTGCCGCCGCGCCTTATTATCCCGCTCGTCCAGCACAAAAGCATGGGTGCAGCCGGAATCAAACCAGACATCGAGAATATCATCAATTTTTTGCCACGGCTCACGGGCGCGCTCCTGCAAAAAACGCTCGCGCGCGCCTTGCGCAAACCAGGCATCGGCGCCTTCCTGCTCAAAAGCGGCAATAATGCGCTTGTCTACCGCATCATCGCGCAAAATTGCGCCTTTATCATTGACAAAAAGCGTTATCGGCACCCCCCAGACACGCTGGCGCGACAGCACCCAATCCGGCCGATCGGCCACCATAGCGCGCAAGCGGTTTTGCCCGCCCGGCGGCACAAAACGGGTTTTATCAATCGCCCGCAGCGCCCGCTTGCGCAAACTGTCGCCATGGCCCAGATCTTTATCCATAGCGGCAAACCATTGCGGCGTATTGCGGAAAATAACCGGCTTTTTGGAACGCCAGCTATGCGGATAAGCGTGTTTCAGCCGGCCGCGGGCAAACAGAAGGTTGCGGCCGATAAGCGCGGCAATCACCGCTTTATTAGCGCCGCCTTCCTTGCCCTTGTCGTCCAGCACCCGCACCCGTTTGCCGGCAATTCCGGCATCAAGCCCCGGCGCATCGGCCGTATAATAGCCGGCATCATCAACGGGGAAGGGAATAGCAGCATCAATGCCGCGTTTTTGCAACTCCGGCGCCGCCGCCATAAAGGCATCAAAATCCTCCCGCCCATGGCTCGGCGCCGTGTGGACAAAGCCCGTGCCCGCTTCATCGCTGACATGAGCGGCAGCCAAAAGCGGCACCCGGAAAGCATAGGCCTCGCCTCCGTCCTTGCCCCGCGCGCCGGCAAAAGCGCCGCGCAGCGGGTGGGCCAGCTCGGTTGCCGCCAGCTCGGCGGCGCTAACCGGGCGGACAAGCTGCAATTCCAGCCCGGCTTTTTGCGCGCAAGCCTCGGCCGGCTTTGCCGCCAGCAGCAATTTTTCGCCTTTTTGCGGACCAAAGGCATTTTTTGCCGCGCGAACCTCATACAGATTATACGCCACCGCCTCACCGTAACAGACAGCGCGATTAGCGGGGATCGTCCACGGCGTGGTTGTCCAGATCACCACAAAAGCCCCGCGCAGATCGGCCGCCGGGCTGGACAAAACCGGAAACTTTACCCAGATCATCTCGGATTCAACATCGTGATATTCCACCTCGGCCTCGGCCAGCGCCGTGCGCTCCACCACCGACCACATAACCGGCCTGGAGCCGCGATAAAGCTGGCCGGCGGCGGCAAATTGCATCAGCTCGCCGGCAATGCGCGCCTCTGCCTTGTAATCCATGGTTTTATAAGGATCGGCAAAAGCGCCGATAATGCCAAGGCGCTCAAATTCTTCCGCCTGCACTGTAACCCAATGCGCGGCAAAAGCGCGGCACTGACGGCGGAATTCTGCCACCGGGATTTCGTCTTTATTGCGGCCTTTGGCGCGATATTCTTCTTCCACCTTCCATTCAATCGGCAGGCCGTGGCAATCCCAGCCGGGGACATAATTGGCATTATAGCCCTGCATTTGCCGCGAGCGGCAGACTGTGTCCTTCAGCACTTTATTAAGCGCATGGCCGATATGGATAGAGCCGTTGGCATAAGGCGGCCCGTCATGGAGGATATAAGGCTCCCGCCCGGCCGAATCCTGCCGCAAAATTTTATAAAGATTGATGCGGCGCCAATAATCCGCCAGCTCCGGCTCCCGCCGGGGCAGGCCGGCGCGCATGGGAAAGGCCGTCTGCGGCAGGTAAAGCGTAGCGGAATAATCTTTTCCCTTAGGCTCGTTTGTGCTGTTTTCGCTCATAATATCCCTGCCGCCCGCTCGTAAAACCTGTGAACCACGGCAAGACTATAAAAAAACCGGCGCCCAAGTTCAAGCCGTTTTGCCGCAGATTAACCGCCGCGCCCGGCTTCATGCGCTGCTTTTTCAGCCTGTTGCGGCAATTTTGGCCGGAATAGGACTGTTTTCTCCCTTATGGCGCCGGCGGCGGCCGCTTTTGCCCCGGCAGTGCGGCAAACATAAAGGCGGGGCGCACCTGCCGGGCGCGCCTCGCCTTTGCTTTTATTCCGGCCTTGCCCGGCATACAGGCACGGCCTGTTGCCCTGCGCCTAAAATTTATAGGCAACCCCAACGCGGAAATCATTTTGATGATATTTCACCCGGTATTTATAATCATCGCCGAGATTATGCGTCTTTTTGCCGAAATCCGTATAGCGATATTCGGCCCGCAAAACGATATGATTATTAAAAAGAGGTGGAATATAATCAACACCGGCACCAAGATTCCACCCGGCGCGGCTTTTCTTCTTGCCGTGAGCGCTCTCTCCGTCATGATAGCGGCTTTCAAGCCGGGCATAAGACACACCGGCGGCAATATACGGCAAAAAGCGATCAAAAGCATAACCGGCGCGCAGGCGGGTAGCGCCGTTCCATTTCTGCTCGGCTTTCAACTTCGTGCCGTTGCGGGTTTTGCTGTCATCAACATCGTCCCAGAGGAAATCGGTGTCAATACCCAGCACAATCCTGTCATTAAACTGGAAGTTATAACCGGCGAAAATACCGCCGATAAAGCCGTCCGGCTTCAGGCTCTTTTTGGCTATGGTTTCGCCATTATGGCGCAGGCGCCCTTTGGCTTTGGCCCATGATCCGCCAAGCTCACCGCCGGCATAAAAGCCTGACCAGGTGAAAGCCGGAGCAAAGGGGAGAGGCTCCGGCTGATAGGTAACAATATCGGCCGCTCTTGCCCCGGTGGAAGCGAGCAAAGCAGCGGCGGAAACAGCAATCAGATATTTTTTCATAACAGTATATTCCTGCCCTTGTGAACACGTTACAATTACAAACACAAGCCAGATGAGGCATAACAGGCATAACAGGCAGGTTACAGGAACAAACAGCTTGCAACTGGAACACTACTTATTACAACAGGGTTTTGCTTCACTCGGCCTTTGCATATGAGGATATTGGCTCCCTTATATGCAAACCGGTAAAACAGGGCATTTTCTATAGCAGGCCATGCCCTGTTTTATATTTTCAATTCGCAGTTCAGGCGCAGTATGGTCTTTATTCTTTAAGAATATCTATCGTAAAACAGCTATTCTTTCTAAACTATACTGCTCTTATAAAGAAGAAACCTTTATATGAACCTAGAATTTATAAGCCACACCAAAGCGGACATCATTCTGGTAATATTTCACCCGGTAACGATCCGCCGTATTGAAGGTCTGGGTATCTTTGCCAAAATCCGTAAAGCGATATTCGCCGCGCAGCACGATATGATCGGTCATAGCGTAGTCAACACCGGCGCCGACATTCCAGCCGACACGCGTTTGGCTTTTGGATTTGCTGGTATCATCTTTGCTGGCGCGGGTTTTAATGTCAGCATAAGAAACACCGATAGCAGCGTAAGGCAAAAAGCGGCCAAAAGCATAACCGGCGCGCAGGCGGGTAGCGCCGTTCCACTTCTGGCGAACGCTGATGCGGTAATCGCCAAGATGGCCGTCATCGCCGCCGCCGGTGAAGAGAAAGTCTGTTTCCAGGCCGGCCAGAATGGCGTCCATGAACTCAAAATTATAACCGGCATAGAAACCGCCCTGGAAAGCTTTCGGTTTAATTTTCTTCTTGCCGAGAACCTCTCCGGTTTCTTTGCTTTTAAAGCGGGTTTTGGCATTGCCCCATGTGCCGCCGATCGTGCCGCCGGCATAAAGGCCTGTCCAGCTAAAAGCCGGCTGGAACTCAGGCTCCTGGTAATGAACAATATCGGCCGCTTTAGCTGCGCCGGAAGCTATCAAAGCAGCAATAGAAGCCGCAATCATATATTTCATTTTCATGTCCGTTTCTCCAATGCAATGAACTGCAATGACTTTGAATATAAGTAAACGGCAGAAAATGTCTGTAGTAAAACAGCAACACACGCTAAAATTGCATTTATTTCAAAATAAAACTATAGGTTTAATCTTGGACTGTATTCTTTTGATACAAATAACGCCCTGATTTTATATAAAATTTACTATAAAAATTAAATATCGCGTAATAAATACTAAAAATTACCCTGATAATGAGGAGATTCCTGCTGTAAGGATCGATAAACAGGCGAATCAAGGCTGACGGGGTAAAAGGATAAGCGGCGGCAAAGCCGCATATACGCCATAAGGGAAAAGCTGTCCCGCCACCGCCCGGCTAAAAGCGCCGCCCGCTGCCGGGCAGGGGCCGGCCTGCGTTCCCTGCTCTTGCGCCCGCTGCATTGCCCGCTGCCGGCTCTGACGGCACTCCTTACCGGCACAGCACAGCCAAAGGCGCCGCCCGCTGCCGAGCTGCGCGATTGCCGAAGTTTTTTTGACGCTGCCTCCCGGCTTTTACCCCGGCCAGATGGCCGAAGCCGGTTTCAGGCCGCTGGCCCGGAAGAAACCGGCGGCAAGCACAGGCCTCAGCCGCGTTCCAGCGGTAAACCGGCAAAAGGCCTTTTTCAGTATAGTGAGCCGGTTTCAGAGTTTTTCTGCTTTGCCGCCGGGAGGCTGCCAAGCACGCCGCAATGCCGCCAGACGCTCCGCACTATAAAAGCGGCCGGCGCTCGCCTGGTTCTTAACCTTTTGCCAACCGCGCCAAAGGCCGGGTTCAAGCCCTCAGGCCGGGATACAGCTTCACCAACCCGCCACCGCCCGCTGCCGGGCAGGGTGCCCGCCTGCGCTCCCTGCTCTTACGCGCGCGCTGCATTGCCCGCTGCCGGCTCTGACGGCACTCCTTACCGGCACAAGCACAGCTAAAGGCGCTGCCCGTTGCGGGCAGGGCGCCGGCCTGTGTTCCCTGCTCTTGCGCGCGCGCTGCATTGCCCGCTGCCGGGCTACGCGCTTGCTGAAGTTTTTTTGACGCTGCCTCCCGGCTTTTACCTCGGCCAGATGGCCGAAGCCGGTTTCAGGCCGCCGGCCCGGAAGAAGCCGGCGGCGCGCACCGGCTAAAAGCGCCGCCCGCTGCCCGCCATTATATCTCATAAAAACAGCCGGCCGCTCAATTATGGGCAAAAATATCCTGCTCGCCCCAACCGGCCAGATCAAGCCTGACACGCGCCGGCAAAAAGGCAAAACAGCTTTCGGCCAGGCTCAGCCGCTGTTCCGCCTGCAAGCGCTGCTGCAAAATATCGCGCAAAGCGTGGAGATGTAAAACATCACTCGCGGCGTAATCCTGCTGGGCCGGGCTTAATTTCGCCGCGCCCCACCAGGAAGATTGCTGCTGTTTGGAAATTTGTATATCCAGCAATTCGGCGCATAAATCTTTTAAACCATGGCGATCCGTATAAGTGCGTGCCAGTTTGGAAGCGATTTTTGTGCAAAAAACAGGCTGCGGCATAATGCCGAAACTATGAGCCAGCACCGCCATATCAAAACGCGCATAATGAAAAATTTTGGTAATTTTGCTGTCTTTCAACAATTTTACCAAATTCGGCGCCTTTTTCTGCCCGGCGGCTATTTGCACCAGATCAACCGCGCCGTCTCCGGCAGAAATTTGCACCAGGCACAGGCGATCACGCGGCACATTAAGCCCCATAGTTTCCGTATCCACCGCTACCGCGCCATTGCGGTAGCGGTCAAGATGCGGCAAATCGCCCTGATATATATGCACATTTTTCAGCGCTGTCATTGCTTGTAATCTTTCTGCCTGTATTGCGCCTCTCACGCCGGAGCGCGGCAGCAAATGCCGCCCCCCGGCACACCCCCGCCCGGCGCGCCCGACACCACCCTTTACCGCGCCGGCTAAAATTTCGCCCGGCCTGCCCGCAAACCGGCGCAGCCGACAAGCTACCCTTACCGCGCCGGCGGCTCCTGTATTTTTGCCAGCTCGGCCAAAATACGCACCCAGGAGCGCTGCCCCTTGCGGAAAGACTGCATATCATATTTTTCATTCGGCGAGTGAATACAGTCATCATCAAGGGCAAAGCCGATAAAAAGCGGCTCCACTCCCAAAACGGCGCAAAAATCATTGGCAATCGGGATAGAGCCGCCGGCTCCGACCAAAACCGCCGGCACCCCCCATTCTTCCAGCAAAGCTTTTTGCGCTTTTTGCACAAAAGGCGAAGCAGGAGAAAGGCTGAGCGCCGGCGCGGCGCCGTGCTCCCTGAATTCTACCGTGCAATCCGCCGGCACCCGGCTTTGCACAAACTGGCGAAAATGCCGGCGAATTTGCAGCGGATCCTGATGATGAACCAGGCGGAAGGATATTTTGGCGCTGGCCTGCGCCGGGATAACGGTTTTAAACCCTTCTCCCTCATAGCCGCCGCTAATGCCGTTGACTTCGGCCGTTGGCCGCGCCCAAACCTGCTCGGCCAGCGAGCGCCCCTTTTCCCCCGCGGCCTGCCAAAGCCCCACCGGTTTCAAAAAATGCTCCGCATCAAGCTGTAACTTTTCCCAATCCGCCTGTAATTGCGGCGCTGTTTCTTCCACCCCGTCATAAAAATGCGGAATAGTAATGCGGCCGCTCTCATCACGCATATCGGCCAGAATACGCGCCAGAATATGAATGGGATTAGCCGCCGCGCCGCCATAATAGCCGGAATGCAAATCACGCTGCGCGGCTTTGATAATAATTTCTTCCCCCACCAGGCCGCGCAGGCTCATCGTGACAGAGGGAGTCTGCCCGTTCCACATGGAGGTATCGCAAATCAGCGCGCAATCGGCCTTTAATTCCTCTTTATGCTCATGCAGGAAAGGCTTAAGCGCCTCGGATCCGGCTTCTTCCTCCCCTTCCAGCAAAACCGTCACATTGAGCGGCAATCGCCCTTCCACCGCCTTAAACGCGCGCAACGCCTCGATAAAGGTCATAAGCTGGCCTTTATCGTCAGACGCGCCGCGCGCGGCGATCACCTCTCTGCCGTCCCGCTTTTCCAGCCGCGGCTCAAAAGGATCATGATTCCACAAAGACAGAGGATCTACCGGCTGCACATCATAATGGCCGTAAAACAGCACATGCGGCGCCTGCTCCCCCGCCTGCCGGCAATGGCCGAGCACAACAGGGCGGCCTTTGGTATCATGGCGATCCGCTGCAAAGCCTATAGCGCGCAAATCCTCCACCAGCCAATCGGCGGCCTGACGGCAATCTTCGCTAAAAGCCGGATCGGTGGAAACAGATTTATAACGCAGCAGCGCAAACAGCCGCGCCAAAGCGGCGGGAAATTCTTCTTCCAGATGATTCAGGATTTTTGCTACGGCTTCTTCACGCATCACACCACTCCGCCCCGCTCTTGCCCACTTACCCCCGGCAGGCGGCATTATAGGGCGCTCTTATCTCTCTGCCTAATTATTTTTGACATTGCGCACAATAAAAACTGGAGCGGCCGCTCATGACCTGCCGCTTTACCGGCGCGCCGCAGCGGCGGCAGGCTTCTCCCTCGCGCCCATAAACCTGAAATTGATGCTGAAACAGGCCAAATGTGCCGTCTACTTTGGCATAATTGCGCAAATGTGAGCCGCCGCTTTGCAGAGCCTCGGCCAGGACAGAGCGAATAGCGGCCGCCAGAGAGGCGGCTTCCTCTGCCGCGCGCCGGCCGCGGCGCGCCAGATCCGCCGCCGGCCGCAAGGGGGACAGCCGCGCCCGCCACAAGGCTTCACAAACATAAATATTGCCCAAACCGGCAATAATATGCTGATCCAGCAAAACAGCTTTTAACGGCGCTTTTTTGCCGGCAAAAACCTGCTGCAAAAAAGCGCCGTCCAGCCTGTTGCCCAGCGGTTCTATCCCCAGCCGGGCTAATAACGGGTGCCCGGGCAGGGCAGCGCTTGCCGCCAGCGTCAAAAAGCCGAAACGGCGCGGATCATTATAGGAAATGCGAAAAGCCTGCACCAAAGCCGGCGCGGCCGCCGGATTACCGGCCGCAGCTCCGGCAGCATTGGCGGCAAAAGCCCGGGCACCGGCGGCCGCCGGCCTCAGGGCAGGGGTAAAGCGGCCTATATGCACAATAACATGATCATGTTTTAACACAGCCGGCGCTGCCGGCAAGGCTGCTTTATCGGCCGCCGGCTCTCTCTCAGCCGGGCGGCGCGCCCCTGCCCGCCCGCTCTCATATGTGCCGCCTGTTGCCGGCCTCACTGCCGCATCTGCTTCACCGGCGGCCTCCTGCCGCTCTCCATTTTCCGCCGGTTCCGCCCCGGAACAGGCCGCCTCCCCCGCTTGCCCGGCCGGCAGAGCAGGCTGTTGCGGCAGCGGCTCTTCTTCTATCCGCCAGGCGCCGGACATACCCAAATGGCTGATCAAAGTCTGCCCGCCGGAAAGCTCGATCAGCAAATATTTTGCCCGCCGCCCGACAGCCAGCACCGAGCGGCCGCGCAAATCTGCCGCCAGCCCGGGCGGGAAAGGCAGGCGCAAACCGCTGCGGCGCAGCTCTACTTCACGAATAACCGCCCCTTCCAGCACCGGCGCCAGGCCGCGGCGCACCGTCTCTACTTCCGGCAGTTCGGGCATAAGCTAACTCCCGCTTACATACAAATACGGCTGCGAAGCGCCGCTGCCTTTATACTGCTTTTTCGGCTTAATGGTAAAATGCGCCGCATTTTACCGCCTCAAAAAGGGCCGCACCGTCTCTACTTCCGGCAGTTCGGGCATAGGCTAACTCCCGCTTACATACAAATACGGCTGCGAAGCGCCGCTACCTTTATACTGCTTTTTCGGCTTAATGGTAAAATGCGCCGCATTTTACCGCCTCAAAAAGGGCCGCACCGTCTCTACTTCCGGCAGTTCCGGCATAGGCTAACTCCCGCTTACATACAAATACGGCTGCGAAGCGCCGCTGCCTTTATACTGCTTCTGCGGCTTAATGCTTCTGCCATTGCCGCCGCTGCTTTATTCGGCATAATGCACAGTGACAACAAAGACCAAAAGCGGCACACCGTTTGACATTAAAGTCGCCATAGCATGCGATTGCCGGATAGACAGGATTTCCGTTTTGCTCATATCCAGCCTGCCCAGCCAGTCATTAACCTTTTTCTCCACAATACTTGGCGTCTCACCCTCTTCCGCCTGGAAAAATTTGATTTTATGTTTTTTCATCGCCGCTTTCTCCCTGCCAAAGACTGTTTTTCAGGCGGCAGCCCATTCACCCCGGCGAAATACGGGAACACGGCTGCCGTCCTGTTTAATGCCGTCAATATCGGTATCGGCGCCGCCAATCATCCAGTCCACATGGATAAGGCTGCTATTGCCGCCGCGAGCGGCTATCTCTTCCTTGCTTAAATCCGCGCCGCCGCTCAGGCATTTGGAATAGCATTGCCCCAAAGCAATATGGCAGGCGGCGTTTTCATCAAACAAAGTATTATAAAACAGCAGCCCGCTGGCCGAAATCGGCGAAGAATGCGGCACCAGCGCCACCTCTCCCAGCCGCCGCGCCCCGGCATCGCTCTCCAATATACGGTTAAATACAGCCTCGCCTTTATCGGCTTTGGCCTCAATAATCTGCCCCCCGGCAAAACGCACGCGGATATTGTCAATCAGCGTGCCCTGATGCGCCAGCGGCTTGGTGCTTTGCGCAATGCCTTCCACTTTATACGCATGGGGCGTGGTGAAAACTTCCTCTGTCGGGATATTGGGGTTGCATATAACACCGTTTTTCGCCTTGCCGGCGCCGCCGCTCCATTTATGGCCGTCCGCCAGGCCGATGGTCAGATCAGTGCCCCGGCTTTTAAAATGCAGGGCGGCAAAATTTTCCTCGTCCAGCCAGGCGCTGCGGCGTTTCAAGGCCGCATTATGCTCAACCCAGGCGGCCACCGGATCGGCTTTATCGGCGCGCGTGGCGGCAAAAATAGCTTCCGCCAGCCTGTGCACCGCTTCATCAGCCGCCAAATGGGGGAAAACCGCCGCCGCCCAGGCGCGGCAGGGATAAGCAATAATATTCCAGTTAATATCAAAACCGGAAATTTTTTCCAAAGCCGGCTTATAGGCCACAGACGCAGCCTTGTTAAGGCGCGCCACTCTGGCGCTGTCTTCATGCGCCAGCAATAGCGGGTTCTCCCCCACAATAGCCAGCCGCGCCGCGCCGCCGGCATAGGCTGACGCCATGCCCTGATACAGCCAGGCGGCCGCATGATCAAAACTTTCTTCCGGCGCATTGGCCAGACGCAGCAGCAGCAGCTCTTCATCAGCCAGCAGCGGCGTTACCAGGTTCGCCCCTGCCTGATAGGCATGATAAGCGATACGGCGCACCAGAGGCAGAGCCTCAACCGGCGCCGTTAACACAATATCCTGCCCTTTGCGCAAGCCCAGCCCGGTTTTTACCGCCAAAAGCGCCAGCCTGTCCAGTTTAACGGCATTTATAGGCTGTTTATGCTCTTCCTGCATCATAGTCTCCCTGTTTGGCGCCTGCTGCCCGGCTTTGCTCCAGAACGGCCGGGCAGAGCCAGACCGCCCGCCGCCCAGCCTAAAGCGGCAGAGAAAAAATGCAAGAATAATTTCAGCTTTTGCACTGCCCTGCTTTTTGTTGACCGGCTCACGCCTTATAGGAGGCGTTTTGCAGGCGCTTTGCGCCGGGGGCTAATGCCTTGCGCAGGCTTAGGCAGGCGCTCTGTCTATCTGCCCTGTCGGCGGCTGCGGATAGTTTTCAATGCAATTACGGCTTGACGCGGGCTGTCTGTTCATGCCACAAAAGGGACACTAGACCAAGAGCGGATTACCGCTGCCCGTCAGACAGATGGATTCCGCCTTCGCCCTGCGAAGGCGGTGCCTTATATGGCCGGGTGGAGAAGCCCTAATACAAGACCCGCAAGGGAAATAAGGCTCGGATTCTCTTGGATCTAGTTGACGCCCGGCTGCCAATTTCGGCAGCTTTGGAACAACAAGAGGGAAGCTGCGCGGTGGCCTATAGTTATTTTACCTGCCAACGCCGGATAATACGGCCTTTCAGCTCCCTGATTCATGGAGAGCTGCTATCATGGAAATTGACCGCGACAAAGCCCAGGCGGTTTATTACGCCTATTTATCTCTCGCCAATCTGCTGGAGCTGGCCGGTGACGCGCAAGCGCAATTAGAAAACAGTATTCGCCTGAATATCAGCCATTTCGGCTTTCTGCTCGATTGTGTCAATACCGCGCTTTATGAAGTGCTGGGCGAATATTAGGCGGCAAAGCGGCTCGGGCCGCGCTGCGCATTTTCCGCTTTTCATTTGCCGGCTTTGTCATTACAGTGGCGGCGGGTATGGCTCTGGCGCGGATCCGGCGGATCGGCGCGGATCCAACGCCGCAGGCTGAGGCGGCAAAACTTATTATAGCCGGGTGGAGAAGCCCTAATACAAGACCCGCAAGGGGAATAAGGCTCGGACTCTCTTGGGTTCACTTGACGCCCGGCTGCCAGGCCCCGCCCAAAACAGCGGCTTCCCCCAAGGCCCGGCCAGCCTTTGACGCCAAAACCGTCATCACCGCAGCGCGCCGCAGGCCGGTGAAAACCGTGTCACCCCGGCTTTCCCTCCGGCGGCGCAAGCCCGCGCACCGGAAGCCGCCGCCAAACTGCTACCAAGCCGCCACGCCCGCGCCAAAGTTGCCGTAGGCGCGCCTATAGTGTCGCCCTTATTGCCTGCTCCTGCCGCAAATACCACCGGACAAAGACACAGCACCTTTGACCCGGCTGATAAAAGCTCCGTCACCGCAGCTTTACCCGCGTTTTGAACAGCGCCGCAGACGCTGCGCCTTTATCGCCCCTGCCGCAGCCGGCAAAGACGCTGTATCAGGGCTTGCTGCCCAACAGCAAAGCCCCTACTTCCCCGGCTTTTCGCGTATCAGGCGCTTTATAAGAAAAAGAGGGCATGGAACCAGAGGCCGAAGCGCCCGTTACTTCATGAATAGCGCCGCTTTCCATATCACCGCTTTGCGGCGCTGAAATCGGCATAAAATGCGGCAGGTTTGTATATTCTGCCCTGGCCGGGCTGCCTGCCGGAAGCGGTGAAACCTGCTCCCCCGCGGGAAAATGCGCCTTAAGCAGCGGCACCGGCACATTGCCGGACGCCGCAGCCGCGCTCTCGGCCGCCGCCTCATTAAGGCGCGCCTGCACATCTTCATCGCGATTGTCGTAAACCGTGGCCAAAGAAGCATTAGCCGCAGCAGCGGCATTAACCGGCTCGGCCGCCGGGCTATAACGCGCCCGCAGCACCGGCGCCGGCCGGCCGGAGCGAACAGAAGCAACCGTTACCGTATCAACCCGGCCGGCGGCAGCGCTGTCAAGCGCCGCGGCTGCCGGGGCAATCTCGCCCCGATCCTGCGCATAAGCATAAGCAACATCATATGTTTCATCATGAACCGGATTGCTCAGAGAGCCGTCACGGCGGCGGCGCTCATAAAAGGAATTGCCGCCGGCCACCAGCACATAACGCATATTATTATAAGGGAAACGCAGGCCGGCCGTGTGGAAATACATGGCATTTCTCAGCTTCGGATTGCGCTCGCCGCGCAAGACGGCCTCGGCCGCAGCGGCGACATCAGGCACCAGCGCCATATTGACCGGCCGTGTCAAAACCCCGGGGGCAAACTGGTTCTTCTGGCCGACAACCCCGCATATTGTATTGGGATATTGTGAGGAATGCACGCGATTCATCACTACCGTGCCGACAGCCACCAAGCCATCGCGGCTCGAGCGGTTGGACTCAAAAAACATAGCGCGCTCCAGACAGCGGCGCTCTGTCAGCCGGCCGGAATACGAGGCCTGGCTGTAATAAGCCTGCCCGCGCCCGGATTTCTTCCTCTGCCCGATATTCTTCTTCGGCGCATTAAGGCCGCCGGGCTGCAACTGCACATTATTCTGCCCGGCGCAGCCGGTTACCAGAACCGCTGCCGCCAAAGACAGGCACAGGCCCCGCCATTTTGCTTTATTGCTGTGTTTCAGCGCCGGCAATAAGGATTTTTTCTCAAAAGGCAATGCCTGTCTCCTTTTCCGCATACAGGTTGCAATCAGGCCGCTGCCCGGGGCAAACCCCGCTCCCCGCCTGAAAAGGCAGGCCTGCGTAACCTTTACTTACAAATACAGTCCTGAACAAAGCGTTAACAACCCCCGCCGGCCGGCAAGCCGACCTGTCACCTTTAACACCGCCAAACGGGCAGAACCGGCTCACCCGCCCTGCTCTGCCTGTCATAATGCCGGGCGCCCGGCAAAACTGCAATCAAAAAACCGGACACAGCGCCGGATTATGGATATAAGCTTAACACTCTTTTAAAATCCGGCGGCACAGATCGAATCAGCCCGCTCTGTTATAAAGCGCCGCGGCAGAAAATACACCCCCTTTATGCGCTTTTATGTTGTCTTATCACCGGCCGCCGGTTTTTTATCAGCGCCAAAGGCCTGCTTTGCCTTATTTCCTCACCCGGCTTTTATCGGCTCTGGCGGCGCCCAGATGATAGGTTTTATCACCTTTTGGCCGGTCGGAAGCGGGATAAGCGCCGGTCATAATATAGGCTGCCGTTTCGGCTATATTGGTAGCGTGATCACCAACCCGCTCAATATTTTTGGCGCAGAATAATAAATGCGTGCAGGGCGTGATATTGCGCGGATCTTCCATCATATAGGTCAGCAATTCCCGAAAAATGGAGGTATACATAGCGTCAATTTCATCATCGCGCTCACGCACGGCGTTGATTTGTTTCAGCGAGCGTTTTTCATAGCCTTCCAGCACCCGGCTTAATTGCTCCAGCGCCAGAGAAGAAAAAATTTCCAGGCTGCCGTAAAACATTTCCGGCCTATGGGTTTGCGCGATAGCGGCTGTGCGCCTGGCGATATTTTTGCCCATATCGCCAATGCGCTCCAGATCGGCGGAAATGCGGATAGCGCCGACAATCTCGCGCAGATCCACCGCCATCGGCTGGCGCCGCGCAATAATCAGAATAGCTTTTTCATCAATTTCGCGCTCGGCTTCATCAAGCACATGATCGGCGGCAATAACCTCGTCAGCCAGCTTATCGTCATTCGTGGTAATGGCGCGCACCGCCCGCTCTGTCATAAAACGCGCATGGCGCCCCATTTCGGCAATTTTTTGCGCCAGATAATTCAGCTCATTATCAAAAGAATGAACAATATGACCGCTAGGCATGTTTTTTCCTCAAAAAATGCGGGCAAAGGCAGGCAAAACCGGCGCCAGAGCCGCAACCGCGCGCCTCCCCCCTTTTATCTCCGCGCCCCTCCTGTAATCATAACCGGCAGGGCCTGGCGGCAGGCCGCCCCTCCCCGCGCGGCGCATCAGCCGAAACGCCCGGTAATATAATCCTGTGTGCGCTGCTCTTTCGGCGAAGTAAAGATAGTTTTTGTTTCTCCCATTTCAACAAGGCTGCCCAAATGAAACATCGCCGTATATTGAGAAACACGCGCCGCCTGCTGCATGGAATGGGTTACAATAGCAATAGTATAATTTTTACGCAAATCGTCAATCAGTTCTTCAATCCGGGCGGTAGCGATCGGATCCAGCGCCGAACAAGGCTCGTCCATCAAAATCACCTCAGGGCTGACAGCAATGGCGCGCGCAATGCACAAGCGCTGCTGCTGCCCGCCGGAAAGCCCGGTGCCGGCATCGCGCAGCCTGTCTTTCACCTCCTCAAACAGGCCGGCGCTTTTCAGGCTTTTTTCAACAATAGCATCAAGCTCGGCCTTGTTTTTTGTCAAGCCGTGAATGCGCGGCCCGTAAGCAACATTATCATAAATAGATTTGGGGAAAGTGTTGGGGCGCTGGAACACCATGCCCACCCGCGCCCGCAGCTCCACCACATCAATATCGGGCGCGTAAACATCTTCCCCGTCCAGCGTAATCCGGCCTTCTACCCGCGCGCCTTCAATCGTGTCATTCATGCGGTTCAGGCACCGCAAAAAGGTTGATTTGCCGCAGCCGGAAGGGCCGATAAGCGCTGTCACCTTATTGGCGGCAATATCCAGCGTCACCCCGTGCAAAGCCTGTTTATCGCCGTAAAATACGGTAACATTTTCGCCGCGCATTTTCACCTTTTTCGGCTTCAGGGCGGTGTATCGGACAGTCACATTGATTTCCTTTCCGTTAAGCCGCCAGCCGCGGCAGACAGGCCTTTATTTATGCCTTTCAAACCGGCGGCGCAAAAATACGGCGGTTATATTCATCAGCGCCAGAAAAGCCAGCAGCACAATAATAGCGGCCGAGCTGCGCTCAACAAAACTGCGCTCCGCCTCACCCGCCCACATATAAACCTGCACCGGCAGCGCGGTCGCCGGGTCAAGCGGCGAAACCGGATAATTGGCGATAAAAGCCACCATGCCGATCAGCAAAAGCGGCGCTGTCTCTCCCAGAGCGCGGGCAAGGCCGATAATCGTGCCGGTCAAAATACCGGGCGCCGCCAGCGGCAAAACATGGTGAAACACGGTTTGCGTGCGCGAGGCGCCAAGCCCCAGAGCCGCCGCGCGAATAGAAGAAGGCACAGCCTGCAGCGCTACGCGCGCGGCGATAATAATGGTCGGCAGGGTCATCAGGCTCAGCACCAGGCCGCCCGCCAGCGAGGCAGAGCGCGGCAGCCCGAAAAAATTGATAAATACCGCCAGCCCCAATATGCCGAAGACAATGGAAGGCACAGCCGCCAGATTATTGATATTGACTTCAATCATATCAATAAAGCGGTTTTTGCCGGCATATTCTTCCAGATAAACAGCGCCGGCCACCCCTATCGGCAGCGCCAGCGCCAGCACAATCATCATCATATAAAAAGAGCCGATAAGCGCCACCGCCAGGCCCGACGATTCGGCATAAGCGGAGGCCGGCCGCGTAAACAGGCCGGTATTAAAGCGTGTATCAAGCGCTCCGTCCCGGCTCAGGCGGCTGATCCACTGCCTCTGCCGATCCGATATTTTGCGCCTGTCCTGCGGCAGAGAGAAGTTTACCTGCCCTTTAAAAGCGGCATCAGCATCGGCGGACGCCAAAAAACGGATTGTCCGCACCGTGCCGACAGCCTGCGGGTGAGAGCCGAGAAAGCGGCGCAGCTGCCCGCGCGCCGCCGGGGAAATGAGCTGCCCTATTTCCCGCATGGCCGGGCGATCATCGGCCGCTGCGCCCAGCTTTTGCGCCACAGCGCGGCGCAGCAGCAGCGGATAATCCACCAGCGCCAGAAAATGCGGATCCGCCATGAGCTGCGGATCGGCGGCAAGGCGGTGATCGGGATCTATCACCCGGGCATCAAAGGCCACCGGCAAACATATTTCTGTCTGCCGGAAAGCGCCAAACCCCTGAGACAAAATCGACCAGAGCAGCGACACCAGAAAGAAAAGACCGCAGATAACGGCGATAACACCATAAAGGCGGAAGCGTTGCTCTGCCCGGTAGCGCCGCCGCAAGCCAATATCGCGCCGCCGGGCGGGCGGCCTTTCTGCGCCGCCGGCGCCGGGCGGGAGGGCGGCCTCTTCGGCCTCTCCGGCTGCGATTATGCTGTCTTCGCTCATTCATAATGCTCCCGATATTTGCGCACAATATAAAGGGCAAATATATTCATCAGCAAAGTCAGGACAAATAATGTCATGCCCAGAGCAAAAGCTACCAGCGTTTGCGGCGAATCAAATTCCAGATCGCCGGTAAGCTGGTTGACGATTTTGACGGTTATGGTGGTCATCGGCGCAAACGGATTCAGGCTCATATTGGCCGCTACCCCGGCCGCCAGCACGACAATCATGGTTTCGCCGATCGCGCGGGAGGCCGTCAGCAGCAAAGCTGCGACAATACCCGGCAAAGCCGCCGGCAAAACCACTTTTTTAATGGTTTCCGAGCGCGTGGCTCCCAGGCCGTAAGAGCCGTCTCGCAAGACACGCGGCACAGCGGTGATAATATCATCGGACAGGGAAGAGACAAAAGGAATCAGCATAATCCCCATTACCAGCCCGGCCGTCAGCACACTTTGCGCCGCAATAAAGCCCTGCCCGCCGGAAAGCTGAGCCGAAATATCGCGCAGCAGCGGCCCAACCGTCATAAGCGCAAAAAAGCCGTAAACAATGGTAGGGATACCGGCCAGAATTTCGAGCAGCGGCTTGATCAGCGCGCGCCGGCGCGGCGCCGCATATTCTGCCATATAAATAGCGGCAAAAAGGCCGATCGGCACCGCCACCAGCATGGCCACCAGCGCAATATAAAGCGTGCCGGCCAAAAGCGGCAGCAGGCCGAAACGCCCGGCCGCCCCGGCCGTATCGCCGGCGGCGGCAAAGCGCGGATCCCACACAGTGCCGAAAAAGAAATTGCGCGGAGAGACATATTCAAAAAAATGCGCGGTTTGCACCAGCATCGATACAACAATGCCGATAGTGGTAATAATCGCCAGCATGGAAGCCAGAAACAAAGCCGATATAATCACCTGCTCCACTTTATTGCGGGCGCGGAAAGCCGGCCTGACGCGATAAAAACTGTAGAAAAAAGCCAGAGCCGCCAGGATAAGCGCCGCCGCCGCGCCAGCCTTTTGCCAGGCATAGCGCGCCTCCAGCCAGGCCACGGCCGGCGGCAGCATATAATCGCGGCCGTTTTCCACCAGAACAACAGCTTTTTCCGCCCGCAGCTTTTCGCGCATGGCGGCATAGCCGGCTTGCGCATAATCGGCGGGATTGCCGCCCAAAGCCGCAAGATTTTTCACCAGATCCGACAAAATAACCTTTTCCAGCTCAAAATCGGCCGGCGGCAGCGCGGTAAAGCGTGATTTTGCCTCGCCGGGGCCGGTTTCAGGGCTGTTGTGCGCCGCCGCGCTTTGCGCCGCCAGCTCGGCAAAAGCCCGGCGCTCGAGATACATATTGCTGCTCACGCTCCATATCAGCACAAACAGCAAAGCCGGCGCGGTGATAACAAAAAACGCCCACCAGCCATAATAAAGCGGGCGAGAGTGCATTTTTTGCCCCTCATCTTCCAGCCGCCGCGCCCGCGCCCGGCAGCTAAAAAAGCCGGCAAGGCCGAAAATTATAATAATATAAACAAGCCCTAAAGCCGACATAGCATTCCTTATTTTATCAGCGCGGCAGACCCCCTGAAAGCCTGCTTCGGCAACAAAACAACCCGGCCCGGCACCGCCGGCAGATAACCGCCCGGCGCGCCGGGCTTAACCGGCAAAGGCGGCATTGCGGCCTCAGGCACCTTGTCCTGCGCGCCCTTTATTGCAATTTGGCCGCCATTGCAAGCCTGCGCCGCACGTCCCGCCGCTGCCGCGCGGCGCAACGCAACAGCCGCTGCCATTGCCGCGCTCCCGGCCCGGCGCAACAGCCGCCTGCCAATGCCCTTACCGCGGCGCCGCCGCCGGTATAATCATAATCTGCCCGGCGGCAAAAGCCGCGCGGCTCAAAGAGCGCTGCGCCGGCGCCGCCGGCACCAGCCCATATTCCGCCAGCGGGCTGTCAGGGCCGATCATCGCATCGGAAAGGAGAAAATCCACATAATCTTTCAACCCCGGAATCACGCCAATATGCGCTTTTTTGACATATATATAAAGCGGGCGGGAAACAGCATAGCGGCCGGACGCAATGGCCGCTTCAGCCGGAATAACATTGTCAACCGCGACAAGCTGCAAACGGTCGGCATTATTGCGGTAAAAACTCAGGCCAAACACCCCCAGCCCGGTCGGATTGGCAATAAGGCGCGCCAGCGTTTCCGAATAATCGCCGTCAATATCGACCGCTTTGCCGTCCTTGCGCACGGCGATACAGGCCTGCCGCGCCGCCGCGGCAGAAAAACCGGCCGCCGTAAATTGCGCATAAGCGCCGCTGTCGCGGCAGCCCTGCAAAAGCAGCTTTTCTTCCACCACTTCACGCGTTCCGTGCTTTTCCCCCGGTATATAGGCGGCAATATCCCAGGCCGGCAGAGCATCATTCACTTCGCGCCAGGTTGTATAAGGGTTGGCAACCGGCCGGCCGGCGACAAAAATTTGCGCCGCCAGCGCCTTATATATATCCTGCGGGCGGATATTCCACGGCCGGCTGCCGGCGCCGACAGCCAGCGCCACGCCGTCATAGCCCAGGCATAGTTCTTCTATCGCCGTCACCCCGGCGGCGGCGCAGGCCTGCAGCTCCCCGGCTTTTATCGCGCGTGAGCTGGTGGCAATATCGATAGTATTTTCTCCCGTGCCGCGGCAAAATTCCTTAATGCCGGCGCCGGAGCCGCCGGATTCAATCACCGGGGTTTTATATTCCGGATAGACTTCGCTAAAAGCTTCAGCCGCCAGCCGCGCATAAGGCAAAACCGTAGAGGAGCCGGCAATCTGCACCTGATTGCGCGCCAAAGCCGCGCCCGCATAGAGCAGCAGGACAAAACCGAACAGGCCGGCGCCGATAATGTGACGAATTTTGTGCATTCAAAATCCTGCCCCTGGACAGGCGGCCGCCAATAGGGCGCAGGCAGCCTGTCACCGGCTTTTCTCCCCACAGTTTCTATACGGGAAACCGTGCCGGCGTCAAGCTTTATGCCCCGGTTTTACCCTGTTCTTCCAGCCTGTCCCAAAAAAGCGCGGCAATATCGGCGCCGCCAAAGTTTTTCACCTCGCGCACACCGGTAGGAGAGGTCACGTTAATTTCGGTTAAATAGCCGCCAATGACATCAATCCCCGTCAGGAACAGCCGCCGCTTTTGCAAAAACGGCTTCAGCCGGGCGCAGATCTGCTGCTCGCGCGCGCTCAGTTCGGTTTTTTCCGCCCGGCCGCCAATATGCAGGTTAGAGCGCGCCTCGCCTTTGGCCGGCACCCGGTTGATCGCCCCGGCATAGCCGCCGTCTATCAGGATAATGCGCTTGTCGCCGGCGCGCACTTCCGGCACATAGCGCTGCACCATAAACGGCTCCGGGTAAAGCTGCGCGAACATTTCCAGCAGGGAAGGCAAGTTATTATCGGCCTTTTTCAGGTGAAACACTCCGGCGCCGCCATTGCCGTAAAGCGGCTTGACAATAATATCGCCATGGGCGCGGCGAAAAGCCTCGACCTCGGCCCGCTCGCGCGTTATCAGCGTGGGCGGCATTAAATCGGGAAACTCGGTTACAAAAATCTTTTCCGGGCTGTTGCGCACCCAGAACGGATCATTGACAATGCGCGTAGCGCCGCCAACCCGCTCAAGCAAATGGGTGGCGGTGATATAATTCAGGTCAAAAGGCGGATCCTGGCGCAAAAGCACAATATCCATCTCTGAGAGCGGGGTTCTTTGCGCCGGCCCAAGCTGGAAATGCGCCCCCTGCTTATCGGCCACGCGCAAGGCCTGCATATGAGCAAAAACCCGGCCGTCCTCCATGGCCAGTTTATCCGGCGTATAATAAAACAGCGCGTGCCCCCGCCGCTGCGCTTCCAGACACAAGGCAAAACTGGTATCGCCGGCAATGCGAATACCGGCAATATCGTCCATTTGAACGGCAATTTTCATCGTAAACCTTCCTGTCCTGTCTCTGCCGCAGCCGCTTAAAGGCAGCAGGCCGCAGCGCCTCAAAGCGCGGCGGCGGCTGCCCTGCTTAATCAGCCTGCATTGCAAAAGCGGCGTCAAACAGCGCTTTGGTATAGGCGGTCTGCGGCGCGGCAAAAATTTCTGCCGCCTGCCCATGCTCGACCGGCCGGCCGTTTTGCATTACCAGCACATCATGCGCCAGCGCTTTAACCACTTTCAAATCATGGCTGATAAACAGGTAAGATAAATTATGCTTTTGCTGCAAAGCGCGCAACAGATCAATAATCTGCGCCTGCACACTCATATCAAGGGCAGAGGTCGGCTCGTCCAGCATAATAAAGCGCGGGTTTAACACCAGCACCCGGGCAATAGCAATGCGCTGGCGCTGCCCGCCGGAAAATTCATGCGGGTAGCGGTGGCGCATGGCCGGGTCAAGCTGCACTTCGCGCAGCGCTTTTATCACCTTTTCTTCCCGCCCGCGCCGGCTCAAACCGCGCTCATGCACGCTGAGGCCTTCGGCAATAATCTCCCCCACCGACATACGCGGCGATAAAGCGCCGAAAGGATCCTGAAAGACAATTTGCATGGCGGCGCGCAAGGGGCGCATTTGCCGGTAATTATAGCGGCTGATGTCCTGCCCGGCAAAGTGAATGGCGCCTTGCGAGGCGATCATGCGGGTTAAAGCCAGCCCCAAAGTGGTTTTACCGGAGCCGGATTCCCCCACTACGGCCAGAGTTTGCCCGGCCTTGACGGCAATATCAATACCGTCCACCGCTTTGATAAATGTTTTTGCCCGGCGTAAAAAACCTTTCTTCACCGGAAACCACACTTTAACCTGCTCACCCGCCAGCACAACAGGGCTATGCGCCGGCGCCGGCGCCGGCCGGCCTTTTGGCGCTGCCGCCAGCAGCTTTTTGGTGTAAGCATGCTGCGGATTGGTAAAAATCTGCTCAACCGCGCCGCTTTCAACAATCTCGCCCTGCGTCATCACACAGACTCGATCGGCGATTTTGCGCACCACCGCCAGATCATGAGTGATAAACAGCATAGCCATATTGCGCTCGGCCTTGAGCTGCGCCAGAAGCTGCAAAATCTGCGCCTGCACGGTTACGTCCAGCGCCGTGGTCGGCTCATCGGCAATCAGCAGAGAGGGATTATTGGCCAGCGCCATGGCAATCATCACTCTTTGCCGCTGCCCGCCCGACAGCTCATGCGGAAAGGCAGCCAGGCGGGCGGCGGCATCGCGAATCCCCACCTGACGCAGCAATTCCTCCGCCCGCTTTTGCGCCGCAGCCGCAGGCATGGCCTGGTGAATTTGCAAAATTTCGGCAATTTGCCGCCCCACGCGCTGCAATGGGTTGAGTGACGTCATCGGCTCCTGAAAGATCATGCTGATAGCGCCGCCGCGCACAGAACGCAGCTCTTTATCCCCCATGGTCAGAATATTGCGCCCCCCGGCCGCCGCGCCGTTCATGGCTTGTTCACCCTGCTTGCCGCTTTGGCCAAAAAACATAATCGCGCCGGAAGGGTGAAAAGCGGCAGGGTAAGGCAGCAATTTCAGCACAGACAAAGCCGTCAGCGATTTGCCGGAGCCGGATTCCCCCACCAGCGCCACCGTTTCGCCGCGGTGAATATCGAAGGAAATGCGGTTGACAACCGGGCTGGCCGCGCCGCCGCCCGGCGTGCGAAAAGCCACCGACACATCGCGCACAGCGAGCAGTTTTTCCGCCTGTTCCGGCTTGGGCATGACCTACTCCTGTTGAAAAACTTTGCGCGGATCAAAAGCATCGCGCGCCGCCTCGCCGATAAAAGCCAGCAGCGACAGCATGCCGGCAATAGCGACAAAACCGGTTATGCCGATCCACGGCGCATTGAGGTTATTGGTCGCCTGGCGCATCAGCTCCCCCAGCGAGGCGGAGCCGGGCGGCAGGCCAAAGCCTAAAAAATCCAGCGAAGTCAGGGCAGAAATGCCGGCGGTCAGCAAAAACGGCAAATAGGTAATGGCGGCAACACAGGCATTAGGCAGCAAATGGCGGCGCATAATGGTAAAATTGCTCACCCCCAGCGCCCGCGCCGCCGTAACATATTCAAAATTGCGCACGCGCAAAAATTCTGCCCGCACCACCCCCACCAGCAGCACCCAGTTAAACAGCAGCATAATCACCAGCAGCACCCAGAAGCTCTGGGCAAAAATCGCCGAAAGCGTAATCAGCAGATACAGGCTGGGGACAGAAGACCAGATTTCAATAAAACGCTGGAGCAACAAATCAACCCAGCCGCCGAAATAGCCCTGCACCGCTCCGGCGGCAATGCCCAAAGCCGCCGAGAAAAAGGTGAGAATAAAAGTAAAGGCGATAGAGACGCGAAAGCCGTAAAGCACCCGGGCAAAAATATCGCGCGTCTGATCATCTGTCCCCAGCAGGTTCCAGTTAGCCAGGCGGCATTGCCGATCGGCTGCGCCCTGCGGGTAAAGAGCGCAGCGCTCCGCTTTTGTCTGCAGCCAGAAAGGCGGGCTTAAAGCGCGGCTGTTGTCGCCCGGCGTATTATAGGAATAATGGAAAAGCGGCCATAAAGCCCAGCCATGAGCGGCAATTTCACCGGCAATATAGGGATCGCGGAAATCGGCCGCGGCAAGCTGGCCGCCAAATTTTTCATCAGCATAATCAAAGAAAACAGGGAAAAGCAGCTCACCTTTATAAGAAGCGATAATCGGCCGGTCATTTGTGATCAATTCGGCGCAGAAGGAACACAGGCACAGGCCCAAAAACAGCCATAAAGCATAAAAGCCGCGCCTGTTGGCCTTGAAATTCTGCCAGCGGCGCTGATTAAGCGGCGATAATAGCGGCCGGCGGCGCCGGCAAAATAAAGAAAGCCGGCGGCGCGGCGATGCCGCTTCACTTTTGGCAGCCGGGCGGGCTTTGACGTTTTTCATACATCTCTCCGGTCAAAATCAATGCGCGGATCCACCAGGCAATAGGTTAGATCCGACAACAGCGCCACAATCAGGCCAATGAGAGAAAAGATATAAATTGTGCCGAACACCACCGGATAATCGCGCGACAATACCGCTTCATAACTGAGCAGCCCAATGCCGTTGAGCGAATAAAGCATTTCTATCAACAGCGAACCGGTGAAAAAAGAGCTGATAAAAGCAGCGGGAAAACCGGCAATCACCACCAGCATGGCATTGCGGAAAATATGTTTGTATAATATGCCGCGCTCACTCAGGCCCTTGGCGCGGGCCGTGGTTACATATTGCTTGCGGATCTCTTCCAGAAAGCAGTTTTTGGTGAGCAAAGTGGCGGTGGCAAAGGAAGAAATCACCATAGCGGTGACCGGCAAAATAATATGCCATACATAATCGCCGATTTTGCCGAAAAAAGATAAATCGTCAAAATTCTCCGACACTAAATGCCCGAGCGGAAACCAGTTGAAAAACGAGCCGCCGGCAAAAAACACCATTAACATAATGCCGAACAGAAAACCGGGAATGGCATAGCCGATAATCACCAGAGCGCTGGTCCAAATATCAAATTTTGAGCCGTCCCGCACCGCTTTGCGAATGCCGAGCGGAATGGAAATAGCATAAGAGAGCAATAATTGCCACAGCCCCAGCGAGATGGAAACCGGCAAAGCCTCAGCAATCAGCGCTAAAACCGACCGGCCTTTAAAATAGGACTCGCCAAAATCAAAGCGCAGATAATTCCACAACAGCAGGCCGTAACGCTGCAAAGGCGGCTTGTCAAAGCCGAATTGCCGCTCCAGCCGGGCGATAAATTCCGGGTCAAGCCCCTGGGCGCCGCGATATTTGCTGTTGGCGGCCGAATCGGCAAAAGCGGTGATTTCCGATGTCGCGCCGCTATTGCCGCCGCCGGCCAGATTGCCCAGCGCATCGCCGCCCGTGCCCTGCAACTGGGCAATAATATTTTCCACCGGCCCGCCGGGGGTGAACTGCACAATAAGGAATGTCACCGTCAAAATGCCGATAATTGTCGGGAAAATCAACAGAATACGGCGCAGAATATATGATCCCAAATCCAGGCTCCCTGATCGCCGGCCGCTTTAACCTGCCGGCGCAAAACCGCTTCACCCCGCCCCCGGCCGCATAAACACGCACCCGCCGGCCGCAGCGCCCGGCCCGGCGGGCAAGGCGGCGCGGCGGCCTTATACTAATAGGCGCGGCGCAAAAAGCAACCGGCAGACAAGCGCCGCCGGCCCGCGCGCCGCGGCAAAGGCGCATATAAGCCGGAATAACGGCCTGTTTCCACAAGAAAATACTTTCCCGCGGGAGAGAGCGGCCACAGCCGATATTCCTCTTGCCAAAGCGGCGGTTCTCACTTAACACAAGAGAGAGTAATTTACCGGATAATTTTGCGCCTCTGATGGAGATTCTGCCCGTGACAAACGCCGATATCAGCACTCAGCTCGTCCGTTTTTCCGAACCGGCTTTGCATTATGCCTTCTCCGCCGCCGGCGCTTTGATGATTTTTATCGCCGGCTGGCTTATTACCGGCATGGTGCAGCGCGGCACTTTGAAAGCGCTGGCGCGCATTAAAGGGGTAGATGCCACAATCGCCCATTTTCTGGCGCGCGCCGTGCGCTATGCCATGCTGATTATCATTCTGGTGATGATATTGGGGCAGTTCGGCATACAAACCGCTTCTATCCTCGCGGCTCTGGGCGGCGCGGCGCTGGCTATCGGCCTGGCTTTGCAGGGCACATTACAAAATATTGCCGCCGGTATTATGCTGCTGGCTCTGCGCCCCTTTCGCATAGGGGAATATATTACCGCCGGCTCAATTCAGGGCACGGTAAAGGAAATCAACCTGTTTACCACCAATATTATCACCTCGGACGGGCTTTATATTTCCGCCCCCAATTCTTCGCTGTGGAATGTGCCGATTATCAATGCCAGCCGCCTGCCGGCGCGCCGCCATGATTATACGGTCGGCATTGCTTACGGCGATGATATTAACAAGGCTTTTGCCCTTATCCGCGGGGTGATTGAAGCGGAGCCTGATGTTTTGCCCGATCCTGAGCCGCTGTTTTTTGTTAGTGAGCTGGCCGATAGCGCAGTTATTCTGGCCTGCCGCTATTGGATAAAAAACAGCGCTTTTTACCCGGTATCGCGCCGCATTAACCAGGCCGTTAAGGAAGTTTTTGACCAAAACGGCATTTCTATCCCCTATCCGCATATTACTTATCAGAACGGCGATACCCTGCCGCTGCGGCCGGAGGCGGCAGCGGCAAAGCCGAGGGCGGCAGCGAAACAAAAAACACCGCCCGGCAAAAAGCAGGCCTGAGACAGCAGCCGCCTTGCCGTTTCCTTGCGGCGTCTGGCGCAAACCTAGAAAACAAACTGCACCACCGCCTGCCCAGAGGCAGGCAAAGCCACCGCGCCGGAACGGGGCTTCGATCTAAATGCCAACGTCTCTCGCTTGCAGAAATATCTGCCGGATCGGCGAAATGTAGAAAGCGATATTGCCAATGAGTGAAACAGCGGAACAACACCATACATCGGGGCACAGCAAGCAGCATTTTATCCCGCAATTTTTCAGAAGTTTATAAGCGTTCTTTTAAATATATCATCTCTTATATGGAAATGGCTCTTTATACCATTCCAAAAGGCTATTTTGTCTTATCCGACAGATATGCTTTATTATGCCCAAAACCTGCAATAAATCTCACGCCCGGAAATACGCAAATAGAAAATATACACGCTATATATTGCCCTATTTCTTCTGATTTGTGTATTGTTTTTCGGGAAAAGAAGACGCCTGATAATGCCCTGCATTGGCATAATGGACTACAAAACCTGACTGAACCGCAATTAGCGCAAGCCAATAACCTCGCAGCAAGGTCTTATAATCAATATATTTATTGTGAAGACGAAGCCAGTTTACAAATAATCGCACTTAAGAAAAAATTCCCCCATTTACCGAATAGTTTCCTAAAAACGTTAATTAAGAAATAAAATATTTGATCAGCAAAACTGGTCGGAGTGAGAGGATTCGAACCTCCGACCCCCTCGTCCCGAACGAGGTGCGCTACCAGACTGCGCTACACTCCGAATTTCCTGCCCCGCAAAGCGGCCAAACAGCTACCGGATACCACAGGCATACACCCGCCACAAGCCTTGCCCGTGTTTCCGGGCCTGCGCCCGCTGCCGGCACCTGCCGCCGCCGGCGCTTGCCTTTGCCCCGGTGCCCCTAACTTCGCTGCCTCCCCCTTAAGGGCAAGCAGCCGCCAAGCCGAAAGCCGCACACGCAAAGGCACAAGCCGTGAGCCGTGAGCCGTGAGCCGTGAGCCGTGAGCCGTGAGCCGTGAGCCGTGAGCCGTGAGCCGTGAGCCGTTTATAGCGCCACAGCGCCCTGCCCGCAAGCCTTTTTTGTTTAAAAGGCCAATTCTGCTTGCTTCTTTTCCCGCGCAATTATAAAGGAATATTTAATATAGTTCAGGCTATCGGGCCGGCATAATATTACGCCGCACAGACACGGCAGCCTGCTCCTGATGCGTTACGAGGCCATTATGACGGAAAAAAGCGGCAAGCCCATGGCAGAAAAAACAAAGCCGGCGCGGGCGGAAGCGCCGCTTGTTTCCTTTATTATGAGCGGCGGGGTCGGCACGCGGCTATGGCCGCTCTCCCGGCAGGATTTCCCCAAACAGTTTCATGATTTTTCCGGTGACGGCTCCATGCTGGCGCGCACGGTGCACCGCCTGAACTTCGCCAATCGCCGCCGGCCGGACAAAACCGCCAAAATGCCGGTTTATCTTATCGCTTCCGAACATCATGCGCCTTTATTAGATAAAGAAATCAGCGGCTTGCCGCTTTACGGCGGCCAGCCGGTTTTTGAGCCGCTGGGGCGCAATACGGCGGCGGCCGTGGCGCTTGCCTGCGCTATTACCCTGCAAAATTATGGTGACAGCCTGGTGCTTATTGTCCCTTCCGATCATGATATTGCCACGGAAGAGCAGTTCTGGCAGACTATTGAGGCCGGCCTGCCCGCGGCAAAGGACGGTAAAATTGTTATATTCGGCATCAAGCCGGACAAGCCGGAAACCGGCTACGGCTATATTGAAACCGCGCCGGCCAAAGCCGGCGAGCCGGCCGGCAAAGTGCTGCAATTTAAAGAAAAGCCGGACAAAGCGGCCGCCGAGCATTATTGCCGGGCCGGCAATTTCTGGTGGAATTCCGGCATTTTCCTGTTTTCGGCCAAAACCATGCAGCAGGCTTTTGCCCGTTTCGCCCCGCAAATAGAACATAATGTCACGGCAGCGCTGGCCAAAGCGCGGCATAATCTTGCCGGTTTGTGGCTGCCTTTTGACGCTTATAAAAATATCCCCGCCGATTCGGTTGATTATGCCATTATGGAGCGGGCTGATAATATTGTGCTGGTGCCGGCGCGCTTCCGCTGGAATGATTTGGGCTCATGGCAATCGCTGCTGGATACGCCGGCCGGCAGGAACAACCGCGATGCTCACGGCAATGTTCTGATTGGCGATGTTGTCGCTATTGATTGTGAGCGCAGTTATTTGCGTTCTGAAAGCGGGCTGCTTTCGGCTGTGGGGCTGAAAAATACGGCGGTTGTTGCCACGGCAGACGCAACATTTATCGCCCCGGTGTCCCAAAGCCAGAATGTGCGCAAAATTGTAACCGCGCTGGAGAAATCCGGCCGGCTGGAAACCCGCTTTACCCCGGCGCCGGATCACCCGCTTATGGCCGGCGCGCATTTAAGCCGGGTGGAAAGCTGGCTGTTTGAAGAGGCTTTGCCTTTATGGTCTGAGCGCGGGGTTGATGATAAAGGCGGCTTTTATGAGGCTTTGAATATGGAAGCGCTGCCCTTGCGGGCAGATAAGCGCATGCGCACCCAGGCGCGGCAGATCTATAGCTTTGCCGTAGCCGGCGCGCATGGCTGGCAGGGGCCGTATCGCCGGCTTATCAGCCACGGGCTGGATTTTATTGAAAAAGGGCAGACACAGAAAGGCGGCTTTATCGCTGCTTATGACGCCGACAATCAGATTAAAGACAAAACGGAAGATTTTTACGATCAAAGCTTTGTGCTGCTGGCTTTAGCGCATGCTCACGCTGCCGGCGAGCGCCGCGCTGCCAGGCTGGCAGAAGAGGGTTTTGCCTTTCTGGACAGCTTTTTGCTGGATAAAAGCGGCCGCCCGGCCGGCACAAAAGGCTATTTTGAAACCCCCGGCAATGAGCGGCCATGGCGCCGCTCCAACCCGCATATGCACTTTCTGGAAACCTGCCTGGCCTGGTATGAAGCAACAGGCAAGGCCGGCTATTTTGACCGCGCCGCGGCCATTGTGGCTTTATTTCATGAGCGTTTTTTTGATACGGAAAACTGGGCGTTAGGAGAATTTTTTAGCCAAAGCTGGCAAAAAGCCAAAGGGGCAGCCGGTGATATATGCGAACCCGGCCATCATTTTGAATGGGCGGCGCTGTTAATGGCCTTTGACCGGCACCAAACGGCGCGGGCCGCCGGGCAGCCGGCTAAAGCCGCCGGCGCGGATCGGCCGGATAATGTGCAGGCGGCGCGCCGGCTTTATGCCTCGGCTCTTGCCAGCGGCGTTAACCGCACAACCGGGCTGGCTTATAATTCTGTCTCACGTTTCGGCCCGCCGATAGATGGTGCCACGCGCTCCTGGCCGCAAACAGAGGCGATCAGGGCGGCTATGGCTCTGGACGGCCGGCAGGGGCCGGATCTGAAGCCGGAAGTAGAGAGCCGTGTGGCCAGGCTGTTTCGCTGGCATATTGATACGGCGCCAAAAGGCCTGTGGATTGACGGCATTGACGAACACGGCCGCGCCCGGGCGCAATCGGTTCCCGCTTCTATTTTTTACCATTTGGTGACGGCTCTGACCGAATATAAGAATTTCATCGCCGCGCTCAAACCGTAAACGGCGCTCAAACCGCCGCTGTCTGGTTATTGCTACAGGGCGCTCAGGCTATAATAATGAAGAGCAGAAGGCTTTTTTGATCAGGCGGATATAGCGGGTTGCAAGGGCAAAACAGGCGGCTCTGGAGCGCGGCGCATCAGGCAGCCGGTTTAAGCCTGAGCGAGAGATTCCAGCCAGACGGCAGAGATAAACGCCCCTTACAGCCGGAAGGCCGGCCCCGCCGGTAGTTGCGGCCGCGGCCGGCGGGAAACACATCGCCCGGCTGTTTTGAGCGGAACAAAGAGAGCCGAATCTCATGGGCTGCAATTTGTATCCGGCGGCGGCTAAAAACAAAGCCGGGTGAGCCGTTATCGGTGCCCTTTTACCGGAAGCAGCCGGTAAGCCGCAGCCTGTTCCGGCACAGAAGCAAGCGCACAATAAGCGGCTAAACGCAAAACCCTGCCCGGCCGGAACAAACCGCCCCTGTCAGGCAGATTGCCGTGCCGGATAAGAGGCCGCCTTGGTAGAGCGGCGCTATAACAGGTTTTACCGATAGGCATATAGCCGCAGCACCGCCCCGGACAATAAGCAGCGGCACTCGAAACAGCAACACGCACCGGCAATAGCCTGAAACGGCCAAATTGCCGCCCCCTCCCCGCCGGTCTTAATCTTCCGCTACCATAAAAGCAAAGCTGGTCGGGCTGCCAACCGGCACAAACTGACCGGTAAAAGCCAGACCGCCGGTCGCGCGATTAACGCGGAAGATTGTTACGGCATCGGAGCGTTGCCCGGCCCAAAACAAAAATTCTCCGCTGGGGTCAAACATAATGGCGCGGCCATAATCGGCGTGCGCCTAGACTTCCTCCTGTCAGGTCAGGCTGCCGTCTGCCGCCACGGCGAATATAGCTACCGTATCGCCCAGCCGGTTGGAAGCATAAACATAACGGCCATCGGCGGAAACCAGAATTTCTGCCGCCAGATTGGAACCGCGAAAATCAGGCGACAGGGTGCTGATTTCCTGTATTTTAGCCATTTCTCCCGTTTCCGGGTTAAAATTTGACACCACAATTTTAGAGTTTTGCTCGCACAGATTATAAAGAAGCCGCCCATTGGGGCTAAAAGCAAAATGGCGCGGCGCGCTGCCCGGCTCCATTTCATAATAGGGAGTTTTGGCCGGCACCAGCCGGCCTTTGGCCAGATCCAGCGACCAGACATAAACACGATCCAGCCCGGCATCATTCACCAGCACAAAGCGCCCGTCCAGGCTGGCGGCAATCATATGCGGGTGCGAGCCGGAATGATCGGAAACGGCAAAATTCCCTTCCGGATTATCGTCTGCCCGCGCCGGCTGACGGGGGCCACCATTATGCACCACATTTGTAACATTACCCAGCGAGCCATCGGCCTTAACCGGCAAAACCGCAACACTGCCGCCGGTATAATTGGCCGCCAGCACATATTGGCCGGAAGGGTGCACACTTAGATGCGCCGGCACACTGCCGCCGGAACTGACCGTATTGAGCTTTGTCAAATTCCCCGTGCGTTTATCTACGGCAAAGGCTGTCACGCAGCCGTCCCCCTGATTATTATAATCATCAAGCTCACTCACCGCATAGAGAAAGCGGCCGTCTTGTGACAAAGCAAGAAAAGACGGGCTGGCAATATCGACAAAATTTGTCACCAGGCTCAGTTGGCCAGTATCGCGATTCATCTCAAAGACAGAAATCCCCAGCCCGTTACCGGCGCCGCCGGGAGGGCCGTGCCGGGTATAGCCGCCGATAAAACAAAAAATCTTCGCCGGAGCAGCGCCAATAGCGCCGGCAGCAGCCCAGGAGGGACGCGCAAGGCTCAAAGCCCCCAAAGCCGCAGCCCCCAGAGTGAAAGAGCGCCGAGAAAAATGCCGTGACATTGCGATACCTGCTGCTATTATTGAATATTTACAAGCAGTTCCTACAAGCCGCTTGCCTTTTTGTCAATAATTATATTTGCCCATATATCTTATAGCATTTTTATAAACACAATATTTTTCGCTAAAGCCGCCGCCGGAGCGGCAGCAAAAAGCGGCAGCTCTCACCGCGCCGGCGGGCGGCGAACGGCCGGCAGCACCCGGCTCAAGGCAAAAAGCCGCCGTAAAACCTGTCTTTTACAGCCGATACAACAGCAGTCCGCCCTAACCGGCGGCCAAGGCCCCGCCGGATAAAAACCGCGCAGCAGCGCCGCACACTGCCCCGCAACCGACAGCAATGTTCCGGGGCGGCCACACAAGCAGAGCCGCAACAGCCGCCCTCCCGGCAGGCTGCCGCTAAAAGCACATTACGGATTGCGTTTCTTTATCGCGCGGCCCCAATCTTTATTGAGAAATATGGCGCAAAACCTCGTCCAGAGATTTTTTCAAAGCGTCCAGCCCGCCTTTTTCCTGCATCAGGCGGGAAATCATTTCATTTGTGCCGCCTTTGGTTGAATATTCCCGCTCCAGCTTAGGGAAATTCACCTTTTCCTGCTTCACCGCTTCCGCCGAAAGGGCATTAAAAAGCTTTGCCAGATACAGCGCCGCCTCATCTTTTTTAGCCGTTTTGCTGCTCAGCCATTCGTCAAAGCAATTCAGAAACGCATAATAAACCCCCATAAAAGAAGCTGCCATCATAAACAGGCGAAAATCTTCTTCTGAATCCAGATCCAGCGCCCCGCCAATATGGGCAAAGATAGTATGCACCTCTTTATCCGCCGGAAAAATGGGAGTAACCGTTTTATGCCCGGCCGCAAAAGGTAAAGGCACAGCGCGGAAAACCGGCACTTTATGCCCGGTCATCGCCGCCAAAGCGGCACAGCTTTCTGTCGGCACAAAAGACACCAGCTTTTGCCCCGGCCGGAAGCGCAGCCCTGTCAAAACTTTTTCGCAAACCTGGCCGGGCAAGGCAACAAAAATAATATCAGCATTATCCACAACATATTGGCTGTCTTCTGTCAGCTCCAGGGCAGGCAAATGCGCTGCCATGCTTTTTGAGCGCGCCATATCGACCGTTGAAGCTACCAGCTTTTCCACCGGCAGAGTTGATTTTTCAATACCCTCGATAACAGCCAGGGCAATCGTCCCCGAACCCAGAAAGCCTAATCTCATACCCTCAACTCCATACGCCAGATGAACAGACAAACACTATAAACAGCAGAGACCTCCCCTGCGCCGGCCCCATCAGGCAGCAGAGCAATACTGCCGCCACCCCCCTGAATCGCGGCTAAACCGAACCGCCGCCCGGCGCCGCGCCACAGTATTAAGGCACAGGCTTTGCAACGCATACAGCCCCCGCGCGGCCTCACGCAGACAAACAGGCGCACAAGAGCCCCCGCCGGCGGCGAAAGCGCCGCCCTTTACCACGCGGTTGCCAATACAACATACCACCCGGCAACAAACCGGCAAGGCAAAGCCGCCCGCAACATAATCAAGAGCAGCCGCGCCCGTAACAGCACAACGGCCGGGGACTGAGGCAGCGCATTTTAGCTGCCGCAGCCCTCCTGGAAACAGCCTCTGACAACAGGCAGCAGGCGGCGGCGGCGCCGATTAAAGGCAGCGCCGCGCCTGTCACCAAAGCGAGACACACCGCGCAGGATCCTGCCTTAATTGGCCGGAGCAGCCTCTTTGGCCATTTTGCCGCGCTCCATATTATGGCGCTTCATTTCCCCTTTATGCTCTTTCTTCCAGGCTTCCCGCTCGGCGGCCGTTTTATGCTTCCGCCCGTGTTCCTTGCACGGACAGTGTTCTTTATCCTGACATTGGCATTCTTCGTCCGGTTTATGCCGTTTATTCTGCCGATGCTCACCTTTTGCCCTGTGCAGCGGCGCTTTTTCAACCTGGGCAGAAGGCTGCGCAGTCTGGGCCAAAGCAGCGGCCGGCGCCAATAAAGACAAAGCCGTGCAGGCAATTAGAATTTTCTTCATAATATCATATCCTTAGATTAAAAACGCAAGCAACACGGCGGGCATTTCATAACCGGAAGATACCGGCAGCAAAACACCCGCAACACGCGACTCGACACTAAAGACACATTAACGGCAATTTTACGTCACCGCTCGCTTTATTGACGTAATAAACAGTTTTTCGGCAAATTTATGCCGGAATTTGCTCCGGCCACGCCCAAAAACCGTTTTTTGAGAGAAATATTATTCCCTGCCCCCTTTAAAGCCACGCGCCAGCAAATATAACTCCACGGATTCGGCGCGTGAGGCCGCCGGTTTGACATGATGCACCGATTGAAAATTCTGCTTTAGCAGGGTTAAAACCGTGTTTTCCGTGCCGCCCTGAAAGGTCTTGGCCAGAAAATGGCCGCCCGGTTTTAAAACCGAAACGGCAAAATCGGCCGCCGTTTCACATAAATGAGCCGTGCGCAAATGATCGGTGCGCCGATGGCCGGTTGTAACCGCCGCCATATCGGACAGCACAATATCCGGCCGGTCGCCCAGAGCATTGAGCAATTTTTGCGGCGCCTCTTTGGCCAGAAAATCCATTTCCAGCATAATCACCCCGGGCAGCGGCTCTACCGGCAGATAATCTATGCCGATAATCGCCGGGCGCTCACAATCTGCGCCGATAATGCGCGCCGCCACCTGGCACCAGCCGCCGGGCGCCGCGCCCAGATCAATCAGCTTTTGCCCTTTTTTCAAAATGGGATATTTGGCATTGATTTCCAGTAATTTATAAGCGGCGCGCGAGCGGTAGCCTTCAGCCCGGGCGCGCTGCACATAAGGATCGTTTAGCTGCCGCTCCAGCCAGCGGCGGGAAGAGGCCTTGATCGTGCCGGCTTTTTTCTTCACCCTTATATGCAGGCTGTTCGGCGCGCCGCCGCCGCGCCCGCCAAGAGCGGTTTTGCCTGTTTTGCCGGCGGTGCCGCCTTTGCCTGTTTTGCCCATAATGCTGCCTTTTCCCTGTAATATTGCGGCCGCCTGATACGGCGCCGGCAAAGCTATGTTAACAGCTCTCAACCCCAAACCCAAACAAAAACAGCGCGCCGGGCCGCCGGCACTGGCGGCAAATTTTATCACCGTCCCCCCTTGCGCCGGCAAACAAATATGATAAAAGAGAGGGCAGGATACTGGTAGCTGAGCGCCTGTTATTGCCTCTGCCGGCGCTGTTTGGGGAATAGTTTAAGGGTAGAACAGCGGACTCTGACTCCGCTAGTCTTGGTTCGAATCCAGGTTCCCCAGCCATTTATCCTGCCTCTGGTCCTGTTTCCCGCTCGATCTGTTGCCGCGCGGCCGTCTTTTCCGGCCGGCGGTGCCTGCCCGGGTTCGCCGGGGCAGATTATCGCGGCTATTCACCGGCCGGGTGCGGCGCTATGCCGCCTCTCCGGCAGCGCGGCCGCTTTTCTCATAAACAGATTTTTGCACTTTTTTGCCGGACGGGCTTGCAATTTGCGCCGGAACAGCTTAGGAAGCAGGAACAGGCAGATTCTGCCAATAATGCGCACCCGTAGCTCAGCTGGATAGAGCACCAGACTACGAATCTGGGGGTCAGGAGTTCGAATCTCTTCGGGTGCGCCATTTCTCCCGCCGCTTTCCTGCCTTTGCTTGAAATCTCTCTATTTTGCGCGCAGAGCTTATAATCTCGCACGGCCATCATTATCCCGGCCGGCGGGGGAAGGCAAGGGTTGAGCGGCGGCGCAAAAAGCGCGCGGCGGGGCAATTTGCTTACGCTCTTTCATCTCTGTCGGCGCCAAAATACCGCAGGGCGGCCATTATCGCTTTTACCGGTTGCTTTTAACCTGAATGAACCGCTAGAATAGCGGCCGACAGCGTGGAAATCCGGAATCGGAAAGGTAAAGATAATGGCGCGTAATGAGGCTCTTTTTCAACAAAAGCTGGCAGCACTGAAAAACCATGCGCAACAAGACGCGCCGCACAATATCCGCGCCGCCTTTGCTGCCGATGCCGGCCGTTTTGCCGCTCTCTCCCGCTCTTTTGACGATATGCTGTTTGATTTTTCCAAATGCGCGGTAAACGCCAAAACTATGCCGCTTTTATATGAGCTGGCGCAGGCCGCCGGGGTGGAAGAGCGGCGCAATGCCATGTTTGCCGGGGAAGCGATTAACACAACCGAAAATCGCGCCGTGCTGCATGTGGCCTTGCGCGCGCCGGAAACAGCCTCTTTCACCCTTGACGGGCGCAATATCATGCCGGAAATTTATGGCGTTTTAGGCCGTATGGCCAAATTTGCCGATGCGCTCCGCTCCGGCCAGATCAAAGGAGAAACCGGGCACAAATTTACCGATATTATCAATATCGGCATTGGCGGCTCGGATCTCGGCCCGGCTATGGCTGCCGCCGCGCTGGCGCCTTATCATAACGGGCCGAAAACCCATTTTATCTCAAATATTGACGGCGCCGATATTGCCGATACGCTCAGCCGCCTGAACCCGGAAAGCTGCTTTATTATTATCGCTTCCAAAACCTTCACCACTCAGGAAACCATGACCAATGCCCTGTTTGCCCGCCAATGGCTGACGGCAAAACTGGGAGAAAAGGCAGTGGCCAAACATTTTGCCGCTTTGTCTACAGCAGAAGACAAAGCCGCGGATTTCGGCCTTAACCCGGCTTATGTCTTCGGCTTCTGGAACTGGGTGGGCGGGCGTTATTCTGTCTGGTCGGCTATTGGGCTTTCCCTTATGCTGGCGATAGGGCCGCAGCGCTTCCGCGAATTTCTGGCCGGCGCTTATAAAATGGACGAACATTTCCGCCATACGGAGATAAAGGATAATATCCCCATGCTGCTCGGCCTTATCGGCTTCTGGCACCGGGTTATTTGCGGCCGGGCCAGCCGCGCCGTTCTGCCTTATGAGCAGCGGCTGGCGCGCCTGCCGGCTTATTTGCAGCAGTTGGATATGGAATCTAACGGCAAGCATATCAGCCTGACAGGAGAAGAGGTAACAAGCCCTACCGGCCCGGTTGTCTGGGGTGAGCCGGGGACAAACGGGCAGCATGCCTTTTTTCAGCTTTTGCACCAGGGCACCGATATTGTGCCGGTGGAGTTTATTGCTTTTGTCAACGGGCATGAGCCGCATTTGCGCCGCCAGCATGATATTTTGCTCAGTAATTGCCTGGCGCAGAGTGAAGCTTTGATTAGCGGCCGCAGCGAACAAGAGGCTTACAGCCGCTTACTGGCCGGCGGCATGGAGCAAGCGCCGGCGCAAAAACTGGCGCCGCATAAAAGCTTTGCCGGCAATCGCCCCAGCCTGACCATTATGCAAAACCTGCTCACTCCTTTTGCGCTGGGGCGGCTGCTGGCGCTTTATGAGCATCGTGTCTTTGTTGAAGGCGTCTTGATGAATATCAACTCCTTTGATCAATGGGGGGTAGAGCTGGGGAAGGAGCTGGCAACAGCGCTGCTGCCGCTGGTGGAAGACCAGAAAAAGGCAGAAATCGGCGCGCGCAATCACCTTTCTTCGACGCTGGGCCTTGTCAGCCATATTCACCGCTTTAAACATTAAAAGCCGGGTGCGGCAGTTTGTTCCGCAATAAAATTATATAAATGCGGGCAAAACAAAAAACCGGCTCTATATATCGACCTCGGCGGCAAACAAAGCTGCATAGCGCGATAACGGCTCTGCCTGCCGGCGCTATGGACTTTCCCGCGGCGGCGCGCTAAAATAATTTCTGCCAATCGGAATACGCATTCTGATAAAGAGAGAAATATGGGGCTTGTTTTCGGCGCCGGCAATGTATCTGCCTTTATGCGCGCGCTTTACAGCGCGGCCGATAAAACGCGGCAGAAACCGCAGCGGCTCTTGCTACAGGCCGCCTTCCAGATATATCAAAACCGCGCCTTCCCCGCTCCCGTCCGCATTATCTCGTGCTTTATCACAAAAACGCGAATTGGAGCAAGCAGAACCGCAATAATTTATCGCGCCAGAAGTTGCTGCGCCCGGAAAAGCCGGCCTGACAGCGGCAATGCGGCCGGCTGCTTTTCTCTGCCTCTGCCGCCGGCAGCGCCAACCGGGCGCCGGCGCTCTTGCGCATGGCTCTTATCCTCCTTCTACAGCTTCACGGCAGGGCCTGCCCTGCTCGCCGTTTTACCCCCGGGCAGTGATAAAAAAGATGCGGGCCGTTTAGCTCTGTGGGGGCATGTCGGAAGAAAGCCAAACGGGCAAAAGCGGTAGGAGACACGCTTTTGGGGGTATCCATATCCCCCCCGCATCGGGCGCGGCACAGGGGAGAGCGCCGCGCTTTAATAAAACCTGTCTTGTGAAGCGCCTCCGGCTCGCCGGCTGCCATGGAACCTATAAACCACATTTAGATTTCTATGTAAAGTCTAAATGTAATTCGGAGCATTTTTTTTGATACATAAAGCGGCAAAACCCAAAACAGAGCTGGCCCGGCGCCTGTGCGCGGCCAGGCTGGCTCTTGGTTTTGAGCAGCGCAAGCAATTTGCCCTGCATATTGGTGTTCACCCCGGCACATTAGGCAAGTATGAAATCGGCCTTAGTGAGCCGCATGCTTCTTTTCTGGCGCTTTATAAAACACAATGCGGCATCTCACTGGATTGGCTGGTAACCGGCAAGGGCGATATGTATGATCATAACGGCCGGAAAAGCCCGCCGCTGGCAGAAAGCGATATTAACGCCGCCTATTTGCGGCGCGCTCTCCATATTGTTGAAAAAGCGCTGGCCGACAGCCGCTTGACCACCCAAAAAAAGGCCGATCTGGTGCAGCTTGTCTATGCTCTGGTAAAAACCGGCAGAGACACTGAAATCGTGGAACGGCTGATCGAGATATTGCGCATGGATTGATTCCCCGTCTAAAACACAGTAATAAAACAGGCAGGATAGACGATGAAAGCCGCATAGAGCAGGCCGGCTCTTTCAGCTCAAGGGGGGCCGGAGCGTATTTGTAATATAATGCTTCTGTGCCGGCCTGTGCTTTTGCCGGTTATATGGCCTTGCAGCGGCCGGCCTTATAACCGGCAGCGCCGGGGCGCGGCTCCCGAGCGCCGGCGCTGCTGCCCCCGCCCGCCGGACACAAGGCCGATCAGGCAGCGCCTGCCAGGCCGGCTCCCGATAAAAAGAAAATGCGGGCGGTTTAACGCAACTACGGGCTGAAGAGTCAAACCGGCAAAAGCCGCTTATAAGCCGGCTTTTGCGGTTTTGCGCAAACCGCCCGCCTGAGCGGAGAGATGTGGGGCAACCGCTCCGCTTTGGTGAACAGAATAACCAATCCGAGCCTGATTATCAGGCCGCAGCCGAGCTATAAAACTCTTTAGGGCTTTTGTAAAGCCCTAAAGTATCATTTCGGAGCATTTTTTTGCCGCGTAAAGAAAAACCGCCTCAAACAGAGCTTGCCAGACGCCTGAGAGAAATCCGGCACAGCCTTGGCTTTAAAGAGCGTAAACAATTTGCGGATTATTTAGGAATATCTCCCAGCAGCCTGGGCGGCTATGAAAAGGGGCTGCGTGAGCCGACAATTTCTGCCCTTGGCATTTACAAAAATATCGGTATCTCACTGGATTGGATTGCTACCGGCAAAGGCGATATGTTTACAGCGGCGGAAACAAGCCCCCTGCCCGCAAGCGCTGCGAACGGCGATAAAACCGCGCTGCAAAAAGCGGTGACAGCGGTAGAGGCCGGCCTCGGCGGCAGCTATGTGCCGCCCGGCAAAAAAGCCGAGCTGATCGAGCTGGCCTGCGCGGTGCTCAAAGACAGCAAGGCCGAATCACTGCGCAAACTTATCAGCCTGCTGGCCGCTTTGCCAAAACCTTAACGCGCTTTACGCTCCTCTCAGATGCCGGCTTGCTTCCTGCCTCCCCCTATAGGCCGATTAGCGCCTTATGTGCCTGTATCCGCCTGCCTCTATATGTGCTCCATTGTAACAGCCTACCGCCTTATCACGCCTCCCTTATAGTTTATTGATTCTTCTGCCGAAACACAGTAAAAAAACAGATGCAGATATTATAAACGCCTGAGCATTGTGACGCGCTTTACCCGGACAATCGGCTTGCAGGCCGCGCCGGAACAAGACGCACAACTTCTGCCCCGGCGCGGCCGCTTGTTACAGGCGAGTGCCCGATGAAAGATTACAAGGCGAGCGCTTTAACGCAAGCCGAGGGTGAGAGCCAAACCGGCAAAAGCCGCTTATAGGCCGGCTTTTGCGGTTTTGCGCAAACCGCCCGCCTGGGCGGAGAGATATGGGGCAACCGCTCCGCTTTGG